>Ga0208029_1000143_pt1 | contig 53819 bp, 44 predicted proteins | sample MalvireepMed_s12_FD_184242 | JGI IMG/M metagenome (GOLD analysis project Ga0208029, IMG submission 184242) | Marine viral communities from the Global Malaspina Expedition - Malaspina viral metaG DeepMed_s12 (SPAdes) (version 2) | ecosystem: Environmental > Aquatic > Marine > Oceanic | place... | reverse complement strand
ATATTATCTAAGATTACGGCTATGACGGTCATTCAATATATAAACATATTTGAATTCAACAGAAATATCAATAACCTAAAAATCAATATTGCCTAAATGCACAACGGGTTACTAAAGTAATTACCTTCACAAAAGGAATAGTTATAAATTCTGTATTTTTACGCTCGTATTATGAAAAAAGAAAAGCAAAAAATTTTATTAGTTGAAGACGACCCTAAGGTGTGTTCCTTTATAAATAAGGGGCTTACCGAAGAAGGTTTTGAAGTTTCCATAGCTTTAAATGGAAGTGAAGGGTTTAGGTTAGCTACTTCTTCTGAGTTTGATTTGCTAATTCTTGATATTATGCTTCCTGAGATGAACGGAATGGACATCTGTAAGGAGATTAGAAAAAATAACGCCAGTATTCCAATTATATTTTTAACGGCTCTTGGAAGTCCAGAAAACATAGCATTAGGACTAAATACTGGAGCCGACGATTATTTAGTAAAGCCGTTTAAGTTTATTGAATTAACCGCTAGAATAAATAGTTTGTTAAGAAGGTCTTCCAATAACAAATCGTTGGTTAACCAAGCGTCTAATATTTATACGTTTGAAACAATTGTTGTAAACGATGCTGCCAAAACAGTTCAAAGAGACAGTCATAAAATTAATTTAACTTCTACAGAATATAAGCTTTTGTTAGCTTTTATAAAGTCGCCTGGAATTGTACTTTCTAGAAATGAGCTTTTAGATAATGTTTGGGGAGTAAATTTTGATATTGGGACAAATGTAGTAGATGTGTATGTAAATTATTTACGGAAAAAGCTAGAGAAATATAACGGAGAACGTCTTATCCATACTGTAATTGGGATGGGATATATTTTAAGAGTAAACGATGAAGACACAAAATAGAATAATCATATTTTTAACCTCCGTTTTCTTTGCTTATATTTTAATATTTAGTGGTGTAATATATTATTCTATAAGTAGTTATGCGTATACGGATTTCTATAAAAGACTGGAGATTAGAGCCATTACCATGGCAAAAATTCAATTAGAAAACAATCAAGATATTGATGTTGTTAAAGAGATTCGCCAAGATTTTTTAGAAAAACTTCCAGATGAAAAAATAACGCTTATAGATCTTGATGAAATAGCCGATTCTGAGGTTTTATTAAATAAAGCAAATATTCCACAGGAGTTTATACAGCAAATTATAGAAGAAGAAAGAGTATTTTACAAGCAAAATAATACCTTTTATTCAGGAATAAAATATGAAAATTATATAGTAGTTGTTTCTGCACAAAATTATTATGCAGAACACCACATGGTCCATTTAAGAAACCTTCTGTTTTTCTCTCTGCTTATTTCAGTTTTAATAATAGTATTTATTGCGTATTTTTTTTCTCGAACGGTAATGCAACCTATAAGTAAGATTATTAAAGGAGTGAAGAAAATTGGGACAGAAAGTCTTAATTATCGTTTAGAGGAGTCTCAAAGTAATGAAGAAATGAAAAGTTTGGCTACCACTTTTAACGATATGCTTAACCGATTGGAAACTTCTTTTGAAACACAGAAAAATTTTATTAGTAATGCTTCTCATGAGCTTAATACTCCGCTAACTTCAATTATTGGGGAAGCAGAAGTTACGTTGTCTAAAGACAGAAGTTCTGAAGAATATAAACAATCGTTAATTACAATTTTAGAGGAAGCTGAAAAACTGAATAAAAAAACTAAAGCATTGTTGTTTCTTGCACAAACGGGTTACAATAAAGGAAAAATAAATCAAGACAGCATTATCCGAATGGATGAGTTAGTTATTGATGTTAAAACTACGGTTGAAAAAATTTATCCTGAAGCTAATATTTATCTGGACTTTAATTTGTTACCCGAAAATCCTTATCATTTAAAAGTAAAAGGAAATGAGCAATTATTACATCTGGCTGTTTCTAATATTGTAATGAATGCATGCAAATATTCCAATAATGCCAAGGTGGATATTATTCTAGCTGCCTCTGATGTAAATGTGATTTTAATTATTAAAGACTTAGGAGTTGGAATTCCAGAAAAAGAGTTAGGCTATATTTACGATCCATTTTTTAGAGCTTCAAATACTGAAGATTACTCAGGTTACGGAATTGGATTGCCATTAAGTAGGAATGTTATTAAACTTCATAGAGGAGAGCTCATTGTTAGCTCTAAAGAAAATGAAGGAACAACAGTAGAGATTTTACTTCCTCACAAATAATTAATTCTCTCGCAAGCTATTCGCTAAGATTAGACAGATTTTACAACAGTAGAATCTTAATTAATGATAACATAGCGGCTTATAAAATTTATCTATCAACTGTCTCGAGGCAAGCCTACAAGGAATGCAAAGGAAAATAATTTAATCCATTTCGACGTAGAGCCCTTCGGTAAACTCAAGATAGGCTATAGGGATTAAAACCCTCAATGAGGGATTTGAAAATTCTAATGGAATTCTAATGTGGTCTTAATTCCATTCTTATAATGTAAACATAGTTTTGTTTTTAAGTAAAAAAAACAAACTATGAAGAAGATATTAGTTCCTACAGATTTTACAATTCAGTCTTTATCACTATTAAAAAAAGTAATTAGCAGTCAGACAGAAAAAATCAATATTGTACTTATTTACAGCGCTCCAATTTCTAGCTCTATTACAGAACTTTTATTTTTCTCCAAAAAACAACAAATAGAAATGCTTCAAGAGGAAAAATTTAATGAAGCACTTGAAATATTGGGTAATAAACACGCTAGAATAATCAATTCTATTTCTACAGATTTATATCATGGATATACAAAAAATGCTTTTGAAAACTATATAAAAGCAAATAAGATAGACGAAGCATATATTCCCATGGCTGTGAAGAAGCAGAAAGAAAAAAATTTCCTTTTAATAAATACTATTAAGAGGTCAAATTTGATTGTTAATGAAGTAGAAACTCCTTTAGAAATAATCTACCAGACTCAAGGAACTTTTGCGAAATTACTTACGTCATAGCTCTCAAAAAAACAATTATGAAGAATAAAATTGTACTAATATACCTGCTTTCGTTTGTAGTTATTGTAACAACAATTACACTTGTTTTAAGCAAAAGCACTCCTCCAAATATGGAAATAGTTGGGGTTTGGGAAGAAACATCTTGGAAGTATGAAAAATTGCCATTAAAAAACAATAAATATATTGATGAAACTATAAAGAATGATATTACAGAAGGCTTGATTATACATGAAGCGGAAACTTGGGAGTTTTTACCAAATGGGGAAGTTCTTCTCTCTAGTGAAGACAGGAAAAAGAAGTTAGAGTGGACACTCAAAGGAAGGGGACATATTTTAAAACTTAAATATCCCGATTTTAAGAATGAACATTACAATCTTTATAAAATTAATGATAAAGAAATGGAGCTTCACTTCCAATCGGATATTCAAGCAAGGGGAATAGTTAAGCTAACTTTTAAGAAAAAAGAAGAGATAAATTATGCTGAGAAAATTTAATAATAGCAGAACCGTCAAAGATAATATCCAACTAGGATCCTTATCTGCTTTTTCAGCAGGAATGGTTAATGTTACTTCTGTAATTATATTTTTTGCATTTACGTCGAATGTAACTGGGCATTATGCAATTTTTGCTGAAGAGGTGGCCAAGGGGAATTGGAATGGCGCTATCATTGTATTTGCTTGGATCTTTTTATTTTTTATAGGAAACTTTTGCTCCAATCAAGTCATAATAAACTTCAATCATAAAAATTCGTACATCGCACATTCGGTACCGTTATTTCTTGAAATTATATGTCTGTTTGCAGTAGGAACTTATGGGGAGTTTTATTATCAAGAAACCTTATGGGAAACCGAAATTATGGTTGGTTTGATGTTGTTTGCAATGGGATTACAAAATGGACTGACCGCTAGTATTTCTAATTTTTCGGTAAAAACAACGCATATGACAGGACTTACCACCGATGTTGGTATTCTTGCTTCTATGTACACAAAAAAGAAATACCGTAATAATAAAGCGCTAAAAGAGAAAGGAAAAATATTGCTCTCCATAGCCTTAGCATATATTACAGGGGGGATTTTTGCAGGAGTAGTGTATTTAAAAATTCAATTTATGGTATTTTATGTTGCTTGTTTTGCTATTTCTATCATTATAGGCTATGAATATTATAAATTAAAAATAAACAAACTTATGAGGAGTCGTCGTAAACGAGCACTTCCACCAAAATATAAAATTGCCGATTAAGATATTTTATTACCAAAGGTTTCTAAGAATTATTACGATGGTTAGTTAGGTTTTTTAAACCAGTTGTTACATCAATCCGTTTGGCTTTTTTAAATGGATTGATGTTTTTTTTGCTCTAATTTTACTCGATAATCGAAAGTTTAGTTACTTTGATGTAGTTTCCTTCTTCTTTAATAGTATAGAAACATTAATGTCCGAGTAAAAATACAAGTCCGCTCGCTATAAGAAAAAGAACAACGACTAAATATTAACTATCTAAAAACAAGTAATTTAGATAATAAACATTACTAAAATCCTCTTTTCATTCATTTTTACTAATAGCAAGGAGCCTATTTTGAAAACCTCATTTAAGCCTTGATATAAGTGGAGTACAATAAATTCCGTTAACTTTTATCGGACAACAATAGTTATAGAACACTAAAATTTCATTAGAAAATAGTATTTTGGTAGCCAATAACTATGTAATAAACTTACAAGAAAAAGATATAAATTATAATGTAATATTCCGACCTAGTGTTGAAGAATATAAACATGCTTAATGTGAGTAAACTACCTAGCAGGGGTAAACCTACAAGGTAGTTATAAGAAAAGCATTTTGATTCTGAAATAGGTTTTGGAGCATTAAAATCTCGATTATCGAGTAAATTTAAAACCCCATGAAGCTATTCTTTGCCCTATTTTTTTTCTTTATTTCTTTTATTGGATTTTCCCAACAGACTCAATTTATAGATATAAAAAAAGGAGATGTTACGCTAACAATTGATCCTGAATTAAAAAAAGTTTCAGGTTATGTTGTTTATACTTTTGATATTTTAAAAGCTACGGATTCGCTTTTTATTGATGCTAAAAACATGGAAATAGAAGCTGTGTTTTTAAATGATTCTCCTGTTGAATTTACTTATAACAATACAAAACTAAAAGTAAACTATAACTTTAAATCAAATACTTTAAATAGTTTAAAAATAGAATATTATACAAGTCCTAAAAAAGCTTTATACTTTGTGTCTCCTGACGGAAATAATAAAACTCAAGTATGGACGCAAGGGCAAGGAAAATACACTTCTAATTGGCTTCCTAGCTTTGATGATATGAACGAGAAGATAGAATTTGATCTTTCTATTTCAACTCCATCAATATATAAAACTATAGCAAATGGAAAACTTGTAGATAAAATAGAAGAGAAGAATTTAACTACTTGGAAATACGATATGCAATATCCAATGAGTAGTTATTTAGTAGCTTTAGCAGTTGGGAATTACGATTATGAAACGGAGGTTTCTAAAAGTGGAATTCCTATAGAAATGTATTATTATCCAAATAAATCGGATATAGTAGAACCTACTTATAGGCATACAAAGCATATTTTTGACTTTTTAGAAACAGAAATAGGTGTTGCTTATCCGTGGCAGAATTATAAGCAAGTTCCAGTAAAAGATTTTTTATATGCTGGGATGGAAAATACATCGCTTACTATTTTTTCCGATTCACATATGGTAGATTCAATTGGGTTTATTGATAAAAATTACATCAATGTTAATGCACATGAATTGGCGCATCAATGGTTTGGAGATTTAGTAACAGAGGAGAGTAGCACACACCATTGGTTACAAGAAGGTTTTGCTACGTATTATGCGCTTTTGGCTGAAAAGGAGATTTTTGGGGAAGATTATTTTTACGAGCAATTGTATAATTCAGCTAAACAATTAGAGGATTTAAATAAAAATGGAGGTGAAAGTCTGCTCAATCCAAAGGCGAGTAGCCTTACTTTCTATGAGCGGGGTGCTTGGGCTATTTTTGCATTGCGGAATTATATTGGCGATAGAGCGTTTAAAAAATCGATAAAGAAATATTTAAAAGATTATGCTTTTAAAAACGCCAATACTCACAACTTTATCAATATAGCTGCTGCTAAAAGTCAGATTAAATTAGAAGATTTTGTCCAAAAGTGGTTTGTAAATCCTAAATTTCCATTAGAAGATGCAAAACAATTGTTGCTTCAAAATGAAGTCTCTAAAACCCTGTTAACCATAGATGAAATGAATAATGAAGAAGTAATAAAATATGCAGAAGCGCATCCTATTATTTTTTCTTCTCAAGATAAATCTGTTATAGTTACTCATATTCTTAAACGCTTGCTTCCTAATTCCGAAGAGGAGAAGGCTGTTTTTTTAAAGGCTATGCAGTCTAACGTATTAAAAACACGACAAGCGGTAGCACTATATATGAATCCTATTCCGCAAGAATTTAAATCAGAATTCGAAAAATTACTATTAGATAAGAGTTATCTAACCATACAGAATGCTTTGATGAAGTTGTGGGTAAATTTTCCTTTTCCAAAAGATAGAGTTAGATTTCTTGATAAAACGAAAGGAATAACGGGTTTTAGCGATAAAAACATTGAAACATTATGGCTTACATTGGCTTTAATTACAGAAGACTATCAGCAAAATAATAAAAAAGAATATTTTGATATTTTGTTAAGTTACACCAATCCCTCACAACATTTTGAAATCCGTCAACAGGCTTTTCAATATCTTTATCAAATAAAAGGATTTGATGAAATGGCTCTTAGAAATTTAGTTCAAGCTTGCAAGCATCCTGTATGGCAGTTTTCAAAATTTTCAAGAGAATTGTTGAAAGAGTTAATGAGTAATAAAGATTATAGAATTGTCTTAGAAGGAATTGTAACCGATTTACCTTCCGAAGAAAAAGTTTTTCTTGAACAACAGCTACAAGAAAATTAATTATGAAATGGCCATTAACAATTAAAAACCAACCAATATGATGTCAAGAGCATGCATCTTACCATTGAGAAACATAAATATTAACAGATGAAAGCACTTGTAATATCTGGAGGAGGATCAAAGGGGGCGTTTGCTGGCGGAGTTGCTCAATATTTAATAGAGGAATTAAAAGTAGAGTACGATTTATTTTTGGGAACTTCCACAGGGAGTTTGTTGGTAAATCATTTAGCGCTTAATGAAGTAGAAAAGATAAAGGCTATTTATACCTCAGTAAACAACGAAAGCATCTTTAATATTTGTCCGTTTCGAATTAAAAAAAAGTATGGAGTTCAGCAAATTTCGATTCATCATTTAAATGTAATTCGCAATTTTTTAAGAGGAAGTAAAACTTTTGGAGAGAGTTATAATCTTAAAAAACTGATTCGAAATACTTTTACAGAAGAAGAGTTTTTAAAATTAAAACACAGTAAAAAAGAAGTAATAGTAACCGTATCCAATTTATCCTTAAATCAAGTAGAATACAAATCTATTAACGATTTTACGTATGATGATTTTTGCGATTGGGTTTGGATTTCCAGTAATTACACACCTTTTATGAGTTTAGTGAGAAAAGAAGGCTGTGAATATGCAGATGGAGGTATTGGCACTATGGTTCCTATTGAAGAAGCAATTAGGAGAGGGGCTACAGAAATTGATGCTATTATCCTTCAAACGGAAGTAACACAATTAAATCGTTTGCCTTCTAGAAATCCATTTTCATTACTTACCACTATGTTTAGTTTTATGTTGGATAGAATTGAACATCAAAACATTAGAATTGGGAAGTTTGTAGCGTCTAATAATGATGTTATTATAAATTTTTATTATACACCAACTGTATTAACTACAAATTCCTTAATTTTCAACAAAGAAAAAATGACAAGATGGTGGCAAAGTGGTTTTGATTTTGCTAAATTTAAAAACAAAGAAACGAGTCAGTTATAAGCTACTATAAAAAATCAATATAAAAGTATGCGAGCATTAGTTATAAGTGGAGGGGGAAGTAAAGGAGCATTTGCCGGTGGTGTTGCAGAGCATCTTATGAAAAAGGAAAAAAGAGATTACGATCTTTATTTAGGAACCTCTACCGGAAGCTTATTGATTCCACATTTGGCAAATAATGATATCGAAAAAATCTACGAAGTTTATACTACCGTTACTCAGCGTAAAATTTTCAGTAACAATCCGTTTGTAACTCGTAAAAAAGGAGATGAAGAATATGTAGCTATTAATTACTTAAACGTAATGTGGCAACTTATAAAGCGTAAGCGTACATTTGGGGAAAGTAAAAACTTACGTAAGCACATCAAAAAACATTTTTCTGAAAACGATTATAATTTACTCAAAGAGAAAGGGAAAAATGTAGTGGTAACGGTTTCTAATTTATCTATGAATCGAGTAGAATATAAGTCGATTATGGATTATGAATATGAAGATTTTTGTGATTGGATTTGGCTTTCTTGTAATTATGTTCCGTTTATGTCGCTTGCTAAAAAAAATGGTTTTGAGTATGCTGATGGCGGATTAGGGTGTGTAATTCCAATTCGCGAAGCTATTAAAATGGGCGCTACGGAAGTTGATGCCATTATTTTAGAAACTGAAAACATGGAGCACAAAAAAGTGTTAGGTAAGAATCCATTTTCTTTAATGGTAAATTTATATAGTTTTGTATTAGACCAACTAGAATCTCATGATGTGGTTGAAGGAAAACTAGCAGCTATCAATAAAAATGTGAAGCTAAACACTTATTTTACTCCTACAAGATTAACAGAAAACTCCCTGTATTTTAATAAGGAATTAATGGCGCAATGGTGGGAACAAGGAAAAGAATATGCAGAAGAGCGCGTAAAAATTCAAAAAGATGCTAAAAGAGTAACTATGGCAGGCTAATTTTTTAGACACTTTTACTTTTAAATCTCTATTAAATATAATTGAGAACCATACAAACCATTCCTTATACTATTTTCATAACCATTTTAATATCTGCACGTTTGTATGGAGTATTTGGTTCTAATGGCACTTCTTTAAAACCATATTTACGATAGAGGTGAATAGCATTTTCAAGCTTTCTGCTAGAGTAGAGGAGTACCTCCTTAAAACCTTTGTCTTTGGCAGTATCTATGCTAAACTGTAATAAATGCTGACCTATTTTTTTACCACGGTATTCTGGAGAAACAGCCATTTTTGTTAATTCAAAAATTCCATTTTCAACTTTTAAAAAAGCAAAGCACCCTACTATTTCAGTATCTATTTTAGCAAAATATATAAATCCTCCTTCATCTATAATATTCTCTTTACAATTAGATAATACTTCTTTATCATGAGGTTCTACAATAAAGAATTTCTCAAGCCATTCTACATTTAAATCTCTAAATGCAGTAGCATATTCCATTTTAAATGGTACAATTTCTATGTTCATATATTTCAATCCCTCATTGAGGGTTTTCTTCTCCAGAGCCTGTTCTGAGTTTCCCGAAGGGCTCTACGTCGAAATGGATTAAATTATTTTCTATTAAATACCTCGTAGGCTTACCTCGAGGGAGTTTATTTAATGTAGAAGCATTAGTGTAGCACTAATGATCTAATATGTATTTTAATTGTGTAATTACTTAATAAAGATTTACTTTCTTATAAAATCGGAAACTAGATAAGCTATTGCTTTACCAACTAAGTTTTTTTCTCGTTCGTTTTCCATAATCGGAGCAGCTTCACAAATATGGAGATAAGAAATGTTTTTTGCCTTTTTACTTTTAAATATAATTTCTCTCACAGTATTAAGAGGTAATCCTGAGCTTGTAATGGCACTACTAGGCATTCCTTCTATGGAATCCATATCTATTTCTAGTCCAAATTTAGAAGGTTTTACAAAATCAATCGCTTCTTTTATTTCAAAATCAAAGCCTTTTTCACAACGCACATACAGTTCTTCAAAAGTATTGTATTTAATTCGAGACTCCTTCTCTAGGGTTTTAAATACTTTTTTTGAAGTATAGTTTTCATGAAGCCCAAAGATAAAGTAATTTTCTAAAAATCCTTCATGAAAAGCATAGGAGAATCCGTTTCCGCTATGTCGACCTTCACGTTTTCTAAAATCGGTGTGTGCATCTATATTAAGGCAATTTATAGCATTTCCATAAGCCAATGAAGCGCCTTTTAATATTCCGTAGGCATTATTATGTCCGCCGCCAATAACAATAGGTTTCTTTCCGCTAGTAACAATTTTATGGATTATATTAGTCACTTCCGTATCTATAAGAGCGGTGATATTACGAGCTTCTTCAATTTGTTCCTCTCCTGAAAGGGCATCAATTTTTTTTAATTCAGAAGAAAAATCTAAATGCCCTAATAATAAAACTTTATTACCTTTTGTGTATTGGTTATTTTGAATATTTAAAATATATGGCAATGCTGCTTCCCAAGCATTTCTTGTTCCAGGCTTTCCTAAATTTGCTATTACCCCAATATCTTCGGGAATTCCCATTAAAACATATTTAGTTTCTGAAGCTGATAATTGAGAAACAAGGGAATCGTTCTCATGTAATAATTCTATATGTTCCCCTAATTTTTGCTCTCCTTTTCTAGGAGCAATTAAAGGGGTGATTTTTTTTAAATCGTAACTAACCAAATTTGAAGACATACTGTATATTTATTATAAAGCTGTAAACGCTTTTATCAAAAGATAATCTATGAACTCGTTGAAATTTTCAGGAAATAGAAAAAGTTTAAATGAGTTCTAATGTAAATGTTAAAAAAAAACTGATATGATACAATAAAATAGTTTTAAAAAATCTATTTTTAACTTTTAAACGTATATAATTCGTAAGGCATAGAAAAGAATGACTATTTTGCCGTACCAAATTTTTAAATAAACAACTTATGACAGAAACAAAATCCAATAATGGTTTAAAAGTAATAGCAGGACTACTTGCTGCTGCTTTGATAGGAACTCTTATTTATACAGCAAGCCTGTATAACAGTAAAAAAGAGACTACTAACAAGCTTAACAAAGAAAAAAATCTTGTTATTGAAGATTTGAATAATTTGAAATCTGATTATGATAGGGCTATTTCTGAAAGTGAATCAGCAAATGCTGAATTGGTAGAAGCACGAAATAAAATTGCAACCTATATAGATTCTGTACAGCAAATGAAAGCAGACATTAGTTCGCTTTCTAGATATAGAAGACAAGTACAACAACTTACCAAAGAGCGTGAATTTTTGTTAACTCAAAACGATTCTTTAAGAGCTTCAAATACGTTGTTGGCTATGCAAAGAGATAGTACAAAAACTGCTTTACAGGAACAATCTATGTTTACAGATTCTTTAATTATGCAAAACACTCAGCTTTCTAAAGTTGTAGAAACAGGAGCTGCTTTAGGGTTGGCTAAGTTTTCTGCGGAAGCTGTTAAAGAGCGTAATAGTGGTAAAATTGTTTCTGTAAACAATAATAGAAGAGCAGACAAATTAAAAATTTGTTACACAGTTGGAGCTAATAAAATTACAAAACCTGGAGCTAAACAATTCTATATTCAAGTAACAGATCCATCTGGAACAATTATGGGAGAGCGTGCTGTAGCTGCAAAAGAAGGTACAGAAACATCAGAACCTATAAGTATAACTTACAGTAAAGCTTCTAGTTTTTACTATGAAAACACTGTTTTAGATGTATGTGACTTTATTAATAAAGAAGGAGAAGATTTTGCTGAAGGAAAATACAGTGTTGTGGTTTACGACCAGAATTTAAAAGAATTAGGGTCGACACAATTTGACTTAAAATAAACTTACTAGATATGTAAATGTCGAGTAAAAAAACTCAACTAACCAATTAATTTAAGAAAGCATCGGGATATCTCTCGATGCTTTTTTTATGTTAGTTGTTCAAGAATTTCGGTAACAATCTCTTCTGGAGTATCTGCTATATTTACAGTTATTGCATGTTTTGGAGGCTGTAAAGTCTCAAATTGGGATTTTAGTAGGGCTATAGGCATAAAATGAGAAACTCTGCCTGCAAGTCTTTCTTCAATTAACTTGAAGTCGCCTAACAAATAAATAAACTCTGTGCTTTTTTCAATATCTTTTCTGAGAATTTTTCGATAAGAACCTTTTAAAGCAGAACAAGCAATAATACAGCTTGTGTTAGCTTCTATTTGTTCTATACAGAATTCGTTTATCTTTTCTAGCCATCCCAATCTGTCATCATCATTTAGAGGATGTCCAGCTTTCATTTTTTTGATATTTTCTTCAGGATGAAAATCATCTCCATCATAAAAAGGAATTCCTGTTTTTTCTGAAAGTAATTCCCCAATGGTAGTCTTTCCAGACCCAGAAACTCCCATAACAATTATGGCCTTAGGTTTTGGTAACATATTATATATATATGACACAAGATATAATTTTATTTGAAAAGAAACATTTTTGAGCATCGTAAAATTTGATATTCTTGATAAGAATACCTTCTTGTAAAATGGTAATTTTGGATAATGAAAAACTCAAAGAAATTACCTCTTGTTATTTTAATCGGAATTTTAGGTGTAGTGTTGTTTTCGGCCAAAGCTGTAATGGTTAAATTAGCGTATCAGTATAATGTAAGCGCAGTAAATTTATTGATGTTTAGAATGCTCTTTGCATTACCTTTTTATATTGCTGTGCTTCTTTTTACAAAAAAGGAATCTGAAAAACTCCCAAGGAAAAACTATGTATGGTTAATTGTATTTGGTTTTATAGGATATTATTTGGCGAGTTATTTTGATTTTGTAGGACTTCAATATATAAAAGCGAGTATAGAGAGAATTATTCTATTTATTTATCCTACCATAGTTCTATTGCTCTCTAGTATCTTTCTAAAGCGTCCTATTAGTAGGGTGCAGGTGTTTGCCATATCAATAACTTATATAGGAATTATTATTGCTTTCTGGGACGAAATAAGTGTGGATGGAGCACAATTTCTCTTGGGTGCAGGATTTATTTTCTTAAGCGCCATAACTTATGCATCATACTTGGTGGGAAGCGATTGGTTAATTCCAAAGTTTGGAGTGGTTAGGTTTACATCTTATGCTATGATTGTATCTTGTGTAAGCGTAATACTACATTATAGCCTCTTTGAGCATACATCCTTACTTGGATACCATCCAAATGTATATTGGTTAGGGCTAGCAATGGCTTTTTTCTCCACTGTAATTCCTTCTTATTTGGTGTCCTATTGTATTAAAGAGATTGGGGCTTCAAATTTTTCAATTTTAGCAGGATTAGGTCCCATATCAACTATTATTTTAGCATCTATTTTTTTAGGAGAACGTTTAACGTTACTTCAATTTGGAGGTGCAATTTTGGTAATTGTAGGAATAATTGTAGTGTCTTTAAATAAATCAACTTACAAAAAATCAGGTTCTTAACAATTTTCAGCAAAAGCTTGTTAATTACTTTACTGATGCAGGGTTTCATTTTAAGTCGCTATACATTATATTAGCAACAAAACCCATCTCTAATATTTTATGTCGGAAATTACTAAGTATACAGAAGACAATATACGTTCGTTAGACTGGAAGGAGCATATCCGCATGCGTCCTGGTATGTATATTGGGAAATTAGGCGATGGTTCTTCTGCAGACGACGGAATTTATATCCTCATAAAGGAAGTACTCGATAACTGTATCGATGAATTCGTTATGGGTGCAGGAAAAACCATTGAAGTTTCTATTCAGGGAAATAAAGTTATTGTACGCGATTATGGACGAGGGATTCCATTAGGAAAAGTGGTAGATGTTGTATCTAAAATGAATACCGGTGGGAAATACGATTCTAGAGCCTTTAAAAAATCGGTTGGTCTAAACGGAGTTGGTACCAAAGCGGTAAATGCTCTTTCCTCTTCTTTTAGAGTCGAATCAAATCGAGATAACAAATCTAAGGCGGCAGAATTTGAGCAAGGAAACCTTGTAAATGAAGAAGAATTAGACGAAACAAGTAGGCGGAGAGGAACAAAAGTTTCCTTTATCCCAGATGATACCATTTTTAAAAACTACAAATTCAGAAATGAATATGTAGAAAAAATGATTCGAAATTATGTATATCTTAATCCAGGGTTAACCATTATTTTTAATGGAGAAAAGTTTTATTCTGAAAATGGATTAAAAGATTTATTGGAAGATACTACCAATAAAGAAGATATGCTGTATCCAATTATTCATTTGCGTGGGGACGATATCGAAGTAGCAATAACTCACAGTAGAACACAGTATAGCGAAGAATATCACTCTTTTGTAAACGGACAAAATACAACCCAAGGTGGAACGCATTTGGCTGCTTTTAGAGAAGCAATTGTTAAAACATTACGCGATTTCTACGGAAAGAATTATGATGCTTCCGATATTAGAAAATCAGTTATTGCTGCTATTTCTATAAAAGTAATGGAGCCCGTTTTTGAAAGTCAGACAAAAACTAAATTAGGTTCTACAGATATGGGAGGCGATTTGCCAACGGTAAGAACCTATATCAACGATTTTGTAGGAACGCATCTTGATAATTTCTTACATAAGAATGCAGAAGTAGCCGATAAAATTCAGCGAAAAATTCTAGCAGCAGAGAGAGAGCGTAAAGAGCTTTCTGGAATTAGAAAACTAGCTAAAGACAGGGCTAAAAAAGCAAGTTTGCACAATAAAAAGCTTCGCGATTGTAGAGTGCATCTGGGTGATACCAAAAACCAACGTTCTTTAGAAACTACTTTGTTTATAACAGAGGGAGATTCCGCTTCGGGATCCATTACCAAATCTAGAGACGTTAATACACAAGCGGTATTTAGCTTACGTGGAAAGCCCTTGAATACCTACGGAATGACTAAAAAAATTGTGTATGAAAATGAGGAGTTTAATTTATTACAAGCGGCATTAAATATAGAAGAGTCAATGGAAGACCTTCGGTATAATAATATTGTAATAGCAACCGATGCCGATGTAGATGGAATGCACATCCGATTGTTGCTAATTACTTTTTTCTTACAGTTTTTTCCTGAATTGATTAAAGAAGGACATTTGTATATTTTGCAAACTCCTTTGTTTAGAGTTCGTAATAAAAAAGAAACCATCTATTGCTATAGTGAGGATGAAAGAAAAGAGGCAATTGAGAAGTTAACTGGGAAACCAGAAATAACTCGATTTAAAGGTTTGGGAGAAATTTCACCAGATGAGTTTCAACATTTCATTGGAGATGATATTCGTTTAGACCCAGTAATGCTTGATAAATCGATGTCGATTGAAAGTTTATTAGAATTTTACATGGGGAAAAACACTCCCGATCGTCAAAAATTCATTATAAATAACCTTCGAGTAGAACTTGATGTAATAGAAGAATAATAGTTAAAAATTAGCTATTTAAAATAATACCCTACTAACCTTTTATGGAAGAGAATACAGAATTAAATCCGGAAGAAAATAACAGTCAAGAAACCATCACTCGTGTTGGCGGAATGTACAAAGATTGGTTTTTGGATTATGCTTCGTATGTAATTTTAGAACGTGCAGTGCCAGCTATTGAAGATGGTTTTAAGCCAGTGCAACGTAGAATTATGCATTCTTTAAAAGAACTAGATGATGGCCGATACAATAAAGTAGCAAACATTGTAGGGCATACCATGCAGTATCACCCGCATGGAGATGCTAGTATTGGAGATGCCATGGTGCAAATTGGTCAAAAAGATTTGCTAATTGATACCCAGGGAAACTGGGGAAATATATTAACGGGAGACAGTGCTGCTGCTTCACGTTATATTGAAGCACGAATTTCTAAATTCGGATTAGAAGTTGTTTACAGTCCGAAAATCACAGAATGGCAACTTAGTTATGACGGCAGGAAGAAGGAACCGATTAATCTTCCTGTAAAATTTCCCTTACTGTTAGCTCAGGGAGCAGAGGGAATTGCTGTAGGATTATCAACAAAAGTATTACCGCATAACTTTATAGAGCTTATAGATGCTTCTATAAAACACCTAAAAGGAAAGAATTTTACGCTATATCCAGATTTTCCAACTGCTGGAATTATGGATATTACCAATTATAATGATGGTTTAAGAGGAGGGAAGATCCGTGTGCGTGCTAGGATTTCTCAATACGATAAAAATACACTGACTATAAGTGAAATTCCTTTTGGAACGAATACTTCTAGTTTGATAGATTCAATTTTAAAAGCAAACGATAAAGGAAAAATCAAAATAAAGAAGATTGAAGATAATACTGCTGCAAATGTTGAGATTTTAGTGCATTTGCCTTCAGGAATTTCTCCAGATAAAACTATTGATGCTCTGTATGCTTTTACAGCTTGCGAATCTTCTATTTCTCCATTGGCTTGTGTTATTGAAGATAATAAACCACTTTTTATAGGAGTCAGTGAAATGTTAAAGCGTTCTACCGATAATACGCTTGATTTACTGAAAAAAGAATTAGAGATTCAACTTCATGAACTGGAAGAGCAGTGGCATTTTGCTTCTTTAGAACGCATCTTTATTGAAAATAGAATTTATCGTGAAATTGAAGAAGAAGAAACTTGGGAAGGTGTAATTAGCGCTATTGACAAAGGACTTCAGCCTCATATAAAACATTTGAAACGTACAATTACTGAAGAAGATATTGTTCGTCTTACTGAGATTCGGATTAAACGTATTTCTAAATTTGATATTGATAAAGCCCAACAAAAAATAGACGCCTTAGAGGGAGATATCGCTACTGTGAAGCATCACTTAGAGCATTTAGTAGATTTTGCTATTGACTATTTTACAAAACTTAAAACTACTTACGGAAAAGGAAGAGAGCGTAAAACCGAGATTCGTATTTTTGACGATATTGAGGCCTCTAAAGTGGTAATTCGGAATACTAAACTTTATCTAAATCGTAAAGAAGGTTTTGTAGGAACATCTCTGAAGAGAGATGAATATGTATGCGATTGTAGTGATATTGATGATATTATCGTTTTTACTGCTACTGGTAAGATGATGGTTACAAAAGTTGACACCAAAACCTTTATTGGAAAAGATATTATTCATGTAGCTGTTTTTAAGAAAAAAGATAAGAGAACTATATATAATCTCATCTATAAAGATGGAAAAGGCGGGGCTACGTATGTAAAACGCTTTTTTGTATCGAGTATTACTAGAGATAAGGAGTACGATCTAACAAACGGAAAACCAGGTTCTTTTGTCCATTATTTCTCTGCAAATCCAAATGGAGAGGCAGAAGTGGTAACTGTTTTCTTACGTCAGGTGGGAAGTATTAAGAAACTTAAATGGGATCTTGATTTTGCCGATATTATGATTAAAGGTCGAGCTTCTAAAGGAAATATTGTAAGTAAATACGCAGTTAAACGTATCGAACTTAAAGAAAAAGGAGTTTCTACTTTAAAACCGCGTAAGATTTGGTTTGATGAAACGGTACAAAGATTAAATGTTGATGGGCGTGGAGAGCTACTCGGAGCTTTTAAAGGGGAAGATAGGTTGCTTATAATTACTCAAGAAGGAATGGTAAAAACAGTTACTCCAGAATTAACTATGCATTTTGAGAGTAATATTATTGTTTTAGAGAAATGGAATCCTAAAAAACCTATTTCTGCAATTTATTTTAATGGAGAGCGAGAGCTTTATTATATTAAAAGGTTTGTTATTGAAACTGAAGGAAAAGAAGAATCTTTTATTCCAGACAATTCAAATTCGCGTTTAGAAATTGTTTCAACCGATTGGAGGCCTGTTGCCGATATTGAATTTACCAAGGAAAGAGGAAAAGACCGAAAACCTAATTTGGAAGTAGATATAGAAGAGTTTATTGCTGTAAAAGGAATAAATGCTATCGGGAATCAGCTTACAAAAGATAAGGTAAATCAAATTAATTTACTAGAACCTTTACCTTTTGACGAACCAGAAGAGCTGCAGCCAGAAGAAATGGAGGTAAATGATGAGGAAGATGTTTCAGAAGAAAATAACTCAAACGCTAAAGATGATGACGGTCCAACGCTTTTTGATTTTGAATAAATAACAGTTAAAGGAGTTATTTAAAAAACGATTTACATTTAAAATAAAAAGCCAACAAACTCAAAATAATATAGAGTTTGTTGGCTTTTTAGATAGTTTCTTTCTGGACTTTGCAACTTTCTACTTTTTCACTTTTTTCTCAATATGAGAATCAACATACCCAAAAATTAAGTTAATTAAAACCACCAAAATACTGAGCACAGCTAATTCTATATAGAGTCCCGTTGCAGCTAAACAGCCAGCAGCGGCACTACACCAAATAGTTGCTGCAGTAGTTAATCCTTTAATTTTATTTTCTTTTTGGAGAATAACACCTGCTCCCAAAAAACCTATTCCAACTACAACCTGACTAAGAACTCGGGTAGCATCAACTCCAAATTGATGCTCATACTGCAAGGAAATTATTACAAAAACAGCAGCGCCAATAGCAACAAGAGTATTGGTTTTAAGTCCGGCGCTTTTTCCTTTATACTCTCGTTCCAAACCTATTAAAAGCCCAGCAATGGTAGCAGCGCTTATTTTTAAAATAAAATCTGTAACCTTTATATTTTCAATAACTGTCTCTATAAACATCATATAACTAAAATTATTAAAAATATTTTTATCTATGTATTTAAGAAAGAAAGTTTTAAAAATAGAAGCGCATAAAAAAGAGTCATATGTATGCTACTAACAGTAAATATGACTCTTTGTGGGATTAAGGATTTATTTTACTTTACTTTTTTCGCAATACCCTTTTGCTTATTTTTTTTATCTCCTACAGCAGCATATTCAAAAGTGTATGAGTTTTTGCTAGTAGTTAATATTTTCATATGAATAGCTTTTGCGTCGTTCCTAGAAGTTGGATTTATTTTTTTTACAATAAACTCACAATCATTAATCCAACGGACAGAGTTGGTGTCAATTTCATTCTCAAAATAATCAATTTCAAGAGTATCATTTCTAATAAATCTACTTGTTTTCTCTTCTCCGTTTATTGTGTAAGTAAATTCAAATTCTCCAGTTTTGAAATCTTCACATTTTTTTTCTTGCTGATAACAAGATGAAAGGAATATTAAGGAGAATAAGGCAAAAATAGAACGCATCATTTAATCTTTATTTTTATACTCTTCAAAGGTACCGTTTTTATAAAAAACTACGATACGAGCAATTTCATTTTTTTGCTCTTTATGCAAAGGAATAGGGAAGTCTTCTATTTTTTCCTGTTTCTCGTTTGTAACTTGATTTGTGTCCTCAGAAGAAAATAAGTCGGAAGTAGAAGAAGTTAAGTTTTTAGAATTTTCTTCTGTAGGTGGAAAACTTCCTTTTCCATTTAACAACCAATATAACTCTACTTCAGGAAAATTCTCAAGAATTCTCATTATAAAATCCAAACTAGGATTGTTCCTTCCTGAAAGTAAATGAGAAATAGAAGAGCGTTGAACACCTACTTTATCAGCAAAAGCAGAAGCCGATAAATCGTAAAAATCCAATACTTTCTCTAGTCGATTAATAAAATCCTCTTTGTTTACCATTGTAAACTAATGTTTAGTACAATTAATAGTTACAAATGTAAACATAACCGTTGACATAAGCAAATATAAGCACTAGGAAGGCTATTTATTTAATGTTAAACTTCATGTAATAGAGTTTAAATATCTGAAAATAAATAATTTATATTTCTAATTAATAATATATTGAGTAAATGTCTTTATTATGGTTACAGATGTAACTATTCCTATTTATGGCGCATTAAAGTTTGTTTACAAATGTGTATCATTTCAATTTACATTCGTAAACAATTATAATTTTACATTTGTAAACCTTAAATAACAATATGGATTTAATAGAAGACTTTACATCAAATTATACAGCATATATCAATCAAAAAATTAGAGGTCGGTATGTAACTCATAAAATGATTTCTCCTTTATTAGAAGATTATTCAGAAAAGTTTAATGTTGAACAAATAGGTGTTTCAGTATTAAACAACCCTATTCATAAATTAACTATTGGGTCTGGAAAAAATAGAATTTTAATATGGTCTCAAATGCATGGAAATGAATCAACAACTACAAAGGCTTTATTTGATTTCCTAAACTATATAGATACCAATATTGATGTTTTAAATTATATCAATGAGAATTTCACGCTTTGTATAATTCCTATTTTAAATCCAGATGGAGCTTTGGCATACACTCGAATAAATGCTAATGAAATTGATTTAAATAGAGATGCTCAAAATCAATCGCAGCCTGAAAGTAGAATTTTAAGAGCTGTTTTCAATGAATTTAAGCCTGATTATTGCTTTAATTTACATGATCAACGGACTATCTTTAGTGCAGGCAACCATAAGAAATCTGCTACAATATCTTTTTTAACGCCTGCTGAGGATGAAGAAAGAAAAGTAACACAGAATAGGAAGAGAAGTATGGAAGTTATTGTAGCGATGAATAAAATGCTTCAGAAATATATTCCAAAACAAGTAGGGAGATACGACGATGGTTTTAATTTGAACTGCGTTGGAGATACATTTCAATCGCTTGGCGTGCCTACTATTTTATTTGAATCTGGTCATTATCCAAACGATTATATGCGTGAAGAAACACGTAAATACATAGCTTATTCTTTAGTAACTGCTCTCCAATACATTAATCTAACTGAGGTTACAGGAAAGAAACATCATGATTATTTCCATATTCCAGAGAATGAAAAGCTCTTTTATGATATAATTTTAAGAAATTTTCCAATTGCTACTAAAGAAGAAACTGAATTTAAGGATGTCGCAATTTTCTTTAAGGAAACGTTAATAAATGATAAAATTGAGTTTAAGCCGAGTATTGAACATATCGAGAAGCACCTTCATTACTATGGCCATAAAGAATTAGATATGAGGAATGTGGGAGTTGATCCTGTGCCTATACATGAATTAAATAATAGTTATTTAACAGATTTGCTAAGAAAAATTTAATAAAATCAGGAAATCATTAAAAAAATAATCGGCAAACGATTATGAATAATTCAATTTTTTTTATTTTTTTTGCATATTCTTTAAAGATAATAAAAAACTATGGCGAAATTTAAATTAGACGAGGTAGATCATCAAATTCTAGATATGTTGATTGATAACACCCGAACTCCTTTTACTGATATAGCAAAGAAATTGCTTATTTCAGCGGGGACTGTTCACGTTAGAGTTAAAAAAATGGAAGATGCAGGTATTATTAAAGGCTCTTCTTTAACTCTAGATTACGTAAAACTAGGGTATTCATTTATCGCATATGTTGGAATTTTCTTAGAAAAAACGCATCAAACAAAGTTTGTTTTAGAGCGATTAAATCAGATTCCGTATATAACAGTAGCGCATATTACTACTGGAAAATTCAATATCTTCTGTAAGATTCGTGCTAAAGATACTAAGCATGCAAAAGATATAATTTTTAAAGTAGATGATATTGATGGAGTTTCTAGAACAGAAACTATGATTTCTCTAGAAGAAAGTATTAACGATAAACGTCGATTAATGCATACAATTTTTAACGATTTATAAGATTTCTGTTTTATAACAATAAACTAACCCTCTTAAGCCTTTGTTTTGAGAGGGTTTTTTGTATTTTTACGTAAAACAGAAAATTTTTATGCTAAGAAAACCAAAGATTGACCGATTTAATGAAAGTGTTTTATCAAGATATCAAATCTACAACAGTATTTTTATCACTTTACCATTTGATGAAATAAGTAATACTGGAGTATTATTACCGCTATTTTCTGAAATTTGTGAAAAGGGTTATGAAGAAAATAAAAACCCTACAGAGATAGTTGGTAATTTTTTTAAAAAATATTACGAAAAACCAACCGATACCGAAAAATTTGATCTTCTTTTTAGATTTATTCAATATATAGAAAGGCAAGTTGTGCTTTTTGATGCTATTGAAGATGCTACCTTTCCGGTTGTAAATAATATGGACGGAAGAGGTACGCTTCGGAACATAAAAGAAGAAGCGGAGGCTAAAAACAAAATGCCAGAGCTTAAAGCTTATTTAGAGCATTTTAAAGTGCGACCAGTATTAACAGCGCATCCTACGCAGTTTTACCCAGGTTCTGTATTAGGTATTATAACCGATTTAGCTACCGCAATTAGAGATAACAATTTAAATCTTATTAAAAAGTTACTCGCGCAATTAGGAAAAACTCCTTTCTTTAAAAAAGAAAAGCCTACACCTTTTGATGAGGCTGTGAGTTTGATTTGGTATTTGGAAAATGTGTTCTACCAATCTGCTAGTCAGATTTTTGATTATATCCAAGATAATATTTTTGGAGAAGAGGAATTAAACAACCAAGTATTAAATTTAGGTTTTTGGCCTGGAGGAGATAGGGATGGAAATCCTTTTGTAACTACAGAAATTACTTTAAAAGTAGCTGATAGACTTCGTAGTACAATTCTTAAAAATTATTATCGTGATGTAAGAAGGTTACGTCGTAGAATTACCTTTAAATTTGTAGATAAGCTTATTACTGATTTAGAGTCTAAGCTTTATGAAAACATATTTCTACAAAGTGGGAGAACTACCATTACTGCAGAAGAGACTATGAGTACTCTTTTAGAGATAAGAGAGATTCTGGAAACTAAACATCAGTCGTTATTTGTTGATGAAATAAATGATTTAATTAATAAAATGAAGCTATTCGGCTTTCATTTTGCAACCTTAGATATTCGTCAAGATTCAAGAGTACACCACAACGTATTATCAAATATTGTTGAGGAGTCTTTAGAAATGGGACTTGATATTTTTCCGAAGAATTACAATAAATTATCCGAAGAAAAACAAATCAATGCGCTTAGTAAAATTGTAGGAAAAGTTAATCCTAGTTTGTTTAAACATGAGATGAGTAGAAACACGCTTGAATCTATTTATGCCATGAAAACCATTCAAAGAAATAATGGGGAAATGGGAAGTAATAGATACATTATTAGTAATAATGGTAGTGTGTTAAATGTAATGGAGGCGTTTGCTATGATTCGTATGTGCGATTGGGAGCAGCCAACTACCGATGTTGTACCGTTATTTGAAACTGTTGAGGATTTAGAAGATGCGCATAATGTTATGGAGACGCTTTATAAGAACAAGGCGTATGCAGAACATTTAAAACGTAGAGGGAATAAGCAAACTATTATGCTTGGTTTCTCTGATGGAACAAAAGATGGAGGTTATTTAATGGCTAACTGGGGAATTTACAGAGCTAAAGAAGCCTTATCTGCTATATCTCGTAAATACGGTATTAAAGTTGTCTTTTTTGATGGTAGAGGAGGACCACCAGCACGTGGAGGTGGTAAAACGCATCAGTTTTATGCTTCATTAGGACCTACAATTGAAAATGAAGAAGTTCAGCTTACTATCCAAGGTCAGACTATTAGTTCTAATTTTGGAACTCCAGAATCTTGCCAGTATAACTTAGAGCAATTATTAAGTTCTGGGATTGCAAATAATGTTTTTGCTAATGAAAAAGATAGATTAGGGAAAGAAGATAGGGATACAATGGATAGATTAGCTAAAATTAGCTATAAAGCATATGTAGATTTTAAAAATCATCCTAAATTCTTGCCTTATTTAGAGCGTATGAGTACGCTAAAATATTATGCAAAAACAAATATTGGAAGTAGACCTTCAAAAAGAGGAGGGGGCGATAAATTAGTTTTTTCTGATTTAAGAGCAATTCCTTTTGTAGGAAGTTGGAGTCAGTTAAAACAAAATGTACCAGGATTTTATGGGGTAGGTGTTGCTATCCAAGAGTTTGTAGACAACAATGAATTTGATAAAGTACAATCGCTATACCAAAACTCTACTTTCTTTAGAACTTTGCTAGAAAATAGTATGATGAGTTTAACTAAGTCTTTCTTTAAGCTTACTGCCTATATGCAAGATGATAAAGAGTTTGGAGCTTTTTGGAAGATTATACATGAAGAATATGAAAGAAGTAAGGCTATGCTGCTTAAATTAACAGGATATTCCGAGTTAATGGAAGATACGCGCTCTATGAAAGCTTCAATTCAAGTAAGAGAGAAAATAGTGTTGCCTTTATTAACAATTCAGCAATTTGCTCTTAGACAAATTCAAGAGTTAAATGCTTCTAAAAAAGAGGTAGATCCAGAGCTTATGGAAACTTATGAGCGTATGGTTACTCGCTCTTTATTTGGGAATATAAATGCTGCCAGAAACTCAGCATAAGTATTTAAAAATAGCTAATTTAAAGCTGTTAAGTAATCTTTTGTAGATTATTTAACAGCTTTTTCCTTATATAAAAGATATCTTTAAAATAGCTATTACTCCAATTTAATTTTAAATGAAAATAAAAACTAGCATTAAAATTTTAAAAGATACTTTTTCTAGATGGTTGGACTTAGACCCATTTGCGCAAAGTGCTATTATTGCATACTACACTTTATTTTCTTTACCTTCATTATTATTGATAGTAATTTGGGTGACTAGTATTTTCTTCGGAAGAGAAGCGGTGCAAGGACATATTACTCAGGAGTTCTCAAGTTTAGTAGGGTATGAGCCAGCAAAAGCCATTGAGGGGATGATAAGTAGTGCAAGTATTAATAGCAATTCTGCGGTGAATATGATTATAAGTGGAGGGACATTGATTTTTGGGGCAACAGGAGTTTTTTTTCAATTACAAAAAACACTAAATACTATTTTTGAGGTTAAGGAAGATAATTCTACTTTTAAGAAAATGGTTATAGATAGGCTTATTTCTTTTGGGATGGTAATGGCTATTGGATTTTTATTGATTATCTCTTTAATTGTATCTGCAGGAATTTCAGTGTTTAATAATTACGTTAAAAATTATTATCCAGAAATAGCTTCTCTTATTGTTAGCGGACTTAATTTTTTAGTTTCATTAGTGGTTATAACAATTTTATTTGGAGCTATTTATAGATTTTTACCTCACAAAAGAATTCGTTGGAAAACAGCTTTAATAGGGGCTTCCATAACTACATTATTATTTTTATTAGGGAAAACAGTTATAGGAGTTTACTTTGGGCAAGCAGCGCCTGCATCGGTTTATGGTGGTGCAAGTTCAGTGGTATTAATTTTACTTTGGGTATACTATACGGGACTTATATTTTTTATGGGAGCTGAATTTACAATGGTGTATTCAGAATATAGAATTAATAAAAAAAAGCCTGAAACATCAATAGATGATGTTCAGGCGTAAATTTAATCCCTCATGAACTTATTATAAGAAATTGTCCAACGTCTTTATTAAAAATTAGAAATTTGGACTCAAATTGAATTTTTTGTAAAAAGCATCAAGAACCTCAATTACTTCGTCTTCAGTATCTACTAGCTTAATCAAATCTAAATCTTTTTCACTTATATTGTTATTTGCATTTAGCAAGGTTGTTTTAACCCAGTCCATTAATCCTCCCCAAAAATCGGTTCCAACTAATATAATAGGAAACATTGCTATTTTTTTAGTTTGAATGAGTGTAATAGCCTCAAAAAGCTCGTCTAAAGTTCCAAATCCACCTGGCATAACTACAAATCCTTGAGAATATTTTACAAACATAACTTTACGAACAAAAAAGTAATCAAAATCTAAACTTTTATCACTATCTATGTATGGATTGTCATGTTGCTCAAAGGGGAGTTCTATGTTTAAACCTACAGAGGTTCCACCTGCCAAATGTGCTCCTTTATTACCAGCTTCCATAATTCCAGGGCCACCACCCGTAATTACTCCATAACCAGCCTCTACTATTTTCTTAGCAATATTTTCTGCCAATTGATAATATTTGTGTTCTGGTTTAGTACGAGCAGATCCAAATATAGAAACACAGGGACCTATTTTACTTAATCTCTCATAGCCATTTACAAATTCACTCATGATTTTAAAAATGGCCCATGAATCATTTGTTTTTATCTCATTCCATCCTTTATGATGCTTTTCTTTTCTCATTTTATATTGTGTTTTAATAATCAATAGGTTTATTTACAGTAACTTAAATAGTTTATTTTAATTCTTTCTTTAAGTACTTAGCGGTATGACTTTTTTTATTAGTAACTATTTCTTCTGGAGCTCCAGTGGCAATAACTTTTCCACCACCTTTTCCGCCTTCAGGGCCAATATCTATAATATGATCTACCATTTTAATAACATCTAGATTATGCTCAATTATCAAAACAGTATTTCCTTTGTTAGTTAGTGTATTGAGAACTCCCATCAATACATTAATATCTTCAAAATGTAATCCAGTTGTGGGTTCGTCTAAAATATAAAACGTATTTCCAGTATCTTTTTTAGAAAGTTCTGTAGCCAATTTCACGCGTTGAGCTTCCCCGCCAGAAAGGGTAGTAGACTGCTGTCCTAGTGTAATATAGCCTAACCCTACGTCTTGCAATGTTGCTATTTTACGGTGTATCTTTGGGATGTTTGCAAAAAACTCCACAGCTTCATTAATAGTCATTTCTAAAACATCGGCAATCGACTTTCCTTTATATCTAATTTCTAAGGTCTCTCTATTGAATCGTTTTCCATTACAAGTTTCACATGATACTGTTACATCTGGCAAAAAATTCATTTCAATAACTCTCACTCCGGCACCTTGACAGGTCTCACATCTTCCTCCTTTTACATTAAAGCTAAATCTTCCAGGCTTATAACCGCGAATCATAGCTTCTGGGGTTTGTGTAAATAGTGTTCTAATTTCACTAAAAACACCAGTATACGTAGCAGGGTTGGAGCGAGGGGTTCTCCCTATTGGAGATTGATTAATATCTATTACCTTATCTATATGCTCTAAGCCTTTGATGCTTTTGTAAGGCATGGGGATTTTTACAGCATTAAAAAAGTGTTCATTTAAAATAGGATATAAGGTCTCGTTAATTAATGTAGATTTTCCGCTTCCAGAAACTCCCGTAACTCCAATCATTTTTCCTAAAGGAAACTCAACATTGATGTTCTTTAAATTATTTCCAGAACATCCTTTTAAAACAATAGATTTTCCATTGCCTTTTCTTCGTTTTTCAGGAATTTCAATTTCTTTCTTTCCTGTGATGTAATCTGCTGTAAGGGTATTGTATTTCTTTAATCCTGATGGAGGTCCTTCAGAAATTATTTCACCGCCTAACTTTCCTGCTTTTGGACCGATATCGATAACATGATCTGCACGTTCAATCATATCTTTATCGTGCTCCACCACAATCACAGAATTCCCAATATCTCTTAAAGATTCTAAAGATTTTATGAGTCGGTCGTTATCTCTTTGATGTAATCCAATACTCGGCTCGTCTAAAATATACAAAACACCAACAAGTTGCGAACCTATCTGTGTGGCTAAACGAATTCGTTGTGCTTCCCCACCAGAAAGCGACTTTGAACTTCTGCTTAGCGATAAATAATTAAGACCAACATCTAAAAGAAAATCAATTCTTGCCGTAATCTCTTTAAGAATTTCCTCTCCAATTTTTAACTGCTTTTCTGAAAGTTGCTTTGGTAAATCTTTAAAGAAAGAAGCTAATTCAATCATATCTAAAGCAGATAATTCAGCTATATTTTTTTCATTCACCATAAAATACAACGACTCCCTTCTTAGTCTGCTTCCATCACAAGTAGGGCAATTTACTTTATCCATAAATCCTTTTGCCCAGCGACGGATAGAGGTAGACTGACTCTCTTCAAACTGATTTTTTATAAAGCTAATAATCCCTTCAAAATCAATTTTGTAATCTCTGGTAATTCCTAATGTTTTAGATTCTACAGAGAATTTTTCATTCCCTCCATTAAGAATCATTTCCATTGCTTCGGCAGGGATTTTCTTAATTGGATCTGTGAGTTCAAAATCGTAACGTTGTGCTATAACTTCTAACTGCTTGAAAATCCAAGATTTTTTATATTCTCCTAAGGGAGCAATCCCGCCAGCTTTAATGCTTAAAGCATCATTAGGAATAATTTTTTCAAAGTTTACTTCATATATCTTCCCTAAGCCACTGCAAGTAGGGCACATTCCTTTAGGGGAATTGAATGAAAATGTATTAGGCTCTGGATTAGGGTATGAAATTCCAGAAGTAGGACACATTAAATTTCGACTAAAAAAACGGGCTTCCTCAGTATCATGATCTATTATCATTAACACATCATCTCCATGATACATGGCGGTATTAATACTCTCAGAAAGGCGTTTAGAGGTATTTTCATTATCATCAATTTGCATTCTATCGATGACGGTTTCTATATCATGATTTTTATAACGGTCAACTTTCATTCCTTTGGTGAGGTCTAAAATTTCTCCGTCAACCCGTACTTTTACAAAACCTTGTTTAGAAATCTGCTCGAATAATTCCCTATAATGTCCTTTTCTACTTCTAACTACTGGTGCAAGAATATTGATCCGCTTACCATTATACTCGCTTATAATAAGGTCTTTTATCTGCTCGTCGCTATAACTCACCATTTTTTCACCAGTATTGTAGCTATAAGCATCTGCAGCACGGGCAAATAATAAACGTAAGAAATCGTATATCTCAGTAATAGTCCCAACGGTAGAGCGTGGCGACTTAGAAGTAGTTTTTTGTTCAATAGCGATAACAGGGGAGAGTCCGTCAATTTTATCGACATCGGGACGCTCTAATCCTCCAAGAAATTGACGTGCATATGCTGAAAATGTTTCAATATATCGACGTTGACCTTCGGCATAAATAGTATCAAAAGCTAAGGATGATTTCCCACTTCCTGAAAGTCCGGTTATAACTACCAATTTTTCTCTTGGAATTGTTACATCTATATTTTTAAGGTTATGGACTCTAGCGCCTTTAACCTCTATGTTTTCTTCAAAATTTGTCATATAAAACGCAAAACTACAAAGTTACGATTTTAAGTGTTAAAAGGGAAGAAGATGGAGTTTTGAATTTAATAATTAAGTTATTGGTTTGTCAAGCCGTAAAATTCCTTAAAATAATCCCGTCATTTCGACTGAAATGAGAAATCACACCCACAAAATAACAGAGATTTGATTGTTCTGAGTTTGTCGTATTCATACAGAAAAATCGATTAAGAAAAATTTTCTTATTGATAGCTAGGGTGTTCAATTCAAATTGCTTTCGATAATGAGATGTCTCCCGCTGGTCGACATGACTGCGTTGCTTTAGTCATTTCGACTGAAAAGGAGAAATCGCACCAACAGAATTACAGAGATTTGATTGCTTTGGATTCTGTTATGTTCTTATAGAAAAATCTATAAAGAAAACTTTTCTTATTAACGCTTAAACTGTTCTATCCATGGTGCGTTTGATAATGAGATGTCTCCCGTTGGTCGACATGACTACGGTGCTTTAGTCATTTCGACTGAAAAGAGAAATCACATCAACAAAATAATAGAGATTTGATTGTTCAGAGTTTGTCAATTTTTAGAGGAAAATCTATAAAAAAAGGCTTCCTTATTGATAACTAGGGTGTTCAATTCAAATTGCTTTCGATAATGAGATGTCTCCCGCTGGTCGACATGACTGCGATCTTTTTTCTGTATTAAGGTGCCTTCCTTTGAGCGGCATGAGGTGGAGTTTAATTATACGCTTTTAAATCTCCCATTTCTAATTCTAGAAACAAAAAATCGTGTTTTGAGGGTAGGTAAGTAGTGGTTTCCATTACTTTCCACTCATCCCATGAAGCTTCGAGTCCGCCAATTGGAATAATGCTAACCCACATTTTAAAGCTTTGTGGAAATCCAGCATCCGTTAATTTCCATAAATAGGAATCGCCTGGAGTATCCCCTCCTTGTGTATAGGTTACTAAAAGAGCTCCTTTTCCGTCATCAAGTGTTACAAAACTCCTTTTTGTTCCTTTATCTCTTATCTTAAAAGGAGCTACTAACCAAAAAGAATCGTTATTAAAATACTTTACTGCGGTATCTATTAATTCTTGCTTTGGGTCTGTATGCATTTTAACTCCATCAATATAAACTTCACTTTTACTGTAATTATTCAAGTTAAGTTTAACAAGATAATTATCCCATTTTACATCGGCTAATTTCTTCTCTTTATCCCATTTGTAAAAGTGCTTTCCTGCAAAAGACCATTCAATAAAACGGGTTTTTGTATAATTGGTGTAATTTATAGATTTCAGCATTTTATCGGCTAAAGCTTCCGCTTGCGGGCCTTCCTTTCCTTGCGGTAAAGGTTCGTTGTATACAAAATATACAACCGCAGAAATTGTTATCAGTAATAACAATAGTATTACTAAAAACTTTACTATTTTTTTTATGATTCTCATTTGTATGGTTTTTAAAATCCTATTGCAGTATCGTCTCCTCTTTTGTCTGCACCAGCCTCCAATCTCCCGTCAGGAAGAACTAAAACAGCATCTACAAGTCCAATAATTCTAGCATTAGATTCGTTAATAAAATATCCTAAATCCTTAAGCTCTTTAATAGTTTCTTTATCAAAGCTATTTGGTTCCATCCTAATTTCGTCTGGCAACCATTGATGATGAAAACGTGGTGCATTTACCGCCTCTTGCATTCCCATTTCATATTCTTCCACATTTAAAATAGTTTGCAACACTGAAGTGATAATAGTAGAACCTCCAGGAGTTCCTAAAACCATGAGTAATTTACCATTTTTTTCAACAATAGTAGGAGTCATGCTGCTTAACATTCTCTTTTCTGGCATAATACTGTTTGCTTCTCCACCAATAAGCCCAAACATATTAGGGACTCCTGGTTTGGAGCTAAAATCATCCATTTCATTATTGAAGAAAAAACCTAATTCCTCAGAATACAACTTAGCACCATACGCACCATTTAAGGTAGTGGTTACCGATACTGCATTCCCAAACTGATCCACAATAGAGAAGTGCGTAGTTTGATCGCTTTCAATAATTTCGACATTTCCGTGTGATACCTCTTCAGAAGGAGTAGCTTTTTCATAAGAAAAAGAATTCATTCTATCATTTAAATATGTCGAGCTTGTTATTTCTAATTCAGGGATTTGCGTAAAGTCTGGATCTCCTAAAAAATAAGCTCTATCGGCATAGGCTCGTCTTTCTGCTTCTGTGATTAACTGTATTGCTTTAACCGAGTTATGATTAGAATCTAAACCTTTACTTTCAATCATTTTCATTATTTGAGCCAAGGTAATTCCGCCACTGCTTGGTGGTCCCATAGAAATAACATTTATATTTTTATAAGAAAATTCTACTGGCTTTCTCCAAACAGCTTGATACTTTTCTAAATCTTCTAGAGTAATAACACCTCCATTTTTTTGAAGGAAATCTACTATTTTTTCTGCTACTTCACCTTTATAAAACCCGTCCTTACCTTTTTCCTTTATAACTTCTAATGTTTTTGCTAATTCTATATATTTAATAGAATCTTTAGCAGAAAAATTTTTTGCAAACAATACAGTATCACTACTTATTTTAGTGATTGACTCTTTATAATGTTCCAATCTTCGAGCTTGTTTTTCGGTGACTAAAACACCTTTTTTAGCAAGATCGATAGCTGGTTGAATAAGTTGCTCCATAGGAAGCGAACCAAACTTTTTATGAATTTCAAAAATACCAGCTACGGTTCCAGGTACTCCAACTGCTGTAGCTCCTTCTGTACTTTTTCCTTCAATTACATTTCCTAAAGAATCTAAATACATATTTTTAGTAGCTGTCAAAGGAGCTTTTTCTCTAAAATCAAGAGTTCCTGTAGTACCATCATTAAGTCTGTAAACCATAAATCCGCCGCCACCAATATTTCCTGCAAAAGGGAAAGCTACTGCTAGCGCAAATTTGGTAGCAATCATGGCGTCAAAGGCGTTTCCGCCCTGTTTTAGAATATCCGTTCCTATTTGAGAAGCTTCCACTCGTGCTGAAACTACCATCCCATTTTTTGCAATTAACCCTTTAACTGCTGATTTCCTTTCTTTACACCCTATAATGAGTAAAAAGGAGATGAAGAGTAATTTTTTTATCATATCTAATTATAAAGATTTAAGCTTATGAGCTGAAAACACTCGTAATTCCTCAAAAAAAGAAGTAAATTCAGCTTCAAATTCATCGTAATATTCTTGTAAATCCTGAATAGCAAAATTCATTTTCGATTTATTTTTAGTTCGCCTATTCATTCCATCAAGCACTTTTGAAATACCTTCTAATTTAGCATAATTTAGCAACCAATTATCAGCAATCATATAAGGCATTAATTTTTTTATATTCATAGGAAGAATCTCATAGTGTTCGCCTAATAAATCATAAAAATTATCAACATAAATAGTTAAGGGTATATCAGAATAGCTACTCCAATTTTTAGCTAAAAAATGGTCGTAAAAAATATCTACAATAACCCCGCTATAGTGACTGTAATTTTTATGCAATTTTTTAGTACTTAATCTCACCGTAGGATGCGCATCGGTGTAAGTGTCTATTTCTCGATGTAATAAAATTCCTTTTTTATACCCTTCAGGATACTTTAAATATTGTTTCCCACGAATACTATCGGCCATAAAGTTTCCGATTTTAACCTCAGGGTTTTCTCCTGATAAATAAATGTGTGCTAAAAAGTTCATTTTCTAAATTTACAAATTCAGCGTATATAAAAGCAGTAACGAGTGTAATTTTATAAAAAGTAATCTGTAAGAAATTATTTTAAAATAGAAGACGTATTTGTATAGTATTGAAATATAGTTAATTAAACTTGAAACCCCTATAACTTGTGTTCAGCTTCATTCTAATAACTTAACTTTAATCAACTTAAAACCTTCAAAAAACTTCTATATTTGTTGAAAATCGAAACTTTGACGTTGTTTGTGCCTCAATCAGCGTTTTATATAGAAATAAAAAGCAATAAACTACATGACATTAATAAAATCAATTTCAGGAATCCGTGGTACCATAGGGGGGAGTTCAGGAGAAAATCTAACTCCTTTGGATGCAGTAAAGTTTGCATCTGCTTATGGAACATGGTTAAAATCGCAATCAGATAAAAAAGAACTCACTGTTGTAATTGGAAGAGATGCTCGTATTTCTGGAGAAATGATTCAGAATTTAGTTTCTTCTTCTCTTATTGGATTAGGAATTAATGTGATCGATTTAGGACTTTCTACCACTCCAACTGTAGAAATTGCAGTTCCTTTAGAAAAAGCAGACGGAGGTATTATTTTAACTGCTAGTCATAATCCAAAGCAATGGAATGCATTAAAACTCCTTAATAATAAAGGAGAGTTCTTGAGTGGAGATGATGGAAAAGAAATTTTAGAAATTGCTGAAGCGGAAGATTTTAATTTTGCTGAAGTAGATGATTTAGGGGAGATTATTGTAAACGATTCCTATGTAGACATCCATATTGATGAAGTATTGGATTTACCTTTAGTAGATGCTGAAAAAATTAAAGCAGCTAAATTCAAAGTAGTTGTTGATGGCGTAAATTCTTCTGGAGGAGTTGTTATTCCTAAGTTGTTAAAAGAACTAGGAGTAGAGGTTGTAGAATTATACTGCGAGCCTAATGGGCATTTTCCTCATAATCCAGAACCTTTAAAAGAACACCTTACAGATATTTGTGAGTTGGTTGTAAAAGAAAAAGCCGATTTAGGAATTGTAGTAGATCCAGATGTAGATAGATTGGCATTTATTAGTAATGACGGTGAAATGTTTGGGGAAGAGTATACTTTAGTAGCCTGTGCCGATTATGTGCTTGGAAAAACTAAAGGAAATACTGTTTCCAATATGTCGTCTTCTAGAGCTTTGCGAGATATAACTGAAAAGCACGGTGGAACTTATGAAGCTTCTGCAGTAGGAGAGGTAAATGTTGTTACTTTGATGAAAAATAACAATGCTATTATTGGAGGTGAAGGAAATGGCGGAATTATTTATCCTGAGAGCCATTATGGTCGTGATGCATTGGTAGGAGTAGCTTTGTTTTTAACTCATTTAGCTGAAAAAGGAATTTCTGTAAAAGAATTAAGAGCCAGTTACCCTTCATATTTTATGAGTAAAAAGAAAATAGCATTAACACCAGAATTAGATGTGGATGTTATTTTAGAAACTATGGAAAAAAGATATTCAGAAGAGAATATTACTACCGTTGATGGAGTAAAAATAGATTTTCCAGAAAACTGGGTGCATTTAAGAAAATCGAATACCGAACCTATTATAAGAATTTACACAGAAGCAAAATCACAACAAGAAGCCGATACGCTTGCCGATAAATTTATTGCGGAAATTAGTGATGTAGCAGGATTGTAGGAAAGCCAAGCTATTTTTTTTAAAAATTAAAAGGCTCATAAACTGATTTGTTTATGAGCCTTTTTTATGAACTTATTTATTTTTTTGTTTTTAATTTGTAGAGAAACTCCAGATATTTCCAATTGTAACTCCACCTTTATGATCTTTTACAACTATTTTCCAATAATATTTTGTTTTGGGTTGTAAAGTAGCTAGATAATTATTTTGAGAAGCAGATTCTATTATTAATGGTAGCGCTTCTGGATCAGTACCAAAATACATATCATATAAAATGACATCATTATCAGGGTCTGTTGCCTGCCATTGTATGCTTACAGAACTTTTAGAAATAACAATGTTGTTTGCAGGAGTAATAATTGTTGGTTGATTTGGAACCTGATTAACTTCTGCATCACGTTCTGTAAAAAATCGGGAAGCTTTTGTATAACTACTTTCCGCTTCTTTGCTATCTATTGCTTTTACTCTCCAATAAAAAGTTTTCCCTTTTGGTAAATTATATTTCTTGGATAAGTCTGGTGTTAAATCATTATAATCTGTTTTAGAAAAATCTGAAACATCACTAATTTGTACCTGATAGGTAATTTTATCTCCATCTTTATCGGTTGCTTCTAACCATTTAAAGGTTACATTATTATCAATACAAACTAAATCTTCTGTAGGATAATCTAAATTAGGTAGGGAAGGAGCATTATTTACAGGCTCTGGTGTAGGTTCAGGAACTGGTTCGGGACCATCGTCTGATCCACCGCAAGCAGTTATCAATATTGATATTATTATATATAGGAAATTTAACTTTTTCATTTTTTTACTACTTTTAGGGTTTCTACTTGATCGGAATACACTTTTATAAAATACATTCCGGGGTTTAAAATACTCATATCTATAGTTACTGCATTATTTAAAACAGGATAAGTATTGCCAATAATTACCTTTCCAGAATTATCAATAACCTCTATATGAATATCTTTATTTTTTGATTCCCGTGTAGGCAATGTTATTATAGTCTGATTGATAATTGGGTTTGGATAAATGGAAATTGTTTTATTTGAAATATATTTTTCAATCTTTCCTTCACAAGGAAGACTAGAATATACTTCAACGAGACCTTCTTTTTCAATAATAGCCTCAAACGATCTACTGGAATAAGTGCCAATAGTTCTTCCATTAGAAACAACTCGGAATGGAGATGTTCCTTTTTCGATATAAAATGAAACGCTATTTTTATTGATGGTTTTTTTATTATTAGCGATATCTCCAGTTAATTCTTCAGCCGCTTTTATTTCTATTTCAAAACATTGCTGTGATTCCTCAGATCCTACAATTTTTAAACAAACTAAATACTTACCAGGTATCATATCTTCTACAAAAAGTTCATTTGTAAATTGATATATTTCATCATTTATGGCGGCTTCATAGTTTTGAACTATTATTGGAGTGATTTTTACACTACCATTTCCCTTATTTACACAGGTTTCATTTGTAAATTCTATTTTGTAATTATCTTCATTTACAGAGTATCTTTCATTTGTAATAAAAGTCTTGCCGTTTGATATGTATTCTTCATTATTTATATCAAACTTCAATCTATAAAAATATGTAGTATTCTCTGACAATGCGCTTTTAGGGATGGTAACTTCAACCATATTTCCATCATAATAAAAAGATTCAGATATTGTAGTAATACTATTTCCATATTCAGAAGATAATCCATATTCAAATATTACATTGCTTACATAATTACTTCCTGGATATATATATGCTTTTAATAAAATTGAATGGTCTTCATTTTCTATACTTTCTATTTCAGTAACAGATAAATCTCCTGAATAGTTAAAGGCCTTTATTTCACTATAAACATATTCTTCACCTTGCAAAGCTTTTAATCTATAAAAATAGGTTTGGTTTTTATCCAGTTCACTTATTTCACTATAAACCCAATCACTACTAAACTCCTCATTTAAAGGAATTTCTGAAGGGGTAGCAGCTATGGAATTAGTCATATCTAATGTGGTGCCATATTCAAAAGTAACCTCTTTTAAGTCTTCTTTATACGCATAGACACTAGATTGTAATGTTGCACTATCATCATTATAATAATAGGCATTAAGTTCAAAAATATAATCTGGCTTGGTTTTAATCTCTCTAGTGTTGTAACTAAAAATCTCAATGCCATCTCGAAGAGCTTTAACTTTTACAAAATAGGTTGTGTTTGGTGTTAATTCTGTAAGTTTTGCTTTAACTTGATGTTGGCCTAGCTCAACAGTGCTAAGATCTGCGGGAACGCTATATATTAAAGAATCAGATTTTGTTCCATATATAAACTCAATAGCTGTTAGTTTTTTATTAAAGCTAGTAATTTCAGCTGTTAGTTCTAAAGAAGTATTATCATTTACATAAGAATTACCTATGTAAATTTCATATTCATTTGGAGTAAAAAATGTTCTTATATCACTTTTATATTGAACGCCATTACTTGTTCCTACTAATTGATAATAATAATAAGTGTTTGCTTCTAATCCTTCTAATTCTGCATTTACAGTTTCAGTTTGTAAGGCTTCAACAGTAGTGGTAGAGGCTGGAATTTCATTATCTAAAACTGAATATTCTTTTCCGTATAAAAATTTAATGTCTGTAATCTCATCTGTATTTGAGGTTACATTTCCTTTCATAACAACAGGTTCCTTATCAATATAGTCATGTCGATCTAAAAGAGTAACCTTAACACTATTATAATCAATGCTAGTTTTTCTTATTTGCCCTTTATTTTCTCCAATAAACATGGTGTCTTCAAATAAACTCAGGATAATTTTTTCTGAATAATAATTGTAATTATTATAAATATTCTCCCAAGAATACCCTCCATTTTCAGTTTTGTTAACTTCACCAGAGCTATAAGAATAACCTACATTATTATTATAAAACTTGATTTTGCCACCACTACTATAGTAATTATTGTCATCTATAAGATTCCAATTTTCCCCTCCATCTATTGTTTTATATAAATTGGAATAACCACTTTTAAAATAACCAGTATTTGCATCTACAAAATCGAATGACGAAATTGTTGATTCCCCTTCATATATTGCATTCCATGTAGTTCCTCCATCTGTTGACTTAAATAATCTATTGTTTGAATAATTAGAATCTTCTAATGCATATACGGTTTCAGAATTTATAAATTCTATTTGTTTAAAAGAGATGCTTTCTTGTTTATTCCATGTTTCACCACCATCTGTGGTTTTGTATACTACTTTATTATTCTCTGATGCTCCTCCACTTATTATTCCTATATTTTCATCAATAAAATCAACACTAAATAAGTCATCAAGAAAATTTGTTGTAATACCATTGTCTTTTTTTATCCATGACATACCACCGTCTATGGATTTATAAACAAAATTAGTGGTAATTAAATAGCCTGTAGTTTCACTAAGAAATTTGAAATTTATAACCTCTTGCTCTAAACTACTTTGATATTGCCATGTATCGCCACTATCAATAGTTGTATAAATATCTTTACCCGCTGCAACAAAGGCTGTAGTAGAAGTTAAAAATTGTAGCTGACTAATGGAATTATAAAATGTATACCCTTTCCAGTTTACACCACCGTCTAATGTTTCAAATATTACACCATCCCTTCCAATAACAAAACCATGAGCCTCATCAAAAAAATATAAATCTCGAGGAATAATATTACTTTCTATTTCGGTTATAAACAACCATGATTCTCCACCATCATCTGTTCTATAAATCATTCCATTAGAATCATAGCCATAACCAGTACTTTCATTAATAAAGGATATCGATTCTATATAAACGCTATTATTTACGAGAGTCCAAGAGGTACCACCATCAGTTGTTTTGTATATACCATTACCGTTTGAGACAACACCCGATAAATCATTAAAAAAGTGGATAAAAGCATTAGAATTATAATTATCCATAGCTAATGATTCAGTCCAAGTAGTCCCTCCATCAATTGTTTTATAGACAATACCGTCTCTAAAAACAACGTATCCCGTAAGTGAGTCTATAAAAAATAAATCTTGTATTGAGTTATAGTTATCTGGATTAACACTGTAACTTTCCCAAGTATTACCATTATTTAAAGTTTTATATAAATACCTTTCTCCAGAAATTACAACGGTATTATCATCTACTATATAGACTTTACCAAGATTTTGGCCTGAATTAATATTTATTTTACTCCAATTTACACCCCCGTCAGTTGTTTTTAAAACATACCCATAATCTCCAACAATATAACCTGTAGTGTTTTTAATAGCAATGTCGTTTCCGCTATCAATATTTTGTTTGATATTCCAGGTTTCACCTCCATCATCTGTATGTAATAATTCTTCATTATTTAAAATATAACCATTAGTATCAGAAGAAAAAGTAATTCCTTCTCCATCCAAAATTGTTGGTTTAGGATTTAAAAGTTCCCATGAAGACTGCGCTAGTAGGTAATTTGATGTTAAAAATAAGCTTAGAATGAGTAGTTTTTTTATCATAAGGTTTATTATTAAATAGTATTTCTGCTAATATAGATAAATTACCCTCATGTAGTATATCTTCTCAATAAAATATTTAGTATTAAATAAATAATTTTACATACTAACCTATGCATAGATTAGAAAGTACATTAATTACATATTTATAGGAATTATAAAGAAGAAATAATTCGCAAAATCACAACAAGAAGCCGATACGCTTGCCGATAAATTTATTGCGGAAATTAGTGATGTAGCAGGATTGTAGGAAAGCCAAGTTGTTAAAAATAAAACTTAAAAAACACTTCTTTAGATTTTAGGAATTTAAAGAAGTGTTTTCTTTTAGATATTCTGCTGGGACTTTATTACGGTGCTTAAAACGGTTGTGTGTCCACAAATAATATTCTGGTTTATATCGAATTTCTTTTTCTAACATTTCGGTATACATATCCGTAATTTCGAAATCTGGGTACGCCTTCGGATTGTCTGTAATGTCTACAATAGTGGTTTCATAAAAACCTCTTTTTACTTTTTTTACACAGAAAAATACTATAGCCAAATCAAATTTTTTGGCCAAAGTTTCTGCGGCAGTATGCACAGGGACAACAGTTCCGAAAAAAGGTCTCCAATATCTAGCGTGACTTACTTGCGGAGATTGATCGTTAACAAAACCATATAATGCTAAATGGTTATCGCGATAATTTCTAAGTACGGTTTTTGCAGTTTCAAACATAGAGATTAAGGTTCCACCTTGTCTTTTTCTAGTTTTCTTAATTAATTTATCAAAATATTTATTGGATAACGGAGAATAGATTCCAAATCCGTCATGCTGAATATGTTGCCCTAAAGAAAGTACCCATTCGTAATTTGCATAATGCCCACAAAGTAAAATCACACTTTTATTTTGTTCCGCATATTTATCGAGTAATTCCAAATTATGAAACTTAGCTCTTCTCTTCATTTCTTCTTGAGACATGGTAAGCGATTTTATCATTTCTAAAAATAAATCGCACATATGCTTATAAAACTTTTTTCTTATCAGTAGTAATTCTTCTTCCGATTTCTCTGGAAAACAACGTTTTAAATTAGCTAGTACCATTTTTTTTCTATATCCTATTACATAATATAATAATAAATATACTCCGTCGGATATTTTATAAAAAATGGGGAATGGAAGAATTGAAATCATCCATAATAAAGGGTAAACGAGTAGGTAAATAACTAGTTGCATTCTGTAAGAATTTTAGCAAATATAGCTATATTTGATGCTAAACTTTAATTGTTTTTATGAATTTAAGTATTGCTACTATTGTTATTATCGGAGCTAATGTATTGGCCTCTATTAAAGGCTTTAATGATTTCTCATTTTTTGAACGTTATAAATTCAATATTGGAGCTATAAAACGTGGAGAGCAAATAAGAACCATTACTTCTGGTTTTTTACATGTAGATATTTCTCATTTGCTTTTTAATATGCTTACATTATATTTTTTTGCACCTATTGTAGTTCAATACTTGGGGGATGTAAAATTTCTAATCATTTATTTTATAAGTTTATTGGCAGGGAGTTTGTTATCGCTCAGTTTTCATAAAAACGATTATCATTATAGCGCCGTCGGGGCTAGCGGTGCTGTAACAGGGATTTTATATGCCGCAATTCTTTTGCAGCCAGAAATGCGATTAGCTTTTTTCTTCATTCCAATTCCTATTCCAGCTTATATATTTGGAATCGGTTATTTGTTGTATTCTATTTATGGAATGAAAGCCCGCTTGGGTAATATTGGGCATACTGCCCATTTTGGAGGGGCAATTGGAGGATATGTAATTACACTTCTTTTTATGCCTTCATTACTTACACAAGAAACATTAATGGTTGTACTACTTGCCTTACCTATTATAGTGTTATTTATTTTAGAAAAAACAGGAAAAATATAGTTTGGCATTCTGTTTGTATATAGAATCAAAAGAAATTTAAAATTTAAAAAAACATGAAAAAAATAATTTTATTAGTAACAGCATTTATAGGTATGAATAGTTTACAAGCACAAGAAATAACCCCTTCAATAGCGGTAGTTGGAGAAGGAGTTGTAAGAGTAACTCCTGACCAAGTTTTAATAAAAGTAAGAGTTGAAAGCGAAGGTTCTTCTGCGCAACAAGTAAAAAGTGATAATGATAAAGCAATTGACAAGGTTTTAAAGTACACCAAATCAATGGGAGTTAAAGAAGGGGATGTAAAAACAGAATATGTAAACCTTAATAAAAACTATGATTATCAAACTAAAGAGTATAAATATGTAGCAAATCAGTCGATTTCTATTTTACTGAAAGATTTAAATAAGTATTCTGAATTTACAGAAGGATTATTAAATGCTGGAATTAATAGAATTGATGGTGTTACTTTTAAATCTACGGAAATTGAAACACATAATTCTAAAGCAAGAATGGAAGCAATAAAAGATGCTAAAAAGAAAGCTGAAGAATATGCTAGTGCTTTAGGTCAAAGTGTTGGAAAAGCATTAACTATTTCTGAAACAGGTTCTGTAAGTGCTCCACAGCCAATTTATAGAATGGAGATGATGAAATCTGCAGACAGTAGTGGAGGAGGAGATATGGAAACTATAGCTGTTGGAGAAATGGTAATAGAAGCAAAAGTAAATGTTACTTTTCACTTGAAATAGTTTTTATTTTTCAATATAAAGGAAAGTGTTCAGTTGGCAGTTTTTTTCTTTATAAACTTCTGACTCCCGACTTTTTCAATTTTTTAATCCTTCAATCTTTAAATTAAATCAAAAAGAAAGGCTTTCCAAACGGAAAGCCTTTCTTTTTGATCTTCTACTATTTGTTAATTTAACAAGCTAGCAATTTTTTCATTCAATGCTTCACCACGCAGGTCTTTAGCAATTATCTTTCCGTTTTCATCTAAAATAAATGTAGCAGGAATTGAACGGATGTTGTATTCTTGAGCTATAGGATCTTGCCAAAATTTAAGGTTTGAAATATGAGTCCAAGGTAAGTTATCGTCTTCAATAGCTTTTTTCCAATCTTCTGCTTTTCTATCTAAAGAAACCCCAACAACATTTAATCCTTTGTCGTGATATTCTGCATAAAGCTTTACTAAATTAGGATTTTCAGCTCTACATGGTTTACACCAAGCAGCCCAAAAATCTAGCACAGTAACTTTTCCAAGAGATCCTTTTAAAGAAACTGTTTCTCCGTCTGGAGTAGGCCCAGAAAAATCTGGAGCTACAGCACCAACAGAAAGTTTATTAGCCTTTCCTAGTTCTTCAGAAATAGTTTTTCCTAATTCAGTATTTTTTATATCCTCAGAAAGGTCATTAAATAAAACTCCTACTTCTTCTGAAGTCTTACTTTTCGTACGCATCATTTGCTGAATCACTAAAAGAGAGATGTAAGACTCTTTATGAGTATCTACAAAGTCATTTTCGTAATTTCTAGCTTCTTCTTGAACTTCTTCAAAAGTTTCTTTTAAGGTGTTCATGGTAATAGTATCACCACTTTGTTGTGCTTCCATTCCTTTTTTCTGAATGTCAGACATTTTATCTCTAATCGTTTTAGATCCTTGAATAAAAGCAGTGAAATCTTCATTTGAAGGACTTCCTTCAATTTTAGAGAAGTTTAAGCTGTCTTTATATGCAGTAACTTGGATATCTCCTTCTTCTAGTATAATTGGTAAAACACCTCTTACACCTTCAAAAAATAAATAGTGAAGTTGCGGACTTTCAGCTTTTCCTGTAAATTCAAACTTTCCTTCTTTAACCTCCATTGTATCTATAACTTCTGGACGTTGCCCATCCACAGGTTTTTGTAAGTATACTTGCTTTCCATCTTCAACACCATCAACACTAACAGTTACTTTGTATGTGTCTTTTTCAACTTTATTACATGCTACAAGTACTACAAGTAATAAAAGAATAGTTCCTATTTTTTTCATTAAAATTTATTTAAACAGTTTTAGTTCAGTTACAAAGTTAAAATTTCATTTTAATCCTAAAAGACAATTAACAAAAAAAGCCCTGAACATTATGTTTTCAGGGCTTTTATTAGTATTAATTCTTTTTTTAGAATTGATATCTTATACCTAGCGCAATATCAAAGTCAAAATCATCGTCATCAATGTCATTAAATCCAATTTCTGGACGGAAATCTAAAGATAATAATAAAGGGAAATTAAAGTCGTATTCAACCCCTATATCTCCAGCTATAAATGCAAACATCCCGCTATCGTCATGGTCGTTCCCATCAAAATCGTAATCATCATCAGTATCGTAACCTCCAAGTCCACCACCGGCACCTACATACCAGTTAAAATCTCCTTCAATAGGAAATACCCATTGATAAAGACCTGTTAGCCTAAAAGCATCATAATGATTACTGTCTTTCCATCCTAAATCTAACTCAAGTCGATTGTTAGCACTTAACCCTCTTTGATAAGATATTTCAGCTCCAAAGCCATCTCCATCACCTAGTCTTAAACCTAAGGCATTCTTAGATACTTCTTGTGAATAGGCTGTTGATGCAAATCCAATTGCTAAAAAACTTAATAAGATTATTTTTTTCATAAATTTGATTTTTGATTTGTAATATATACGTTACTAAATTAACTTAAAGTTCACACACTCTTGTTAAAAAATTCTAAAAATGACTTACAAGCTCTTATGGAAGAGCTTGAAGGAACGCTGTTTTTCGACGATTTACATAAAACTATTTATGCTACAGATGCATCTGTATATCGCTTAATGCCAACGGCTGTAGCCTACCCAAAAAACATAAATGATATTAAGAAAATAATTGCTTTTTGTAATGATTATAAATTGTCAATTATTCCGCGTACTGCTGGAACTTCTCTTGCTGGACAGTGTGTTGGGGACGGAATTGTAGTAGACGTTTCTAAGCATTTTACTGAAATTTTAGATATAAATGAAGCTGAAAAAACTGTAATTGTACAGCCCGGAGTTATTCGCGATGAGTTAAATCTGTATTTAAAGCCCTATAATTTGTTTTTTGGGCCTAATACTTCTACTTCCAATAGATGTATGATTGGAGGTATGACAGGGAACAATTCTAGTGGAACTACTTCTATTAAATATGGTGTTACTCGTGATAAAGTTTTAGAAATTGAAGCTATTTTAAGTGATGGGAGTGAAGTAGTGTTTAAAAATTTAACTGCGGAAGAATTTAAACAGAAACTTGAACTTAAAACATTAGAAGGAGAAATATATCGTAATCTCTATGAAGAGTTAACTGCTGATGGAGTAGCTAAACGTATAAAAGATAATTTCCCTAAACCCGAAATTCATAGGAGAAATACAGGGTATGCAATTGATGAATTATTAAGATTACAGCCGTTTAATAAAGGCGGAGGGGTATTTAATATGTGTAAACTACTTACTGGAAGTGAGGGGACTTTGGCTTTTACAACAAAGATAAAAATCCAATTAGATACGTTAATGCCTACAAATGCGGTAATGGTAGCCGCACATTACAAAAGTGTAGCCGATTGTTGTGACGCTGTTTACGATGCCATGCAACACGACCTTTTTACTTGTGAGATGATGGATAAGGTTATTCTTGATTGTACAAAGAATAATAAGTCGCAATTACCTAATCGATTTTTCATTGAAGGGGATCCTGAGGCTATTTTAATGATGGAACTGCGAGATAATGATGTGAATATATTAGAAGAAAAACGAAAAGCACTTATTGCAACATTAGATAAAAAGGGGTTAAGCTATGCAAATCCTTCATTATATCATACAGAAATAGAGCAAGCTGCCGAATTAAGAAAAGCAGGACTTGGACTGTTAGGGAATATTGTAGGCGATAAAAAAGCGGTTGCTTGTATTGAAGATACTGCTGTAAGTATTGAAGATTTAAGCAGTTATATTTCTGAATTTACTCAAATTATGAGTGGATATAATCAAAATGCGGTGTATTATGCGCATGCTGGCGCTGGAGAGCTTCATTTGCGACCTATTTTGGATCTTAAAAAAAGTGGAGATGTAAAGCTTTTCAGACAAATAACTACAGATGTTGCACATTTAGTTAAGAAATATGGCGGTTCTATGAGTGGTGAGCATGGAGACGGAAGGGTTAGAGCTGAATTTATAGAGTTAATGATAGGAAGTGAAAATTATGAGCTTCTTAAGCGTGTTAAAAAGACATTTGACCCTAATAACATTTTCAATCCAGGAAAAATTGTCGACAGTGCTCCAATGGATACTTCGTTACGTTACCAACCGGATAGAAAAGAACCAAAAGTAGAAACATTATTAGATTTTTCAGATTCGTTAGGGATTTTGAGAGCTGCAGAAAAATGTAATGGGAGTGGCGATTGTAGGAAAACACATCTTTCTAATGGCGCTATGTGTCCGAGTTATCACGCTACTAAAAACGAAAAAGATACAACAAGAGCTCGTGCAAATGCATTACGAGAATATTTAACAACTTCAGAAAAAGAAAATAAGTTTAACAACAAGGAGCTTAAAGAGGTTTTTGATTTATGTGTAAGCTGCAAAGCATGTAGCAGTGAATGTCCGAGTAATGTAGATGTTGCTACTTTGAAGGCTGAGTTTTTATATCAATACTATAAAGACAATCCGCCGTCAATAAGAGATAAAGCTTTTGCATACAACACTCAATTAAGTAAATTAGGAAGTGTATTTCCATTATTAACAAATAGTAAGTTTTCTGGTAGTATTTTAAAAAAAGTACTTAATGTAGCTCCAAAAAGAACACTTCCTAAAATTGAAAGCTTTGATTTTGATGAACAACTAGAAATATCTAAAAATGAGTTTTTTGCAAACAAAAAAATAATTCTTTATATAGATGAATTTACTCAATATCTAGATGTGTCTATCGGAAAAGATGCTATTGAGTTATTAACTAAATTAGGCTATGATGTAACGCTGTTTTATGGAGAAAGTGGGCGTTCTTTTCTTTCTAAAGGTTTTTTAAAACAAGCTCAAAAATTAGCCAATGTAAACATTAGTAAGTTAGAAGATTTAGTAAGTTCCGATTGTCCTATTATTGGAATTGAGCCCTCTGCAATATTATCTTTTAGAGATGAGTATTTAAGAATGGTGCAAAATAAGGAAGCTGCAAAAAAAGTAGCATTGAATAGTTTTATTATAGAAGAATTTCTTTCAGATGAAATAAAAAAAGGGAATATTACTTCCTCTCAATTTTCTTCCGAAGAGAAAACTGTAAAATATCATGCGCATTGTCATCAAAAATCGCAATCCAACACAAAATCAACTTTTGATATTTTAAATCTTCCTTCCAATTTTAATGTAACCATGATTAATTCTGGATGTTGTGGTATGGCTGGTTCTTTTGGATATGAAAAAGAACATTATGAAACAAGCATGGCTATTGGAGAGCTTCGTTTATTTCCAGCTGTAAGAAAAGCAGCAGAAAGTGTTATAATAGTTGCAAATGGTACAAGTTGCAGACATCAAATAAAAGATGGAACAGGCAGAGATGCTATTCATCCAGTTACACTTTTAAATAGTTTTGTTTTATGAATCCCTCATTGAGGGTTTTATTCCCCAGAGCCTGTCCTGAGTATCTTGAAGGGTTCTACGTCGGAAGGCTTTATGCTATAAGCTTTTTAATTCAAAGGGGCAAAGAGGCAAAGAGGCAAAGGGGCAAAGGCTCAAAGTTTTAAATTTGTGGATGTTCTAATTTGAAAATTTGGAAATAAAAAGAAGACCGAAGTCAGGAGACTTTATGCTATAAGCTAAATGCTGTAAGCATTTTTTAACTCAAAGATGCAAAGATGCAAAGGTTCAGAGGGGTAAAGTTTTAAATTTGTGAATGAGTTAATTAGATGATTTGAAGAAAAAAAAGGTTTGAAGGTAGAAGTCCGAAGTCAGGAGGTTTTATGCTCTAATCTATATCCTCATCTCTTTATTCTTGTTTGCTTCCAGCTTCGGTCTTCCGACTTCCGACTTCTTTCTTTTACAATCCTTCAATCCTTCAATCCTTCAATCCTTCAATCTTTCAATCTTTTCAATCTTTCAATTTTTCAATATAAAGAAAAGTGTTCAGTAGTCCGTTTTTTCTTCACAACTTCCAACTTCTGTCTTCTGACTCCCAACTCCCTGTGCTTCCCTGACATAGGTTGACTACTTAAAAGCAGTGAAAAACTATTTAAACAATCACTCACTTATTTTTGAAGAATTAGCAATGTGCTGAGAAGTTATTTCAGAAATTTTGGTTGGCATTTCTAAAGGGATACTCAATTGCTCAATGTTTGTAAGCTGATAATCAACATTAGTTTCATTATTAATAATGCCAATACCAGGAGCAAAATATTGTGTAGAAATAATAACATCTTTAGGTTTTAAAATGGAAACAGTAACTTCAAAACCATTAACGGTTGTGGTTACAACTCCAGAAAGATTAACAACCATCGATATCTTTATAACATTGCTATAATCTTCACCGAAAAGCGAATAATCTTCAATTAAAGCTTCTGTTTTTGTTGTTATGGTATGCGCTACTTCAATAATATAACCTTCTTTTTCTGTAGAAGAAGTCCCAATACTTGTATGCATAGTATTCCCAACAGGGTTTTTAGGATCTAACAAGACTAGATTTTCAACAGGAATTTCAATTCCCGGAATTAAATCAGTAATAACTCCATTTAAAATCAATTTATTCTTCGATTTATGGAGAAGGCTGTTCGTTAATAAATTTGTTATAAATCCTGTTTTAGAACTATTAGCACTGATGTGGTAATGAATTTCTCCTTCAATTAAGGTATCTTTTTCTACCCATAAACTATCAATTCCAGATTTTTCTGAGTCTACTTCATAAACCCAATAATTAGAATTTTCTAATGGAAAGTAATTTTCGTTATTTATTTCAGCTAACAAATCATCAGAAATAGATTCGCTACTAGAACAGGAAATGAACATTATTGAAAGAAAAACAAGTTGAAGGGAGTTCCGAAGCATTTATTAAGGATTTTTCATCTATACAAAATTTCACAAACTATTGTTTGTTTATGTAGGTTGGTATTGACCATTCTTTTTAAAAGCCCATAATGGGCTTTCAAATATAGAAAAATAAATTTTACTTGGTACCTGTTATTGTAATTGCAGCTAGTAACTCCTTGTAGTTCATGGTTTTTATATCCTCATCAGAATAAAAAGGACTTAATTTATCTTCATTAAAATGGTACAACTCCCAGCGTTTGTTATGATATTCTAGAGAAGTAAGATTCTCTATCCAATCGCCAGAGTTTAAGTATAAACAAGTTCCATTTTTATTGACTTTTCGAAGCATTTGAGGTTGATGAATATGTCCACAAACAACATATTTATAGCCATTTTCTATAGCTAAATCTGACGCTACTTTTTCAAAATCGGCAATGTATTTAATAGCTTTTTTTACACTATTCTTTATTTTTTTTGAAAGGGAGTATTTTTCTCTTCCCATTCCTACTAAAATCCAATTGATAAATTGATTAATCAAGATTAAAAGATCATAACCCCAACCACCTAATTTAGCAATCCATTTGGTGTGTTGTATAGATGCATCGAATACATCTCCATGAAAAATCCATGCCTTTTTTCCGTCTAAATTTAAGATAAGCTTATCTAAAATGTGGATATTCCCCATGGTTACATCACTAAATTTACGAAGCATTTCATCATGGTTTCCAGTAATATAATAGACTTCTGTACCTTTAGTAGATAAGTCGATTATCTTTTTAATTACCTGAAGATGGTTTTTAGGGAAATAACGTTTTCTAAACTGCCAAATATCTATTATATCTCCGTTTAGAATTAGCTTTTTAGGCGATATGCTATTTAAATAAGAAAGTAATTCTCCAGCATGGCAACCAAAAGTGCCAAGATGAACATCTGAAATTACTACCACGTCTACTTTTCTTTTTCTCAATCGTAACTGTTTAATCCCAAAGGGTATAATTTTCTGAGCTCTATGGAGAATCAGTTTTAATTATTTTCAATTGAATTTATTATGTTTTTACACTAGTCAATTGATTATTACGAAATAAAGAAAGTTATTCAATCATCGTATTACTTGATAATTAATTATTTATGATTTCTTTGTTAAGAAACACCATATTTTAACATCTTAATATTAATTGATGATTACGTATATTTAATTTTTGTTTCTCTTTTTTAAGATTTACATTTGTCAAAACCAAAATTTTATGGCAGGAAATTCCTTTGGAAACCTCTTTAAGTTAAGTACTTTCGGCGAGTCTCATGGAGAGGCTCTAGGCGGAGTTATAGATGGATGCCCAGCTGGCATCTCTTTAGATTTAAGCAAAATACAATTAGACCTCGATAGACGTAAACCTGGGCAATCTGCCATTGTAACTCAACGAAAAGAACCAGATGAAGTTCGTTTTCTTTCTGGAATCTTTGAAGGCAAAACAACAGGGACGCCAATTGGTTTTATTATAGAAAATACCAATCAGAAATCACACGATTATTCTCATATAAAAGATAGTTACAGACCTTCACATGCAGATTATGTGTATGAAAAAAAGTATGGTTTTAGAGATTACCGTGGTGGCGGAAGAAGTTCTGCTAGAGAAACGGCTAGTAGAGTAGTGGCTGGTGCTGTTGCCAAGCAAATGTTGGAAGGTGTAAAAATAAATGCTTTTGTTTCTTCCGTAGGAAATATCCATTTAGAAAAACCCTATACAGAACTTGATCTAGCTAATGCAGAAACTAACATTGTACGCTGTCCAGACACAGATTTGGCTGCTAAAATGGAAAATTATATCAAGCAAATTAGAAAAGAAGGAGATACTGTTGGAGGCGTAGTTACCTGTGTAATTCAGAATGTACCTGTTGGACTTGGAGAGCCTGTATTTGATAAATTACATGCAGAATTAGGAAAAGCAATGCTTTCCATAAATGCTGTAAAAGGATTTGAATATGGAAGCGGATTTCCAGGTGCCGAAATGAAGGGAAGCCAGCATAACGATTTATACAATGCAGACGGCACTACAAAAACTAACTATTCTGGTGGAATTCAAGGAGGTATAAGCAATGGCATGGATATTTATTTTAGAGTAGCTTTTAAACCTGTAGCTACTATAATGCAGACTCAAAAAACTATAGATAATAAGGGGGAAGAAGTAGAAATGCAGGGAAAAGGTCGTCATGACCCTTGTGTGGTTCCTCGTGCAGTACCTATTGTAGAAGCAATGGCAGCATTGGTTTTAGCCGATTATACCTTGATAAATAATAGTTATCTTCATAAAAGATAAATTCTGTTATATTTGAAGCAGTTTTTATTAACAGATTAACTTAAAACATACATTCATTTGAAGAAATTAGCATTACATTGGCAAATTATCATTGGATTAGTTCTTGGAATTATTTGGGCTATTTTATCAAGTAAACTTGGTTGGAGTCAGTTTACAATTGGCTGGATAGCGCCTTTCGGAACTATTTTTATTAATTTATTAAAGCTCATTGCTGTTCCTTTAGTGCTTTTTTCTATTATAAATGGAGTTTCAAATATTGGAGATCCGTCTAGTTTAGGTAGAATGGGAGGAAAAACCCTTTTAGCATACCTTATTACTACTATTTTAGCGGTTTCCCTTGGATTAGTTTTAGTGAATGTTATTAAACCTGGAAAGCTTATAGATGAGCAAAGCAGAATAGATAATAGAATTAGCTACGAATTGTGGGCAGGATCTCAGAATTTAGAAATTAAGGATGGGGTTAATTATTTACACGATCCTAAATTTCTAGATAGAGCAGAGCGAATTTCAGATTTATCCAGATCAGAATTGAAAGACGCTACCGTAAACGAAAAAATGAATACTGCAAATCAGGCAAAAGAAGCAGGACCGCTTCAACCGCTAGTAGATATTGTTCCAGATAATATTTTTAAATCTTTAGCAGATAACGGATTAATGCTTCAAGTTATATTTTTTGCTCTTTTCTTCGGAATTAGTTTACTCTTTATTCCTGATGAAAAATCAAAACCTGTAGAAGCTTTTATTGATGGAGTTATGGAGGTGTTTCTTAAAATGGTAGCCTTGATTATGAAGGCAGCTCCATTTTTTGTTTTTGCTCTTCTAGCAGGTGTTGTAAGTAAAATGGCTGGAGACGATATAGGAAAAGTAGTAGAAATATTTAAAGGGCTAAGTTGGTATTCTCTTACAGTAATGCTTGGTTTAGGTTTAATGATATTTGTAGTATATCCTGCAATTTTTAAAATGTTTATAAGAGTTATTTCTTATTTTGGATTCTTTAAAGCAATGAGCCCAGCTCAAACATTAGCTTTTTCTACATCAAGTAGTGCCGCTACGCTTCCAGTTACAATGGAATGCGTGGAAGATAACTTAGGAGTAGATAAAAAAATAACAAGTTTTGTACTTCCAATTGGAGCTACCGTAAATATGGACGGGACCTGCTTATACCAAGCAGTAGCAGTTGTATTTCTTGCTCAATTACACATGATTGATTTAACTATTGCACAGCAATTAACTATAGTGCTAACTGCCACATTAGCCTCTATTGGTTCTGCTGCGGTGCCAAGCGCTGGCTTAGTAATGCTTATTATAGTATTGCAATCGGTAGGCCTAAATCCAGCTTGGATTGGTATCATCCTTCCTGTGGATAGAATTTTAGATATGATGAGAACTGTAGTAAATGTTACTGGAGACGCTACTGTTTGCTCTTTAATTGCTAAAAGTGAAGGAATGCTTAATTATCAAGAACAAAAAGAGAAGGAAGTTACTGTATGATAACTAAGGATATTTTAAAAGACAACGCTGCTTTATTTACTATTGATAAGAATTTAGATAGGCTAATTAAACGAATAGAGTTACTTAGTTATTTAAATCCTTTAAATACTGAAAAGGAAAAGCATCGTTTCTTTTCTTCTAAATACACAGAAGAACCTATCTTTAAATATCCGAAGCAAAATTTTAATGCTTTCAAGCTACAGCGTTCGTTGTTTTCTAATCAATTAGAAAAAATTGAAGATGATGATATTCGCGATTTATACCAAGGGATTGTATATTATTATGCCAACATGGTACAAACTGCAGAAGCAATTGGTGAGCGAAAAAAATTCTTTTATAACAGCCTGAAACTTTATGGAACTCCAAAAGAAAAAGACGTAGCCAATGCCCGTTTTATTCTTCATATAAAAAATGAAAAAGAAGGAGAAAATCAGGAAAAAAAATACACTGCTAGAGATGCGCAGGCGTACTTTGAAGAGTTTGTAGAGCGTTATGATTTTCCTTTAAATATAAAATTATCTACTAGTATAGCGGCAGATGCTATGGTATCTAATAGCACACAAACGTTGTATATTAAAAAGAACGCTAAATTTAACGACAATCAGCTTAAAACGTTAGCAAACCATGAAATAGGCGTTCATATGGTAACTACTTTTAATGGTTTAAATCAGCCTCTTAAAATATTTTCTAATGGCTTTCCAAAAAATGTAGAAACACAAGAAGGATTGGCTGTATTTAGCGAGTATATGAGTGGCGCCCTCACTTTAAGTCGACTAAAAATATTAGCGTATAGAGTAATTGCCGCTGATAGTTTGATTAAAGGATATTCATTTTCGGACACTTTCGATTTATTACACAATCAGTATAAATTAGATAGAGATAAGGCTTTTATAATAACACTACGAATCCATAGAGGAGGAGGGTTTACAAAAGATTATTTGTATTTAACAGGATTAAAAAAAGTGTATGAATATTACAAATCTGGGAACAATCTTTCCCCTTTATTAACAGGAAAAGTTTCTTTAGATAGGGTAGATTCTATTGTAAAACTTCAAGAATTAGGACTGGCTTCAAAATCTATTCATATAACAGATTCTTACTCAGCTAATAAAAACAATAATTCTAGTATTGATTTCATTCTCCATAATCTAAAATAAGTAAAACTACTTATATTTTCTCATTTTATAAGACACTATCTTAATAAAGTGTTTTGTATACAAATATCATCCCTACACAACAAAAAATTTCATTTAAAATATACAGGAGATATTTTTGCTTCTATATAAATAATTTTATACCCAAATCTTATTTATGAAACCTACTTTATGTTTGTAAGCGTAAACTTAGATACCTTATGAAGATGATTAATATTTTTAATTTTTCTAGTGTGAAGAAAGATGAGCGACTTAAAAAAGCAGATATTTCTAAATTAAAAGAAGACTGCTTGGCCGATAAAGAGTATATGAATGAAATAGTTGCTTTGTTAAATGAAAACATAGAGGAGTTTTATGAAACTACAGCAATTTCTATAAAAGCAAAAGAGCGCTTTTCAATTTCTAGAGCGGCTCATAAAGTAAGGAATGGTTTGGAAATGGTTAAAGCCAATTCGCTTCTTGATTATTTAGATATGATCCAAAAGGAATGCCAGCATTTAAACACTTACGATAATATTTCAAATCTAATTTCAGGCTTTAAAAATGAATATATAGCAGTATTAAACGAAATTCGGAAGCAAATAAACGAACTGGATGCTTAAAAAAACTATTGTTTTAATAGAAGAGGATCGAATGGTTGCTTCTTTACTGTCGTTTCGGTTAAAGAAAGAGAATTTCAAAGTAGTCGTTTTTGCAAACCTCTCAGCTGCTACAGATTTTTTATCCAATAAGCTTTTTGATGTAATAATTTATAGTTTTAGTAGCACAAATTTTAACGGACTATCAATAATTCAAGAGATTGATAAAAAAAACGTTTTAAATACCCCTGTAATTTTCTTAGCCTCAAATAGTCAACAAGTAGCTTTAATAGAAAACTCAACTTTAGAAATAAATAACTGTGTTCTTAAACCTGTAGTACCAGAAATTTTGATAGAATTAACTTCAAAAATTGTAGGAATATATAAAAGTGAAGTTTTATAGTAAACTAATCTGGTTAAAAGGACTATTATGATACGTTCACATACAAAAAACCAATCTTTACACTACTCCCCATCTGTAAGACAGTTTAAATATATATCTAATTATTTATGATGCTATTCTTTTTGTATTATAAATTTGATCAGGTGGTACTTTTCCTATTTCAGTATGCCTTCTTTTGGTGTTAT
>Ga0208029_1000135_pt1 | contig 54628 bp, 55 predicted proteins | sample MalvireepMed_s12_FD_184242 | JGI IMG/M metagenome (GOLD analysis project Ga0208029, IMG submission 184242) | Marine viral communities from the Global Malaspina Expedition - Malaspina viral metaG DeepMed_s12 (SPAdes) (version 2) | ecosystem: Environmental > Aquatic > Marine > Oceanic | place... | reverse complement strand
CACTTTCAAAATCTGCAACAATAGATTTTTTATACGCTTCAGAAAACTTACGGGATTTCTTAATTAATTTTATAGTTGCTTTCATATAAATTGACTTTAAGTGGTCAACCTATATCAGGGAAGTACACATTCTGTCTCCCGACTCTCGACTTCGGTCTTCTGACTTTTTTCATTTCCACATCTTCAAATCAGCAAATTTATAACTTCACCCCTTTGCAAATCTACAACTCTACAATTTTACCAACTGCCAACTGCTTACTGAACACTGAACCCAGATTTCCTCCTAAAATTAAAAATCCTTACTTTTGCAAAAATATTAATGAAACAAATTCTTTAACTTAAAAAATTGGTATAGCATGCAACTGTACAATAAATTAAGCGCAGAAGAAAGAGCGGCACTTATTGAAGAAGCCGGAAAAGAGCGCCTTACAATTTCTTTCTATAAATACGCTAAAATTGGAAATCCACAAATTCTTAGAAATCATTTGTTCTTAGCTTGGGACGAATTGGAGGTGTTAGGAAGAATTTATGTGGCAAAAGAAGGGATTAACGCACAATTATCGGTCCCTGCAGAATTATTTAACGACTTTAAAAAACATTTAGATTCGATTTCTTTTTTAGAAAACGTACGTCTTAATATAGCTATTGAGCATGATGACTTTGCTTTTTTAAAGCTAAAAGTTAAAGTGCGTGATAAAATTGTAGCAGATGGGTTGAATGACGATGCTTTTGATGTTACCAACAAAGGAATTCATGTAGATGCGGCTACTTTTAACGAGCTTATAGAAGATCCAAATACCGTTTTGGTGGATATGCGTAATCATTACGAAAGTGAAATAGGTCATTTTAAAAACGCCATTACACCAGATGTAGATACTTTTAGAGATTCTTTGCCAATTATAGAAGAAGATTTAAAAGAGCATAAAGAAGATAAAAACCTTGTAATGTATTGTACAGGAGGGATTAGATGTGAGAAAGCTAGTGCTTATTACAAACATAAAGGGTTTAAAAATGTTTTTCAGTTGGAAGGCGGAATTATTAATTACGTACGTCAAATAGAAGCCAGTAAGCTTGAGAATAAATTTATTGGGAAGAACTTTGTTTTTGATGAGCGCCGTTCAGAAAGAATTAGTGAAGATATTATAGCACATTGTCATCAATGTGGAAAAGCTTGTGATACACATGTAAATTGTGCGAACGAAGCGTGCCATTTATTGTTTATTCAATGTGAAGAATGTGCAGCAAAGATGAATAATTGTTGCTCAACAGATTGTATGGATATTGTAGCTTTACCTTATGAAGAGCAAAAAGCGCTTAGAAAAGGAAAAGCAGTAAGCAATTTAATTTTTAAGAAAGGAAGATCGGAAGTGCTAAAGTTTAAAGAATAGCATAAGATTTTTCTTATATTTAGTTTTCTATTTCTGCTGAATTTTAAATTTTAAGATTGTAGAAATTTTAAACAGACTAAAAATAGTATCTTTACGTATTGAACTGGTTAAAAACTAGTTTATAAGTGAAGTATTTATGAACCTTAACCGAAGTGCTTTTAAGGAAGTTTCTTCGGTTCAATATATAAAATTATGGGATGTAGCAGTTGTTCAACCGGTAAGGATGGGCAACCACGTGGGTGTAAGAATAACGGTACTTGCGGAACAGATGGTTGTAATAAACTTACCGTTTTTGATTGGCTTTCTAATATGTCGCTACCCAATGGCCATGAGCCTTTTGATTGTGTCGAAGTTAGATTCAAAAATAGTAGAAAAGAGTTTTTCAGAAATAAAGAAAATTTAACCCTTTCCATCGGAGATGTGGTGGCTACAGAGTCTTCTCCAGGGCACGATGTTGGTGTTGTAACGCTTGTTGGAGAGTTGGTTAAAGTACAAATGAAAAAGAAAAAAGTAGATTTTAAAGATGAAAATCTACCAAAAATCTATAGAAAAGCCTCACAAAAAGATATTGATATTTGGCAAGCGGCAAGAGACCGTGAAGCAGCAGTTCAAAAGAAATCTCGAGAATTAGCGATTAGTCTTCAACTACAAATGAAAATCTCGGATGTAGAATTTCAAGGAGATGGTTCTAAAGCTACTTTTTATTATACTGCCGAAGAACGCGTAGATTTCCGTCAGCTTATAAAAGATATGGCACGCGCTTTTAGTACTCGTATTGAAATGCGTCAAATAGGATACCGACAAGAAGCTGCCAGACTTGGTGGAATTGGTTCTTGTGGGAGAGAGTTGTGCTGTTCTACTTGGTTAACAGATTTTAGATCGGTGAATACAGCTTCGGCTCGCTACCAACAGCTTTCTTTAAATCCGCAAAAGTTAGCAGGACAATGTGGAAAACTTAAATGTTGTTTAAATTATGAGCTCGATGCTTATTTAGACGCTTTAAACGATTTCCCTAGTCAGGAGCAACGACTTAAAACTGAAAAAGGAGAAGCTGTTTGTCAGAAAATAGACATTTTTAAGCAACTTATGTGGTTTTGTTACGAAGGGCAATGGGCAAATTGGTTTGTATTAACTACAGATCAGGTAAGAGAAATCATCAGTCTTAATAAAAAGAAACAACCTGTTGCTGGACTTGAAGAATATGCACTTGATTTAACTGCAGATACTAAAACAGAGTTTGAGAACGTTGTAGGACAAGATAGTTTAACACGTTTTGATAAGCCTAAAGCATCTAAAGGGCGTAGCAAAAATAAAAAAAGACGTACTAACAACAACAGAAGGAAAAGGTCTAATAATGCATAAGCGACTTGTTTTTTTAAGTCTTATGGCTTTAATGTTTGTAGCTTGTAGTTCCGATGCGAATGTTTTTGGAGAATATAAGCCTATTAAAAATGGATGGGATAAGAATGAAAAAGTCTCTTTTGAGTTTCAACCTAAAGATACATTAAATGCTTATAATCTTTTTATCAATCTAAGAAACGACGATAGTTATAAGTTTAGTAATTTATACCTAATAGTTAATTTAGATTTTCCAGGAGGAAAAACTGTTTCCGATACTTTGGAATATGAGATGGCAAAACCTAGTGGGGAGTGGCTTGGTAAAGGATTTTCCTCTTTAAAGGAAAGTAAGCTTTATTACAAAGAAAATGTTGTTTTCCCTACTATGGGAACTTATAATATTGCAATTGAACATGCAATGCGAAAAAATGGAACTGTAGAAGGAATAACATCCTTAAAGGGAATTACAGACGTAGGTATAAGTATAGAAAAATCAGCTGAAAAATAAAATGGCAAAGAAAGTATCAAACAAAAAAGCTAAAAATAAAAATCAAGGTTTTAGAAAATATATCTTATGGTTTTGGCGACTCTTCGCAGCAGGAATTCTCTTTGTAGTACTTATATTTTTACTAGCCTCTTGGGGAGTTTTTGGGAAATTACCTTCATTTGAAATATTAGAGAACCCACAAACAAACTTAGCTTCAGAAATTATATCTTCAGACGGAAAAACCTTAGGAAAATATTATTTAAATGATAATAGAACGCCTGTTGATTTTGAAGAATTGCCTAAACATTTAGTAAATGCTTTAATTGCTACTGAAGATGAACGTTATTACGATCATTCGGGGATTGATGCTTGGGGAACACTTCGTGCTGCTGTGTTTTTAGGAACTCGAGGTGGAGCAAGTACAATTTCTCAGCAGTTAGCAAAACAGTTGTTTACCGAGCAGGTTTCTTCAAATATTGTTGAACGGATTATTCAGAAAATTAAAGAATGGATTATTGCTATTCAACTAGAAAAACAATATACCAAAGAAGAAATTATTGCCATGTATTTCAATATTTACGATTTTGGTAATAATGCTGATGGTATTCGTTCTGCAGCACGTATTTATTTTGGAGAAGAGCCTTCAAACTTAAATGTAGAGCAATCTGCAATGCTGGTTGGAATGTTTAAAAATTCATCGCTTTACAATCCTAGAAGGAATCCTGTTGGGGTAGAGAATAGACGAAATGTAGTGTTGAATCAGATGTTTAAAAATGAATTTTTAAATGAACAAGAACGCGATTCTCTTGCTGCAATTCCTTTAGAAATAGATTACCATCCAGAATCTCACCGAGAAGGGATAGCTACGTACTTTAGAGAGTATTTAAGAGATTGGTTGAAGCAGTGGGCTGCCGATGAAGATAATTACCGACCTGATGGCGAGAAATACAACATCTATCTTGATGGGTTAAAAATATTTACAACCATAGATTCTAGAATGCAAGCCAATGCAGAAGAGGCGGTAAGTGAGCATATGAAGCGTTTGCAAGCGGAATTTTTTGTGCAAAATACAGACAAGCGTAATCCAACAGCGCCATTTTTAGATGTAACTCCTGAGGAGACAAAACAAATTTATAACCGTTCGATGCGTCAATCAGAGCGTTGGAGACACATGAAATACGATCTTAAAAAACCTGAAAAAGAAATCATAGCTTCCTTCAAGAAAAAAATTCCAATGGAAGTTTTTACTTGGCAGGGAGAAAAAGATACGGTAATGTCTCCTTTAGATTCTATAAGGTATTATAAATATTTCTTGCGTACTGGAATGATGTCGATGGAGCCACAATCTGGTCATGTTAAAGCATGGGTTGGAGGAATTAACTACAAACACTTTCAATACGATCAAGTAAAACAAGGTCGCCGTCAAGCGGGTTCTACTTTTAAACCTTTTGTTTATGCTACGGCAATAGACCAATTGCATTTATCGCCTTGTGATGAATTTCCAGATATTTATACCTGTATCGAAGCTAATAAATACGGGAATATTTTACCATGGTGTCCTAAAAATTCCAATGGTAAGTATTCTGGAGATATGTACACCTTAAAGTATGCTTTGGCAAATTCTGTCAATACAATTACTGCTAGGTTAATGGATAAAGTAGGACCACAACCAGTGGTTAATCTTATTAAACGTATGGGGGTAGAGGCTACTATACTTCCTGTGCCTTCTATTGCTTTAGGAACCCCAGATATTTCGGTTTATGAAATGGTAGGTGCCTTTGGAACTTTTGCAAATCAAGGGGTGTATGTTAAACCAGTTATGATTACTCGTATTGAAGATAAAAATGGAACGGTTTTATATGAATCGGTTCCAGAAACTAGAGATGTACTAAGTAAAGATGTTGCTTATACTACCGTAAAATTAATGGAAGGAGTAACAGAATCGGGTTCTGGAGCAAGGTTAAGAGGAACTTGGCGTAAAGATATACAAGTTTATAAAGAGATTATTACGGGGTATCCATATGATTTAAAAAATCCTATTGCTGGAAAAACTGGAACAACTCAAAATAATTCCGATGGTTGGTTTATGGGAATGGTGCCAAACTTAGTAACTGGAGTATGGGTAGGTGGAGAAGATAGATCAACGCATTTTAAAAGTATAACCTATGGACAAGGAGCAAGTATGGCATTGCCTATTTGGGGACTTTACATGAAAAAATGTTACGCGGATGAAGATTTAGGAATTTCTACTGCTGCATTTGAGAGACCAGAAGATTTAAGTATCCGTGTGGATTGTGATGAACCAGCAGAGGCAGATCAAGATTCTATTAAAGTAGATTATAATGAGGGGGTAAATATCGATTTTTAATCCCCTCTAGGAATAGCTTTATAACATAAATTCTAATGAAGGCATTATTAATAGTAGATGTTCAAAACGACTTTTGTACTGGCGGAGTTTTGGCTGCAAAAGGCGGGGAAGAAGTAGCTCCAATTATTAATAAAATAGCTCCAAATTTTGATTTGGTAATTGCTTCTAAAGATTGGCATCCTATTAAAACAAAACATTTTGATAAGTGGCCGCCACATTGTGTGCAAGAAACGCATGGAGCAGAATTTCATTCCGATTTAAACACAGCAAATATTGATTTAGTTGCTTTAAAAGGAACAGGTACTATAGACGATGGCTATTCTGCTTTTGAAGCTACTAATATTAATCTTACCTCTTTTTTAAAACAAAATAAAATTGCCGAGCTCTATGTAAGCGGTATTGCAACCGATTATTGTGTATTGTCTTCTGCATTGGATTCGGTAAAAGAAGGATTTAAAACCTTTGTTGTAACAGATGCTATACGCGGGGTTAATGTTAATCCAAACGATTCGGAAATAGCATTACAGCAAATGAAAGAAGCTGGATGTATTTTAATTGCTTCTGAAGAGATTTAGGGGTATTAGTTTATATAATTTTTTATCTAGAAGCATATTTTAATCCCTTATAGAGGGGCTAATTCTCCAATCCCTGCCCTAAGTTTATCTAAGGGCTTTGCGTTGAAATAAGTTAAATATGTTTCCTTAGAATACCTTGCGGGTTTGTCCCGAGGTAGTTGATTACTTTCAATTTTTCGATACAAGAATTGGTCAATTCAATATTATTCACACATTATTAAAATATAATTTCTATTTTCTTGAAATATTCGTAATTTTCATCTAAAATATTACGAAATGATTAATAAGAAAGTAACATCTGTAGATGAAGCGCTTCAAGGAGTAAAAGACAACATGACTTTTTTGCTTGGAGGGTTTGGACTTTGTGGAATTCCTGAAAATAGCATTAATAAATTGGTAGCGTTGAATGTAAAAAATTTAACGTGTGTTTCTAATAATGCTGGGGTCGATGATTTTGGTCTCGGACTGTTACTTCAAAAAAGACAAATTAAAAAAATGATTTCTTCCTATGTTGGAGAAAATGATGAGTTTGAACGTCAAATGTTGAGTGGGGAGTTGGAAGTAGAGCTTATTCCGCAGGGAACTTTGGCAGAAAGATGTCGTGCTGCCCAAGCTGGAATTCCTGCTTTTTATACTCCAGCAGGGTATGGTACCGAAGTAGGAGAGGGGAAAGAAAGCAGAGTTTTTAACGGGAAACCTCATATTTTGGAACATGCTTTTGAAGCTGATTTTTCTTTTGTTAAAGCGTGGAAAGGAGATGAAGCTGGAAATTTAATCTTTAAAGGAACCGCTCGCAATTTCAATCCTGTTATGTGTGGTGCTGCAAAAATTACCGTTGCTGAGGTTGAAGAGCTTTTGCCAGCAGGAAGTCTAAATCCTAATGAAATACATATCCCCGGAATTTTTGTACAACGTATTTTTAAAGGTGAAAAATATGAAAAACGGATTGAACAATTAACTGTTAGGAAGAAAGAATAAATTTTATAATTTGAAAATTTGAAAATGAGAAATGACAAAGAAAATTTTATAGTTAATCACTCATTCAAGTTTTCACTTGCTATTATTCAATTTTCTGAAGAACTAAGAGGATTGTATAAATATGAAATGGCATCCCAAATTTTTAGATCTGGTACATCTATAGGAGCAAATATTGCTGAAGCACAAAATGCAGAAAGTAAAGCCGATTTTATACATAAGTTTAAAATAGCAGCTAAAGAAGCTGATGAGGTGAAATATTGGTTGAAATTATGTTTAGCGTGTCCTTATTATCCATGTCCAGATGGAATATTATTAGACGATTTGAAATCGATAATATTAGTAATAAGTAAAATTATAGCTACGAGTAAAAACAAGTAATTTTCAAATTACCTCATTTACTAATTAACAAATTAATTATGAGTTTAAATAAAGAACAAATAGCGCAGCGTATTGCCAAGGAAGTTAAAGACGGGTATTATGTAAATTTAGGAATCGGAATCCCTACGTTAGTTGCTAATTATGTACGGGATGATATTTCGGTAGAATTTCAAAGTGAGAATGGCGTTTTGGGAATGGGACCATTTCCTTTTGAAGGAGAAGAAGATGCTGATATTATTAATGCAGGAAAGCAAACCATTACTACGTTAAAAGGAGCTTCTTTTTTTGATTCTTCTTTAAGCTTTGGGATGATTCGTGGGCAACATGTAGATTTAACTATTCTTGGAGCAATGGAAGTGGCGGAGAATGGCGACATTGCCAACTGGAAAATTCCTGGAAAAATGGTAAAAGGAATGGGAGGAGCAATGGATTTGGTAGCTTCCGCAGAAAATATAATTGTTGCTATGATGCATACCAATCGTGCTGGAGAGTCTAAGTTATTAGAAGAATGTTCGCTTCCGTTAACGGGGGTTAAATGTGTAAAAAAGATAGTAACTAATCTTGCTGTTTTGGAGGTAACTAAAGATGGATTTCTATTGTTAGAACGAGCTCCTGGGGTTTCTGTTGATGAAATTAAAAATGCTACAGCTGGGAGGCTTATTGTTAATGAAAACACGCCAGAAATGGTTTTGTAAATCAATTATTAGGGTTTAACTCCTTGTAGTTTGTCTTATGTTTGCTTAAACTCTCTGTGTATAAATGAGTTAAATTTATTTTGTTTGAATGCCTACTGTCTGGGCTTACCAAGATAGTGTTAAGAACAGTTTTTTTAAAAGTGTATTTCATCGAATTTTTATATCTCTATATCCGATAATTCATTATTTATTTTAGATTTGCCACCGTCAAAAAGAGATTATTGTGTTAAAACACATAAAATTTTATTTTGACAACAAGATTTGAGAGATTCACAACAAAAATGTGTTTTTCCCAAGGAAGTGTTATAGTTTCATGTTCCTAAAGTCATAAAAATATTACTAACCTACTTAATTATTAAAATAATGACAGACCATGCTTTAACCTATGAAGACAACCAACAAAGTCAATCATTCTTTAATGTTTTAAGTGCAAATGTTAAAGGAACGATTACATTAATGAAAAGTTTAATGTTAATAGCCAAAAAACTTTTAATGTTCTAAATGCCCCAAAAAAGAACATTTCCCCCACTAGTTTTTGCTAATTAAAAAAGAGGTAACAGTTTTGTTGCCTCTTTTTATATACAATTATCTGTTAAATTGTTAATTTGATAATATTTTAATCTTCAAGAAGTCAAATTTTTAATTTTTTAATAAAAAAAATGTATTATTGTTTTTAAAATGATAATATATGAGTCAGCTTACTAAAGAAAGGTATTGGAAAGAGAATTTAAAATACCTTTTCATCTTACTTTCTATATGGTTTTTAGTCTCCTTCGGATTTGGAATTATTTTAGTAGACGAGTTGAATAAAATCAAGCTTGGTGGTTTTAAATTAGGCTTTTGGTTTGCTCAGCAAGGATCTATTTATGTTTTTATTATTCTGATTTTAATATATGTCGTTTTAATGAATCGATTGGATAAAAAATACAACCTAAACGAATAAACTACCTATGTCAGTTCAATTACTAACCTATCTACTTGTTGGAATTACCTTTGCGTTATATATTGGAATAGCTATTTGGAGTCGCGCAGGATCTACCAAAGACTTTTATGTTGCTGGAGGAGGGGTTTCTCCTTTAGCAAATGGAATGGCAACAGCCGCCGATTGGATGTCTGCTGCCTCTTTTATTTCCATGGCTGGAATTATTTCTTTTGCTGGTTATGATGGATCTGTTTTTTTAATGGGGTGGACAGGAGGTTATGTTTTGTTGGCATTATTATTAGCTCCTTACCTCAGAAAATTTGGAAAATTCACTGTGCCAGATTTCATTGGCGACAGGTATTATTCTAAAACAGCACGTTTAGTAGCTGTGGTATGTGCTCTTTTTGTTTCTTTTACCTATGTAGCTGGTCAGATGCGGGGAGTGGGAGTGGTTTTTTCTAGGTTTTTGGAAGTAGATGTCAATACTGGGGTCTATATTGGAATGGCAATTGTTTTGTTTTATGCCGTTCTCGGTGGAATGAAAGGTATTACTTACACCCAAGTAGCTCAATATTGTATTTTAATATTTGCTTTTATGGTTCCTGCAATTTTCATTTCTATTCAAATGACGGGAAATCCAATCCCACAATTAGGATTAGGGGGACAACTTGCAGATGGAACGTATTTATTAGACAAATTGGATGGACTTCAAGCAGAATTGGGATTTCATGAATATACTTCAGGGTCAAAATCCAAAATTGATGTGTTTTTTATTACCGCTGCCTTAATGATGGGGACTGCGGGATTGCCACATGTAATAGTTCGCTTTTTTACAGTTCCAAAAGTAAAAGATGCTCGTAAATCGGGACTTTATGCCCTTCTTTTTATAGGAATATTGTATACTACAGCGCCTGCAATTGCAGTTTTTGCTCGTACTAATTTAATTCAAACAGTGAGTAACCAACCTTATGGGAGCATGCCCGAATGGTTTTCTAAATGGGAAGCTACTGGGCTATTAACTTTTACTGATAAAAATAATGATGGCACCATACAATATGTTGCAGATACAACTATTAATGAGCTTGAAATAGATCGAGATATTATGGTGCTCGCCAATCCAGAAATTGCAGACCTACCAAATTGGGTAATAGCATTATTAGCTGCTGGAGGTTTAGCTGCTGCATTATCTACTGCAGCCGGATTGTTATTGGTGATATCCTCTTCTGTATCGCACGATTTACTTAAAAAGATGGTCATGCCCGATATTAATGAGAAACAAGAATTGTGGGCTGCTAGAGGCGCTGCATTAGTAGCCGTTTGTGTTGCAGGATATTTCGGGATTCATCCACCAGGCTATGTGGCTTCTGTTGTTGCTTTAGCTTTTGGTTTAGCGGCAGCTTCATTTTTTCCAGCTATTGTATTAGGTATTTTTTCTAAAAGAATGAACAAAGAAGGAGCAATAGCAGGAATGGTTGTAGGACTTGCTATTACCTTGTATTATATTGCTCGCTTCAGATTACATTGGATTGGAACGATTAATACTTCTGAAGAAAAAGATTGGTGGTTTGGAATTTCACCTGAAGGATTTGGTTCTATCGGAATGATTTTAAATTTTGTTACAGCAATTATAGTATCTAGATTTACCAAAGCTCCGCCTAAGGAGATAGTTGATATTGTTGAAGATATTCGTATTCCTAGTGGTGCTGGAGAAGCGGTCTCACATTAGTCGCTCAGCATAAGAGGTGTTTTTTATTTTTATGCTTTTGTTTAGTTGTGCTATCTTGCTTTAAAGTTTTTACCGAGTGAAAAGTAAGCGTATTACTACTAAAACTAAAAAACCATGGCCAACAAAAGATGCTATGGAACAGATCTATACATTAAATCTTTGGGGAGGTAATAATGCTGATTATTATTCTGGGGAGGGCTCTCATCGTCCAGAAATAGTAAAACCTTATATTGAAACTATTCAAACTTTCTTAAAGTCTTTTGATTTTCCTCCTGTGGTATGCGATTTAGGGTGCGGCGATTTTAATGTAGGGAAATATTTAGTAAAGTACACTAAAAGGTATATTGGAGTAGATATAGTTGAAGGACTTATTAAACGGAATCAAGAAGTTTTTACTCAAGATAATTTAACTTTTGAATGTTTGGATATTGCAACCGATAGTTTGCCTACTGCCGATATTGTTTTAATTAGGCAAGTGCTTCAGCATTTATCAAATAAAGAGGTTCAAAGTATAATAAGTAAATTATCAGCTTATAAATATGTTATTCTAACAGAGCATCTACCTAACGGTAGTTTTGAGCCCAATAAAGATATTATTTCTGGACAGGGAATTCGACTTAAAAAGCAGAGTGGTTTGAACTTATTGATACCTCCCTTCAATTTAAAAATAAAAAAAGAGAAACAATTACTATCAACTCCCTTAAAAGAAGGCAAAGAGGTTATTGTTACTACTTTATATGAAATGAGTTAAATATGTTTTCTTTGAATTTCCACCGAAGTAGTTGATTTTTACTTCCTAATTATTTTATGCAAGCCGTAGTTGCTTGCTTTTAAATAATGTTTTTATTTTCGAAATGTTTTATTTCGTTCAGTTCCAATTCTTTCGATTCTTTTTCTTCCTCAATATCAAAATCGTCTTGAATTCCAAGCCAGAATTTTGCAGAATTTCCAAAATATTTGCTCAATCGTAAAGCTGTGTCCGCAGTAATTCTGCGATTTCCTTTAATGATTTCCGAAATTCGGGTTTGCGGAATTTTCAAGTCCTTGGAAAGGCGGTATGCGGTGATTTCCAATGGTTCAAGAAATTCGTAATTCAAGATTTCTCCAGGATGTACATTTGCTAACTTTCCCATTTTTATATTTTTTAATGATAATCAATTATTGCAACTTCGCTTGCATTTCCTTTTTCCCATACGAATACAATTCGCCACTGTTTGTTAATCCGAATGCTATAAAATTCGTTTAATTTACCAGTTAGTTTTTCAAGTCGGTTTGACGGGGGAATTCGCAAATCTGTAATATCCTGCGAGTTATTCAACATTCTCAACTTTCGACGTCCGAGACTTTGAATTTCAATCGGCATTTTTTTGACTCGCATTCCGTTCCAAATTTGTTCGGTTTCTTTAGAGCCAAAGGATATAATCATAGTTTTGTGTTACGTTACTAACGTTAAAAGTAAGTATTAAATTTGATTTCTCCAAATGCTGCCTAACTCCTTAAAAAAGTTAATTACTAAACTTTTTTAATTTTACCTATTATAAGAAGTCCAGCTCCAATTCCTGTACTTGCTCCAATCCAAAAACCTTCTATATTCATAAAAAAATAAGTTGCAAGACTTAGAAGAAGAATGATTAATCCTACTATTTGTACTTTAATCATTTCAATTTATTTTTTTGAAGTAAAAATGTTTGAAACTAAAAAAGAGGTTTTTTGAAAAAGTAATATGTAGTTGTCGAACTGAGCTTGTCGAAGTTTCACAACTAACCCCAAAAGAATCCCTCGACAAGCTCAGGATAACATTTAGGGTTTATATACTTTTTTAAAAAGCCTCTTTTATATTAATGTATTTAATGCTTTATGTGCTTAATCTGAGGAATCTACTTTTTCATATTTGCTGAAAGATATTCTCTGTTCATTCGAGCTATGTTCTCAAGAGAAATTCCTTTTGGACATTCAATCTCACAAGCTCCAGTATTAGAACAGTTTCCAAAACCTTCCTCATCCATCTGTCTAACCATATTTAATACACGGTCGGTAGCTTCTATTTGCCCTTGTGGTAACAAAGCAAACTGAGATACTTTTGCTGATGTGAAAAGCATAGCACTTGCATTTTTACAAGCTGCCACACAAGCCCCACAACCAATACAGGTAGCTGCATTAAAAGAATCGTCAGCGTCGTCTTTATTAACTGGAATTGCATTTGCATCGATAGTATTTCCTGAAGTATTTACAGAAATAAAACCACCCGCTTGCTGAATTCTATCAAATGAAGAACGGTCTACAATTAAATCTTTAATTACAGGAAAAGCAGTTGCTCTAAAGGGTTCTATAGTAATAGTGTCTCCATCTTTAAACATACGCATATGAAGCTGACATGTAGTAACGCCTCTATCTGGCCCGTGTGGCTCTCCATTTATTTGAAGTGAACATGCACCACAAATCCCCTCTCTACAGTCGTGATCAAATTCTACAGGCTCTTCTCCTTTAGAAATTAATTCTTCATTTAAAACATCTAGCATTTCTAAGAAAGACATATCAGGTTCTACACCAGATATTGGGTAGTCTACCATCTTTCCTTTTGTGTTGGCATCTTTTTGACGCCATATTTTTAATGTAAGATTCATATTATTATATGTTGAAAGTTAATGGTTAATAGTTAATTGGACTTTGCGTTACTTAAATAGTTAATGTAACCATTCAATATTTTAATACAATCAATTACCATCAACCTTGTATCTTCATAAGTTTTATTGTCAATATAATTTTCATCAAGCACCGTAATTATTTGATCTAATATTTCATATAATGAGCCTCTTGATATCCTGCAAAATTGGGCATTTTCCTTAAAATGAAATCTGCCATAACCCTCTGCTATGTTATGAGTAACCGATCTAGAAGCCCTTCTCATTTGAGACATAAGTTCAAATTTTTCAAACTCGGGAAAGGTTTTTATAACAGAAGCTATTTTTCTTCTTAACTCTGTTCCTTTAACCCAACAGTTCAAATCTTCGAAAGTCTTAATATCACTCATTTTTCATAGAACAAAAATAAAAACGGTTAACAAATAACAATTAACTATTTATACGAGCGTGTTTTAAGCTCAATGTTTTTATATTCTAATTCTTCCTTGTGTAATACGGCATCGCTAGGAGCTCCTTTGTATTCCCAAGCGGCAACGTATTTAAAGTTCTCATCGTCTCTTTTTGCTTCTCCCTCTTCAGTTTGGTACTCCTCTCTGAAGTGTCCTCCACAAGATTCGTTTCGGTGTAAAGCATCTTTAGCAAATAATTCTCCTAATTCTAAGAAATCTGCTACTCTTAATGCTTTTTCTAATTCGCTATTTTTAGAGTCTGCAGAACCAGGAATTAATACATTTTTATGGAAATCTGCACGTAATTCCGCTATTTCTTTAATAGCCGACTCTAGGTCTTTGGCATTACGAGCCATTCCACATTTATTCCACATAATTTTCCCTAATTTTTTGTGGTAATGGTCTACAGAATGCTTCCCTTTATTGTTAACAAGTTTTGCTATCTGATCTTTTACATTTTTTTCAGCTTCATCAAACTCTGGAGAATCTGTTGGGATTTTTCCAGTTCTAATATCATCTGCTAAATAATTTCCAATAGTGTAAGGTAGCACAAAATAACCATCGGCTAAACCTTGCATTAAGGCAGAAGCTCCAAGTCTATTTGCTCCGTGGTCAGAGAAGTTAGCTTCTCCAGCAGCATAACACCCAGGAATGGTTGTCATTAAGTTGTAGTCAACCCAAATACCTCCCATAGTATAATGTACCGCAGGGTAAATCATCATTGGAGTTTTATACGGGTTCTCATCAACAATTTTCTGATACATTTGGAAGAGGTTTCCGTATTTGTTTTCTACTACTTTCTCTCCTAATTCTCTTATTTCCTTTTCTGAAGGATTATGATTTCCATGGATAATAGCTTGTTCTTTTCCGTAACGCTCTATTGCAGATGCGAAATCTAGAAATACCGCTTCTCCAGTTTTGTTTACTCCAAAACCAGCATCACAACGTTCTTTTGCAGCTCTAGATGCAACGTCTCGTGGTACTAAGTTACCAAACGATGGATATCTTCTTTCTAAGTAATAATCTCTATCTTCTTCTGCTAATTCTGTAGGCTTTAATTTTCCTTGACGAATAGCTTCTGCATCTTCTTTTTTCTTCGGAACCCAAATTCTTCCATCGTTACGAAGCGACTCAGACATCAATGTTAATTTTGACTGATGGTCTCCCGAAACAGGAATACATGTTGGGTGAATTTGTGTGTAACAAGGATTGGCAAAATAGGCTCCTTTTTTATGGATTTTCCATGAAGCTGTTACGTTACTTCCCATAGCATTTGTAGATAGGAAAAATACATTTCCATAGCCTCCAGAAGCAATTACTACCGCATGAGCCGAGTGGCGTTCTATTTCTCCAGTAACTAAGTTTCTCGCAATAATTCCACGAGCTTTTCCGTCTACAATTACTACGTCTAACATTTCGTGGCGATTAAAAGATTGGATCTTTCCACGGTTAATTTGACGATTCATAGCTGCATAAGCTCCCAATAAAAGCTGTTGCCCTGTTTGTCCTTTTGCGTAAAAAGTTCTAGAAACTAAAACCCCTCCAAAAGAACGATTGTCTAACATTCCACCATATTCACGAGCAAAAGGAACTCCTTGCGCCACACACTGGTCGATAATGTTAGCCGAAACTTCTGCTAGACGATATACGTTTGCTTCACGAGAACGGTAATCTCCTCCTTTAACAGTGTCATAAAATAACCTGTAAGTAGAATCTCCATCTCCTTGATAGTTTTTTGCTGCGTTAATACCTCCTTGTGCTGCAATTGAGTGTGCACGACGAGGAGAATCTTGATAGCAAAAAGTTTTTACATTGTATCCAAGTTCTGCTAATGTTGCTGCTGCAGAACCTCCTGCTAAACCTGTTCCAACAACGATAACATCAATGTTACGCTTGTTAGCAGGGTTAACTAAGTTAATTTCATTTTTATAATTGACCCACTTATTGGCTAAATCGCCTTGTGGTATTTTAGAATCTAATGTTGCCATAATACTTAAATCTATTGATTAAAATGATGGAAAAGTGCGATGAAAATAAACCCTAATGGAATGCAAATCGCAAAGAACTTTCCAAAAGTTTTAAGTGCTGGAGTGAACTTGTTGTTGAATCCAACCGACTGGAATGCGGATTGAAAACCATGAAGCAAGTGTAATGCTAATAAAACAAAAGCAATTACATATGCACCAACACGAATTGGATTATGGAATTTTTCTACTAACTCACCATAATATCTTGTTGGGTCTTCTGGAGCAAACTCGATATATTTATGATTTATCTCTGGAAACCAGAAATCAATAAAGTGAAGCACTATAAAAGCTAAGATTACCAAACCACTATAAATCATGTTTCTAGAAACCCATGTAGTGTTTGCACTTGCATTAAAGCTTTTGTAGCTAATGCTTCTAGCTTTTTTATTTTTTACTTCCAAAATAAAACCCATCACAAAATGAAATACAACCGCAAATATTAATATAGGTTGCATTAAAAATTGAACTAAAAAATTAGTCCCCATAAAATGGGAGAGTTCATTAAAAGTACTTTCGCTTATTACAGAGGTAAAATTGATTATAAAATGCTGTAAAAGGAAGATTAATAAGAATATAGCTGAAAGTGCCATGGCTACTTTTCTAGCTATTGTTGAATTTAACATTCCGCTCATTAGAAATTATTTATTTAATACTTACAAAAGTACAGTACGAATAAGTTATTAACAAACTTTCGTTTCTGTTTTAATCGCAATTTAGAATGAATTTAAAGTAATTGTTGTAAAAATAATCCTTTTCTGACTACAACGTTATATTTACGTATAATTACTTAGTTTTTTATTAAAAAAATTAATGATAAGTTTCTAATTAAAGGAGGGATTGTAGAATAGGGACAAAATGAATGTGGCTTTCTAAAAAGTAATTTGTAGTTGTTAAGCTGATATTTATAGTTTAGATACTTTTTTATTAGTGTCCGAGAAAAAATACAAGACGGTTTCGCTATAAGAAAAAAGAACAAAGACTAAATATTAACTGTCATAAAATAAGTAGTTTAAAGAAGTAGCCTTACTGAAATCCTTTTTTTATTTATTTTTATTAATAGCAAGGGGGCTATTTTGAAAACCTCATTTAAACCTTTATATAATTGGAGTCCAATAAATTTCGTTAACTTTTATCGGACAATAGTAATACTTTTTAGAAAGCCATCATCATAATGTTGTAATGTAAGTCTATTTATAAGAGTAATTTAAAGTAGCATTGCTTATTTCATCACTGTTTACAATAACAGTTTTAGCAAGTATCGGGTATTTATCTTCATCATATGTGTATTTTACTTGTGATGTAAACGAAACAGTACCGGTACTAGCATCTTTAAAAATCATTGAAGTAGGGTTGTTGTATGGAATTAATGCTTTTGCTTTAGTTAGAGCTTGGTTTGTAGGTACTAAAGAGAAATTAAGATCGACTCTATCTAATACTTCTAGAATTCCACCTGCTTCAAGTGTGTAAAAGAAAAAGTTCGGGTTGGAATCATAAGTTATTTCACCATCATAAAATATAGACTCTCCATTATCTTCGCCGTCATAAACTCTAATTTTAGTAGGATTTCCATTTTTATCATATTCTGTAACTTGTCCTATTTCAAACGCATTATAAGGGGCTTGATAAAACTCGCTTATTGAAATGTTATCATCAGTATCATTACCAGCAATTGTCTCTAACTTTCCAGAAGTTGAATATTTAAATACCACAGATCCATCTTCATCACTAACAGTATTTAGTTTTCCATCAGCATCATAACTAAAGGTTGTATTTATACCTTCATCAAGATTGCTATCGTCAATTACCTTAATACTAGTAAGGTATTTCTTTTTAACATCGTTACCGTTAGTTTCTTTAAACTCATCTTCACTGTCTTTACTGCATGATGTAGCTAGAGTAATACATGCTAAGAACAGAAGGGTGTTAATTGTTTTCATAATTATTCTTTGTAAAATTATATTTATTTTCTTCAAATATAATAAATAATCTATATGGTTGTATTAAAACTTTATACCTAGTTTAACACCAAAAGCATCTATTCTTATTATTTTTGGCAAAATTCAAAATAAACAGAGATGAAGTACGATTTAATAGACAGCAATCTTTTTATAAAAAACCGTCAAAAATTTATGGCTCAGATGAAGCCTAAAAGTATAGCGGTTTTTAATTCTAATGATATATATCCAATTGGTTCCGATAGTACAATGCCTTTTCAACAAGCTAGAGATTTGTTTTATTTAAGTGGTGTAGATCAGGAAGAAAGTATTTTGGTTTTATTTCCTGATGCGCATGAAGCTAAGCACAGAGAAATTTTATTTGTTAGGGAAACCAATGATCATATTGCGGTTTGGGAAGGAGAAAAACTTACTAAAGAAAAAGCTTTGGAAGTTTCTGGAATTAAAACAACGTATTGGTTGAAAGATTTCGGGAAAGTTTTTTATGATATTATGACGGAAGCAGCTACTGTATATTTTAATACAAATGAGCATTATCGTCAATCTGTGGAAACAGAAACTCGTGAAGATCGTTTTATTGATTGGTGTAAAAATAAATTCCCAGCTCATAAATGGGAAAAAAGTAATCAAATATTGCAAGAGTTAAGAGGAACTAAAGAGCCTCAGGAAATAGAATTAATGCAACAAGCTTGTAATATTACTGAGAAAGCATTTAAAAGGGTATTGCAGTTTACTAAACCGGGAGTTTGGGAGTACGAAATAGAAGCGGAGTTTATTCATGAATTTACTCGTAATAGATCTCGTGGTTTTGCATATACTCCTATTATAGCTTCTGGAAATAACGCAAACGTACTTCATTATATTGAAAATAAAATGCAATGTAAAGAAGGAGAGCTGTTGTTAATCGATGCTGGTGCAGAATACGCCAATTACGCTAGTGATATGACGCGTACCATTCCTGTAAGCGGTAGATTTTCTGAGCGCCAAAAACAAGTCTATAACGCTGTTTTAAAGGTAAAAAAAGAAGCTACTTCAATGTTAGTTCCAGGAACTATGTGGAAAGAGTATCATGAAGAGGTTGGGAAATTAATGACGAGCGAGCTTCTTGGTTTAGGATTATTAGACAAAGCAGCTGTTCAGAATGAAGATCCTGAATGGCCAGCGTACAAAAAGTATTTTATGCATGGAACTAGTCATCATATTGGATTAGATACGCATGATTATGGGCCACTTAAAAAACCGATGCAAGCTAATATGGTTTTCACTGTAGAGCCAGGAATTTATTTGCCAGACGAAGGTTTTGGAATTCGTTTAGAAGACGATGTTGTTATTCAGGAGTCTGGAGAGCCTTTTAATTTAATGAGAAATATTCCATTGGAGGTTGAAGAGATTGAAGATTGGATGAATAAATAAAAGTAGTTTTTAACATAGAACTCGTTTAAACGAGTTCATACTATAAAATTGTTACTTTGAGCGTAATCCAAATGTTTGTAGATTACGCTCAATCTAACAGATTTTTTTATAATAGTATTTGTAAATGAGACTCAACTTTAAAGGAACGGATATTTTTTATGAAGATGCGGGAAAAGGCTCTGCTGTAGTACTACTTCATGGATTTTTGGAAAACGCTACAATTTGGAATTCTTTAAAAGAAGAGCTTTTAAGTCGCTATCGGGTTATAACTATAGATTTATTAGGTCATGGGAAAACAGGCTGTTTGGGATATGTGCATACCATGGAAATGATGGCAGAAACTGTAAAAGCTGTTTTGGATGAGTTAATGGTTAGGCGTGTTTCTTTAATTGGACATTCTATGGGAGGCTATGTAGCTTTAGCTTTTGCAGAAGCACATCCAGACGATGTAAAAGCTTTGGTGCTAGTAAATTCTACAACAAGTGCCGATTCTGAAGTTAAGAAAAAGAACAGGGATAGAGCTATAGAAATGGTAAAGCACAACCATAAAAGCTTTGTTCGGATGGGAATTGCTAATCTTTTTCGACCTAAAAACCGTAAAATTTTTGCTGAAGAAATAAAAGCTCTAAAAAAGGAAGCCCTAAAAACTCCAGTTCAAGGTATTGTGGCTGCTTTAGAAGGGATGAAAATTAGAAACGATAGAGAAATATTACTACACTTTACGCCCTTTCAAAAAATGATGATTATAGGGAGGAAAGATCCTGTGTTAAACTATGAAGCTTTGATAGAACAAGTAGAAGAAGCGGAGGTAAAAGTAGTAGAATTTCCCGATGGACATATGAGTTTTATTGAAAACAAATCGCAATTCATCGATAATATCAAGAAATTTTTGAAAAAAGTTTGATAATTAACAGAATTTGTATAAGTTAACACTGCCCAAAATACATAACCTATATGAAATCCTCTAAAACTACAGTCAAAAAAGCACTCTGTTCCGTGTTCGGACATCGCTATGTGGTGTCGAAAAAAATCACTTCCCACATAGTTGAATATCAGTGCAAAACATGTAAGTGTGAACTTACAACAACCGAAACAGGTCATTTAGATATTTTAACTCCCGAGTGGAGGGAAATAAATGAAACACTAGCGTATTTATATAAGAAAAGGCGCGAAGTTCATTCAGTAGTCTAAGGTTTACTTCGGTTCTTATTCTTTTTCGTTTTCCTCAAAAGAATTCCAACCTCTAGCTTGGAGTGGTATTTTTGTATTGGCACGTGTTATTAAATGCATGCCCTCACTCTCTTGCGTCATATGTCCGATTATAGACAAATGCGGATTGGCTTTTATTTTTGGAAAATCTTCTTGAGCTACGGTAAATAATAGTTCGTAATCTTCACCACCACTTAAAGCTACAGTTGTACTGCTCAGGTTAAATTCTTCAGAAGTAGATATTACTTGTGGATCTAGTGGAATTTTATCTTCATATAAATTACAACCTACTTTAGATTGCTTGCATAGATGGATAATTTCTGATGATAATCCGTCGCTAATATCTATCATAGCGGTTGGTTTTACCTCAAGTTTTTTCAATAACTCAGGAATATCTTTTCGAGCTTCTGGTTTAAGTTGGCGTTCAATAATGTAGGAATACATGTCTAAATCAGGTTGATTTTGAGGATTCACCTTAAAAACTTCCTTCTCACGTTCTAGAATTTGAAGTCCGAGGTATGCGCCTCCTAAATCTCCTGAAACCACTAGCAAATCGTTAGATTTTGCCGTATTTCGGTAAACAATATCTTCTTCGTTAGCTTCGCCTAATGCTGTAACGGTAATTAAAAGTCCTTTGTTAGAAGATGTTGTGTCGCCACCAATTAAATCCACTTCGTATAAATCGCATGCGTGTTTAATGCCAGCATATAATTCTTCTAAAGCTTCTAGTGGAAAGCGATTAGAAACAGCAATAGAAACTGTAATTTGTGTTGCTTTGGCGTTCATAGCATACACATCGGAAAGATTTACCATTACCGATTTATAGCCTAAATGTTTAAGCGGCATATAACTAAGGTCGAAATGTACATTTTCAACCAGTAAATCGGTTGTTACAATGGCTTTTTTATCTTTAAAATCGATTACAGCGGCATCATCACCAATCCCTTTTATGGTAGATGAATGTTTTATTTCAAAATTTTTGGTTAGATGTTCTATCAAACCAAACTCTCCTAATTGAGAAATTGATGTGCGTTGTGGATTTTTATCTTCTATCATGCTGCAAAGATAGTTAAAGTTGAAAGTTATGAAGTTTGTAAAGAGGAAAAGTTGAAAGTTTGTAAAGTAAAAAAGTTATGTTGTTACGATGTTACAAAGGAAAAAACTGCTTACGGAGTACTTTTCTTTATATTGAAAAATTTAAAGATTGAAGGATTGAAAAAGTCGGGAGTCCGAAGTCCGAAGCCGAAGTAAAAGTTATGCTGTTATGTTGTTACGATGTTACAAAGAAAAAAACTACCTAAATCCTATATTCTACTGAATACAACAACTCCCGACTTCAGACTTCGGTTTTCATTTCCTCATTTCCACTTTACAAATTTATAACTTTGTCCCCCTGCATCTTTGAACCTTTGCCACTTTGAACCTTTGAAGGATTAAAAAAGTCGGGAGTCGGAAGACAGAATGCAGTGTTCAGTATGCGTACATTTTCAATCAAGAGTCAAGAATGTAAAAAAAAAATGTATTCTTATTCTTTTGAAAATCTTGTAAACTACAAACCATAAACAATAAACCAAAAACCTACTGCTTATTGAAAGATTGAAGAATTTCATTACTTTGCCTCTTTGCCTCTTTGTCACTTTGAACCTTTGTCCCTTTGAGTTAAAAGTTATGCTGTTATGTTGTTACGATGTTACAAAGGAAAAAGTTAAGAAGTTATCGAGTTATGTTGTTAGGATGCTTTAGGAAAGTTTTTTACCTTCTGCATCCTGTCTCCCGACTTCGGACTTCCGTCTTCATTTCATTTCCACTTTACAAATTTATAACTTTGTCCCTCTGCATCTTTGAACCTTTGCCACTTTGAACCTTTGAACCTTTGAAGGATTGAAGAATTCGGGAGTCGGAAGACAGAATGCAGTGTTCAGTATGCGTGCATTTTCAATCAAGAGTCAAGAATGTAAAAAAAATGTATTCTTATTCTTTTGAAAATCTTGTAAACTACAAACCATAAACAATAAACCAAAAACCTACTGCTTATTGAAAGATTGAAGAATTTCATTACTTTGCCTCTTTGCCTCTTTGCCTCTTTGCCTCTTTGTCTCTTTGTCTCTTTGTCTCTTTGTCTCTTTGTCCCTTTGAGTTAAAAAGTTAAGAAGTTATCGAGTTACGATGTTTCAGGAAAGTTTTTTTATCTTCTGCATCCTGTCTTCTGAACACTGCCTACTGCAAATTCAGCTTTCAAAACGGGCTTTAAGAAAAGTTTGTAAGGAATTACAGAAAATCATAACAAATCTCTATGATTGGATATAATATAATAATGCGAATAAGTATGGTAAATCGTGCCGAATATCTTATTTTTGTAAACTATTTTGAAAGAACAGTTTTATTATGATAAAAGTTTCTGAAACAGCGAAAAAGAAAATATCAGAGTTAATGTCGGACGATGGTTTCGATGTGGCTCAGGATTATGTGCGCGTAGGAGTGAAGAGTGGTGGTTGTAGCGGATTATCATACGACTTAAAATTTGATAAAAGTAAAGCCGAAGAAGATAAAATGTTTGAAGACAATGATGTAAAAATCATTGTAGACAAAAAAAGCTTTTTATACTTAATCGGAACCGTTTTGGAATATTCTGGCGGTTTAAACGGAAAAGGTTTTGTTTTTAACAATCCAAATGCACAAAGAACCTGCGGTTGTGGGGAGAGTTTTTCGTTGTAGAATAAGTTAATGAGTTAATGAGTGAAAGTAAAAAAATAGGAAATATAACTTTTGAAGATTTAGAAGTTTATAAACTAACTCTTGCATTTACCATTAAAATCTTTGACTTGCTAAACGAAAAACAATTTGAGAGGGAGTTTTCTTTCAAAGATCAATTAAAAAGAGCTACACTTTCAATTTCCAATAATATTGCAGAAGGATTTGAAAGAGAAACAGACAAAGAATATATACGTTTTCTATATTTCTCCAAAGGATCTGCGGGCGAAGTGAGAAATATTTTAAACATATTAAAAGAAACGAATTATATAAATGAAGATAAATGGTTACTATAAAGGGTGAAGTTACCATAATATCAAAACAGCTTTCAAATTACATTAGGTATATTAAAAAGCGAAGTGATATTGTTTAACTCTTTAACTTTTATCTTATTTACTTACTATAGAATATGGCATATACCGAAGAAGAATTAAAAAAAGAGCTCGAAACGAAGGAATATGAGTACGGGTTTTATACCGATATAGAATCGGATACATTGCCTGTTGGGTTAAACGAAGATATCGTTAGAGCAATTTCGTTAAAAAAGAATGAGCCAGCATGGATGACAGAGTGGCGTTTAGAAGCTTATAGAGCTTGGACACAAATGGAAGAACCTGCATGGGCAAATGTGACTTATGAAAAACCAGATTTTCAAGCTATTTCCTATTATTCGGCACCTATGAAAAAGCCGAAATATGAAAGCTTGGATGAAGTGGATCCAGAGTTACTAGATACTTTTAAAAAATTAGGAATTTCTGTAGACGAGCAGAAAAAACTAGCTGGAGTTGCAGTAGATATTGTAATGGATTCTGTTTCTGTAGCTACAACGTTTAAAAAGACGCTAGCTGAAAAAGGAATTATATTTTGTTCCATTTCTGAAGCAATTCAAGAGCATCCAGAATTAGTTAAGAAATATATCGGAACAGTAGTTCCAGAGAAAGATAATTTCTATGCTGCATTAAACTCAGCAGTATTTTCTGATGGTTCATTTTGTTACATTCCAAAAGGTGTTCGTTGCCCAATGGAATTGTCAACTTACTTCCGTATCAATCAAGCGGGAACTGGTCAGTTTGAAAGAACCTTAGTAATTGCAGATGAAGGAAGTTATGTAAGTTACTTAGAAGGATGTACAGCACCAACAAGAGATGAAAACCAATTGCATGCTGCGGTTGTAGAATTAATAGCATTGGATGATGCTGAAATAAAATATTCTACAGTACAAAACTGGTATCCAGGAAATAAAGAAGGTAAAGGAGGAGTTTTCAACTTTGTTACCAAAAGAGGCTTGTGTGAGAAAAATGCAAAAATTAGCTGGACACAAGTAGAAACTGGATCTGCAGTAACATGGAAATACCCTTCTTGTATTTTAAAAGGAGATAATTCTGTTGGAGAGTTTTATTCTATTGCTGTAACTAATAATTATCAGCAGGCAGATACAGGTACGAAAATGATTCATCTTGGAAAAAACACAAAAAGTACCATTATTTCAAAAGGTATTTCTGCTGGGAAATCTCAAAATAGCTACCGTGGTTTAGTACAGGTAAATAGTAGAGCGGATAATGCTCGTAATTTCTCTCAGTGTGATTCCCTATTAATGGGGAACGAGTGTGGCGCACACACATTTCCGTACATAGAAACTAAAAATAAAACAGCTCAGATAGAGCACGAAGCCACTACAAGTAAAATTGGAGAAGACCAAATATTTTACTGTAACCAACGTGGTATAGATACCGAAAAGGCAATTGCACTTATTGTAAATGGTTTCAGTAAAGAGGTATTAAATAAGCTTCCTATGGAGTTTGCCGTAGAAGCACAAAAATTATTGGAAATTTCATTAGAAGGTTCCGTAGGATAAACAGTAGTTAAAGGTTGGTAGTTTATAGTTGTTCGTAGTTCTTTTTGAGACGCTATAACAACACAACATCATAACAATATAACAAAAGACAAATGTTAAAGATTGAAAATTTACACGCTAGTATAGACGATAAAGAAATTTTGAGAGGGATTAACCTTGAAGTTAAACCAGGAGAAGTACATGCTATAATGGGGCCAAATGGTTCTGGTAAAAGTACATTATCGTCGGTGATTGCAGGGAATGAAGATTTTGAAGTAACCGATGGGAAAATTAGTTTTTTAGAAGAAGATATTGCTGAATTAGCACCAGAAGAAAGAGCCCATAAAGGCATTTTCTTATCATTTCAATATCCTGTTGAAATTCCAGGAGTTTCCGTTACTAACTTTATGAAAACGGCTATCAATGAAAGTCGCAGAGCACAAGGACTAGAAGATATGCCAGCAAATGAGATGCTGAAGAAAATTCGTGAGAAATCGGAATTATTAGAAATCGACCGTAAGTTTCTTTCTCGTTCTTTAAATCAAGGGTTTTCTGGAGGAGAGAAAAAGCGTAACGAAATTTTCCAAATGGCAATGCTAGAGCCTAAATTGGCTATTTTAGATGAAACCGATTCTGGATTAGATATCGATGCGTTGCGTATTGTTTCTGATGGGGTAAACAGATTAAAATCTAAAGACAATGCGGTAGTGGTAATTACACATTACCAACGTTTGTTAGAGTATATTGTTCCAGATTATGTGCACGTATTATTAAACGGAAGAATTGTAAAATCTGGTGGGAAAGAATTGGCCTTAGAATTAGAAGAAAAAGGTTACGATTGGATTAAGCAGGAAGTGGCTGTTTAAAGCCATTTGTGCTTTTTATTCTCAAAAGAGCTGTCACCCTGAGCCTGTCGAAGGGTATTTTAGATGACTCTTGTATTAATGAAAGTGCTTCGACAAGCTCAGCATGACAAGAAAAATTAAATTATAGAACTGAGGTTTTTTAGAGAATTTAGTGTTAATCTAACTCTCAAAACCCAGAAACCAGAATATAGAATGGAATTAAAAGATAAATTAATATCATCGTTTATGGCTTTTGAAAATCGTGTGGATGTAGAACATCCAGTACACAATATTCGTACCGAAGCTATAAAGTTTTTCGAAGAAAAAGGATTTCCAACAAAGAAGGATGAAGCGTGGAAGTATACTTCGCTTAAAACATTATTGAAAAACGATTATAGTGTTTTCCCAAAGGAAGAATCTGCCTTAGAATTTAAAGATGTAAAAAAATATTTTATACACGATATTGATAGCTATAAAATAGTTTTTATTGATGGTATCTACAGTTCTCACTTGTCACAAACATCACACGAAGGATTAGATGTATGTTTAATGAGTTCTGCACTTTCGAAACCTAAATATCAATTGATTATTGAAAACTATTTCAATAAAATTGCTAAAACCGATGATAGTCTTACCTCTTTAAACACTGCTTTCTCTCGTGAAGGAGCTTTTATTAATATTCCGAAGGGAAAAGTGGTAGATAAGCCTATTCAAATCATTCATTTAGCAACAGGGAAAGAGTCTTCTATAATGTTGCAGCCAAGAAGTCTGGTGGTAGTAGGAGAAAATGCGCACGTTCAAATTATTGAGCGTCATCAAAGCCTTACCGATAACCCAGTACTTACAAATGCGGTTACAGAAATATTTACTCACAAACGAGGAATCGTAGATTACTATAAAATTCAGAATGACAATCCGAATGCATCGTTGATAGATAATACATACATTTCTCAGCAACAAAATAGTCATGCATCCGTTCATACATTCTCTTTTGGAGGGAAAATTACACGTAATAATCTTCAATTTGTTCATAAAGGAGAGCATATCAATTCTACTTTAAAGGGGATTACAATTACGGAAGATAAGCAACATGTAGACCATAGTACTTTGGTGCATCATGCTACTCCAAATTGTGAGAGTCACCAAGACTATAAAGGAATTTATTCCGATAGTAGTACAGGAGTTTTTAACGGGCGTATTATTGTTGAAAAGGAGGCGCAAAAAACTAATGGTTTTCAGCAAAGTAATAATATTTTAATTGACGATAAAGCAACAATCAATGCTAAACCTCAGTTAGAAATTTTTGCTGATGATGTAAAATGTTCACATGGTTGTACTATCGGACAATTAGATGAAGAAGCGTTGTTTTACCTTCAATCAAGAGGGATTCCAAAAAAGGAAGCGCGTGCATTATTAATGTATGCTTTTGCTAATAATGTTTTAGAAAGCGTTAAAATACCAGAAGTTAAAACACGTATTAATAAATTAATAGCAATGAAATTGGGTGTTAAAGTCGGCTTTGATTTATAACAAGCAATTAACTATATACAGGCCCGAATATTCTTTATGAGTATTCGGGTTCTTTGTTTTATGGAGTCTATTTGTTGGCTATTTATTCTTCAAAAATCTTCTTAAACCTTTCTGGTAAAGCATCTTTTAAATGAAGTTTTTCTTTTGTAAAAGGATGAATAAATTTCAAAGAATATGCATGGAGGTACAAGCCTTTTCCGTTAAGAATTAAACCTTCTTTACCATATTCTCTATCTCCTAAAATTGGATTTCCAATACTTGCCAAATGGATCCTTAATTGATGCCTTCTTCCTGTTTTAGGACTTAATTTTACTAAATTGAGACTTCCAAATCGCTCCGACGGCACAGAATTGAGAACGTTATATTTCGATTTAGATTTTTTGCTATCTACACTAGAAATAACCTTCCCTTTAGTTTCCATTTTTCCTATGGTAATTGCATAATAGGTTTTATGGATTTCTTTGTCTTCAAAAAGTTTATTTAATATTCTAATGCTGCTATTTGTTTTTCCAACAAGTAAGATTCCTGTTGTAGGATAATCTAATCGGTGAACTGGCTGAGGAATAGAGGCGTCTGTAAGCGTACTCTTTTTTAGGTTTTGAGGTAAAGCATTTGCAATGGTTTTAAAGCTATTTCCGCTTACTAATATCCCTGCAGGTTTATGAATTACGGCAAGATATTCGTCCTCAAATAATACTTCTAAAGGAAATATAAGCTGTTTTTTAGGAGTTTTTGTTTCCTGATAAGCGAGTTCAATGGTCTCTCCTCCCTTTATAAAAGTAGCTGTAGTTGCTACTGTTTTATCAACGGTAATAAGTTGTTTCTTTAGTGCCTTTTTTAAAGCAGATTTGGTTGGGATAATATTAAAAATACCAACACCATACTCTTGGAGTCGGATAGGAGCCAATAGTTTAGGGACAATATGAGTTTCTATATTTTTTATTTAAGTAGCTATTATTTGTTTTTTCAAAGTTAATGATTACTTCCTCAGCTTCTATTAACTTATTTATGGCATTCTAATAATACATCCTTGTGGAAAGTAACTTTTTTAGTCCTTAAGTTTATTATTTATCTTTTAAAAAGTATATTTAACCTTTTATTTTTAATAACCTAAGTAAATGAAAAAATTAATCGCCACCCTCATCCTAGTTATTATTTCTTATTGGACAGCTATTAGTCAAGAAAATGTTAGACAAGTAATAACATTAAAAAACGATTGGAAATTTATTAATGAAGATCTTCCAAATGCGCAAGATCCATCATTATCTGTTAAAAATTGGGAGAGTGTAAGTGTACCTCACGACTGGGCAATTAAAGGACCTTTTGATAAAGAAGTAGATAAACAGGTGGTTGCCATTAAGCAAGACGGAGAGAAAATTCCAACAGAAAAGACAGGAAGAACAGGAGCTTTACCACATATAGGCGTGGGTTGGTATAGAAAGAGTCTTGATGTTTCTGAGGTTAAATCTGATAGTAAAGTAATTTTACTTTTTGAAGGAGCCATGAGCGATGCTCAAGTTTTTATTAATGGTAAAAAAGTTGGAGGTTGGCCTTATGGATATAATTACTTCTATTTTGATATATCGTCATTTTTATCTTCTGATCAAGAAAATATCTTGGCAGTTCGAATGGAAAACTTACCGCAATCATCTCGTTGGTATCCAGGAGCAGGTTTATACCGAAAGGTACAGCTTATTGTAAAAGATAAAATAAGTTTTAATCAATGGGGGCAATACATAACTACTCCTTATGTGACTCCTGAATTAGCAAAAGTTAAAATTAGTTCTAAAGTTTCTTCAGAAAATACAAAGGTAGAAGCTGTAATTAAAGACGAAAATGGAGTTGTTGTAGCTAAGAAAACTACAGCCCAAGCCTATGGAAATGAGTTTGAATTAGAAATCCCTATTGAGAATCCTAAAATATGGGATATAGATACACCGCATCTGTATACTGCTAAAATGAATTTATACCAAGATGATGAACTAAAAGATAGTGAAGAAGTAAAATTTGGAATCCGAAGTATTGAATATAATGCTGATAAAGGCGGATTTTTATTGAACGGAGAAGTGACCAAATTTAAAGGGGTGTGTTTACACCATGATCTTGGGCCTTTGGGAGCAGCTGTAAATAAAGCCGCTTTAAGAAGACAACTTACTGTTTTAAAGGATATGGGGTGTAATGCTATTAGATCGGCTCATAATATGCCATCCATTGAACAATTGGAACTTTGTGATGAAATGGGTTTTTTGTTTTTAGCTGAAAGTTTTGATGAATGGGAAAAACCAAAGGTTAAAAATGGCTACAATCGACTTTTTAAAGAATGGGCAGAAAAAGATATCGTTAATTTAGTGCATGCCACAAGAAATCATCCGAGTATTGTAATGTGGAGTTCTGGCAATGAGGTTCCAGACCAATTTGGCTCTGATGGAGTAAAATTAGCTAAATGGCTTCAAGATATTTTTCATAGAGAAGACCCAACGCGACCAGTTACGGTAGGAATGGATAGAGTAAAGGAAGTTATGGAAAGTGGTTTTGGCGCAATTATAGATATTCCAGGACTAAATTATAGAACTCATCTTTATAAAGAGGCTTATGAAAAGTTTCCGCAGCGACTTTTATTAGGTTCGGAAACAGCTTCTACAATAAGTTCTAGAGGGATATATAAATTTCCAGTTGTTAAAACCATAGGAAAAGAATATGAAGACGGACAGACGTCTTCTTATGATCTCGGAATTACAAGTTGGTCTAATGTGCCAGAAGACGATTTTATTTTACAAGATGATAATCCGTGGGTTATTGGGCAGTTTGTTTGGACAGGTTTTGATTATTTAGGAGAACCAACGCCTTATAATACGTATTGGCCATCTAGAAGTTCTTACTTCGGAATGATAGATTTAGCAGGAATTCCGAAGGATAGATATTATTTATATAGAAGTATCTGGAATACGGAAGAAGAGACTTTACATATATTACCGCATTGGAATTGGGAAGGTAGAGAAGGGCAAGAAACACCAGTTTTTGTTTATACCAATTATGCTAGTGCCGAATTGTTTGTAAATGGAAAAAGTCAAGGGGTGCAAAAGAAAACAAAGAATGGTACAAAATTAGAGCGTTATAGATTGATGTGGATGGATGTAAAATATGAGCCTGGGGAACTAAAAGTAGTAGCCTTTGATGATAATGGAAATCCAGTTGCTGAAAATAAAATAGTTACGGCTGGAGCGCCACATCATTTAAAACTTGAAGCAGATAGAACTACTCTTAAAGCAAATGGTGAAGATTTAAGTTATATAACTGTTTCTGTAGTTGATAAAGATGGAAATATTTGTCCTACCGCTACCAACGAACTTTCTTGTAAGGTTAAAGGAGCTGGTGAGTTTAAAGTTATTTGTAATGGAGATGCTACTTCGCTTGATGTTTTTCATGAACCTGTAATGAAAACATTTTCAGGAAAGTTAGTTGTTACAGTACAGGCATCAAATAAGCCAGGAGATATAGTATTAGAGGTAAAAGGAAGGAAATTGCAAACTGCAAAAATGATTCTTACTACCGAATAAAAAGCTTCTTTACTTCTTTTAGATCCCTCATTAGGGGCTTTATTCCCCAGAACCTGTTGTTCTGAGTATATCGAAGTGTTCTATGTCTAAATGGATTAAATTATTTTCCTTTGAATACCTCGTAGGCTTGCCTCGAGGTAGTTAATTTAAGGTTTTCATTTATCTGATAGAAATAAGCAAGTTGCCATTTTTGAGATCGTTCTGCTTGCTTGTTTTGTGGATTATCCCAAGGAGGGTATACTCGAAAAGCTCTTTTTCCTTCTTTATTTTCAGTAGAAATAATTCCTTTCTGAATTAAAACAGACTTTGGAAAAACAAATTGGCCTAGTTTGTTTGCTGTTTTTACAGTTACCACATAAAAATTAAAAGGATCATTTATACAATATGGAGCTATTGGTCCTTTTTCTGTGCGTTTCCAAAAAGTAACAAATTGTCCTGCTTTTTTAGGAGTAACTTTTGCCTCTCTGTAAATAATAGCAAATTCGTTTAGCCTAAAAGTACATGCAAAATATTCTTTACTTTCTATTTCTGTTTTGAAATTAGAAATCTCGAGTTTACATTCAGCATAAACGTTCGTAATGATATTACTTAAAGTAGGATTCATTTTATGAGCTAATGTTATTGTGTTACTCGCTTTTTTGCTCATTTGCCTTTTGAATAATAGCTTTTAACCGTTCTTTATTCTGAACTTTCTGTTTCTTTTGTTTGTTGATTTTCTGATTCATCAACTTGGTATGTTTGGCTTTATTGACGGTGTTTTTTGCTTTTCCTTTTTTTGCCATTTTTCTCTAATTTATTACCTCAGATGGGTAAAAAAATATAAATTACTCAATAATCAAAATTTAAATGCTTTAAAACTTGTGCTGAAATATTTCTAGAATTTCCTTTTGACGCCTCGTGAGCTTGCTTCATTCTGTTGATAGGGTTACATTTTTGCAACCACAGCTTCAGCACAGCGTTCTCCGTCCATAGCGGCAGAAATTATACCTCCAGCATAACCTCCACCTTCACCACAAGGAAATAAACCTTCAATTTGCGGATGTTCTAAATCTTCATTTCTTGGAATATTTACTGGAGATGAGGTTCTAGATTCAACCCCTACAATATTAGCTTCATTAGTATAATATCCGTGCATTTTTTCTCCGAATGCTGCAAACCCTTTTCGTAATCTACTGCCTATCAATTTAGGTAAAAGAGAATGTAAAGGAGCCGATTTTAACCCGGGCTGATAGGAAGTTTCATTTAAAGAAGGAGAAATTTTACCTTCAACAAAATCAGCTAAACGTTGAGCAGGAGCAACTTGACTCCTTCCACCTGCATTAAAAGCTAATTTTTCTAAGTCTTTTTGAAATTCTAATCCTTTTAAAGGACCAAATGGATCATATTTAGGGAGGTCTTTATCAATGTTTATTTCGACTACAATTCCAGAGTTAGCAAATTTATTATTTCGTTTGCTAGGAGACATCCCATTTACTACAACTTCCCCATTGCTAGTTGCTGCAGGAACAATAAATCCGCCAGGGCACATACAGAAAGAATAAACCCCACGCTCGTTTACTTGTTGTACCAAACTATAAGCTGCAGCAGGTAATAATTCGTCTCTACTGTTTGAGCAATGATATTGAATAGAATCAATTATTTCCTGTGGGTGCTCCACACGAACCCCCATTGCAAAAGATTTTGCTTTTAAAGCAATATTTTTTTGATGCAATAAATTATAGATATCTCTAGATGAATGTCCTGTTGCTAAAATTACTGCATTTATAGAAAGTTCTTTTCCATTTTGCAATTGTACCGCTGTTAGCTTATTGCTTTTAATGATAAAATCTACTACGCGATTTTCAAAATGAACTTCTCCGCCATACTTTATAATATTCTCCCTGATGTTCTGAATAATTTTAGGGAGCTTATTTGTTCCAATATGAGGATGCGCATCTATTAATATTTGTTCCGTAGCACCATGGAAAACTAAATTTTCAAAAATTCGTCTAACATCACCACGTTTTAAACTTCTGGTATATAACTTTCCATCGGAATAGGTGCCAGCACCGCCTTCTCCAAAACAATAGTTAGAATCTTCATTTACAAAGTGGTCTTGATTAATAGCTTTTAAATCGCGTCTTCTCTCTTGCACATTTTTGCCACGTTCTAGAACAATAGGTTTATATCCTAGTTCTATACAGCGTAATGCGGCATACATTCCTGCAGGACCGAAACCAATAATGTGTACTTCTTTGGCTTTGGAAACATCTTTATAGTCAAAAAAATAAGCTGGTTTTTCAGAGACTTTTTCATTGATGTAAATAGCTACTTTGTAATTAAAAATAATTTCCTTTTTACGAGCATCAATAGATTTACGTAAAATTTTTATAGCTGAAATTTCATCTTTAGCAACTCCTAATTGCTCGGATGCTTTTTGAAGTAAAGTAATACCTTGCTTTTCTTCGGTTAAACTTACACGGAGTTGAATCTCTTTTATCATTCGGTAAAATTACGCAAATGAAATTAGTTATTTTTATTTGATTTAATACTTTAGTATAAGCAAATTGGAAATGCTGTTCCTTGTAATTTAGGAAAAGAAATAGGGTATTCAATTATAAATTTTTTAAATGAATATTATTTAAAGTCAAAATAAATCTGAAGCTTCAATTTCTTTAGCCAAAGCTTTATAGCCTTGTTCAAAGAAATATTCTGTAATGACTTCCAAAAGCTTGATTTCTTCCATTTTTAAATTTAACAATTAATTTATGCTGATTCTTATTACTTTATAAATCAGCACTTTGTGGGTTAGGTAATTTACTCAATCCCTTTAGAAATTCCACCTAGAAACCAATCAAAGTCGAACGCATCTCCAGAGGCTAATCCCATCCTAACAACTACTAAATCTTTAGAAGGAACTATGTAAACTCGTTGCCCTTGAAAACCATCTGCGTAATAAGTATCCATTGGAGCGGAGGGCATTTTTTCTGGAGTATTTAGCCAAAAATGTCCTCCATACAAATCGTCAGAATTTGGAGCAGGAGTGGATACGTATTCAGCCCAATTCTTATCAAAGAGTTGATCTCCAGCCCAATTTCCATTATGTAAATAAAGTAAGCCAAACTTTCCCCAATCGCGGGTTGTTGCCCATGCGTAGGAAGACCCTACAAAAGTACCACTAGCATCTGTTTCTATAACCATACTTTTCATACCGATTCTATCGATAAGTTTTTGATAGGGAAAATTGAGATATTCGGGATACGATTTAAATTCTTTCCGAAGTAAACCAGATAATAAGTTAGTTGTTCCAGAAGAATAATTCCATTGTTTATTTGGGGTAGCCTCAGCCTCTTTTTCTGCTTGTACTTTTGCCATATCATCGGTTAAAAAAAGCATTTTAGTTACATCAGAAATGGTGGCGTAGTCTTCCTCCCAAGCTAGGCCACTATTCATATGTAGTAAATTGTTATACGTAATATTTTTACGTTTGTCATGTTGCCATGCTTCAACTTTTGCGGGCTCATTTATATTCAGTTTTCCTTCATATTGAAGTATTCCATAAAGAGTAGCCATTACACTTTTAGTCATAGACCAACCTAGCAGTTTAGAATCTTTATTTAGAGAATCGGCATATTTTTCAGCAATAATTTGGTCTTTATATATAACCAAAACTGAGCGAGTTTTCTGAATTTCATTGTTATTAAAAGAAGCATTTACAATTTGATTGATTTGCTCATAATCTACATTTGGAAAAAAACTATCTTTTTGTTGTAAATCGCCATAAGGATACGGGCTATTATTAGCTTTAATATTTCGAACAGGAGATTCTGCATTTTTAATTTTATCTATATCTGCATCCACAGGTAGAAGCACACATCCTAATCCTTTTCTGTAAAGAGCTGTACGAGATTTTAATCCGTAAACACTTGCAATAGCAGTATTGTTTTCTGTATTAATTTTATTTTTAGCTAGGTTAACAGGCGCAAAATTATTGTCGTTATTTCTTGTGAATTGTGGATTTCTTCCATCGTTAAAAACACAAGAACACATGTTTTTTGCTGAAAACCCGCTAATGATGTTTAGTTTGGGGTAGTTATAATAAACAGTCGTAATAAATATTAGGCAAATAAGAACAATGGTAAAGAGCGCAAAGCGTTTAAAATTTTTCACAGGTATATTATTGTGGTTATTGAGAATAAAGATACAGAGAAAATTAGTGACAATAATGCCAAAAAGTTAAAACTGATAATGAGTTAAGAGGTAGATTCTAACTATTAATTTTCAGTCTACAACTTTAATAGGCTTTACCTTTATACTTTACAAACTGTTGCCTACTTTTGTAGCAAAGAATAGTTATGATTGAGATACATAAAATCCGAGAAGATTTCCCGATTCTAAAAAGAAAGGTAAACGGATATCCTTTGGTTTATTTAGACAATGCGGCTACCTCGCAAACACCACAACCGGTAATAGATTGTATTGTAGATTACTATTCTAATTACAATGCCAATATACATCGTGGGGTACATACATTATCTCAAGAGGCAACAGATTTGTATGAGCAGGCTAGAATGAAAATTCAAGAACATTTTAATGCCAAAAAAGCCCATGAAATTATCTTTACCTCTGGAACTACCCATAGTATAAATTTAGTAGCCAACGGCTTTTCAACGTTGTTAAATGAAGGAGACGAATTGATAGTTTCTGCTTTAGAGCATCATTCAAACATTGTGCCTTGGCAAATGCTTTGTGAGCGTACGGGAGCAATTCTTAAGGTAATTCCAATGAATGAAGAAGGAGAATTGAACTTGGAAGCGTATGCTAAATTACTTTCAGAAAAAACAAAACTCGTTTTTTGTAATCATATATCAAACGCGCTTGGAGTTATAAATCCTATTGAAGAGATTATTGCCAAAGCGCATGAGGTTGGAGCAGCAGTATTGATAGATGGAGCACAAGCTTGCCCACATATGAAACCAGATGTACAGGCATTGGATGTAGATTTTTATGTGGCTTCTGCTCATAAAATGTGTGGGCCAACAGGAGTTGGAATGCTTTATGGAAAAGAAGAGTGGTTAACCAAATTACCGCCATACCAAGGTGGAGGAGAAATGATTGCGGAGGTTACTTTTGAAAAAACTACCTATGCCGATTTACCTCATAAGTTTGAAGCTGGAACTCCTAACATTTGTGGGGGAATTGCTTTTGGTGCTGCTATTGATTATATGAATAGTATTGGGTTTGACAATATCCTGGCTTATGAAAATGAATTATTGGCTTATGGAACCGATAAGTTGAGTCAGATTTTAGGCTTAAAAATATATGGTAATTCTGATAAAAAAGCTTCGGTTATTTCTTTTAATATTGAAGGAATTCATCCGTATGATATTGGAACCATTGTGGATAAGTTGGGGATTGCAGTTAGAACCGGACATCATTGTGCGCAACCAATTATGGATTTCTTTAAAATTCCAGGAACTGTACGTGCTAGTTTTGCATTTTATAATACCAAAGAAGAAGTTGATGCTTTGGTAGAAGCAGTGAAAAAGGCTAAAATGATGTTGTCTTAGAATTACTAATAATAGAAGAAGGGATAAATACTTTTATATTTCGTTTTTGTGTCAAGACAAAATGAAAGAAGTTTTAAGTATTAGAAAAGCATGTAGTTAAGTCTATTTTGTGTTTAGATTTATATCGAACTCACGTTAGTATATATCTTTTCGCCCCTATCCTAATAACAGAGCCCTCTATCAACATTCATTATACAACCATATAGAAAAACAGTTGAATAGCCGATTTTCTTGTTGTATTTTTGTTGAAAATTAAGTTTATGACAATTCAAGAAATTCAAAATGATATTGTTGATGAATTTTCTATGTTCGACGATTGGATGCAACGTTACGAATACATGATAGAACTTGGAAAATCGTTACCACTTATTGACGATACTTATAAAACCGACGATAATATTATTAAAGGTTGCCAAAGTAAAGTGTGGGTTCATGCCGAGCTTGTAGACGATAAATTAGTGTTTACGGCAGACAGCGATGCTATTATTACTAAAGGAATTATTGCTATTTTAGTAAGAGCTTTCTCTAATCAACGACCAAAAGATATTATGGAAGCTAATACCGATTTTATAGATGAAATTGGTCTGAAAGAACATTTATCGCCAACAAGAGCTAATGGCTTAGTAAGTATGATAAAGCAGTTAAAAATGTATGCAATTGCATACCAAACACAATTAAATTAAAAGATTATGAGCGATACTATAGATACAACTGCATTAGGGGAAAAAATAGTTACTGTTTTAAAAACTATTTACGACCCTGAAATTCCTGTTGATATATATGAACTTGGATTAATTTACGATGTTTTTGTAAATGAAGATTCTGAAGTTAAAATTTTAATGACTTTAACAACGCCTAATTGTCCTGTAGCAGAAACGCTTCCGGTTGAAGTAGAAGAAAAAATTAAAACAATTGACGATGTGAAGGATGCTGAGGTAGAAATAACCTTTGATCCACCTTGGAGTCAAGATTTGATGAGCGAAGAAGCCAAATTAGAATTAGGATTGCTTTAAGGAAACTTCAAAAGAGCTAAGAAGGTAGCTTTTAAAGCTAAAATTTTGAGTAATGCAGGAAGAAATAATAAATAGAGTAGCACAAAGTAAACTGGAAACTTTTAATCTTGAAGATTATTATCCAGCTGGACAGCGTGTACTTTTTGATATAAAAGATTGGCTATTAGAAGGTTTTATCCTGAAGGAAAAAGACTTTAGAGAATTAGCTAAAAATCATAATTGGGAACAATATCAAGGCAGTTATGTGGCATTAACATGTTCTACAGATGCTATTGTTCCAGGATGGGCTTATATGTTGCTTACAACATATTTATCGCCTTACGCCAATAAAATCCTTGTGGGTTCGTTAGAACAATTAGAAACTGTTATTTATCAAGATATTATTCAGAATTTAGAACTTTCAGAATACAAAGATAAACCAGTTATTATAAAAGGATGCTCAAAAAAACCAGTACCACAAAATGCTTATATAATGATTACGGAGAAGCTTTTGCCAATTGCAAAAAGTATAATGTATGGCGAGGCTTGCTCTTCTGTTCCATTATTTAAGAGAAAATAAATCATATTTCACCCTAAACTATCTACAATAAGTATTAATTTTGCACGAATTTTAAAAACTAGTTAACTTAAAATTAAAATCAATGAGAAAACTATTAGTAATAGGGGCGCTAATATTTGGAATGTCTTTTACGTATGCTCAGGATGCTGATGCAGAAGAAACTCCAAAACAAGGGTGGACTAAAGGAGGAACTTTCACTTTTTTAATCAATCAATCTGCTTTTAGTAATTGGGTTGCTGGAGGACAGAATAATATTTCTGGAACAGCGGGTATTAATTACGACTTTAATTATTTAAGAGGGGAATGGTCTTGGGATAATAAAGTAATAGCTTCTTATGGTCTTACAAATAACGATGACCAAGGAACACGTAAAACAGACGACCGTTTTGAGTACAACTCATTAGTGGGGAAAGAAGCTTTTGGAAATTGGAATTATTCTTTTTTCTTAAACTTTAGAACTCAATTTACAGACGGTTATGATTACGATAATGACGCTGATGGAGATTTTCGAACTTCAGGATTATTTAAACCAGCTTATTTAACTTTTGGTCCTGGTTTAGAATGGAAGAAAAACGAAAACCTTAAGTTTAATTTAGCACCAGCTACTTCTAAAATGACCTTTATTAGTGATGATCTTTATATTTATGATGATGATATTGATGATTTCGTTGCACATTCTGGTCCATCAAATATTAATGCTTTACAAGCATACGGAATTGATCCAGGAGATACTTTTCGTTACGAGTTAGGTTTTTATGCTTCAGGGTATTACAAGTTTACAGCTATGGAAAATGTAACTATTGAAAATACACTTAATATGTATTCTAATTATTTAGAAGATCCACAAAATGTAGATTTTGATTATACATTAAACGCCATATTAAAGATCAATGAATATCTTTCTACAAATTTTACACTTCAATTAGTGTATGATGATAATGCTGTTACAGCATTACAGTTAAGAGAAGTATTTGGTTTAGGAGTAAACTTCGGATTCTAAGAAATATTTAAACAAGTTTATAAAAAAATACCTCGACTATTTTGTCGAGGTATTTTTTTGCCTAAAGCCTAAAGCCTAAAGCCTAAAGCCTAAAGCCTAAAGCCTAAAGCCTAAAGCCTAAAGCCTAAAGCCTAAAGCCTAAAGCCTAAAGCCTAAAGCCTAAAGCCTAAAGCCCTTCCTCATATTCAGGATACAAAAAGCTGTTATACGGAAAACGTGTTACGTGTATTTCCCTAACAGAGTCGTATACCTTCTTTCTAAATTCTTCTAGATTTTCTTTGTTTAAAGCTGAAATAAAGAGCACATCCTTACTATCTAATCTGCTCATCCAAGTTTGTTCCCATTCTTTTAAAGTGAAGTGTTTTGTAGTTTTCTCGGTAACTAAATCATCTTCATCAATGGTTTCATGCTCGTAATTGTCAATTTTATTGAAAACCATGATTGTTGGTTTGTCAGCACTTTTTATTTCATCTAAAATCTGATTAACAGAGGCTATATGTTCTTCAAAATTAGGATGAGAAATGTCTACTACATGTAGTAATAAATCAGCTTCACGAACTTCGTCTAGCGTACTTTTAAAAGATTCCACCAATTGTGTTGGTAGTTTTCTAATAAATCCTACCGTATCACTCAATAAAAACGGAAGGTTCCCAATAACAACCTTTCTAACAGTGGTATCTAGGGTTGCAAAAAGTTTATTCTCTGCAAAAACATCACTTTTACTAATAACATTCATCAAAGTAGATTTTCCAACATTGGTGTAACCAATTAAAGCTACACGAACTAAAGCCCCACGATTACCGCGTTGCGTTTCCATTTGTTTATCTATCTTTTCGAGTTTCTTTTTTAGTAAGGCAATCCTATCTCTTACAATACGTCTATCCGTTTCAATTTCTGTTTCTCCAGGTCCACGCATTCCAATCCCCCCTCGTTGTCGTTCTAAGTGGGTCCATAAACCTGTAAGTCGTGGTAATAAATATTGGTATTGAGCTAATTCTACCTGAGTTCTTGCATAACTAGTTTGTGCACGTTGTGCAAAAATATCTAGTATTAAACTAGTTCGATCTAAAATCTTAGCTTTTAAGATTTTCTCAATATTTTTTTGTTGTGCGGGCGTTAATTCGTCATCAAAAATTACAGTTCCTATATCATTCTCGGATACATATTCTCTAATTTGTTCCATTTTCCCAGTTCCAATAAAGGTCTTTGGATTTGGAATGTCTACTTTTTGGGTGAATCTAGTAGCTACTTCCCCACCGGCAGTATATGCCAAGAACTCTAATTCATCTAAATATTCTCTAGACTTTTCTTCATCCTGCTCTTGGTTAATAATACCAATGAGCACCACTTTCTCATAATCTATTGTTTTCTTTTCCAGCATAAATAATAGTGTAAAGTACAAAGGTACACAATTGATTTTTTTATTTTTACACCATGAGCGATAACAATTTATATACGGTAGCATTTTATAATTTAGAAAACCTGTTTGATACCATTAACGATCCCAATATTTTAGATCAAGACTATACTGAAGATGGACGGTTGCAGTGGGATGATGACCGATATGAAAACAAAATTTATAAATTAAGTAAAGCAATTGCTCATATTGGTGCTAAAACGATAAGCGCTCCTCCTACATTGTTAGGTGTTGCTGAAGTTGAAAATAAAAAGGTCCTCAACGATTTGATTGCTACTGAGGCTTTAGCTGATGCCAATTATAACTATATTCATTATAATTCTCCAGATGAACGTGGCATCGATACTGCACTTTTGTATCAAGCAGATACTTTTGAGGTTGTTCGGAGTAAGGCTATTCCTCTTTTAGTGTATAATGAAGAAGGAATCCGAGATTATACTAGAGATATTCTACATGTTTTTGGAAAGTTATATGGCGAAGAAATTCATGTTTTTGTAAATCATTGGCCTTCTCGGAGACAAGGAGCTGGAGAGACAGATTATAAGAGAATTGCGGCTGCAAAAACATTGCATACCGTTATTGACCAGATTAGAGTTCAAGAAGAGAATCCGAAGTTTATTATTATGGGAGATTTTAACGATGATCCTCACTCTCCTAGTGTAAAAGAACATTTGGTAACGTCCAATTTCTATAACCCAATGGAAAAGTTGTTTATTCCAGATGAAAGAGGAAGTCTTACGCATAATTTTAGTTGGAATGTTTTTGATCAAATCATTATTTCAACCAATTTCTTTGATGCATATCGCAGTAAACTTACTTTTTTGAATGCTGATATTTTAGATGAACATTTTTTAACTGAATGGGAGGAGAAATACAAAGGTTTTCCCTTTAGAACATATGTTGGCACAAAATATCTTGGCGGTTATAGTGATCATTTTCCTGTTTTTATTCAGCTAAAAAAATCTTAGGAATCTGTTTTCTTACTTGTATGCTGTTTTTGGATGATTTTTAGGCTCTAAAACATCAAAATATCTATTAAAGGTAAAAATCATCGATGAAATACACTTTACTATACAGAAAAATACTACACATAAATTATTTATAATCTTACATTTTTTGCTATTTCATGTAATTCATCGAAAATCACAATGCATTTCATCGAATAAATCGTGCAGTTTATCGATAAGGTTTGGTTTAACTCCTACTTTAGTTATGCCAAATCACAAGAACTATGAAATCAATCCTACAAAAGACAGTTTTGTCTATCGCAATTACAGGAATTTTTCTTTTTAATGTCTCAGAAGTTGAAGCGCAACAGAAGTTTCAAAAAGCTACACATGTTCAAGATTTTCAAAGTAAGAATCTAAAATCGATTTCAGCTAAATTTAGAAGTAAAGCTTTATTGAATAAAGAAAAAGCACATAGTTTAGCACGTTCTAAAGGTTGGGAAGTGTCTAAAAAGCTTCCAAATGGTGGCTATATGGAATTAGAAAAAGTGGGTCCAGATGGGGCGCCTATTTATTTTACAACATTTAATGATAATGTGGTACATGCATCTAGATCAAATTCACTTTATAGAACTGGAGATTTGCATTTAGATGTAGATGGAATTGGCATGCATGTAGGAGTTTGGGATAGTGGAAATGCTTTAATGTCTCATCAAGAGTTTACAGGGAGAGTTAAGTCTGGAGATGATTCAAAAAGAACAAGTGGACACGCAACGCATGTTTTAGGAACAATTATGGCAGCAGGGGTTGATAAAAAAGCAAAAGGTGTTGCTTTCAATGCAGAGGGAGTTACTTTTGATTGGACTAATGACGAGGCGGAAGTGGCAGAAGCAGCGGCAAACGGATTATTACTTTCAAATCATTCTTATGGAATTAGTGGAAAAACAATTCCAGATTGGTATTTCGGAGCATATATTTACCAAGCGCAAGAATGGGACGAGATTATGTACAATGCTCCTTATTATTTAATGGTTACAGCTGCAGGAAATACACAGCAATATCAATATAATGAAACTCCAAATGTAGGAACTCCAGCAGATGCAAACGATCTTTTACTTGGGTATGCAGTGTCTAAGAATGGATTGACAGTAGCCGCGGCAGATAATGTTGTTTTAGATGAAAATGAAAACCTTATTAGTGCAGATATTGCTTCTTTTAGTAATTTCGGTCCTACAGATGATGGTAGAATTAAACCAGATATTACAGGCGAAGGGGTAGATGTATATTCGGCTTATAGTGATACAGAAACTAGTTATGTTAGTCAATCTGGAACCTCAATGGCGGCTCCTGGTGTTACGGGATCTTTATTGTTACTTCAGCAATATTACAGAGAAACACACGGAACTTTTATGAGAGCGGCAACGCTTAAAGGATTAACATTGCATACCGCAGATGAGGCAGGTGCTTTTCCAGGGCCAGATTATAAATTTGGATGGGGAATTATAAATGCTAGAAAGGCTGCAGAAACAATTTCAAAAGCGGGATTCGAATCGGAAATTATTGAAGAGACTTTAAATGAAGGACAAACATATAGTTTTACTGTTGATGCGGAAGAAGGACAAACATTAATGGCTTCAATTTCTTGGACAGACCTTGCAAATGCATCAAAAAATGAAGGGAAGTTAAACGATCCAACATCAGTTTTAGTAAACAACCTTGATATAATTATTACTAAAGAAGGAGAAGAGACTGCTTATTATCCTTGGAAACTTTCTGTTAGTAAAGGAAATAGTGCTGCGGAAAAAGGAATTAATAATGTGGATCCGTTTGAAAAAGTTGAAATTCCTAATGCTTCAGGAACCTATAAAATTACGGTTACTCACAAAGGGCAATTAGCAACTTCTTCACAGGATTTTTCAATAGTTCTTACAGGAGTTAAAAAAAGCGCTTGTACATTGGACACTCCAAAAGAATTGTCTTCATCAGAAATTAAAGAAACAGAGGCAACACTAGAATGGGAAGTTGTGGCAGATGCAATTTATGAAGTTGCTTATAGAGCGCAAGGAAGTAATAAAAATACAAGTGGTTCTTGGAATACAGTTCTAGCTACTAAAAATAATAATAAATTAAGCTCATTATCGCAAAATACCATTTATGAGTGGAAAGTGAGAACTTTATGTTCTGAGTTAGCAGAATCTGAATATAGCGAGGTAAAAGTATTTAAAACTAAATTTATAGATACAGAAGCTCCAAATAGTGTTAAACATATTTCGGTTTCTGGTTTGTCTCAAACTCAATTAGAGTTAAGTTGGAAACAGGCAACAGATAATGTTGCAACGGTTGCTTATGAAGTTTTTATGGACGGAATTAAAATAGATGAGCTTGCTGAAAATAAATTAACAGTAACCGGATTACAGGCAAATACAGCGTATACTTTTACAATTGTAGCTAAAGACGAAGCTAAAAATACTTCTGAAATAAGCGATGCATATTCAGTAAGAACATTATCTAAAGAAAGTCTAACTGATATAATTGCTTTCAATGATTTTGAAAATGGAATAGGAGAGTGGAGTGCATCAGGAATTTGGGGAGCAAGTAAAGGAAAATATACTTTGGATAACTCTATAGCTGCAAGTAGTAGAGAAACAGGTTTGGCTTCAATCGTAACGCCAAAAATGAATATATTACCATATGAAAAAATAGCGTTAGACTTCTATGTTTTAGCAACAGCTATTAAAAATAATGATAAAATATCTGTATCTGTAAATAATGGTAATGGTTGGGATTTATTAGAGACCTATGTTATAAATGATGAAGTAGCGAATGGATATTTCTATCAAGCTACATTAACTCTTACAAACAAAGAGCTTAAATTTTCTGAAAACACTCAATTTAAAATAGAAACACAAATTTATAATGAGACTACTAGCATTTACATTGATAATGTTACTGTTAGAGGTTTTGCAAATAGTGCAAGTAAAGAAAGCTCTTTAGATAGATTGGCAGCAATGGATGCTAGTGAACTTCTAAAGACTCAAGATGATATAAAGAGAATAAGTGTATATCCAAATCCAACAGTAAATAATATTACTATTAACGGACTTTCTGCTACTAACGATGCTTACCAAATTTATAATTCGGCAGGAAATATTGTAGCTACAGGAAATGGTTACAATAAAAGTATTGATGTATCTCGTTTTCCATCTGGACTTTATGTAGTTGCAGTTCAAGAAAATGGAAAAATGACTGGAGCCAAGTTTTTAAAGAATTAGAACAGTGCCCAGTAGGCAGTCTGTAGTTGAGAGTTTAAGGCTTATAGTTGATAATTGAAAAATCTTTCTCTTGATTCAAAGATTGAAAGTTTTTCGAATTGACTTCTCTATTTTATAGTCAAAAAACATCATAACAACGTAACTTCATAACTATTTAACTTTTTACTTTCAACCTTAAACTCTCAACTAAAAATTACACATGTTTAATTTCTGAATCGTCTAAAATATCCTGTCCTCTTAAGCGAAGAAAAATTTGAGCTACGGCAATGACATCTTTTTCGCAATAAGTTACAATCTTATCGATATCTTTTTCTATGTAAAACACATGGCAAACCATACTTCCATCAATATCGTCTTTTGGCGATGAGATGTCTAAAATATTAGTAAGTAGCTTAAGAGAAGTATAATGCTTATAATCGCCAAACTTCCAGAGTTCCATGGTGTCTAAATGAGGGATTTCCCAAGGTTTTTTTCCAAATAAATTAAGTTTTGTAGGTAATCTTATTCCATGAATAATCATTCTTCTTGCAATAAAAGGGAAGTCAAATTCCTTAGCATTATGTCCGCAAAGTAATTTATAAGGTTCGTTATAATGAGTCTCTAAAAGGTTTTTAAATTCGTTCAAAAGATCTTTTTCTTCTCCGTGAATTGAGGTAACTCTAAAGCTTCTTGTATTACCCTTAAAGGTAAAATATCCTACAGAGATACAAACAATCATTCCAAATTCCGCCCAAATACCAGCACGATCATAAAATTCTTCTGGTGAAAAATCTTCCTTTCGCTGATATTGTGTTTTATGTGCCCAGAGTTCTTTTTTTGTAGGGTCTAAAGCATCAAAATTATCATGCTCTGGAACTGTTTCAATATCGAGGAATAAAATATTTTCTAGACTAATTTTAGTTAGCATCGTTTATTATTTTATAGGATTCATCAATATATTCATAAATGTCTTTACTGAAAGAATTTATTTGTTCTGATGAGGTCTGGTCTCCTAAGCGAACTATAATTAAGTTATCCTCTGGTTGAACAATTACATACTGACCTAAATGACCTCGGAGCATAAAAAAGTCTCTTCCATTGTAATTATTTAGTAACCATAAACCATAGCCATACATTTGTCCGTCTTTAAATCTAGGTTTTGTAGCTTTTTCAACAAAAGTTGAATCCAAAAGTTGTACACCGTTCCATTTACCATTGTCTTTATAGAGCTTGCCAAAGCGAGCAAAACCTCTTGCAGTGGCAGCAATACAGCAATAAGCCTTTGCGAGTCCGGATTCTTTACTATCTAATTGCCAAAGTCCCATTTCTGTGGCGCCCATGGGTTGCCAAAAACTAGCGGATAAATAATTTGCTAAACTTTGTTTAGTACTTTTCTGGATAATCATTGCCAGTAATTGTGTATTACCACTTAGGTATTTATAAGATTCTCCTGGGGTGTCAACTACTTTTAATCCGAGAATTATTTTTGTTAGGTCATCATCAAAGTAGGCACGGGTAGTGATGGAAAATGGACTGTAATAAGCTTCATCCCAATTGAGACCACTGCCCATTGAAGCTAGATCTCCAACAGTCATTTTTCTACCAATTGGAGTATCAAATTCTTTATAAAAATCTGCTACAGGTTGATCTAAACTTTTTATATACCCCTCTTGAATTGCCTTTTGTAATAGGGTTACAACTAGGGTTTTTGCCATTGAAAATGAGTTTGTACGACTCATCTCGTTGTATTCATTATAATATTTTTCTCTAAAAATAGAATCGTTTTTTATAATGAGAAAAGCAGCTGTTCCATATTTTTGATTGAGTTTGTCAAGATTTTCAGATACTATATTTTGATAGAATGGGGCTTTTGGCCATGGTTGAGGATTAACTCCTTTCTGAATAATTTCATTGTCGAAATACTTAAAATCATCTATAAAAGCAGTGGAATGCCCTGTTAAATAGGTTACACGAACGGCTTTTATCAAGTAATCATATCCGAAGATATATAGAGCAATCCATGTTATTCCTATAATAAATAGGAAGGCTCTGAAAATTTTACGTATCATTTTCATAGAGAGTTTGATGAAATTAAACTAAATATAGGAATTAATCTGTTTAAAAAAGCTTTTGTTGAGGAGATGGACTTTCGTGTTCTAAAAGCCATTTTTTGCGCCATAAGCCACCTGCATAGCCTGTAAGAGAGCCATTGGTGCCAATAACACGGTGGCAGGGAACAACAATCCAAAGTGGATTTTTACCATTGGCAGAGGCAACAGCTCTAATAGCTTTTACATCGCCTAATGTTTTTGATAGTTCTAAGTAAGAAGTTGTTTTTCCGAAGGGAATATTTAGTAATTCTTTCCAAACACGTTTTTGGAAATCTGTTCCTTGCGGGTTTATTTTGAAATTAAACTGCACTAGATTTCCTGTAAAATATGCCTGCAGTTGTTGGGTTGCTTCTTTTAAATCATCAGGAATGTTTGTAGAAATAGTAGTTTCTTCATCTAAAACAGTAATAGAAGTAATTCCATTTTTATCTCCAACAATTTTTGTACTTCCAAGGGGAGTTTTAATTACTGCTTGTTCCATCATTCTCTTCAATTGGCTTTTCAAAAATACCCATTCTTTCTGCTCTAATTTGCCAATTTCTACGTGCTAATAATTGTAAATCTTCTACATTATCACTTTCATCAACAATTTCGAGTCCTAGCATGGTTTCTATAATATCTTCCATTGTTACGAGTCCGCTTATAGAACCGTATTCGTCAACAACCAAAGCAATATGATCTTGATTTCCTATAAATTTTTCAAAAAGTTCTGGTAGCGGAATACTTCGTTTAGAAATTAAAATATCTCTGCGGAGGGTACTTAATTTTTCATCACCTTCTCCATTAATCATAGCTTCCAGTACTTGATCTTTTAAAACAAAACCAGTAATATTATCAACATTATTTTTATAAATAGGAATTCTGGAGAATCGAAGTTTCGGATTTCTATTAAAGAATTCTTGGATTGTTAAATCTTCCGAAGCTGTTTTCATAACGGTACGTGGAGTCATAATATCTTTTGCCCAAATCTGATCGAAACGCATTAGGTTTTTAATCATGGTCGACTCAGATTCTTGGAAAACCCCTTCTTCTTGAGCGATATCTGCCATAGCTGTAAAATCTTCTCTACTGAAAACAGACCCATGTGCACTTTTCCCACCGATAAGTTTTGTTGTTAATTTTAAGAGCCAGATAATTCCTGTCCATTTTAAGGGAAAAATCATTATAGTCAATGTCTTAGCAGTAAAATTTCCTAATCGTCTCCAATAGGTTGCTCCAATAGTTTTAGGGATAATTTCTGAAACAACAAGAATTAAAACGGTCATAATAGCCGATACAATTCCGACAATATTAAAACCTAAAATATCAATTTTATATGGTAATTTTTCAGCTTGAACCCCCACTAAAATTGCGCCAACCGTATGTGCAACGGTATTGATAGTTAAAATAGCAATAAGCGGAGCATCTACATTTTGCTTTAACTTTTCAAGGGTAAAGGCATATGTCTTTCCTTCTTGTTTCTTTACGTTTATAAATGTTGGTGTAACGCTCAAAAAAACAGCCTCGAGTACAGAACATAAAAACGAGAAGAAAATTGAAACGAGGGCAAATAAAATTAATAATCCCATATAATTGATTTGTAGCTAAAATACGTATATAAATACTAAGAAGCAAAAGAAGGGTTTATCCCTAATGATTGTCTAAATGTAAGAATACTCTTAAAATTACCATCCTACATATTTAGGAGGTTTGATATTGTTTAGATTTAAATAAACTATTAATTGTCCGCGGTGATGTGTTACATGGTCTTGTAATAAATTGAGGATTTGCAATTTGGTTTTTTTGCCTGCAAAGAAATCTACTTTATCTACTAGTGTTGAGTCTGGAGTTTTTATAACTGCATTTTTAACTGCATCAAAAGAAGTGGAAATTGATTTTAATAGGGCTTCTTTGTTACTGTTTTCTACTTTTTCATCCTTAATATCAGCCTCAAAATAAGTTTTACCGAGCCAATTCATGTTTTGTTGAATATGTAGGAGTTGTTCTTTAAAACTCATTTCGCGCTCGGTAGGCTTGTAGTCGTACTTTTCTTCGGGCATTGATTGTGCTATTTGTAGTAAATAGCTTTTAGAGTTTTCCCATTTTTCGCTAAAGGTGGCAACCGAAAAATCTTGAGCAGATAACGTAGTTATTGTCAGGATAAAAATAATAGAGAATAGATTTTTCATCAATTTAAGAAATTAGTTTAACTACATCTTTTGCAAAATAGCTAGCAATAATATCGGCACCAGCTCTTTTAATTGCAAGAGTTTGTTCTAAAATAACTGCATCATGGTCGAGCCATCCTCTTTCAGAAGCGGCTTTTATCATTGCATATTCACCACTTACTTGATACACGGCTACTGGTACTTCAAAATTATTCTTAAGGTCTCGAACAATGTCTAAGTAGCAAAGTCCAGGTTTTACCATAACAATATCGGCACCTTCGTCTATATCCATTTGTGTTTCTTTTAAAGCTTCGGTACGGTTGGCAGGATCCATTTGGTAGGTTCTTTTATCCTTAGGAATATCTTTTGCATCTACAGGAGCAGAATCTAAGGCATCTCGAAAAGGGCCATAAAAAGCAGAAGCATATTTGGCGCTATAACTCATTATTCCAGTATTTATAAAACCTTCGTTTTCTAATGTTTCACGCATTTTTAAAATTCTACCGTCCATCATATCACTTGGTGCTACAAAATTGGCTCCTGCTTGTGCGTGGGATAGAGCCATTTTGGCCAATACTTCTGCGGAAGGATCGTTTAATATTTGTCCGTTTTCTACAATTCCATCATGACCATAAGCCGAATATGGATCTAGCGCTACGTCGGTCATAACCAACATTTCTGGAACTGCATTTTTTACAGTTTTTATTGCACGTTGCATTAATCCATCTGGGTTGAGTGCTTCGGTACCTTTATTATCTTTTAAATTGTCTGGTACTTTTACAAAAAGTAAAACCGATTTTAGTCCCATGCCCCATAATTCTTTTACTTCTTTTTCAAGTAGATCTAAACTGAAACGGAAGTAATTTGGCATGGAAGCAATTTCTTCTTTTATGTTTTTACCTTCTACTACAAATAAAGGAACCAAAAAATCGTTTGGAGTTATAATGGTTTCTTGTACCAAACTACGAATAGCTTCATTGGTTCTTAAGCGTCTGTTTCTTCTTAATGGATACATATTTTTGTTTTTTAATTTTATAATTCTGAATGAGGTTCAAAGGTTCAGAGGTTCAGAGGGGCAAAGGTTTTAATAGTATTTTCTTTACTTTTAAATTTCCTCATTTCCTCATTTCTTACTTTTACACGCTTCAATCTTCTTCAATCTTAAAAGTATCATTTATTTTATCGGCGGTTTTGGTTAGTATTTTTGGCGCTTTAAATCGGTAGCCTATATAAATATCTATATAAGCAATATTGTCGTCTAATTGGATATGGTTATGACCGTGGTATTTCAGTTTAGAAAAATCGGCATGAATCCCACCAAAATAGCGATTCAAATTAAATCCGAATACTCCATTTGCCGACATACTAAATAAGGTTGTAAAAATACCAGTACCCCCAAAATTATTATAATTAAGTCCTACACCTACAGAAGCACCTGCAGAAATAAACATATGGTCATTAATTACATAACTGTATTGATACCCAGGAACTAATCCTATGTTTGCCGATTGCAAATTTTGGTCAAAACCGCTGGATTCCATCACAAAATTAGTATAATCGTATGCTATTTTCGGTATCAAACTTCCAGCGCTTTTTGCTTGCCATTCCCGTTGTCCTACTGTTGCCCGATATGAAAACTTATCATTTAAAGAAAATGCAGTGGAGCCTTGTATTTTATTAGTTTCTAAGAGCGGAGCATCAAAATTTTCAGCATTACTTTTTACCTTAAACCCTCGTTGATGATAAAAACTTAAAGTTTGAATCAATCCTTTATAAATCCCTCTAAAATTTAGATTGTAAATATCAGAATCGGTATCATCGCCGTTGTTTCCTGGTAAGAAAGAAGGTGAAAATCCGAATCCAAATTCAATAAATCTATATTGGAAACCTAAAGCTAGGCGCTGTTTTTTATTAGGGATGATATCATACGTAGTTTTATTTTCACCTTGATAATAATCAAAACTATTAGAAACATCTATAAAAGAAAACCGGAGTCCTATTAAACTATTGAATCTTTTAATATAGCCATCATCAGATACGGTGTCTTTTTTAACCGTTTGTTCCTGAGAAAAACAGTTAAAAGAGAGAAAGAATAAAGATATATATATACTTATCCGACCCATTCTTTTGGAGCTTCCAATACTTTGATTAATTTTTCTTCTTCGCTTCCTTGTTCAGGATGATGGTTGTAAACCCATTGTACATGCGGCGGCAAACTCATTAAAATACTTTCAATACGACCATTAGTTTTTAGTCCGAAGAGAGTACCTTTATCGTGCACCAAATTAAATTCTACATAGCGTCCACGACGGATTTCCTGCCAATTTCTATTTGCTTTGGAATAAGGAAGTTTTTTTCTTTTTTCCACAATTGGGACATAAGCCTCTAAAAAGCTATTTCCAACTTCAGTAACAAAGTTATACCAATCTTCCATGTTTTTTTCTTCGGAAGCTTTACAGTAGTCAAAAAAGAGACCACCTATACCACGAGCTTCATTTCGGTGTGCATTCCAAAAATACTCGTCGCATTTCTTTTTAAAATCAGGATAGAAATTAGCATCATGTTTATTGCAAGCTGTTTTGCAGGTTTGATGAAAATGTTTGGCATCTTCTTCAAATAAATAATAAGGCGTTAAATCTTGACCACCCCCAAACCAACTATCTATAATTTCTCCTTGCTTATTGTACATTTCAAAATAGCGCCAATTTGCATGTACGGTGGGAACCATTGGGTTTTTAGGATGTAGTACCAAGCTTAATCCGCAAGCAAAAAAATTGCAATCTTCTACTTTAAAATATGCCTGCATGGTTGGAGGTAAAGGCCCATGAACTGCCGAAATATTTACGCCTCCTTTTTCAAAAACATCTCCGTTTTCTATTACTCGTGTGCGTCCACCACCGCCTTCTGGGCGTTCCCATAAATCTTGTTGAAATGTTGCCTTCCCATCTATTTCTTCTAATTTAGAAGTGATGGTATCTTGAAGCTGTTGTATATATTGGTAGAATTTATTTTTCATCTGTTTACTTTCCTTTATATGAAATTAATTTTCCTTCTATTATTGCGAGTATGCTGTAATATAAAATACCTAAGCATAAACCAGTTTGCGGAGCATCTAAAAATAAGCCGCCCGAACCTCCTAAGTTGTTTTTTAATTTATTGTAGCCTGATAAGTTTAAGAACTCATTGGTAAGTCCAAAAGGGGGAAGTATTTCCGAGCTAAAAGCTACTACAAAAATTAATATAAAATAAACAATAAGAGCTATAATAGAAAAAAGAATGGTTCGATCTTTAAATTTTTTATCGACATTAAAAAAGGCAAAACGCATTCTGTTTAAAACTACAAACATATACGTAATTAAAATTACGTTGTTGGGCATTGACTTGTTGAAGGCATAAGCAAAGAGTCCATAAAAAGGAACAAAGATGATGAGCGACCATTTTTTTGGCATTAATGCCATAAAAACACCAGAATGTACCAAAACAAATTCAAAAGCCATTAAGGATGACATTGAATAAATTTTTTCTGCTTGTGTTGGTTGCGGAAACACCCACAATTGTAATAATTGATAAACAATAAACACATTCATTAAAATGCCTGCATACTCAAATTGTCGGTCGTATTTTTCAATAATGCTGATGGACATGTTTTTTATGGTCTTGAAGATGTTTTTCGTTCAATTGTTTTTGCATGCCTAAATTTTAAATCATCCGTAAGAATGGCGAAAGTCGCTTTTGAAGCATTTTTTACAATGAATTTCATGGTGTACAAAATATCCCTTTTGCCGGGCACTTGCTCAATAAATTTTTGAGTGAATGCTTCGCCGTTTGTAGCTAAGTTTTCGTTCATGTTATTAATGATCCATTTGGCATCCAATTCTTTTCCATCTTTATCAAAAAACCGGAATGATTGATAATCAATGTTCATGTACTTTTTGAAGTTCAAGCTTACCGTACTGTCGGCAATTTTAAGATCGTAATCGGTGTTGCTCATGTTGGAATTTAGCGCTACTGTTTTTCTTTTGGTGGGTTTAAATGTAGTAATGTCTATTTCGACCTTTTCTATTTTTGGGACGGGTTGATATAAACCGGAATGATAAGGACCAAAATACATCGGGGTATAGTACGGAACATTCTTGTCGGGTTTTAAGTTGATGGTTTTTCCATTTTTATCATAAAATTGAATGCTGTTCACCTTTGAATAGGCGCCGGCCAAAAGGGAATCCATAACACTTTCGCTGTTGTTGAGGTAACCACTTAGATAGTACGAATTTTCCCGCCCAGGATAGGTATCGATTACAAGGCTGTCCAAGCTTTGTGCTATTGTTTTTTCAAGCTTTTCCCTGTCTGTTATTAATGGGGGCTTTTGGTATTCGTATTCAATTGATGAATTATCAAAGTTGCTGTATTTCATATAGCTGCTGTAGTACAGGTCGGGTTCTATTGTCATAAACTCTTCAAACATATCTGGGGCATGATAATTTTTTACCTTGTTTATCATAAAAACGCTGACATCATCATTTTCATGCGATACAAATTTGGTGTAAAGCGGTATTCCGGTTTTTTTGTCCAAAACATATTTCACCGCAATATTTGTGGTATCGTATTCTTTTTCCATAACACTCTTTCCATAAAGGATCACTTCTTTTCTTGTGATGTTTTTTACCGTATAATCATATGTTACGACTTGGCTCTTGACATTAAGGAATTCGCTGGAGATGGAATCGGTAACGCTCCAAGAGTATCCTTTTTTTAATACAATGCCTTCGTATAATTTATTGTTGCTAGGGTTGTGATACTTGCCAAATTCTTTTAAGGCCTCTTGTATCTTGTCAAAATCGTCGATGCCTGTATGGCTTACCAATTTTAAGGTTCCTTCTTCCGGTATAAAAATGAAAGGCTTGGAAATGATCTCCCTTACCTTTGTACTGTCTTGTCCCAAGCTTTCTGGGTTGTCGCTGTCCACCGTAAATATAGGAGACTTTACCTGAAACCGATCCACCTTCATGCGATACCCTTTGTTTTTTAAGAAAGTGGTCCCAATGATTGTTTTAAGGGCAAGGTCAATGCGTGAGGTGTTGAAAACAACCAATTCGGTCTCAAAAGGATACTGGTGATCTTTTTTTGGGTTGAATTCTAGTTTTTGACCAAAACCTTTAACTACGGCTAAGAATATTATATAAAAGATGAGTTTTTGCATACTGAAATAAATCTTGATGAATTAGTCTTTTGGAAATCGTTTTTTTACTTCTTCGTTGTAATCGTCCACAAATTTTTCAAACCATTCGGTAGATTGTTTTTGTAGTTTTCTCATTATTTCAACATAATCAACAAAAGAGTCTTTATGAATTCCGCCTTCACAGGCTGTAGCATGTTTAATATTTGGAAATATAGGGTCTGGAGTTATTTCTATTGTTTTTAAACGAATATTATGTTTTACATTTTTTTCTTTGAAGAGGATCTCATCGGGTTGTTCAGTAACGATTTGTGCAAGACTAACAACGTCATTTTCAAAAAGCGGATCTGCAAATTCCGATAATGGAATAAATCCGTCCTTATCCATCTTAAAC
>Ga0208029_1000134_pt1 | contig 54814 bp, 51 predicted proteins | sample MalvireepMed_s12_FD_184242 | JGI IMG/M metagenome (GOLD analysis project Ga0208029, IMG submission 184242) | Marine viral communities from the Global Malaspina Expedition - Malaspina viral metaG DeepMed_s12 (SPAdes) (version 2) | ecosystem: Environmental > Aquatic > Marine > Oceanic | place... | reverse complement strand
TGGTTTTTGTCCGTGTAATTCCGTGAGTGTCCGTGGCTTAAAAAATCAGTTCATCTTTTCATTATTTTTCGTGTTTTTTCGTGGATTTCGTGGCAAAAAAATACCGGAGGCAAGCTCCGGCATTTTCTGGTCAGTATACCCGCTTACATATTCGGATAGTTCGGACCACCGCCGCCTTCCGGCGTTACCCAGGTGATGTTCTGGGCAGGGTCTTTGATGTCACAGGTCTTGCAGTGAACACAGTTCTGGGCGTTGATCTGGAACTTCTTGCCGCTGCCATCTTCCGCTTCAACCACTTCGTACACGCCGGCCGGGCAGTAGCGCTGGGCGGGCTCGTCGAACTTGGGCAGGTTGTCCTTCAGCGGAATGTCTGGATCGGTCAGCTTCAGGTGGACCGGCTGGTCTTCCTCGTGGTTGGTGTTGGAGATAAACACCGAGGACAGGCGGTCGAACGTCAGCTTGTTATCCGGCTTCGGATAGGTGACCTTCTTGCACTCGGAGGCCGGCTTCATGGTGGCGTAGTCCGGGGTAGTATCGCGGAACGTGATCGGCAGGCTGCCACGCAGAATGTTCTGCTCGAAGAAGGCAATGGCGCCGCCTACGATGTTACCGAACTTGTGCATGGCCGGGCCGAAGTTACGCTCGGCGTACAGCTCTTTGTACAACCAGCTGTCTTCAAAGCGCTTCTGGAAGCTGGTGATCTCTTCGCCAGACTTGCCTTCTTTCAGAGCTTCGAACACCGCTTCGGCGCCCAGCAGGCCAGATTTCATGGCAGTGTGGGAGCCCTTGATTTTGGAACTGTTCAGGGTGCCGGCATCGCAACCCAGCAGCAAGCCGCCCGGGAAGCTCATTTTCGGCAGGGCGTTGTAGCCACCCTTGGCGATGGCGCGGGCGCCGTAAGCAACACGCTTGCCGCCTTCCAGGTACTTCTTCACCTCAGGGTGGTGCTTCAGACGCTGGAATTCCTCAAACGGGCTCAGGTGCGGGTTGCTGTAGGACAGATCGGTGATCAGGCCAACATAAACCTGGCCGTTTTCCAGGTGATACAAGAAAGAACCGCCGGTAGAGCCAGACTCATTCAGCGGCCAGCCAGTGGTATGAACCACCAGGCCCGGCTCGTGTTTGGCCGGGTCAATGTCCCACAGTTCTTTGATGCCGATGCCGTAGTGCTGAGGGTCTTTGCCTTCATCCAGCTTGAAATCGCTGATCAGGCGCTTGCCCAGATGGCCGCGGCAGCCTTCGGTGAACAGGGTGTACTTGGCGCGCAGCTCCATACCCGGCATGTAGCCATCTTTCTGGGAGCCGTCACGGGCCACGCCCATGTCGCCGGTGATGATACCTTTAACCTGGCCATCTTCAATGATGGTCTCAGAGGCGGCAAAGCCCGGGTAAACCTCTACGCCCAGCTGCTCGGCCTGTTCGGCCAGCCAGCGGCACAGGTTGCCCAGACTGATAATGTAGTTGCCGTGGTTGTGCATGTTCTTGGGCACAAAGGCATTGGGAACCTTGGTAGCTTTTTCCTGGTTCTTGAGCAGGAAAATGTCGTCCCGGGTAACCGGCGTATTCAGGGGAGCGCCTTTTTCTTTCCAGTCCGGGAAGAGTTCATTCAGGGCAGTAGGCTCGAATACGGTACCTGCGAGGATGTGCGCCCCGATTTCAGAACCCTTTTCTACTACACAGACAGTCAGTTCTTCGCCAGCTTCCTGCGCCAGTTGCATGACGCGGCAGGCTGCAGACAGGCCAGCAGGGCCGCCGCCGACGATCAGAACATCAAATTCCATCGATTCGCGTTCCACGTTGGTCTCCTCAAACAGCTTTTAATGAATGTTATTAACCCGAAGGATAGCGCATTTCAAGAATCAAACAAACGTTTGTTTGAAATCTACCCTTACCTTTGGCATTGTACGTATACACCGAAATATCGTGTGTTTTGAGTCGATTTTTAGTATCGTCTCATTGTCAGGTCGGGTCAACCCGGTCCTTTGACTGTGAAGACTCATTAAACCCATCGTAGAAGAACGAGGAATCTATGAAGGTTCTGGTCGCTGTAAAACGAGTTATCGACTACAACGTGAAGGTGCGTGTCAAGCCGGACAACACCGGCGTTGATCTCGCCAACGTCAAGATGGCAATGAACCCGTTCTGCGAAATCGCAGTTGAAGAAGCGGTTCGTCTGAAGGAAAAGGGCGTTGCCAGTGAAATCGTGGTTGTATCCATTGGCCCGAAGGCTTCCCAGGAGCAGATTCGTACTGCACTGGCGCTGGGTGCTGACCGTGGTATCCACATCGAGACTGACGAAGAAGTACAGTCCCTGGAAGCGGCCAAGCTGCTGAAGGCGGTTGTCGAGAAAGAAGAGCCCAAGCTGGTTATTCTGGGCAAACAGTCCATCGATTCCGACAACAACCAGACTGGCCAGATGCTGGCCGCTCTGACTGGCATGGGCCAGGGCACTTTCGCTTCCGAAGTGGTTGTTGACGGTGAAAAGGTTAACGTAACACGCGAAGTAGACGGCGGTCTGATGACGGTTGCCCTGAACCTGCCGGCGGTTGTTACCACTGACCTGCGTCTGAACGAGCCGCGTTACGCTTCTCTGCCGAACATCATGAAGGCCAAGAAGAAGCCGCTGGACGCCATGAGCCCCGCCGATCTGGGTGTTGAAATCGCCCCGCGCCTGACCACCCTGAAGGTCGAAGCCCCGGCTGCACGCCAGGCTGGTATCAAGGTGGCAGACGTAGCTGAGCTGGTGGATAAACTGAAGAACGAAGCGAAGGTGATCTAAATGAGCATCCTGGTAATTGCTGAACACGACAACAGCAGCCTGAAGCAGGCTACTCTGAACGTTGTAGCGGCTGCCAAGGCCATCGGTGGCGACATCGACGTGCTGGTTGCCGGTGAGAACGTAGGCGCCGTCGCTGAAGCCGCTGCCAAGGCAGAAGGCGTGAACAAGGTACTGGTTGCAGACAACGCCGCGTACGGTCATTTCCTGGGTGAGAACCTGGGTGACCTGGTTGCTGAAGTGGGTAAGGGCTACAGCCACATCCTGACTTCTGCCGGTACCACCGGTAAAGACTTCATGCCGCGCGTTGCTGCGCTGCTGGACGTTGCCCAGGTATCCGACATTATCCGCGTTGAGTCTGACGACACCTTCGTTCGCCCGATCTACGCCGGTAACGCCATCGCGACCGTAAAGGCTAGCGACAGCATCAAGGTTATCACTGTACGTCCGACCGCGTTCGACCCGGTTGCTGCTGAAGGCGGTTCTGCTTCGGTAGAACAGCTGGACGTTGTAAAAGACGCCGGCCTGTCTTCTTTCGTAGGCGAAGAGCTGGCCAAGTCTGACCGTCCGGACCTGGCTTCTGCCGGTATCGTAATTTCCGGTGGTCGTGGCATGCAGAACGGCGACAACTTCAAGATGCTGGAGCAGGTTGCTGATCTGATGGGTGCCGCTGTTGGTGCATCCCGTGCCGCAGTTGACGCCGGCTTCGTACCGAACGACATGCAGGTTGGTCAGACCGGTAAGATCGTTGCTCCGCAGCTGTACGTTGCGGTGGGTATCTCCGGTGCCATCCAGCACCTGGCGGGTATGTCTGACTCCAAGGTGATCGTTGCGATCAACAAGGACGAAGAAGCGCCGATCTTCCAGGTTGCTGATTACGGCCTGGTTGCGGACCTGTTTGAAGCAGTTCCGCAGTTCGAAGAAGAGCTGAAGAAAGTTCTGTAACTTTCGGATCTCTTTAGCAAAAAAGGCACCTCAGGGTGCCTTTTTTGTTTTTGAAACAATGTGTTTTTCGGCTTTACCGATAATCAGGGTATCCGCGAGGATATGCAGGGCCCGGTTGGTGGTACGGACCGCCTTGTACACCTGCTCGGTTTTTTCGTGATGGGTTTGCTGGACCTTCCTGGTACTGTTGCGAAACTCTTCATCGCTGGAAAACATGTCGATCAGGCCAAACGTGGTGTTGGCGATGGCCTTGTGCACTTTCTCGACCGCCATGGCGCCGCCAGAGACCGTATCCTCCAGCAATTTCGCACGGTTACGGACTTCCAGCAGTTCCATACGGCTTTTCTGGACGGCACTGCGGGCACTGATGCGGTGGGTGTTAAGAATCCTCAGATCACGGCGGTTATCGCCGGATACACGAAAACCGGCAAACAGGCAGCCGGCGGTGGCGGCAAGGCTCAGGGCAACAAGAATCTGGGCGATCATCTTCTTCTGCTCGAGGAATTGCCAGAGCAGCAGGGCGCTGAACACCAGAAGAATCAGGCTGGTGAGTGCAAGCAACGTGTTCAAAGGGCACCTCCCGGGTGTCTTGTGTGCATGTACAGAGTGTGCCCCAGTCTGCATGACAAACGATTGGCCGGGAGGACGCCCCGGACAGCGTAAACAGGAAAGTAGAACCTGTGTTCAAACCTGTTACCATCGTAACCCAACACCCGTTTGAATAAGGATAAATAATGACCAACACCACACAGGCAGAGTTTGATCTGGTCGTATTTGGCGCCACCAGCTTTGTGGGCCAGATTCTTTCCCGGTATCTGATGGAGACTTACGGCACCGGTGGTGAAGTCCGTTGGGCCATTGCCGGCCGTTCCGAGAGCAAACTGGCTAGCCTGAAGGCTGAGCTGGGGGATAACGCCTCTGCATTGCCGGTTATTCTGGCAGATGCCTCTGACGACGACGCCCTTGCCGCCATGTGCCGACAGACCCGGGTGATTATTTCTACCGTTGGGCCCTATGCGCTGTATGGCGAGCCGCTGGTGAAAGCCTGCGTGTCCACCGGCACCGATTACTGCGACCTGACCGGCGAAGTTCAGTGGATTCGCCGGATGATCGAGCGTTATGAAGACCAGGCCAGGCAGACCGGAGCCCGGATTGTTCATTGTTGCGGTTTTGACTCGATTCCTTCCGATATGGGCGTCTGGTTCCTGCAGCAGAAATCCGAAGAGACCTTCGGCCAGCCCTGTCGCGATGTGCGTATGCGTGTGAAAGTGGCGAAGGGCGGGCTGTCCGGCGGAACTGTAGCCTCCATGATCAACGTAGCCAAAGAGGCCGGGGCAGACCCGAAGCTCCGGAAAGAGCTGGCTAACCCGTTCTCCATCTGCCCGCCGGAACATCGTTCCAGCACGCGCCAGCCGAGCCTTAAAACAGCGGAATTCGATAAAACCTTCAATGCCTGGCTGGCACCGTTTGTGATGGGTGCCATCAATACCCGGGTGGTTCATCGCTCCAACGCCCTGCAACAAGCCCGCTACGGCAAGGAATTCACCTACGACGAAGCCATCATGACCGGCAAGGGCACCAAGGGGCGCCTGACGGCCTATGGCATTGTGGCCGCCCTGGGTGCCTTCTTTACCGCATCGGCCATCAAGCCAACTCGTTGGGTGGTGGAAAAACTGGTGCCCAAGCCGGGTGAGGGGCCAAGCCCGGAATCACAGGAAAAAGGCTTCTACGACATCCGCTTTGTCGGACGTACAGAGGATGGCAAGACCCTGATCACCAAGGTGACGGGCGACCGGGATCCGGGCTACGGCTCTACCGGCAAGATGCTGGGTGAGTCCGGTATGTGCCTGGCCTTTGATGTGAAAGACGAAGTGCCCGGTGGTTTCTGGACTCCGGCCTCTGCGCTTAACGGCAAGTTGCTTGAGCGCCTGACTGCCAAGGCGGGGCTGACTTTCGAGCTGCTCGAAACCCGCTGAGCCGCTAGTTCAAATGCAGAATGTGGCCGGATGGCAGCAATGCCTCCGGCCCGTGGCCCAATGAAATCACTGCGCGCCCGTCCAGCCACTGATCAATCCGGGGGGCTATGCGGCCCCGGGTATCGGCATCCACGCCGGTAAAGGGTTCATCCAGAATCACCAGCGGTGCTTTACTCAACAATACCCGGGCCAATACCAGCCGCCGGGCCTCACCGCCCGACAAGCGGCTGCCGCCGTTCCCCAGCCAGGTATCCAGGCCTGCAACCTCACGGCTGAAGCGCTCGGCCAATTCCACCAGCTCCAGTACATGCCAGAGTTCGCCGTCTGTTGCTTCTGGATTACCCAGCAACAGGTTGGCTTTGACGGTGTCGTCAAACACAACCGTGGTTTGAGTCAGGTAGGTGCAGGGCAGGGACTCCACAGAGCCTGCAACGGGAGCAATCAAACCGGCAAAGGTATCTGCCAGGGACGATTTGCCGCTGCCAGACACCCCCACTACGCCCAGGCGATCTCCGGGTTCAACCGCTACCGAGAAGTGGGTGATAACCGGAGACTGCCCCGGGTGGCCAACGGCCAGGTCGCTCGCGGTCAGCGCGCTTTCTTTTCCGCCCTGTCCGGCCGGCTTCTTCAGGAAGCCGGGCTGTTCATCTGCGGGTTGTACATCTTCATTGAGGCGCCTGGCGGCTGCCAGTGTTGCACCAAACTTTCCAAAGGCTTCAGGCAGCATGCCGTAAACTTCTCCCAGACCAAGCAGGGCGATGGGCAGCAGCACCAGAACCGGCCCGGATACGAGATCCTGTTGAAACAAGCCAAAGCCGGCCCACAGGGCAATTACCGCCGACAGGTTTACCAGCAACACCGTTACCGAGAGGTGCCAGCCCACCCTGGCATCGACCTCCGCCTGGCTTTGGGAAAGCGCAAAGGCGTGGCGCATCAGCCGGCCCGAATGTTTGCCCGCACGGCCGGCGGCGGTGAGTTCTGCAAAGCCTTCGAGGTGTTCAATCACCTGGCCACGAAGTTGTTCCTGCCGTATGTTTAACTGTCCCGATAGCGCCCGGGTGCGAACATACAGCCCCCAGGTGGCGATACCGAAGGCTGTTGCCAGAATGCCCAGCAGTATCAGCGCGATGGTACCGCTGAACAGCAGCCAGGCCAGGCCGACAATCATCAGGGTAACCAGCGCCGCCAGTGCGGTAGGGGCAATCAGGCGCAGGTACAGGGTGTCCAGGGCGTCTACATCGGCAGTCAGGCGGGACAACCACTGGGCTCCGGTTTTATCGCCTCGCTGGCGTTTGCCCGCCTGCGCCAGCCGATTGAACAGCGCTACACGAATATCGGTAAGCAGGCTCAGCACCGTATTGTGGTTGTAAAGCCGCTCCAGGTATCGGGAAACCGTTCTGGACACCGCAAAGAATCGAATCCCGCTGCCGGGCACATAAAGGTTGATGTACGCGTGAACGCCCGCCGCAAACAGCAAGCCCACCAGGGCGGTTTCGGTCAGGAACCATCCGGACAGGGCCAGCAAGGCAATGCCGGATATCAGTGTTGCCAGCAGCAGGGCACCGCCCGCCACCAGCCGACCCCGGCGGCGAAGAATCAGCTGTAACCAGGGCCTGAGTTCACGCATTGCGCACCTCTGCGCCGGAGACGATCAGAACCCGGTCGGCCAGTGCCAGCAGCGCCTGGTGATGGGTAGAGAAAATCACGGTCTTGCCGGCTTCGGAAAGCTTGTGCAGGGCTTCCAGCACACAGATTTCGCTGGTGGCGTCCAGGCCGGCGGTCGGCTCATCCAGCAGAACCAGCTCATGATCCGCCAGAAAGATACGGGCGAGACTGAGCCGTCGGGCCTGGCCGCCGGACAAGCCCTGGGCATCTTCGCCAATACGGCTGTTGATGCCCTGTTCCCGGCTGTCGAGCAACTCGGCAAGGCCGACCATGCGCAGGGCATTCTCAATGGCTATATCCGATGCGTCAGGGCTGGTCAGCCTCAGATTGTCCGCCCAGGAACCTTGAATCCAGAAGCCTTTCTGGCCCAGCCAGCCGAAAGGGGATGAGCCCGCAGGTTGTCCGAACACCGATATTGTGCCGGCATCGGGGCGGATAAACCCCGCTAACAGGTGCAGTAACGATGACTTTCCGCCGCCGGATGGCCCCGTGAGCGCGATCACTTCGCCGCGCTTTACCTGCATGTCCAACTGATCAAACACTGGAGGGCTATCGGAATAGCGTAGGGATACGCCGCTCAGGGCGATTGTGTCCGCCGTGGCGGTGGGTTCGGTTTTTGCCTGGACATTTCCGGCGCCGGAAACGGGCTCCTGAAGCCGGGCAAGAATCTCTGCTCCGGCGCCCAGGGCGGCGGCCCGGTCGTGATAATGCTGGGATAACGTCCGTAATGGCTGAAAGAACTCCGGTGCCAGCAGCAGGATCAGCAGGCCGGAGAACAGGGTGAGCTGATCGCTGGGGCCAAAGGTGATATAGCCCAGCAACCCGAAACCGATGTAAATGGCGATGACGGCAATGGCGACCGAGGAAAAGAACTCCAGTACCGCTGACGACAGAAAGGCCACCTTCAGGGTTTTCATGGTGATACGCCGGTACTGATCCGAGCGTTGATACAGGGTATCGCTGGCCTGGGCGGTCTGGCCGAACAGCTGCAAGGTCGTCAGGCCTCGAACCTTGTCCAGAAACTGCCCGGACAGCCGGCTGATGGTTTCGAAATGCTGCTGGTTCACTTTCTCTGCACCCATACCCACAAGGGCCATGAACAGAGGGATCAGGGGCGCGGATAACAACAGAAAGATGCCGGCCAGCCAGTCGAGCCAGAACACCAGCGCAAGAATCATCAGAGGGATAACGGTGGCCAGGATCATCTGGGGCAGGAACCTGGCGAAATAACCGTGCAAGGCTTCCACGTGGTCCAGCCATTCCCGGGCCAGGGAAGCGGCAGAGGCTTCCGACAGAGCTACGGGGCCGGCAGCTTGCCAGTGGTCATTCAGTTGGCGACGGGCATGCCGGCGTACCTGTTCGCTGCAGCGCGCCGCAAAGCGTGTTTGCAGGCCCTGGCAAACTGCCCGCACAACGAGCATGCCCACCAAAACCAGAAACCAGGGGGTGAGGGCAGAGACCGGCTCGCCGGCAATTACCCCCTGATAAACCAGCCAGGCCAGTAATACCATCTGCACGATGGTGGCCAGCCCGGCCAGGGTACCGGCGACTACTGTGGCGTTTATCCAGCGCTGGCTGGTTCGGGCAAGCCCGGCCAGCCAGCCTTTGACATCAGCCTGTGCCGGTTCTGCCACTCAGTGATACCCTTCGCCGGCCCGCACCTTGCCGCGGAATACCCAGTACGTCCAGGCGGTGTATACCAGCACAATGGGAATTACGAACAGCAGGCCCAGCAGCAGGAACAGCTGGGATTCATAGGCAGACGCTGCATCCCACAGGGTGTAGTTGGGCGGCACCATATAGGGCCAGCGGCTGACCACAAGCCCCAGATAGGTTGTGATGAACAGCCCCATTGTGGCCACGAAGGGCATGCCTTCGAAGCGGTTGCGCACGGAGCGCCAGATCTGGAAGGCGCACAGCAGCGTCAGGGCCGGAAGGATCCAGATGATACCGATGTGGTCAAACCAGCGTTCACGCACCATGTCGTCCACAAACGGTGTCCACACGCTGATAATGGCGAAGATGGCCAGCACGGCGAACAGCAGCGGCGTTGTTACCCGGTAAGCCCAGTCCTGCAGGCGGCCTTCGGTTTTCAGGATCAGCCAGGTGGAGCCGAGCAGGGCATAGCCTGCCAGAGTGCCGAGGCCGGTCAATACGGTGAACGGGGTAAGCCAGTCCAGCGCGCCACCCACATACACGCCATCAACCGTGTTGAAACCCTGGATATAGGCACCAACCACCGCCCCCTGGGCGAAGGTGGCGACGGTGGAACCGCCGGCAAACGACCAGTTCCACAGGTAGCGGGACGTGCGCGCCTTGAACCGGAATTCGAACGCCACACCCCGGAAAATAAGCCCGGCCAGCAGCAGGAACACGCCAATGTAGAGCGCAGGCAGGAAGATGGTGTACACCATCGGGAAGGCGGCCAGCAGCCCGGCACCGCCCAGTACCAGCCAGGTTTCGTTGCCGTCCCAAACCGGTGCCACCGAGTTCATCATGGTGTCGCGGTCTTCTTCAGAGGGGGCGAAGGGAAAGAGAATGCCCACGCCCAGGTCGAAGCCGTCCATCAGCACATACATGATGATGCCGAAGCCGATAATAAACGCCCAGATGAGGGCCAGATCAAACAGTTCCATCAGGATTGCCCTCCTTCGTTAACGGGTTTTGCGTGGTTAACCGAACCCTTGCCGGATTCGATCTCGAACGGAACATGGGCCGCCGAGAGCGGGCGGGCAGGGCGATCGGCTTCATGGTCGGTATCGTCTTCATCGCCTTCCAGGCCGACGAACAACACCCGCATCAGGTAGTAAACACCGGCGGAGAATACCGCTGCGTACACCAGGATGTAACCGATGAGGGTGAACAGCGCCATGCCCCCGGTCAGCGAGGGTGTTACCGAATCAGCCTGGTTCATAATGCCGTATACAAGCCAGGGAGCCCGGCCAACTTCGGTTACGAACCAGCCGGTCAGTACCGCGAAGAAGGGCGCAATGCTCATGGCGCGCAGCCCCTGCAGGAACCAGCGGGCCTTGTAGTAGCGGCCGCCGGCCCGAAGCACCAGCCCGGTTACCGCGAACAGGATCATCAGCATACCCAGGCCAACCATCACCCGGAACGACCAGAACACAATCGCCACCGGAGGCTGCTCTTCTCTGGGAACATCCTTCAGGCCAGGTACCACACCATCCCACTCGTGGGTGAGAATCATGCTGGCCAGGCTGGGGATGCCGATTTCAAAATGGTTGGTTTGTGCTTCCTGGTCCGGAATGGCGAACAGCAACAGCGGCACATTGGAAGAGGTTTCCCAGTTGCCCTCCATAGCAGCCACTTTCGCAGGCTGGTGTTCCAGTGTGTTCAGGCCATGGAAGTCACCGACCACCAACTGGGCCGGGGCAATAAACAGCAGCAGCCACAGGCACATAGACAGCGCTTTGCGGTTGGCTTCTACCTCCCGGCCCTTGAGCAGGTACCAGGCACTCACACCGGCCACCACAAAGCTGCCGGTCAGGAATGAAGCCAGGCCCATGTGCATGAAGCGGTAGGGGAATGACGGGTTGAAGATGGCTTCACTCCATGACACCACATGGAACACGCCGTCACGCAGCTCGGTGCCCGCCGGAGTTTGCATCCAGCTGTTGGCCGACAGTATCCAGAACGAGGAAATGAACGTGCCGGTGGCAACCATAATGGCCGCAAACAGGTGAACGCCCGCAGGAACCTTGTTGCGCCCGAACAGCAGAACCCCGAGGAACGCCGCTTCCAGGAAGAAGGCCGTGATAACCTCATAGCTCAGAATCGGGCCAAGGAAGTTGGCAGAAGCCTGGGAGAAGTTACTCCAGTTGGTGCCGAACTGGAACGACATTACGATCCCGGAGACCACCCCCATCCCGAAGACAACGGCGAAGACCTTTGTCCAGAATCCGGAAAGCTTCGTCCATACCGGGTTACGGGTTTTGAAGGCAAGGCCTTCCAGAACGGCTATATAAGATGCAAGCCCGATGGTAAATACCGGGAAAATGGCGTGAAATGACACGACAAACGCGAACTGGATTCGCGATAGGATGAGGGGATCTAGTTCCACAGGAACCTCCGGTAACTTTCACAAGTCACAACAGACAGGTGCTAACCCGCCCGGCCGCTGCCTTAGGCGATTTTGTTATGTTGTTATTACCGGCAGTTAATTATGATGCTACGGGAATTGTAGCAGAAAGAAATAGGGCAGTTTGTCGCACCCTTGATATAAAACAATGACGGTGAACCTATGAGCTTCTACGAAGACCGGATTCTTCCCCACATTATCGACAAGGCCTGCTCCATGGGCCAGGTGATGAAACTGCGCAGCCAACTTGTGCCAAGGGCTCGCGGCCGTGTGCTGGAAGTGGGTATGGGCTCGGGTATTAACCTGGAATTCTATAACAAGGACCACGTAGAGATGGTGTACGGGCTGGAACCATCGGAAGGTATGCGTCGCAAAGCCTTGCCGAACCTGGGCCGGTCACCGGTGCGGGTTGAATGGCTGGATCTGCCCGGTGAGAAGATTCCGCTGCAGGACAATTCGGTTGATACCGTTCTGCTTACCTTCACCCTGTGCACCATTCCGGACTGGCACACGGCCTTGCTGCAGATGAAGCGGGTACTCAAGCCCGGTGGCGACCTGCTGTTCCTGGAACACGGAGAAGCCCCGCACGACACCACGCGTAAATGGCAGCACCGGGTAACGCCGGGATGGCGAAAGCTGGCTGGCGGCTGCCACCTGAACCGGCACATCGCGGAATTGATTGAACACGCCGGTTTTGAGATTCAGGAGCTGGAGAACCTGTATATGCCCAATGCACCGAAAATTGCCGGTTATATCTACAAAGGCAGGGCAACCAAGCCCGAATAATCTGAGTCCCTGCCGGAAGTTGCTTAATTACTGAGCGATTCCGAAAGCGGAATTGCGTTAGCCATCCGGGCCTTATACAATTCCGGCCTTCAGTTTTCCCCCTCCGATGCCCGGATGGTGAAATTGGTAGACACAAGAGACTTAAAATCTCTCGACCGTAAGGTCGTGCCGGTTCGATTCCGGCTCCGGGCACCATTAAAATCAATAACTTGCAATTTTTATCTTACCGATAATCCGAGTGAGTCTTCTTGGTGTAGACGCTATGTAGACGCGAGGTGATTCGTCTTGTTTCTTGTCGGCCGGGCCTTCCCCATTAAGTAGACACAAGACAACTTAGCGTTGGCGTTCTGAGCATGGAACAATGAGAGAGCTGGCTTGCAGCGCAGTTTGATTAGGAATGCTGAGGATGTGATTTGAGGGTATTTATCTAGTTTGAACGATCGATACCCTAAAAACAGACTCAGCCTCCGACCCCTCGGAAAAAACTAAGTCTGCTATAGGGTAACGGTTGCAAGCTTCGTGTGTATCCTCATCGCGCTCAACCCAGCTGCAGACCGGGCCAGTGTGCTAGAGGAATTCTGAACTAATTAAAGATCAGTGTTTCGGTAGCCCAACCAATAGCAGTTGAGCCACCGACGCTTCCAACAGACGTTAGGTTAGGGGGTTAGTAGTTGAGATTCAAGTAGGGCGACCTTAGCTCTTTTTTAGCTAGATTATAGAAAATAGCTTTATCACTGTCCCAGCTGAAGAACCAGGTGTCGTTTTCGAATTGGTCACAAATTTCCTTTGCGATTGCGTGTTTCTGGCTTTTGGGAATCCCGTCCATGTGCTTCTGCATGAATTGTTCCCTCAATTTCATTTTCGTAGCTTTAGTGATGTATGGACAGGTTAAACTGTCTACGAAAAACAAAAAAAGCTCCGAATGTTTAAGCGGCCTAGCCTGGCGTTCAAGCTTTTCTAAGATTCCATTTTCAATTTTCATTTTTAATTCCGTAGATGACTTGTTCTCTCCGAGGTAATATATAAATGACATCGCAGAGAAATAATCAAGATCAATTGAACTTTCTTCAAAGACTCTTTTCGGGAGGAATGAAGACAACACCTCTGATGAAAATCGATAACGATCACCAAGTTCTTTATGTAAAATAAGAAGATTGAGAAATTCATGAGGGAAACTGGAGTCATTGTTAGCCGGACTCCTAAGCGTTGTTAATATCTCATCAGATATGACTTTTTTCAAACTTTCTTGTTTGTCAATGCTTAGCTTTTTTGAAATAGAAATAATTACAAGCAATATTTGACAAACGAGATAGCTGGGCCTGTAACGCATATCCATAGAAAAGCAATAAAGACATAGGGTGACAATTGACTTCAGGTATGAGAACCCTCTTGCAGTATCTGGGTTTAGCGGCTTGGACAGAATATCGTTCTGTAGTTGTACGAGCCTGTTACGCATTCCAGTAAGAAAGATATTTGTCGACGCCTCATAACCAATACCATTCTGTTTAGCAATGGCTTTGTATTTTGAAATATAAACTAAATCTAAATTTCTTAAATTCTGATGACTATCGATAAACCGAAAATAGGGAGAAGCAGAATCCTCTTTTTCAATCTCTACAAATCTATCGAAGAGCTCATTGACCAATGCGCTTGTCTGCTGCTTCGCAACTGATTCGCTTGTAATAAAGGGTCTGCGAGATATGTTTATTTTTGATTCGTTTAGGTGAAGGTTGAAATTCTCCAACTCATTTCTAAATACCTGCATTATAGCTTTAGCCTGCTCTTCACTCTGAGCAAAAACAAAATAATCGTCGACATATCTTTTTATCTTAAAGTTTGCAACCCCCTCTTGATGAAGAACTCTACGACTATTTTCGTCTATTCGTTGTAAAATTATCTCAGAAAATATTCTAGAAAATTCTGGGCCAATCAATATCCCATTGGTTTCATTTGAATTGGAGCGTTGCATTATTCTGTCAAACTTACCCTCAAAAGAAGAGCTTTTAATGTCAGGTAAATTATCTTTTACGAATTGCTTATCCTTAACCGCCCAGGTTATCGAGTGCGTGTAGATACTTTGAAAGCACTTTGAAACATCGAAGCGAAGCATGACTTGAAATTGACGCTCTAGACGCTGGAATAGATAGGAATCGTAGAACTTAAATAGTAAAGGGAAGTCTCTATATTGGAAAAACGATGAAGCATATCGATTGTCTTCATCACTGGGACTCTTTTTATGTTCGACCAAGTCGTCTCTTAAAACTTTTGTGAAGCGCAGAGTGGCCTGCTTCTCAATGAAATGCGATGCGACCTTGTGTGGAGCCCTAAGCGAGGCTTTGCTCCTGCTGCAAAGCGACGTGATTATTGACTGGAAGTTATCGTAAAAGTCTACGAAAGAGAACTGGATAGAAGGGTGAGGAAGGCTTACTTTACGCGTCGAGTTTGAGTTCTTCACTATTTTATAGGTAAACGGATACGATTCAGATTCACTATGAATTAAATCTAGAAAGCAGGGGTAGAACGTATCAAGCTTCCCGCTTCTTAATTTTTTATGAAACGAGTCGTTCGAGAATAGGACAGGAACTTCATAGGGTAAAGTCTCAGTTAAAACAATTCTATACTTGTCATTTCTATTTACTTTTTTGATTTTACCCATTGTTCCAGCATTCCCTTATTTCTACCACATCATTGTATGAAAATTTATGACTGATTCTTTCTTTGAATCCGGTGTAGAATGAAAACTTACGAAGGTATCTTTTATCTTTTCCGCTTAGCAGTGCGCTTAAATTTCGACCAAGTTTTCCGCGTTTAGAATAAATAAGCTTAATCAAAAAACGATCTAAATCTTTCAGCGCATTCGAATTTTCAGGTATTTCAGAGTAATTGTAGTAAACACCTGTCTTAAGGTCGTTACCAATGACCTTGGACCTTGATTTTAAGTTAAAATTTCCCGTCAGAAACTTAAGTCGCTTGGTCAATAGTTCAAGGTTATTGTCTTTCGAGAAAGCATAAAATGACTTTGCAATTCGAGATTTTAACTTTTTTACCTTTTTTGGCGATATATCTATCTCGACACTGTCACCAGTTTTCTTAAATCTATAACCAAGGTAATCAAAATCGATTGGTTTCGGTCCAATTTTATTTTGGAATTTATCACATTTCTTGTGATTCACTGATAGACCCAAATCGGATATGAAAGATTCAATGAGTTCCATCACATCGTTCTGGTTAGGCACACAGAATACTAAAATATCGTCGACATAGCGTGCTGAATAGTATACCCCTTCCAGCCCCTTAATATACTCATCAAGACTCGCAAGATAGAATTCTGAGAGCGTTGAGCTTATAGATAGCCCTCTTGGCAAACCTGGCTTTGTTACGAATTGGCTGCTTGTTAAAAGGTCGTCCAGCAATACCTTTGTCTTATAAGATAAAAGGGGATCACCCCAGCACTCTAACAATAAATTGTTGGAAGGAATTGATTCATAAAATGACGCGATGTCAATTTTAAGCAAAATGAATGAAGACTTTTCTTCTAATAGAGTTTTTACTTGGCTTACCAACGTATTCCTATCGGTATGTCGAACGCCTAATATTTTTTTAAGGTTTTGGTTTATCTTTTTTATAGCAAAATGATCTTCCGGCTTTCGAGGTTTAAAAACTAGTTTTCCGTTTCGTTGAAATGATTTGAACTCTGAAAATTCAAAGCAATCGCTGTTTATTTTTTCGGCGATTGTCGAGAGTGAGGATAGCTGCTGTTCGGGTGTCGAGCCGAGTTTGTGCTCAACAACTTCCGAAACAGAGCAAAGCCTATGTAATGATCTGGCAGAGAAGGTCTGGTCTAACATTAGTCTAATGGTGTCATGAAATTTGTATGGAAGTGTACTCGTCCAGATGTCCGGTAGTACAGTTATTGACAGAACTCCAAGGTGGCGGGTGAACCTCGTCACTCAGTTTCTCCCAGGTATAGGCGGTATCGTCGGGCAATGCAGCGATCTCCGCTTCTGTCGGTTCTCGGACCTGAGTTAGTTGCTTCAGGCGGTCAAGCCATGAGGAACCGGGGTTAATCTCAGGTTCGGACTTCTTCGGTCGTGTTATCTCCCAACGCAGCGCCCTCGTTATCCAATACTGGCCTTTGGCAAACAGACCAAACAGCTTGCCTTTAGCGGGTTCGCCATACTGGTTGACCGGGTTATCCAGGTACTCGCCGGTTTCCTGATCGAACTCTAACCATTTGGCCGTTCTGATGGGCTGATCCGCCCGTTTGGCACAGGGGCCATTCATGGCCTCGACAAAGCCCGCCCAATCGCTTTTATCTGCGGCTTGGCGGGCTTTCTCTACCACCTCATCGTCGGCATGATCCAGACGGCGCAATTCCCGCCAAACGGTCACTGGCGGCCCACCTAGCTGTTGGAACTGTCGGATTCCATGGATGCTCGCCCAGGCACGAACGCGGGCGGCAACATCTTTGGTCAGGTTGCCATACCAGTCCTCGGCATCCTCGCCGTTTTCCTGAAACTCGCCGTCAATGTTCTTGCAGATGTACTTAACGATATAGCCGGTTGCTGAGCCCCGGTCGTAATCAATATCAACCGCCTCGAACCTGGCGTCTTCTGCGCCCGGCTCGTCGCCATCTTCCGCCAGGGCATAGTCACGCATGATTTCGACCATGCGGGTTTTGTGTTCCGGTTCAACGAACAGCATCAGGTGCCAATGCGGGGTTCCGTCATGATGGGGTTCAACGATGCGTAACCCATAGGTTCGGATTTGCTCTCGGTCTAACTGGGAACGAATTCGAGCCCAGACAGAATTTAAGTACGCTTGGGCTTCGCTGGGTGTCGAACCGTTGTATTTTGGGTTCGGTTGACCACTTACTTTGACCGGGTGGTATTTGCTGGGTGTGGTGATGGTTAGGAACACACCGGCATGACCCAGGTCCTGGGCGATCTTTTCAAACCCGGATGCGCGAACGATCAACTCTGACCGTCGAACGTATGGATTGCTGACGGATAAGGCGGACAGTTCGGCGAGGGTGTATTCCTGGCACAGATCGTTAACCGCGATCATTTCTTCAAGCAGGGAACGGTTACGGGTTAGCTGTTCTTGATGGAGCTTTAACCCCCAGTCGGACACATAGACCCCTTTTTGCTTGGAAACGAGGCCGTATTCACGGGCTACGTTGTCCAATACCCGTTTCTGTTCCTTCCTGATGAGGCGACGCCAACACCTTTCACATTTTGTCCGCTCGATGCAGCCTTTGTCGGTTTGGCTGTTTGGGAGGCCAAATGCGTAACGATCCCATTTCCCCGGCCCTTCAGCCAAAAATGTTTGCCGCATCCTCACCAAAGCAGGCAACCCGGTTCCGGCCCTGGTCCTTCGCTTCGTACAACGCCAGGTCTGCGCTGCGCATGAGTGTGGAGCCGGAAACATTGTCCACGTTTACACTACTGGCAACACCGACACTCACGGTGACAACATCGCTGACCGGAGAGTCTGCATGGGGCAGTTGCAGGCCTGCGATGGCTTTGCGAATTTCTTCGGCACAGGTTCTGGCTTGTTCCAACCCTGTTTCGGGCATCAGCACACTGAATTCCTCACCGCCGGTGCGGGCAACCAGAAAGCCATGGGGCTTGACGGTTTGCTCCATGCACTCCGCAACGCTGGCGAGACATCTGTCACCTTCCGGATGGCCATAGCGGTCGTTATAAAGTTTGAAATGGTCGATATCCAGCATCAACACGGAGGTCGGCATCTCCGGTTCATAAGCCAGCCCCGATGCTTCTACCTCGCCCAGAAACGGCTGAACCTCAGCGATGAGCGGTGCCGCCCAGCTGCAGTCGCCCGTTGCCGAGGTGCAGGTGCCGTAGGTGTTCGTATCCGGATCAATGCCGGCAATCCACATTGGTTGCTGGTCTTCACTGATGAAGATCATGGCCTGGTCGTGCAGGTCTTCGAACATCTCCCGGCTGAAGTTACTGGTGGCGTAGTCGCTGTTTGCATCCTGGATGAACTGGTAAGTGTCATCCCAGTGCGCCCAGTCCCGGGTTTGTGCGGTCAGCGCATTGTGGTTCTGCGTCAGTGAATTGTCGATGCGCGCGAGTTCCTGGCCCGCTTGCTTGTTTTAAACATTCATCGTACCGGTCGGGGTTGCCTGCGAATACTCGGTAATAGCCGCAAATTGCAACTATTTGTATACGCCCAAAGTCTGTTCGACAGGCTGGCAGCTGTTGGCAATACTGGCGTGATAGCCATCAAGGAGTTTCGAATTATGTCCGCCGCGCAAGAACGCCCAGTGCGAGTCCGTACAGAAAATGGTATTACCACGCTGACCCTGAACCAGCCGGAACGCCGGAACAGCCTGTCGATGGCCATGCTGGAAGGGTTGTCTTCAGCCCTTGAGAAAATCGCCCGGGATGACAGCAGCCGGGTAGTGGTGCTGGCTTCCGCCGGCCATGTGTTTTGCGCCGGCCACGACCTGCGGGAGATGCGGGATAAATTCGACAGTCACGAATTTCAGCTGGCTCTGTTCCAGCAGTGCAGCAAGGTGATGCAACAGATTGTGAACCTGCCGAAGCCGGTGATCGCCCGGGTAGCCGGTGTGGCAACAGCGGCAGGGTGCCAGCTGGTGGCCAGCTGTGACCTGGCGGTAGCGGAGCGGGGCAGCCGGTTTGCCACGCCGGGTGTGAACATCGGTCTGTTCTGCTCCACGCCAATGGTGGCGCTGTCGCGCAATGTTTCCCGCAAACATGCTATGGAAATGTTGTTGACCGGCGAAATGATTGATGCGGAAACCGCTGAGCATATCGGGCTGGTGAACCGGGTAGTGGAACCGGAAGCCCTGGATGAGACTGTCTACAACATGGCCGCAACCATTGCCGGTAAATCTGGCCATACCCTGAAGATCGGTAAAGAGGCGTTTTATCGGCAGCTGGAAATGCCCCTGGCCGATGCCTACGATTACACCGCCAGGGTGATGGCCACCAATATGACAGCTGAAGATGCACAGGAAGGTATTTCAGCGTTCCTGGATAAGCGGGATCCGAACTGGCAGCACAAATAGCCGGAGTGGTTTCAGGGCTTGCAGGCACCGTTGGCTGGCCATACCAGCCGGTCACCGGTGCCAATGCCGCGTTCATGGAAGTAGCCGGCATTCATTTCCACCGCACTCAGGAAGGGCTTGCCGGCCGGATAAGCCGGGCAGTCGCTGCTGCGGGAGGATGCACAGGGGTGCATTTGCCGCAGGCTTACTATCTCGCCCTGCGTATTCAGGTAGGCGATGTCGAGGGGGATCAGGGTCTGGTACATCCAGAATCCGTGGTCGGCCGGTCGCAGCTGCCGGTACTCGAACAGCATGCCAGCGTTGTCCTGCAGGTGTTCCCGGCCCATCAGGCCCCGGCGCCGCTGCTTCGGTTCACTGGCCACTTCAAGCATGACCGGGTACGAGCGATCAGCGGTTACAAAACAGGCTTGAATCACCGGCAAGGGTTGTTCGTCCCGGGCGTCTGCCGCGCCGCAGGCGGCCAGCGCCACCAGGGCGCAGGCCGCCAGCAATACACGAAACATCACGAACGCAGCCGGTATCCGGTTTTGAAGATCCACCAGACGGTGGTCATGCACATGGCCAGGAATACCAGGGTCATGGCAACGCTGATGCCCACGTGCACATCAGATACGCCATAGAAAGCCCAGCGGAAGCCACTGATCAAATACACCACCGGATTGAACAGGCTGATGGTCTGCCAGACCTGGGGCAGCATATCGATGGAATAGAAGGTTCCGCCAAGAAACACCAGCGGGGTTACGATCATCATGGGCACGATCTGCAATTTCTCGAAGCCGTCGGCCCAGATGCCGATGATGAACCCGAACAGGCTGAAGGTCACTGCCGTCAGCACGAGGAAGGCCAGCATCGACACGGGATGCAGTACCGAGTAGTCGACAAACAGCCGTGCGGTCGCCAGGATAATCAGCCCCAGAATAACCGCCTTGGTGGCCGCAGCGCCGACGTAGCCCAGAACGATCTCGGCATAGGACACAGGCGCAGACAGAACTTCATAGATGGTGCCGGAAAACTTTGGCATATAGATGCCGAAAGAGGCGTTTGAGATGCTCTGCATCAGCAGGGACAGCATCAGCAAGCCCGGGATGATGTAGGCGCCGTAGTCGATGCCGTCGATATCGCCCATGCGGGAGCCGATGGCAGAACCGAATACCACGAAGTACAGGCAGGTTGAGATCACCGGCGACAGCACGCTTTGCATGATGGTCCGCTTCATGCGTGCCATTTCGAACTTGTAGATGGCTTTTACACCGTAAAGATTCATTCTGCTCTCTCCGTTCGGGCGGCTTATTCGTGCACCAGGCCCACAAAAATCTCTTCCAGGGAGCTTTCCCGGGTTTGCAGGTCCCGGTACTCGATGCCCAGATCCCCAAGGGTCCGAAGTAAGCGGGCGACGCCGGCTTGCTGTTGCTGGGAGTCAAAGGTGTAGATCAGCTCGTAGCCGTCTTCCGAAAGCTCGATGGGCTCCAGGGTGAGTTCGCCTGGCACCTTGTCGAGTTTGTGCTGCAGCTGCAGACGCAGTTCTTTTTTACCCAGCTTGGACATCAGGGTGTCCTTGTCTTCCACCAGGATAATCTGGCCCTGGCGAATCACCCCGATGCGGTCCGCCATTTCCTCGGCTTCTTCAATGTAATGGGTGGTCAGGATAATGGTTGTGCCGTTCTCGCGGAGTTTCCGGACCATCTCCCACATGTCGCGGCGAAGCTCTACATCCACGCCGGCCGTGGGCTCGTCCAGAAACAGGATGCGAGGCTCGTGGGACAGGGCCTTGGCAATCATCACCCGGCGTTTCATGCCGCCAGACAGCGACATGATGCGGTTGTTGCGCTTGTCCCACAGGGAGAGGTCTTTCAGTACCTTCTCTATGTGGGCCGGTTTCGGGGCCTTGCCGAACAGGCCACGGCTGAACGACACCGCATCCCATACGGTTTCAAAGGAATCGGTATTCAACTCCTGGGGTACCAGGCCGATGGCTTCGCGTGCCTTGCGGTAGTTTTTCACGATATCGTGGCCGGCAGCGGTTACTTCACCGTTGCTCTTGTTCACTATCCCGCAGATGATGGAAATCATCGTGGTTTTGCCCGCACCATTGGGGCCAAGCAGGGCGAAGATCTCTCCCGGGTAGATTTCCAGGTTAACGTCTTTCAGGGCCTGAAAGCCGTCTTCGTAGATCTTGTTCAGGTGCTTTACGGAGATGTCCGGTTGCACAGCGGTATCCTGTTTCTTGGGTGATTCAAGCCTGAAAGCCGGGCATTTTCTCATGCTCGCCGCGGTTTAGAAACCTTTGCCATGTCGGCATTTATGCCCATAATGCCCCCTTCAAAAAGGGGATGAGAGGCTGCTGATATGATACGAGCCATCGTAACAGGGGGTTTACTGATTGCTGCTGTAGCGATACTGGCATTGGCTCCCGACTACCTGAACGAAGCCAGCAACGAGGAGCAGAAACCACCGTGCGACCTGCTTGCAGGCCCTTGCAGCTGGCAAACGGATCAAGGCCAGTGGCAGGTCATGCTGACCCCCGGCCCGAAGGGAGACCAGGGTGTGGAGTACCAGCTTCAGGTGACCGTGCCCGAGGCGCCTGATCGTTTTCTGGCGGTACTCAGGGGCCAAAACATGTACATGGGCGAGTACCCGGTGCCGCTGGTACGGGAAGAATCGCTGGAATACCGGGCCAGGTTTACCGCGCCATTCTGTACCACTGGCAGTGAAATGATCTGGAGAATCGATTTTCAGGATGGCCAGGATTTAATCGAGAATGTGCCGTCAACACTGGTCTTTCGTGCGGAGAAGTAGTTAAATTCCTGGAAAATACAACAATCTCCAGGGAAATGTGATGGATTACGGGGAAAGTGTTCAAAAGGTTCTGCTCAGAAAGATTCTCAAGGCAGAACAGGATTTGCTTCAGCTGAAACTCGATTACTGCCGCTTTGTCTTCGGGCTCACCCACCGGGCGCGTGTGAGCGCAGGCGGGAAATCATGGCTGGTACGGTCTGTGGATGTCGACTCCATGCAGCACACTGACGACGGCGGGTTTACCCGGCCGGTGATCGCCGGAGTGCCCGCAGAGGACGAAACCGGCACCACAGCGATTAACCTGGGCAGTAATTGGGAAGTTGAAGCCGTCAGATAAACGCGTTGCTGGTGGCTGCGTCGTAAAGGCTGGAGGGTGCCGGTACATACTGATGTTGCTGCCAGTGTTCAGCACCTTCAAGGCCGGCCCGGTAGCAGGCCAGTAACACGGAACTGGAGGTGAGGGTGCTGATAGCCTGCAATGCTTCCGGTTGGCGAATGCCTGTTTTACGGCTGACAATGCGTGCCACCATGCCTGCCAGGGCATCGGAATGGCGCACCGGTTGGCGGCTCAGTGCACAACCGGCCCCATACAACCAGGCGGCTGCGTACAGCCGCACTGCCTCTGGCGCCTCGGCCAGCAAAAGCCCCTTGTCCCGACAATCCCGCTCCTGGAGCCCGGCCAGAATGTGCAGCTGGGTGCGCAGTTCGGTGCCATGGGCGGAGGCAATTTTCACCCGCTTGCCGGTACGCGCCGTGCGCCTTGCCACCGGGCCGGGTATTTCCGGTTCGGCTATACCACCTGCCAGTTGAAGTGCTTCTCCCCGGGACAGGGCAACCATCCGGATTGCCAGAATGCCGACCAGTGCCAGCAAGCCGAGTTCAGTAACTGTGACCAGTCCGTTGACCATGAAGGGTATCTTGCCTCGCATTCCTGAAATTAGAACGATAAGGCATTGTAACGATATGTAACGATCGGCAAGGTAACCGGCTTCCCAATTCTGGCGGTACCGGCATTTCAGGCGCGGGAATTGTGATGCTGGTCTCAGCTGATCAGCAGGTTTGCATGGTCTGCAGGGCCAGTTTCCGGCGAATGTAGCGGCCCAGTGCATCAACGCCGATGTTCAGCAACGCGGTGATCAGTATCAGCACCATGGCCCGGTCGAAACGGATGTTCTGTATGGCGCTGTCGACATAGAAGCCCAGCGTGTAGATGCCCAGGATGCCCAGGATGGCTGTTTCCCGCATGATGATTTCCCAGCGGTAGAACAGAAAAGCCAGGAACGAGCGGTAAACCCGGGGGACCAGTTCCCAGCTGTACCGGGTGAAGCCGGTGGGCGAATCCGGGCGCAACTGAATGGTGTTGGTCTGCCGACCGATCAGGTGGCCGATAATGCCACCGTTGTGCAGGGCCAGTGCCACCACCGCCGGCAGCATAGACGGCCCCCAGAGTTGCAACAGAATGTAGGCCAGGATGTATTCCGGCGTGGAGCGGGCAATCACCAGCAACACATGGCCGGAGGTACGGCGCACCGGGCCACCGAAGTGGTTGGAAATCAGCGGGAATGCCAGCAGGGAAATAATGCCCGTAGCCACCAGGGCAATCTGGGTAAGGACAATGGTGTTCCAGATGCCCGGCAGTGCCTCGGTGACCATTACATCCCCGAACCAGGCAGACAGGCCGGCAAGCCCCTCGCCATCACGCAGCGGCGCCGGGATGATGTCTTCGGTGAAGAACCGCTCCACGTTGCCCCAGACAATGGGGAACCCGTCTCCCAGAAAGAACGGAGCGGCCAGAATGTAGAACGGCAGCAATTTCGGCCGAACCCACAGGGGCAGGGTGGCAATCAGGATATAGAACAGAATCAGCATGGCGCCGGCATCGGAATACATGCCCTGGGAGAACGACGATTCCAGGTAGAACCCCAGCGTAGGTAAACCCACGAAACCGAGAATGGCCGAGGAGCGCAGGCCGCATTCCAGGCGGTAAGAGGTGTAGGTGCGGATCTGTTCCCAGCAATCCGGAATACGGGCATACAGAAAGGCTGACACCGAACCGGTGCCGGGAGGCAGCAGGCGGCCGGGCTCCGGATCAGACTCTTCAAAGATCTCCGAGTACACCTTGGCGAAGATACCCGAATAGGGGATGGCAATGGCCAGCACGCCGGTCAGTGGGTGGAAACCGAAGAACTGTAAGAAGATCAGCGCCCAGAACAACTCATGAATCGAACGGATGAAGGCACAGAAGATTCGAACCGGCAGAAACCGATAACCCAGCGCCAGCAGAAATCCTGCCAGGCTGCCGATGGTTACACCCACGAAGGCGAACGCCACCGTGCGCAGCAGGGCGGTCATCAGGCCTTCGGTGCTGAAAAAGTTGGGGGTAGCTACGCCCAGAAAGAACCGGCCAAGATCCTGCCAGGGGTTGGCGGTGGTGATGGCAATATCGGCCACCAGCAAACCGCCGAGCGCAATGGCAAGGAAGATAAAACTGGCTCTGACGGTGGGGTAGGAAAACATAAACTGGTTCTGGCCCGTTAATACAGCGACATGATGTCGGATGCGACAAGCGAGGAAGCCGCTTCGTCCAGCGCTACCTGGCCGTCCTGAATGCCGATGATCCGGTTACAGTAACGCAGTGCCATGTCCACATCGTGCAAAGCAATAATCGAGGTGGAGAACCGGTTGGTGAGGGTTTTCATGACCAGGTGCGCCATGGGGCCATCCAGTGCCGAAATGGGCTCATCCGCTAACAGCACAGGGGCCTGCCGGTAGATGGCCCGGGCAATGGCCACCCGCTGGCGTTGCCCGCCAGACAGTGCAGCCGCCGGTATCCACTGTTTCTCGGGAATTTCCAGTTCTTTGAGCAAGGCCTTTACGGTGTCGCGGTCGCGACGGAACGGGCGAATCAGGGTCAGGACGTTATACCAGCCGGGATGTCGGTCCAGTTGTCCCATAAACACGTTATGAAATACCGGCAGCGCGTTCACCAACCCCAGGCCTTGCGGAATCAGGGATGCCTCACTCTCAAGCCGGTCGTAAAGCAAACGGATCAGCGTAGACTTGCCGGCGCCACTTTTGCCGACCAGCGCCACATGCTCGCCTTCATTTACGTGCAGGGAGAGCGGGCCAATCACCCGCTCTCCGTTAAAGCTGGCTGTCAGACCATGAAAATTAAATCCTGGCATCAATCGAGGATTCCGATGTTTTCAGCGGTCTTGCGAATGGGCTCGTAATCATCGTTAGACGCCGGAATAAAGCCGGAACGGGGGAAGCTTTCAAGCAGTGCCGGATCGTCCAGTTCCAGCAGGGCCTTGGTCACCTTGTCTTTGAAACCTTCACCGAACCGCTCGTTCACGTCACCGCGGATGGTCCACTGGTAATCCGGGTACGCCGGGGTTTTCCAGATAACCTGAACGGCATCGGTATCGATGTTTCCATCTGCCAGCTCTTTTTCCCAGACCTGGAAGTTGAGCGCGCCCACTTCATAGGTGCCAGCCTCTACCAGGCGAAGAGTACGGGTATGGTTACCGCTGAAACCAACACGGGAAAATACAGATTCCGGTGCCTCATCAAAGGTGTCGCGCAGGTGGAACTCGGGCATCAGGCGGCCGGAGGTGGAACCCTTGGAACCAAAGGTAAAGGTTTTGCCACGCAGGTTGTCCTCAAGGTCCGCCAGGCTGCCTGCCGGCTCGATTTCGGTGCTGGTGTTGGCGATGAAGTAGGTGACAAAGGCTTCATCTTCCACGCCCTGGGCGATGGCCTCAGAACCCGGCACCAGGCGCCGTGCCTGCACACCGGACAGCCCGCCAAACCAGGCCAGCTGCACCTGGTTGTTGCGGAAGGCGGATACCGCGGCCGCATAGGATTTCACCGGGATATAACGAACGTCTACGTCGAGCTGCTCGGAAAGGTAATCAGCCACGCCGCGAAAGCGCTCTACCAGCTTGGTTTCATCCTCATCAGGAATAGCCGTAAACACGAAGGTTTGTGCCTGTACGGCAGTTACTGCAGAAAAAGACAGAAGGCCGGAAACCAGCCATTTCCGTAGATGTTTGATGACCATGATGATTCATTCCTTTTAGTCGGGGGAGCTTTTGGGTGGTCCGGCCAGCGCCGAAAGCAGCCTCAGGATACCGTGAATTACTACAAGTCTGAACCGGTATACGCAGGTATCCTTTACCCGGAGCACTGGCGCGTGCAGAATTTCGGTAAATTTATCGGACACCCTTTATGCATCTTCTGATCATCACTCCTGCCGGCCCGGACTCCAAGGCCGGTAATCGAGCCACAGCCCTGCGCTGGCAGGTACTGCTGGAGCAATCCGGCCATCAGGTCCAGGTATTGACCGAATATGAAGGAGAAACGGCTGATCTTATGATCGCCCTTCACGCCTGGCGCAGTGCGCATGCGGTAGAGGCATGGAGAGAGCAAAATCCGGACAAGCCATTAATTGTCGTGCTGACGGGTACCGATATTTATCATCACCAGCATGAATATCCCGGGGTTACCCTGGCTTCGATGGACACGGCGGATTTGCTGATAGGCCTGCACGACCTGGTAGCCCGGGACATTCCGGAATCATTCCGCGACAAACTCGTTACCCTTCGCCAGTCTGCGGCGCAGCCTGCCGTGCGCGGCGGCTCCCGGCCGGAACCGGGGCAGTTCAATATCTGTGTGATCGGCCACCTGCGTGATGAAAAAGACAGCCTGCGGGCTGCCCTTGCCGCGCGGCATCTACCGGAAGATTCGAGTATTGTCGTTAACTGTGCCGGCCGCCCGCACACCGCGGAGTGGCGCGAGAAAGCACTGGCAGAAAGCAAGCATAACCCGCGCTTCCACTGGCTTGGTGAACTGGATAAACCGGGCCTGGAAAACCTGATGGCCGTGAGCAGTGTGATGGTCATCAGCTCTGTGATGGAAGGTGGCGCGAATGTGGTCTCTGAAGCCTGCAGGGCAGGCTTGCCCATTCTGGCATCGGATATTCCGGGCAATAAGGGGCTGTTGGGTGAGGATTATCCGGGCTATTTTCCGGTTGGGGATGACAAGGCACTGGCCCGGTTGATGTACCGGGCAGAGCGGGAACCGGAGTACCTGGCAAAACTGAGATCAGCTGTGTCGGCGCTCGCTGAAACCTTCACCCCTGAAAAAGAACGCCAGAGCCTGGACGAGGCTCTGGCGCGGGTAGTCGACATCCGAGGCTAAGGTACGTTTTACAGTACTTTTTTCGCCTCGGCGGTCAGCTGGCTGTAGCCTTTCATGCTCTTGAAGGCTTCCAGCTTCTGCTTGTCTTCGGCGCTCGGGTTGGCAATCTGCTCGATGGAAGTGATGCCGGCTTCTTTCATCTTCTTCGCAGTCGCCGGTCCGATACCCTTCACACGGGTAAGATCAGACTTGTCCGCAGGCTTGGCCGCCTTCGGAGTGGCAGTTTTTTTGGTGGCAGGCTTTTTGGCAGGCGCCTTCTTTGCAGCCGGCTTGCTGCCTGTAGCGGATTTGGCCGCAGACTTGGCCTTGCTGGCTGTTTCGTCCGCCGCTTTGCGGGCTTCCTTGGAGGCAATACCCACGCGCTCCAGCAGGGTGGCCTGCAATTCGTGGAACTCGTTCATCCGGCGCTCGAACTCTTCGTTAAAGCGCTTCATTTCCCGGTCACGCAGCTCGTCCATGTCTTTGAGCAGCTTGCGCACGGGGTCCTGAATCTGGTGCTGCAGGTGGTCGAACTGTTGCAGGGCATCGCTAATCAGCCCCTCGATCTGGGCAGAGGTTTTCTCGAACTCCTTGTTCACCTTCTTGACGATCTTATCTACGCTCGGTTTGGCTTTCTTTGCCATGGGGACGTCTCCTTGCAGACGGATGCTTGGTAAGTACTGCGGGGTATCAGGCCAGTTGCCTCATGCTCCCGACGGGGCCCGGGCCACGGCGGGATTTGAGGCTTTGTTTTTTCAGAAGTACTTCGTGAATGCGCCGGAGTTTTTCTGACAGGGGAGATGCGTCTTTGGTGTTAAGGTCAGAAAAATCAATCGAATAGAAGAAATTGCTACAGTGCTTTCTCTTTTCGGTGACCAGGCCGGAGACACCCTCGGCCCGGATTTCCTCAAACGGCATATCCATTACCAGCTCCAGAACCAGAGTATCGCCCGGCTCGAAAACCTTGTCGGTTTTCATCACGCAGCCATAGCTGTCCAGCTCGTACACGCGGGCCTCGACGGTTTCTTTACGAAACAGTCCCTGGCGAACACGGAAGCGGGCAACCAGATCCGGTAGTGGGTCGTTCATTAACCTGTATCTCTGCGTTTTTCAGTACATCAGAATGTGTATATAGATCAAACAATAGACGGCGAAAGCAATTATGGCAATGCTGTCAGCCGTCTACGGTAACCCTTTCAGGGAATGGTTCAAGACCCTGGCCGGTGATTCCGGGCCAGACCCGTTACAGTGAACGGGTTTTGATTTCATACATATCAACACGGCGATCTTTAAGATTAGTGACAGAACCTTCGTTACGCACCAGTTTCAGCTTTTCCAGGTCCATATCCGAGAACATGATCATCTCGGTATTGGGCGTGGTTTCGGCCATCACGGCATCGTGGGGGAAGGCGAAGTCCGAAGGCGAGAACACGGATGACTGGGCGTACTGAACGTCCAGGTTTTCCACCTTGGGCAAGTTACCCACGCTGCCGGTGATCACCACATAGCATTCGTTTTCAATAGCCCGGGCCTGGGCGCAGTGGCGCACCCGCAGGTAGCCGTTCTTGGTGTCTGTCCAGAAGGGCACGCAGATGATGTCGACGTTCTGGCTGGCAGCAATGCGGCCCAGTTCCGGGAACTCGATGTCGTAGCAAATCAGAATGGCAACCCGGCCCGCGTCGGTATCAAATACCTTGAACTCATTACCGCCTTCAATCACCCAGTCCCGGCGTTCGTGTGGGGTAATGTGAATCTTGCGCTGCTCGTCTACCCGACCGTCGCGATGACAAAGATAGGAGACGTTGTACACCCGGTCGTTCTCGATCAGCGGCATGGAGCCGGTGATGATGTTGATGTTATAGCTGACGGCCATTTCCGACATTTCGTTACGGAACTGTTCGGTAAAGCCGGCCAGGAAGCGAATGGCGCGGGTCTGGTCCATCTGGTCGGTCAGGCCCATCAGCGGGGCGTTGAAAAACTCGGGGAACAGGGCGAAATCGCTTTTGTAGTCCGACAGGGCGTCGACGAAGTACTCTACCTGCTTGAGCACTTCCTCAACCGAGGTGAACTCCCGCATCTGCCACTGAACTGCACCCATACGCACCTGGGTTTTCTTCACGTCCAGTACTGAAGAGGGCGGGGTATACAGGATGTTTCGCCACTCGAGGAGCGTGGCATAGCCCATGGATTTTTCGTCTTCCGGCAGGTATTTGTGCATCAGCCGGGTAACCTGGAAGTCATTGGAGAGCTGGAAGCTCAGAATCGGATCGTAGATCTCTTTACGGTCTACCCGCTGGATGTACTCTTCCGGTGTGTACTGCTCGGAATACTTGAAGTAGTTGGGAATGCGGCCGCCGGCCAGGATGGCCCGCAGGTTCATGGAGCGACACAGTTCTTTTCGGGCTTCATACAAGCGCCGGCCCAGACGATAGCCGCGATATTCATGGTGGATGAACACATCCAGCCCGTACAGGGAATCACCATTGGGGTTGTGCCAGATCTTTTCGTTGCGAAGGATCAGGTCGTCGTAGGCGTGGGGGTTGCTGAACCGCTCGTACTTAACGCTTACGGTTAGTGCTACGGCTACCAGGTGGCCATTGTCTTCAATACAGATCTGGCCATCCGGGAATTGCTCCACCAGCGCCTTGATGGTGTCTTTTGGCCATGCACCGCCGATGTCGTCGTAAACATCGTCCATCAGTTCCTGGAGCTGTGGGTAATCCTCGAGCGTGAGGTTGCGCAGGTTCAGGTGCAGTTCTTCGTGGGCCATTCAGAGATTCTCCGTTTTTGACGAGCGGATGAACGGTTCAGGATGCATCAGTTTAACAGAGGTTCCTGAATACTTCGCCCGGGACTATTGGTCCAGGTATTTGATACGCCGGCTCAGCTCTTCCAGCGTTTGCCGGCCAACACCATTGGATTCATCACTGAGGTACGGGTTCTTGAGGGTGATGATGGTGCGATGCTTGAGGTTAAGTTCGTTCATCGCGCGGCCGAAGTATGTGTTCAGATAGTCCGCAAAACTGCCATCATTGATGGCGCGCTCAATGCCAAGCTGAAGCCGGTGGGCGGTGTCGTGATCGTGTTTTGCGGCAAACAGGTATGAAGGTAGCGGGTAAGCAATCAGAAGGTCGGGCTCAATCACCAGGCCACTGGCGCGGGGCTGTTCGAGGTCAAATAGCACTTCACTGATTCCCCTCGAAAAGCAGTCGAAACGTTGGTTCAGCAGCATCCCGAACAGCACTTCGAACCCGGGGTTGGTGATGACTCTCAGCCCGTTGGCCTCGAGAATCGGGGTGTCTGGCCAGTGCGTTCCCTGGCCAATACTGATTTTACGGGCTTTAAGGTCTTCAAGGCTGGAAATATCTTTGAACTTCGGCAGATTTTCCGGCATGACCAGGCAAACCCGAAAACCCAGCAAGCCGCCATCCACCGGAACGGGGATCGGATTCAGGCTGTCTTCCCGTTCAGCCGTGGTGGCAACGTTGGCAATATCGAGGATCCGGTTGTTACCTTTGGTCAGCTCCAGCAAGGCCCGCCCCTGGCTGACCTCCAAACTGCGAAGGAGTTCATAGCTGCCGTACTCGGGGGTTTTATCCAGGGCCAGCAACACCAGGTTGCGAATTGCCGGGCTATCGTAGTTGCGGTACCAGAGGGTGAGTTCCCGGCGGTTGTCTGTTGTTTCGGCAACTACATGGGTGGCGGGTACCAGGCTTGCCAGCAGGCAGGCCGCGAAAGAAACGACGCGGAAAAGGGGAGTACAACCCAAGTCGGCTTTCCTTCTGGAAGATGCATGAAATGTCGTTGTATTGTTCTGATTTGCATTGTTGTTGCTTTACGGGCAATTTTGCAACGCAAATTCGCGGTAACTGGAACCAGGACACCAAATTCATGGCTTTGATCGACAGTATTGTAGGCGCAACCGGGCAGTGGGTGGCATCAACCGACGAGTTGGAAGGTACGCTGACCGATCAGCCAGCGCCCAGTTCGGCGATGGCCTGAAGGAAAGTTTCGCCGTACTTCTCCAGCTTGGCGGCACCAACCCCGCTGATTTCGCCCAGTTCTTCGATGCTGCCAGGGCGGCGCTGGAGCATTTCGAACAGGGTGGTGTCGTGGAAGATCACATAGGGCGGCACACCCTGCTTGTCTGCCAGTTCCTTGCGGCAGGCCCGCAAGGCGTCCCAGCCAGCGTGGTCGGTGATCTGGTCCCGGATATCCTGCCCGCTGGTGCGACTGCCGGATGACTTGCTGCCGGAGCCCTTCTTCTGTACCGGGTCTTTACGCAGCTGGATAGGCTGTTCACCTTTCAGCAGGGGGCGACAGCGTTCGGTCAGCTGCAGGGCGCCGTAGCCTTCCGGATCTGCGCGGAGATATCCGTTAGCCACCAGTTGCCGGAATACCGACTTCCATTCGGTAGCCGACAGATCCTGCCCGATGCCATAGGTGGAAATGGCCTGGTGGCCGGATTGCAGGATACGTTCGTTCTCTGAACCACGAAGCACATCAATGACATAGTTAACGCCAAAGCGCTGGCCGGTGCGGTACACGCAAGACAGGGCTTTCTGTACAGCAACCGTGCCATCCCAGGTTTCCGGCGGATTCAGGCAGGTGTCGCAGTTGCCGCAGGGCTGTTCGAGGGTGTCGCCGAAGTAACGCAGCAGAACCTGCCGGCGGCATTGAGTGACTTCACACAGGCCCAGCATGGCATCCAGTTTCTGCCGCTCGACACGTTTGAACTGGTCATTACCCAGAGACGCTTCCAGCATCTGCCGCAGTTTGATGACATCCTGCAGGCCATAAACCATCCAGGCCGTCGAGGGTTTACCGTCACGGCCGGCCCGGCCGGTTTCCTGGTAGTAGGCTTCCAGGCTCTTGGGAAGGTCCAGGTGGGCAACAAACCTGACATCCGGCTTGTCGATGCCCATACCAAAGGCAATGGTCGCCACAATGATTACGCCATCTTCGCGCAGAAAGCGTTCCTGGTTCCTGGCTCGTTCTTCGGCAGTCAGGCCGGCGTGGTAGGGCAGTGCCAGGTAGCCTTTGCTGGCCAGCAACCTGGCAGTGGCGTCCACCTTGTTCCGGGAAAGGCAGTAAACAATGCCGCAGTCACTCTCATGTTCGGCTTTGATAAAGTCCAGTAACTGTTTGTTGGCATTGGTTTTCGGGGTAATTCGATACTGGATGTTCGGACGATCGAAACCGCTGATGAAGTGCCGGGCCTGGGTCAGCGACAGGCGCTCGGCAATTTCCTTTCGGGTACGTTCATCGGCGGTTGCGGTCAGGGCAATTCGGGGAATGCCGGGAAATTCTTCCGCCAGCATGCTCAGCTGCAGGTAATCAGACCGGAAATCATGGCCCCACTGGGAGACACAGTGGGCTTCGTCGATGGCAAACAGCGACAGCGACGCGTTGTGCAGCAGTTCAATGGTACGAGGCTGAATCAGCCGTTCCGGTGCGCAATACAGCAGGTCCAGTTCGCCGGTCATCAGGGCATATTCGGTGGCCCGGGCCTGCTCGAAATCCATGGTGGAGTTCAGGAACGCCGCTTTCACGCCCAGTTGTTTCAGGGCGGCGACCTGGTCCTGCATCAGGGCGATCAGCGGCGAGATGACCACCGCCGTACCCGGTCGAACCAGCGCCGGCACCTGATAACACAAGGACTTACCGCCGCCGGTGGGCATCAGTACCAGGGCATCACCACCGCCCACCACTTCCTGCACGATATCGCCCTGCAGCGGCCGGAAACTTTCGTAACCGAATACCTCGTGCAGAACCTGCTCCGGGCTTCGCCCGGTCGCAGAAGGGGGTTCGCGGGTCAGTTGGTCAAAATCCTGGTCCGGATACATGCTGGTCTTTGCCTGTGGGCGGGAAATGTTCAGGGCGGGGATGATAACAGATCCGCCGGCGGGATTGGTTAACCCCGCCATTTCGGTGGAGGAAATCAGTGCCAAGACAGGATAGAATACCGCCAATTTCCAACCACTTGATTAACCGCTTCGAACAACAACAGGGCTTGCATGCAGGAATTTGACGCAATCCGTCCCTATTCGGATGAAGAGACAGCGCCGGCCATCAAACGCCTGGTTAATGATCGGGAGTTCCTCGACATGGTGGGCAGCTTCAAGTCCCCCCTGGCGGCGAAGTGGGCGCCGGCGGTCTTGCGGATGTTTGTACGGCGCTGGCTGGTTGGCAACTTCGGCCACTATCACCGGGTGGATGACCTGCAGGCGGAGCTGTCAAAGTACGTGGGCGAACTGGTTGAAAGCACCACCTCCCGGGTAACCCACAGCGGCCTGGAGAACCTGAGCAAGACCAACGCCCATTTGTTTATCTCCAACCACAGGGACATCGTGTTTGACCCAATGGTGGTGAATTACCTGCTGTTCCAGAACGGTTTCCTGACCACCCGCATTGCCATTGGCGACAATCTGCTGCAGAACCGGGTGTTTGCAGAGATGATGCGCCTGAACAAGAGCTTTGTGGTGCGTCGTAACATGACCAGCCCGCGGGAAATGCGCGATGCTTACCTGACGTTGTCAGGATTTATCAATCACAGCATCGACACCAACCACAGCATCTGGATAGCCCAGCGTGAAGGCCGCGCGAAGGACGGTATAGACGCCACGGACCCTGCCATCATCAAGATGTTCTACATGAGCCGGAAGAAATCCGGGCTGGACTTTGGCGAGGCCATGAACCGGCTGCATATTGTGCCGGTGTCTATTGCCTACGAGTACGACCCCTGCGATGCCGACAAGGCCCGGGAGCTGGAAGTGAAGGCCCGTACCGGCAGCTACCAGAAAACCGAAGGGGAAGATTCCGAGCAGATTGTAAAAGGCCTGACCGGTTACAAGGGGCATGTGCATGTGCACTTCGGTGCGCCTATTGCCGATGCACCGGACAATCCGAAAGCCCTGGCCGCCCGCATCGACCACGAAATGCACGCCAATTACCATCTGCATGCATCCAACCTGGTGGCTTACCAGATGCGGGGCGTTCACCCGGAAGCCCGGGAAACACCGGGCAGTGTCAGTGAAAGCGTGGTGACGGCAGAAACCTGGTCGCCGGCGGACCTGGATGCGGCCCGTGCTGAAATGGAGCGCCGGCTGGAAGCCTGTGATCCGGCTATCCGGCCTTACCTGCTGGATATGTACGCCAATCCGGTGGTCAACGCCCTGGCCGCCAATAACAACGGCGAGGCGCTGACGCCAACCGAAGAATAGCCTAGGCCCAGAGCATGGCGCCCATCTCCAGCGGATGGGTGAGGGCGTCATGGTAGGGATAGGCCCTCAATCGCAGGGTTTGCAGGCCCGGGTAGGGCGCTTTGATGCGCGCGGAGAACAGGGTTTTGCCATCCTGGTCACCTGCCGGCTCCAGGATGAAACTGTCCGGCCCGGGCTCGCCGTGGCTGCCGGTACAGTCCGGTGACACCACGCATTCCACCCGGATATCCTCCGGTGCCAGCCCGTTCAGGGCCACTTCTACGCTCAGCTCCACTTCTTCATCCCGAAACTGGAATTCTAAAGCTACCGGCACTCACACCATCGAGAGTGCCGAGACGCTCCCGATGGTGGTTTCTTGGTACCTGTGATACTTCTGTATTTTGAGAAAGAGGACAACATGCTTTCGATCTACACGTTTTATTGTTAGTATCCTTTACGCTATTTTTATGAGCTTGTCCGCGTTGATGAAGAATCGTTGGTTAGTAGTCGTATTGGCACTGGTGGTTGCTCTGCAGTCGCTGGCGGCTATTGGCGATACAAACCAACCTCATCCCGCGACGCCTCATCACGCTCATAATCACGAGCATTCCCATGAAGACGTTGTCATTGACTCGGTCACGCTGGAAATGGAGGAGTCTTCCACCTCATCGGACCCTTCACCGGACCACTCGTCGGACCATAGCCATCAAAACCATGCCCACTTTCACGTAGTGCTGGTGAGCGTGGCAACGGATATTGTCATTTCGGCAGGCGGTCAGCTTCTGTCCGCCTGCCAAGCCAGCCATAATTCCGTCACGTCACCCTCTTTGTTCCGCCCTCCTATCGCATAATCCTACGATCTATCCCGCTCGGGACACACTTACCATTTAGATCTTCGTAGGAGAAGCTCCATGCTTTTTTGCAAGCCCATGGAAACTGGGCGGCGTTTACAGCCGCGCCAGAGCTATTTTCAAATATTGTTTCTGTTCACATTGGTGTTCAACGTTACCACTACTCACGCTGAAGAGAGGCCCATCAGCCTTGCCGACGCGCTGTCCCGAACAATGGCGCAAAACCCCAGTCTGCAGGTGTTTGACTTTCGACTGCAGGGGCTTGAGGGACGCCGACTGTCAGCCGATCAGGCACCGGCCTATGTGGCGGGACTGGAGGTGGAAAATGTCCTCGGTAGTGGTGACCTTAGAGGGGCTGACGGGGCCCAATACACCTTGTCGCTTTCTTCGGTCATTGAATTGGGAAGCAAGCGTCAGGCTCGTACTGGCGTTGTGAACTCCCGATATGACCTCGTAAAGGCCGAACGGGAAGCCGAGACTCTGGAACTGTTGGGCGAGGTGACGCAACGCTATGTCGCCACTCTGGCTCTGCAGGAAAAGCTCGATTTATCCGCTCAGGCCATGGCGTTGAGCGAGACCACCCTGAACACAGTTACCCAACGCGCCAAACAGGGCGCTGCACCTGAAGCCGAAGTTTTACGCGCCAAGGCGGCTCTTGCCCAAAGCCAGCTCGCCCACGACGCTCTCCAAACCGAGTACGAGAAGCGGAAAGTGGCACTGGCCTCACTGTGGGGGGAAACACGGGTGGATTTTCAGCGGTTGCAGGGCGATCTGTTCCGGTTTGAGCCTAGCGAGCGGTTCGAGGTGCTCTACCAGCAAGCCCGCGAGAGCCCAATGATTCGAGTCTATGCCAGCGAGCGGCGTATGCGCGAGGCTGAGATCCGCCTGGCACGAAGCCAATCGGAAAGCGATATTCGCTGGCAGCTTGGTGCTCGTCGTTTCGAGGAGTCGGGTGAAGCTGCGCTGGTGGCGGGAATATCCGTGCCGCTGTTTTCCGGATCTCGAAACCGGGGTGAGGTGCAATCGGCCATGGCGGCACGCAATGAGGTGGAGTACCGCCAACAGAGCGCGCTACTGAAACTCCACTCCCTCTTGTTCGAGGCTTTTCATACCCGTCAACAAAACATTGATGCGGTTGAGCGGCTGCGCTCCACTGTCCTGCCCGATCTCACGAAAGCCCTCGAGCTTACCCAAAAAGCCTATGAGCGCGGCCGCTACAGCTATGTTGAGTGGACCGCCGCACAGCGTGAACTGCTTTCGGCCCGCGAGGCACTCGTCGAAGCAGCCGCAACGGCGCTGCTCAATCAAGCTCTTATCGAACAGCTCACGGCGCAGCCCATGACTCAAGGCCACGCCCGCTAACCAAACACAGGATTATTGAACCATGCAACTGATAAAACCACTCTACTGGATACTGGTGGCCACCTGTCTGGCCGCCAGCCCCCTGCTAGCGGCGCAAGATCGGGACGATGCTTCTAACGAAGCACAACAGACCGCGCCCGAAACCAAAGGACCTCATGGTGGCCTCTTGCTTGAGCGGGACGACGCTACCGTCGAACTGCAGATTTTCGAGCAAGGTGTTCCTCCAGAATATCGTGCCTGGGTGACAAAGGACGGTAAGCCCATGACCGATGGGGTTGACCTCAACGTTCAACTCACTCGTTTGGGCGGACAAGAGGATACCTTTGATTTTACCTTCCAAGGAGACTATTGGCTGGGGGATGGCGTGGTGACCGAGCCACATTCCTTTGATGTGGAAGTCACGCTTGCCTTGAACGGTAAACAATACCAGTGGCAATGGGAATCCCACGAAGGCCGTACCCGCATTGCAGCCGATATTGCTGAAAAGGCTGGAATCCGAACAGCTGAGGCCGGTCCGGGCTCGATTGAGCGAACCTTGACCACTTATGGGCGACTGACCACCGCGCCAGAGCAAATCGCGCGGGTGCGCGCCCGCTTTCCCGGCGTCATTACCAGAGTCAATGTTCGTTTGGGAGACCGTGTTGCCAAAGGTGATCTGCTGGCGCAAGTGGAGTCCAATGAAAGTCTTAAAACCTATGATCTGCGCTCACCCATGGATGGCGTGGTAACCGAGCGCCAGATCAGTGTGGGCGAAATCGCCGGTGACCGGCCTCTATTTGCCATCGCCGATCTGTTCACCTTGTGGGCGGAGCTTCAGGTATTTCCGGGCCAGCGCACCAAGGTGGCGGTCGGCCAGAAAGTTCTACTGCAAGCCGAGGGATTTAATCAGCAGGCTAACATTAGCCATCTGCTGCCTTCCCCAAACAATGCGCCCTATACCCTGGCCCGAGTGAAAGTGGACAACCCGGACGGCACGCTGAACCCAGGCTTGCTGGTGGCGGGGGATATAGTGGTAGAGACCCTTGAGGTGCCACTGGCGGTCGAGAACCGGGCGCTGCAGCCTTTTCGGGATTGGAGCGTGGTATTTATCCAGGTGGGAGATACTTATGAAATTCGCCCACTGGAGCTAGGCCCCAGCGACGGCACTTTGACTGAGGTACTGGGTGGGCTACAAGCGGGTGACCGCTATGTAGTGGACAACAGTTATCTGATAAAGGCCGATATCGAAAAATCCGGCGCATCCCACGACCACTAACCCAGGAGGCTTTGATGATAAACGCCATCTTACGCTTCTCGGTAGAGCGGCGGTTTTTAACGTTATCCCTTATTCTGGTGTTGGTCGGTGTAGGCCTGTGGAGCTTTCAGCGCCTGCCGATCGATGCGGTACCAGACATCACCAACGTCCAGGTGCAGATCAATACCGAGGCTCCGGGGTATTCCCCCTTGGAGGCTGAGCAGCGGATCACTTTCCCGGTGGAAACGGCTCTGTATGGTTTGCCTAATTTGTCCTATACCCGCTCAATATCCCGCTACGGTCTGTCCCAGGTCACAGTGGTATTCGAAGAGGGTACGGACATTTATTTCGCCCGAAACCTGATCAATGAACGCCTCGGCACCATCAAGAATGCCCTGCCACCGGGCCTGGAGCCGGAAATGGGTCCCATCGCCACCGGCCTTGGCGAAATCTTGATGTACACGGTCGAAGCGCGGCCCGGCGCCACTCAAGAGGATGGCAGTCCGTTGGACGCCACGGCACTGCGGGAAATTCAGGATTGGATTATCAAACCCCAACTGGCACAGGTGCCTGGGGTGATTGAGATCAACACCATCGGTGGCTACAACAAGCAGTACCACGTCACGCCCTTCCCACAACAGTTGCTGCAATTTGGCGTCACCATGGATGAACTGGCGGACGCACTGCAAGCCAACAACACCAACCGCGGTGCAGGCTATATCGAGCGCAAAGGGCAACAGCTGCTGGTCCGTTCACCTGGACAGTTGGCCTCCATCGCTGAGATTGAACAGGTGGTTATCGCTAATCGGCAGGGCGCACCGGTAAAAGTCAGTGATGTGGCCGAGGTGGCCATTGGCAAGGAACTGCGCACCGGGGCGGCGACCCGCGACGGCAAGGAAACGGTGCTGGGCACGGCCATGATGTTGATGGGAGAAAACTCCCGCTCAGTCGCGCAGGCCGTGGCTGAAAAATTGAAGGCCATTCAGCCTTCACTCCCCGAGGGGGTAAAGGTGGAGGCGGTGTACGATCGCACGACTTTGGTGGACAAGGCCATCGCCACGGTGGAAAAGAACCTGCTCGAAGGCGCATTGCTGGTGATCGTCGTGCTGTTTCTGTTGCTCGGCAATCTACGCGCCGCTCTGATCACGGCGGCGGTAATTCCTTTGTCCATGCTCGCCACCATCACTGGCATGGTGCAATCGGGCGTATCGGCCAACCTGATGAGCCTTGGGGCGCTGGATTTCGGCCTGATCGTGGATGGTGCGGTGATTATCGTCGAGAACTGCATTCGGCGGTTGTCCCAGTCCCAGCACAACGGCCAGTTGCCACTGCGGGAGCGGCTCCAGCTGGTGTACGAAGCCACCAACGAAGTCATTCGCCCCAGTCTGTTCGGTGTCGCCATCATTACCGTGGTGTACTTGCCGATCTTTTCTCTCACCGGCGTTGAGGGCAAGATGTTCCACCCCATGGCGGCCACTGTAGTAATGGCATTGTTATCCGCCATGGTGCTGTCGCTGACTGTGGTGCCAGCCGCCGTTGCAGTGTTGCTGCGAGGCAAAATCAGCGAAAAGGAAAGCCCGGTAATCCGGGGCGCCAAATCGCTCTACAGGCCAGCCTTGTTGGTCGCTATGAAGTTTCGTTGGCTGGTATTGGGCGGCGCAACCGCGCTGGTGGCCATCTGTATCTGGCTGGCGACCACCCTGGGGTCGGAGTTTATTCCGCAACTCGACGAAGGGGATATCGCGTTGCATGCTCTGCGCATCCCGGGCACCGGGCTTGAGCAATCCATCGAGATGCAGTCGCAGCTGGAAGAACGGCTGAAGGCCTTTCCCGAGGTGGACAAGGTGTTCGCCAAGATCGGCACGCCGGAAGTGGCCACAGATCCCATGCCCCCCAGCGTCGCGGATAACTTTGTCGTCCTCAAGCCTCGCGACCAGTGGCCCAATCCCGACAAGACGAAGGATGAACTGGTGGCGGAAATGGAGGACGCCGTGACCCAACTGCCGGGCAACAAATACGAGTTCACCCAGCCCATTGAAATGCGCTTTAACGAGCTGATCTCGGGGGTACGGGCCGATCTCGGGATCAAGGTGTTTGGCGATGATCTGGATCAATTACTGGAGTCAGCCAACGAGGTCCTCGACGTTGTGGAGTCCATGGAAGGCGCGGCGGATGCCCGGGTCGAACAGGTCACGGGACTGCCCATGTTATCGGTCCATCCCAAGCGTATGGTGCTGTCGCGCTACGGTCTGAATGTCGAAGACGTACAAGCGCTGGTGGCGACCGGGATTGGTGGTGAAAACGCCGGATTGATTTACGAGGGTGACCGCCGCTTTGAGTTGGTGGTGCGACTGCCGGAAGGGATAAGGCGGGACATCGACAGTCTGGCTTTTTTGCCCATTCCCTTGCCCGGCGGCGACTATGTGCCGTTATCGGAAGTCGCCGACCTGGAACTGGCCCCGGCGCCCAACCAGATCAGCCGGGAAAACGGCAAGCGCCGGGTGGTGGTAACCACCAACGTCCGGGGCCGCGACCTGGGTGGATTTGTCGAAGAAGCACAAGCGCGCATCGCACAGGAGGTGGATTTGCCGGATGGCTATTGGCTGGATTACGGCGGTACCTTTGAGCAACTGCAATCGGCCAGCGCCCGTCTCGCCATTGTTGTACCGATTACCCTGGCGATCATCATCGGCCTGCTGGTCATGGCGTTCGGTTCGGTGAAAGACGCCTTGATTATTTTCACTGGCGTACCGCTTGCGCTCACTGGCGGGATTTTATCCCTGTGGTTGCGGGATATGCCGCTGTCGATCTCCGCAGGCGTGGGCTTTATCGCGCTCTCTGGCGTCGCAGTTCTCAATGGTCTGGTGATGGTGGCTTTTATTCGCGACCTGTGGCACGAGCAGGGCGACCTGATGAAAGCGATCGTCGAGGGTGCCCTGATCCGCCTGCGACCGGTACTGATGACGGCCTTGGTCGCAAGCCTCGGCTTTGTTCCCATGGCGCTCAACACCGGTACCGGCGCGGAAGTGCAGCGACCGTTGGCAACAGTAGTGATCGGGGGGATTATTTCCTCGACTTTGTTGACGCTGTTCGTGCTCCCGGTGCTGTATGCACTGTTGCACCGCAAGAAAGCGAAAACCTAGCGAACCAGCAGGCTCCGGGCACGCCTGGAGCCTGTTTCCGCAACGAAACCCTGACGGGCGCAGCACAACTGTGGGCGCGCCCGCCACTAAATTCCATAATCACATGTGATTACTTCGATCACCTCCAAAAAAATTGAAGGTATTATGGCTTAAACTCTTATTTATCATCATTACGTCCCTTGCCAGTGTTGCGGCCTGGGCGCATGGCATGTCGGTTGAAGACCAAGCCCGGATACTCAATGCGGGTTACCTGGAATACATTCGGCTTGGCGCCACCCATATGCTGAGCGGCTATGATCATTTGCTGTTTCTGTTCGGTGTTATGTTCTTTTTGACGCGCTTTAGCGAGATCATCAAGTTCATCACCGCCTTCACCATCGGCCATTCCATTACCCTGGTGTTCGCCACACTGTTCGGCATTACCGCCAATTACTACCTGATTGATGCGGTGATGAGGCAAAAACGCTCTACGTGCTCATATCGAGTGACGGGGAAGTCTACGATGCGAATTTCACAGGGGAATTCGACGGTCTGGAGTAACGGCATTCATGGCATGGCAGTGGCTCATCACCAAATACTTGATTACCGCTGCCGTCGTGGTGGTGGTCTCTGAGATCGCCAAACGCAGTGATAAGCTGGGTGCCCTGGTGGCGGCACTGCCTTTGGTGACCATTCTGGCGTTGATTTGGCTGCATGTCGAAAACCAGTCTCAGGAGAAAATTGCCCGACATGCTTGGTACACCCTCTGGTACGTGCTGCCGACCTTGCCGATGTTTTTGTGTTTTCCATTACTGCTGGGGCGGCTGGGCTTCTGGCCAACCCTGCTCGCCAGCTGTGTGATCACGGCGATTTGCTTTGGCATTTTAGCGCTGTTGCTGCGCCAATTTGGCATTGATCTGTTGCCCTAACACAAATGGGTAGATTGCAGTAACCTCATGGATTTTTTAACCCTTGATCATTCCGTTGTTGCGTGGCTAAGTCAGCCGCTATCTTCTGTAGTGTCTGCGCAAGCGCGAGGTGCTGAGCATCAACCCTCACACCATCACGTTTCTGCAGAGGGCCTGCATGGGGCTCACTCTCCCCCCCCACCTTAAACATGCCCTCGGGCACCACGGTAGTGGCAGCGACGGAAATGACTGCTGTGTGGGTGATTGTGTCTGCAGTCTCAGCCATTGCTCAATTCCAGCCATTGCTTCGACTGGATGGTCATTCAGTGGGCAGGCAGGTGGATCTCCGTTCGCAGTTCTTCAACTGAATGTCACGACCCGACAAACTTCCTTTCTACGACCGCCCATTACCGCTTGAGACAGGACAGGTGCGCCTGCGCGAAGCCGAATTCGAGCTTCGGTATGCTCTAGATTATCTGCGTACGTCTCCACTGAAGGTATCCGGTCTGCCTTACGAACTCGGAGGAGAAATTCACATCAACCCAGTTTCAGGTGGCTCAGTAGTTCTGCCTTGTCTACTTCAGAGCTGGGAACTGAAACAGCAATAGAGCAAAAGGAGGTTATCGATGGAACCCCGCAACGTAAGTTTCACTGTCGGCCTGGCGTTAGGCATTGCCAGCTTGGCCCTCGTGCTGCTGGCATCTGCCCTCGTAGTCACTTACACCGGGAGTTACAACGTCGCTGCGACGGAGGATCACACACCCGCGGTGCGCTGGGCTTTCACAACGACTATGAAAAACTCGGTGAAATCGCAGGCTTCAGACGTCACCGTTCCACCGGTACCCACGACAACGACACCACCCTGGGCTGGTACCACAGCCTTGATGAGCACACACGGCAACACGTAAACCACTACCTGAGAATTACCGGCGAAGAGGCAGCGCAGATGCCCTGGCCAGTTATCCAGGCCGCCATGGGATCGGTCTCCGGGCTGGTGGTTGTGCCCGTACAGGACTTGCTGGGCCTGGGCTCTGATGCCCGATTCAACACCCCCGGCACCATCGAGAACAACTGGATATGGCAGCTTCCAGAGCATTATCAGGAGCTTGTGGATATTGCCCGGCTCAGGGAAACGGTTCAGCTATACGGGCGGTAATGTTGCTCCGGTTATTTATTGATCAGAGTCAAGTTGATCAATAAACAAACAGATATAACTGGTGCATGAACAGGTCTAACCTGTATCCGCCAGAAACCAAAAGTTTGTGAAAGGGGGCTCGAATGGAACACCGTCTTAGCCAGCGAATTGAAGGGGAGTTGCCTATACTGGTGTACAAGCGTGGTATGCCTGTAGCCACCGGGGCGATAAAAGATGCGTCCAGGCGGGGGCTTTTTATTGTCACCGGCTTTGATGATGTTCGGCTGAACCAGGCCCTGCACTTGTCGTTCCGGTTTCCCGAGCAACCCGAGAAACACCATACGCTGAAGGCCCACGTGGTTCGAAGGGCCGACCAGGGGCTCGGCGTCGATTTTGACAGTGCAGAGAATGACGCAAGGGTCATTTCCGAGCTGATACTCTGGTTGGAAGACCACAAAGACGCAGAAGGCCGGGCGGCCCTCAGACATCGCAAGATTCACTAAAAACCCGAAACGAAATGAAGAAACAGCAATGGCTAGACTGGAAGGCAAGGTAGCAGCGGTAACCGGCGGAGCATTGGGTCTGGGGTGTGGTTTACCTGGCGTCGGATGAATCTAAATTTGTAACCGGCAGCGAGCTGGTGATCGACGGTGGCTACACCGCACACTGACAGCATGAGGCCAGCCCATGACTCTTGCCGCCTATTGCTAGAATCAGCCGCGCCAGAATCCCGGTGACAACACAATCACCACACTGAGAATCTCCAGGCGGCCCATCAGCATACCCACCGAAAGAATCCACTTGGCGGCATCCGGCAACGGGCCGAAGTTACCGGCAGGGCCGATAATGTCGCCCAGTCCAGGCCCAACGTTGGTGAGTGATGTCAGCGCGCCCGACAGCGAAGTGACAAAGTCCAGCTGCAGGGATGCTAGCAGAACCGTAATGATCAGCAGGCACAGCAGGAATATAAAGGTATAGGCAATCATCGAGGAGATAATCTCGTCGCTGACCGCCCGGCCGTTGTAATTTCGGGTAAACACCGCGCGGGGGTGCAACAGGCGCATCAGCTGCTCCCGCAGGATGATCAGAGACAGCTGAAAACGGAAAATCTTCATGCCCCCCGCCGTAGAGCCCGAGCAGCCGCCCACAAACATCAGGAAGAAGAAAAGCACAAACGCTAATGGCCCCCAGGCCGAATAATCTTCAGAGGCATAGCCCGAAGTACTGACCACAGAGGTTACGTTGAACAGCGTTGAGATGTAATTGTGTACAGGATCAAAGGCGACCGGCGACATCCACCAGCGATGCAGGGTGAGCAGCGCTGGAACAATCAACAGAATGGACACAAATAGCCGGACCTGCTGATCCCGGAACAGTACGCCCCGCTGCCCGTGCATTTCCCGTACAAACAGGAAGAACGGCAGGCTGCCAAGCATCATGAAGAAGGAAGCCTCGAGCAGGATCAGATCATCAAACTTGCCCATCGACATATCGGAAGTTGAAAACCCGCCGGTGGCGATACTGGTCAAACCGTGGTTGAACGCATCAAACAGGCCCATACCGGATAACCAATAGGTCGTTACTGCGATGACCGTGAATACCAAATAAACGAACAGAAGGCCACGGCTGAGGGTTTTCATCCGGGGCAGGGCCTTGTCGGTCCACTCCGAGGATTCGGTCGCAAACAGGCGCATACCGCCCACCCGCAGGAACGGCAGAACGGCAACGAACATACCGATAATCCCGATGCCACCGAGCCATTGCAGAATGGAACGCCAGAGCAGCAGGTCCCGGTCAAAGTTGTCCAGCCCGCTGAAAACGGTAGCGCCTGTGGTGGTAATGCCGGAGGTACCTTCAAACACCGCGTCGGCAGCAGAAATACCGTTATCGCTCAGATAAAAAGGCAGGGACGAGAGCAGGGCGATAATAAACCAGCTGGATACGGTCAGAACAAACATGTATCGGGGCTTGAGCTCCCGATTATTGTTGCGGGTAAGCAGGATACCCAGAATACCCAGCACACAGACGATCGCAGCAGACTCTGCAAACGCCATGGCATTAGGCGCGCCGGAGGGAGTTCCGGCCAGGAGAAACACCGGTAACGTCATGAAAGCACTCAAAAGTACAAACATCACGCTGACAATAAAAATAACAGGATTTAGATTTCTCAAGGTGCGCCCGTACCAGCTGACAGTGAGAGGCCGTCAGGATACCCGCGGTGCCCTGTATCCGCAAGGTAACAGCCCGCGTGGCGCAGGATTACCGGCAAATTAAAACACTGTAAATTCCGGGTAAATGCGGAACCTTACTATGGCCAGTCCCGTTCAGTTGGTGCAAGTTGATAACAGGAGTGCAACACAGCTCCGTTTTTCACCAAGGAGAAACGCTATGACTATCAAAAAGAATGTTCTGATTGCGTCTGTGGCTACGGCCGGCATTGCCATGGCTGGCGCCGCATCGGCCCAGGATATGTACAAATCTGGCGTTGGAGGTTTGTATGCGGGTGCGAATTACACGTTTATGAACGCGGATTTTGACGGAATTGGTGATGCCGACGCGGGCACACTGTCCGGCAAAGTGGGCGTAATGGCCACCGAATACTTTGGCTTGGAAGCACGCGCGGGCTTTGGTGTAGATGACGATACCGTTCGGGGCGTTGACGTTAAACTGGACAACTTCTTCGGCGGCTATGCCACCTTCAACATGGTGAATGAGAGCCCGATTACGCCTTACGGCGTACTGGGTTTCACCCGTATCGAAGCTGAGGCGGGTAATGTCAAGGACGATGACTCCGACTTTTCTTATGGCGCTGGCGTAAACTTCGCCTTCGCCCCGAACCTGTCCGCGAACCTGGAGTACATGCGTTACTACGATGATAACGATGTAACCGTGGACGGCCTGGGCATCGGCATGCAGGTCAATTTCTAATCCCGCGCCCAACGGCTCAAAGCCCGCCGGAAGACTCTTCCCGCGGGCTTTTTCATGCTTAGCCGTTTATAAAGGATCCGAGTAACAACACCCCGCCATAGCCCAGCGTATAGGCAGCCAGCAAGTGAAGGGCGTAGCGCATGTAGGTGCCAAAGGTGAGTCCCTGAATCTTGCTCATGGCCACAATGCCTGCGGCAGAGCCGATCACCAGCAAAGAACCACCCACGCCCACGGCGTAGGTAAGCCCCATCCATTCCGCAGGGCTCATATCAATCCCGGATTTCAGCAACGCAGCGGTCAACGGCACGTTGTCGATAATAGCCGAGAAAATGCCCATCAGATAATTGGCGTAGACCGGCGGCAGTACGTCATAGATGGCTACCAGCGAATCCAGCGCGTGGATTTCCTTGAGCATACCCACCAGCAACAGAATACCGAGGAAAAACAGCAGGGTTTCGAACTCGATCACCCGGATGTATTCCAGAATGGGGTCCAGATCGGAGTCGTCGCTCATGAAGCGGGACACCAGGAACATAATTGACAAGCCGAACAGGAAGGTAAGTACTGGCGGAACACTAAACAGAGCATTCCCGGTAATCGTTCCGATGATGGTGATCAGAAACAAAGCAGCAATAACGGCATCGACCTTACGTACTTCGTTGGAACTTCCTTTAAGCGAGACGGTTCCATCCAGCCCTCTGGATAGCAGCACGGCCAATATAAACACGGTAATCGATGCAGGAATGGCAAGAGTCAGCAGCGTGAGTATTTCCACCTTGTCCGCCAGGAAGATCATCAGGGTTGTGACGTCACCGGTGATCAGGGAAACCCCGCCAGAGTTAACCGCAAATACAACCAAAACAATAAATTGCAGGCGTTTCTTAAGCTCAAGGTTTAATGACAGAATAAGCGAGCAAGACACGAGGGTCGCCGTAATGTTGTCCGCCAGCGACGAAAACACGAAACAGAACAGGCCGGTAAGAAACAGCAGCCGCCGCTCCGTAACCTGGCGGGGCATGATCAGGTAGATCATGTTCTCAATCATGCCTTTCTTGTTCAGGTAAGCCACGAAGGTCATCGCTGCCACCAGGAACAACCAGAGCCCGGCAATCTCGGCAATACTTTCAGACAGCCCGGCAGAGACCGCGGCAGTTTCATCCGGGCTTACACTGAAAAGAAACAGCAACACCCAACTCAGTGTGCCAAAAAACAGGGTGGTCTTTGCCTTATTAACGTGGATGACTTCTTCAAAAATCACGCCAAGAAGCGCAAGTACCGCAACCGCAATAAGAACAGCATCAAGAACTGGCATCTCAGGATCCTGAACCGCAGAAAAGGAATAGCTGCCCGTGAATGAGCCGCCGGGAAAGTCGTTGGCGATTCTAAACCTGTATGGCGCTTATCACAAAGTGTGAGTGGGCAGATCCCTATACTGCATTTAACATAATATACATTATGCGCAGTACGGTATGGGGGTATCTGTTCAGACAGGTAAGCCCTTCATGTCGTCAGAATGGCAAACACAGGCCCCGCCGTAGTTCACAGAAATGCCTCTAAAGCCTCAATCAAGCCCTGGTGGGGATTCTGCACACGCAGCCGGCCACTTTCCAACTCTGTGGTAACGGTAAAGCGCAGGACAACCTGGCCGGCCATCACAATCTGCACGGGCTGGCCGAGGTTTGCCCTGGTCATTTCGTGGAGCTCAGTTCGGCCTTGGTCGTCGAGAACAATCCATAGAAGCCCGTCTTCCGAGATTGACGCTTTCTCTACCCGTTCGACGGGCACAGAAAACTCGACGACCGCAGGTTGTTCATCCCATAGCGTCTCTGCACCTGAAATACCTGGAAACGCAAACAGGCACACCGAGAACGCAGCGGCGGTTGCCAATCCCGATAAGCCGTTTTTTATATCCATAACTCGCTGTGAAACTCCATTATCGTCGCATCAACTGAAGCAGAGAAATTCCTGAGGCGCCGAAACGCTTGAGAGTTACTGCATGAAGAGTTGGCGATAACTCACTGAATTGTATACACTCTCATTATGTCCAATATTTAGGAGTATTGGGCATTTCAGGCTTCCCCGACTGTACAACACACTTCGCAAACAAGGCTGCCCAGATGAACGCCAGGCCCGGATTTCCCGGTTTTCCGCTGTTTGATACCGCTGATCTCATCCACGAACAGGCCGAGCTTGCGCTGTATCCGGATCTGCGTGCAGCGCTGGATGCGGTGCCCATCAACCCGGACAAAGCCCGTCAGGACTTCTACACCGCCCGCCGCTTCCTCGAAAAATACAGCGATGTTTCCGGCACATACAACCGTTTTCGAAGCGAAATCCAGCGTTTTCTCAACTACACCTGGCTGATTGCCCGCCGTCACCTTGCCCAGGCAGACAGCGACCTGATCACAGGCTACTTTGCCTTTTTGAAAACACCTCCGGCGCCCTGGATATCCCGCGGGATCTATCCTGCGTTTACTTCACAGGCGGACCTGCGCCGCTCAAACCCGGACTGGCGGCCCATGGCGCTCCGGTCCAAAGCCGTGCAGGCGCCCTACTCTGTTACCCAGGCCAGCCTGAATGCCAGCCGCACCGCCTTGCAGACCTTCTTCAAATACCTGGTGGCCCACGATTATCTGCCCAAAAATCCACTGATTGATGTCCGCAAGCGGGACCGGAACGCCAAACCCAACCTGAATCAGGACCGGGACGCCGAAGTGCGGCGGTTGACGGACTGGCAATGGTCGTTCCTGCTGGAAACCCTCACTGAACTGGCGGACAGCAACCCGAAATTCGAGCGTAACCTGTTTGTGATCGTCACCATGAAAAGCCTGTTCCTGCGGGTCAGCGAACTGGCACCGCGGCCGGTGGACCGGAACCAGGTGCGTACCCCCTGCTTTGGTGATTTCCGCCGAACCATTGTCGATGGCGAACCCTACTGGGTGTATTCGGTGTTCGGTAAAGGCGACAAAACCCGGCAAGTTACCTTGCCAGACGCCTACCTGGATTACCTGAAGCGCTGGCGAGGCCATCTGGGCCTGCCTTCTCCGTTGCCGGTGCCCGGAGAATCCACGCCTATTCTGCCGTCCGCGAAAGGTAATGCCATCGGAAAACGACAGGTGCAACGCATCTACGAGCAGGCAATGGTTGCCACCGCAGACCGGATGGAGCGCGAAGGCTATCTGGATGAAGCCAGGCAAATGCTGGCGATTCGCTCCGAAACCCACTATCTGCGCCACACCGGTGCCAGCCAGGCCATCGAGGCCGGGGCGGATATCCGCCACATCAGTGAAGAGCTCGGCCACGCCAATGCCACCTTCACGGAATCCGTCTACGTAAACTCGGAACAGGCCCGCAGGCGAACAGAAGGCCGTCGCCGGCGGGTGTAACTGCTGGTTCTGTTAAACGATGCCCAGCGATTGGTTTACCCCGTCACGAATTTCGCGGTAGCGCTCGGCATCGTTGGCAAGGATTTCCAGGTTATCTTCCGGAAAGATTTCTTTTAGCTTGCTCCTGGCTTTCTCTGTGTTTAACCGCGCCGGCATCAACTGTTCCAGTGCGCGCAACATCACTTCCGGCGAAACCGAGGCTCCGGGCGATGCACCCAGCAAGGTGCCATAGGTCTTGTCGCTGGAGACGATTATCTCCGTGCCCATCTGCAGGTCGCCATCTTTAATGATCTGTACCCGCTGCCCGGCTTCCACGGCTTGCCAGTTGAACTTGTCACCGAGCCCGGGGGCAAACTTCTCCAGCGAATCGAGCATGCTCTGCTCGCCTTTGAAGGTTTCGGAGACCAGGTATTTCACCAGTGGGAAGTTCTCCATGGCCACGTTCAACAGGCCCGGAATGTCGTGCAGGCGCATGGAGCGGAGATAGTCAATAAAGCCCCGGCCTTTCTCAAGAACCGGTTTAAAGGAGGCAAACGGCCCGAATAACAGGTAATGCTGGCCATTGGCCACCCGCAGATCCAGGTGCGGAACAGACATCGGAGGTGCGCCCACTTCTGCCCGGCCATAGGTTTTGGCGCGGTATTGGTCAGCCTGCTCCGGCGTAACCGGCGCCTGCAGGAAACGGCCACCCACCGGGAAGCCGGCGAAACGCCTGGCAAACGGCAAATGGCTCCGTTTCAGTAGCGGGAAGGCGCCACCGCCGGCGCCAACAAACAGTACATCAGCTTTATACTGGGTGGCCGTACCGTTGCGCTCGGTTTCCAGTAACCAGCTGCCGGCCGGGCTGCGGTGTGCCCGCTTTGCGCGTACACCGTACTCAATGGCCACGCCCAAATCCCGGGCAGCGTACGCAGCCATTTGTTCTGTCAGAGAGCCGAAGTTCACATCCGTGCCGGTTTCAATTACCGTGGCAGCCATCTTTTCATGGCGAGGCCGGCCCTCCATGGTGTAAGGGATCCAGCTTTTTATCTCATCAAAATCATCGGAATACCGCATACTTTCGAAGAAATGATGGCCGGACATTTCCTTGTGCCGAAGCGCCAGCTCTTCAATGAAGGATTCCGAGACCAGGGTGCAGTGCTTGGTCTGGTTGATGAACGTGGTGGGGTCTTTAATGGCACCCTTTTCTACCAGGTACGCCCAGAATTGCTTGGCCACGTTAAACTGGGCGTGGATCTTCAGGGCCTTTTCAACGGAGATAACCTCACCGTCTACCGGGGTGTAATTCAGCTCACAGTTGGCTTCGTGACCGGTACCAGCGTTGTTGAATACCCAGGAGTTCCCTGCCCCCGGGCCATCCAGCCGTTCCAGTATGGTGATATCCAGCTCGGGTGCCAGTTCCTTTGCCAGTGTGGCAAGGGTGACACCCATAATGCCTGCGCCGATAACAATTACCTTCATAGCCTGTGCCCGCCCGAGTCGGTTGTAGGAGTTTGTTCATCAAAGCCTTTTGGCCAGTGTACTCCTACTGCTGCATGTGCTCTACATCCTCACGGGCATCACGCAAAAAGGACTCCACGGTTTCTCCGGGCAGCAGCAACTGCTGTTCTATCATCGAATCCCGCCAGTCAGACTCTGCAAAGATGCATCGGTATTCGTTCGGGAACTCTACATAAAGGCGTTTGAAATACTCCCTTGCCCGCACCTTGTTCGGCTCTTTGCGGCGGGATTCCAGTACAGCCATGTTGTACAGCGCCCCGGCCCTGACCTGGTCCGGCTGGCTATCATCTTTGTAAATCCGTTCAAGGCGGCTGAGCACTTCATTCACACCGGTCAGCCGGTATTCCCTGAGGATCTCTGTGGCGGATTCCATCACCCGGTCTTCGCCGTGCCGGCAGGGTGAGCTGGCATGGTCCTGCACATACTGGTTGACGGCCCGCTCTACTTCATGACGGTGTTTGTGGTCCTGCTTCTGTTCATACACAAAGCCGGTACCCACGCCGGTGGCGATGGTGCCGGGCATGCAGCCGGCTACCATCCCGGCCAAGGCCAGGGACCCGGCAACGCCGAACGCCCTGAGAGATTTCATCTGTGTCATCTGGTCATCCCTGATGGTCTGGAATACGTAGGTTACAATCGACGAATGTCGGGTAACATACGATAACGGTCATATCGTACCGGTACCGTGACCCCTGTATTAAAACCGAAAAGGAGTAATCGAATGGCAAATACCAAAGCATACGCCGCCACTACGCCGGATTCCGGCCTGGCCCCCTACGCCATAGACCGCCGGGAGCTGCGGACCGACGACGTAGCCATCGAAATCGACTACTGCGGTGTCTGCCACAGCGATCTCCACACCGTCGAGAACGATTGGGGCGGCTCGAAGTACCCGGTTATTCCCGGGCACGAGATTGTGGGCCGGGTAACCGCCGTGGGGCCGGATGTAAAAGGCTATAAAGAGGGTGACCTGGTGGGCGTGGGCTGCATGGTAGACAGCTGCCGTACCTGTTCCGCCTGCGAATCCGGGCTGGAGCAATATTGCGATGAAGGCTCTACCATGACCTATGGCAGCCTGGACCGGCACGATGGCACCGTTACCCACGGTGGCTACTCGGAGAGAATCGTGGTCGGCGAACGCTTTGTGGTTCGCGTGCCAGAGAAACTGGACCCGGCCGCTGCGGCACCGATTCTGTGCGCGGGCATCACCACCTACTCGCCCCTGAAGTACTTCAATGTCGGCAAGGGCCACAAGGTCGGCGTTCTGGGCATGGGTGGCCTTGGCCACATGGGTGTGAAATTCGCCAAGGCGCTGGGCGCTGAAGTGACTATCTTCACCCGCTCCGAGGCCAAGGTTGCGGAAGCGAAGAAACAGGGCGCAGACCATGTGATCATCTCTACCGATGAGGCGCAGATGAAGGCAGCGGCCAACTCCTTCGACTTCCTGCTCGACACCATTCCGGTGGCCCACGACCTGAACCCCTACCTGAAATGCCTGAAGCACGATGGCACCCATATCCTGGTGGGCCTGCTGACGCCGGTTGAGCCAGCCCTGCAAGCCGGGCTGCTGGTTACCAAGCGCCGGGTGATTGCAGGTTCCCTGATCGGTGGCATGCCGGAAACCCAGGAGGTGCTGGATTTCTGCGCCGAGCACGACATCACCTGCGACATCGAGATGCTGGACATCCGCAACATCAATGAAGCCTACGAGCGCATGAAAAAAGGCGACGTGAAGTACCGCTTCGTGATCGATATGAAGACGCTCAAACAGAGCTGATCAGCCCTCCGAAAGCGCCCGGGCAGGAAATATTCTGCCCGGGCGGTCTTTGACAATCCGCTAATAACCAATCCGGTTGCAAAGGGTTAGCATGGGTCTATTGTTATCGACTCTGACCCTGGACAAGCCGAATGACCTTTGCACGCATTGCCGGAACCGGCTCCTACCTGCCGGACAACATTGTGACCAACAAGGACCTGGAACAGCGGGTAGATACCTCTGACCAGTGGATCCGTGAACGCACCGGCATCGAACAACGCCATATCGCCCTGCCCGGCCAGACTACCGTGGACCTTGCCGAACATGCTGCCCTGAGGGCCATTGAAGCCGCGGGCATCGATGCCAAAGACATCGACCTGATTGTGTTTGCTACCACCACCCCGGACAAGGTCTTCCCAAGCTGCGCCTGTATTCTGCAGGCCCGCCTTGGCATCGAGGGCTGCCCCGCGTTCGATATCCAGGCCGTGTGCAGCGGCTTTGTATACGCCCTGGCCACTGCGGAAAAGTTCATCCGTACCGGCTCCAGCAAGAAGGCGCTGGTGATCGGAGCCGAGGTATTCTCCCGCATTCTCAACTGGGACGACCGGGGCACCTGCGTACTGTTCGGTGATGGTGCCGGCGCGGTGATTCTCGAGGCCAGTGAAGAAACCGGCATTCTGTCTACACACCTGCACGCCGATGGCCGCTATGAAGAGTTGCTACACGTGCCCTGCGGTGTCGCCAACGACTTCGACGCGGTCAAGGCCGGCAAGGCGTTTGTGGAGATGAAGGGTAACGAAGTGTTCAAGGTGGCGGTAAACACCCTGGGCCGGATCGTCGATGAAACCCTGGAAGCCAACCAGATGGAGAAATCCGACATTGACTGGCTGGTGCCGCACCAGGCCAACCTGCGGATTATTTCCGCCACCGCCCGCAAGCTCGGTATGTCGATGGACCAGGTTGTGGTCACCGTTAACCGCCATGGCAACACGTCCGCCGCCTCTGTGCCCCTGGCGCTGGACGAAGCCGTTCGGGATGGCCGCATTCAACGTGGCCAGGTGGTGTTGCTGGAAGCGTTTGGCGGGGGCTTTACCTGGGGCTCCGCCCTGTTAAGGTACTGATCCATATTCTCTAAGGTGCTTTATTTATTTATTTTTAGTATTTTTAGTTCTTAGCAACCTTTGCTAGATTGCTCCTCAGATTCACTGATTCCAATCTGAGGAGCTTTCCATGAAACACCTGCTAAAAGGATTTGCACTGGGCGCTGCCCTGCTCTCCGCCCAACCAGCCCTTGCCGCTGACCGGGAGCTACTCAATACCTCTTACGATATTGCCCGCGAGCTGTTCGCCGCCTACAACGTGGAATTCAAGAAGCACTGGCAGGAAAAGACCGGTGAAACCCTTGAAGTTAACCAGTCCCACGCCGGTTCGTCCAAGCAGGCCCAGGCCATCATTCAGGGCCTGAAAGCCGATGTAGCTACCTTCAATCAGGTAACAGACATCGACATCCTGCACGAACGCGGCAACCTGATCCCCGAAAACTGGGCCGAGCGCCTGCCCAACAACAGCTCCCCCTACTATTCCACCATGGCGTTCCTGGTTCGCAAGGACAATCCGAAGAACATCCAGAACTGGGATGACCTGGTTCGCGAAGACGTGGCCCTGGTAATGCCGAACCCGAAAACCTCCGGTAACGGCCGTTACACCTACCTGGCCGCGCTGGGTTATGCCCAGGACACCTTCGGCGACGATCAGGACAAGGTTGACCAGTTCCTGGCAGATTTCCTTGGCCAGGTACGGGTATTCGACAGCGGCGGCCGCGGAGCCACCACCACCTTCGTTGAGCGTGGCATTGGCGATGCCCTGCTGACCTTTGAATCCGAAGTACTCAACCTGGCCGACCGTCTGGGCGATGAGTACGAAGTAGTCACCCCTAACGTGAGCTTTCTGGCCGAGTTCCCGGTCACCTGGATTGATGACTACGTAAGGCAGAACGGCACCGAAGAACTGGCGAAGGAATACCTGACCCACCTGTATTCTGAAGAATCCCAGCGCCTGCTGGCCGGCTTTAACTACCGGGTTCACAATGAGGTTGTGAAAGCCGAGAACGCCGACCGCTTCAAGGAGCTCAAGCTCAAGTCCATCG
>Ga0208029_1000127_pt1 | contig 56761 bp, 58 predicted proteins | sample MalvireepMed_s12_FD_184242 | JGI IMG/M metagenome (GOLD analysis project Ga0208029, IMG submission 184242) | Marine viral communities from the Global Malaspina Expedition - Malaspina viral metaG DeepMed_s12 (SPAdes) (version 2) | ecosystem: Environmental > Aquatic > Marine > Oceanic | place... | reverse complement strand
GAGCCTGAGCCGGCTGCGCGAGCAGGTACTCAAGGTCGCAGCCACGCTGAAGCTGCACGCCCGGCGCATCACCGTTCACCTCGGCGATGCGGCTGACAAATGGTGGCCTGCCTTGCTGAAGGGGCTGCCGAAGCTGACCGCGCTGGGCTGACTCGTCGGCGATACCACCACCGATCCCTGCGCCAAGCAGCTCTACTTCGGCTGACGGTGACGGCTGCACGAATGACGGCAATTCATTCCTTTAGGCTATAAATAGAACGAGAATTTGCGCTTTTTTGCATATGACAGCGGGTTCTCATGCTGCCAACGGCGGTGCCGGTGGGCCGGTGTTGGCAGCGAGGGCTGAAAATCCACTCAGCCAGCGCCCTCATGAATAAGGCGGGATAAAAATCCGGAACCGGTAAACCGCAGGCTTTGGCCACTGTCATGCAGAAATATTCATTAGCCGCCAACTGGGGATAATCGTCGCCCCAGGTCTTTACAATATAACCGCGGGTTCGAAGTGTGGTTTTCTCGCTGATCGTGCCGGGCACAAGCACCTTTGGCTGCACGCCGGACACTCCGGATCGAAGGGCGTACTTATCCAGAAGCTCCTCAAATAGCCCGGCATTATCCGCACTCAAGAGCGACGACAAAGACTCCCCATCGGCGAATTCACTACCCGCTTCTGCGCCAGGGTCAGAAACCACTACGCGCCCAACCTGGTGCCGCCCCAAGGCGGCCAGAACGGTCAGATCACCCGAGCCATAAAGCTTGGCCACATGCTTGCGAATGATATCGCCCAGATAACCTTCCGGCAGATTCTGGGCAAACACCGGATGCAAGCCATCATAGGAATACACCTGCCCCGCCACCGGCATGGTCACAGACACCGCCGAGCTCTCCGGCACTTCCGCCCCAGACATAAAAACAGCAGGCTCCGGCCGGCCCGGCGCCACCAGATCGCCGACAACCTCTCCGGAAACCTCCACAACAGCCCGATGCAAACTACTCATACGTCGCCCTGCCCTCTATCCCGCTTCAGATCATTCAGCGTAGGCAACGCACCGGCAGGCCTTACCGCAAACTCCAGCCCCAGCACCGCCAGGATACGCTCCAGTTTCGCATAGCCCAGCTCCGGCAACCGCTGATTCTCCAGCCGGGATAACGTAGTACGATCAACCCCCGCCAGCTCCGCCAGGGACTGCATCGACAACCCCGCTCGCTTGCGCTCGGTTCGGATGAGAACGGCCAACTCGGTGAGATCCACGTGAATATAATCCTCAAATTATCTTCCGGTAATTGAGTGTAGCGTATATTCACAAAAACAAAAAACGGGGTCAGACCCCCAGTACATTTGGCACGATGAAATGTACTGGGGGTCTGACCCCGCTATTTTTTAGGGCCCGACCCCTTTGTAGACTGGATGGCTTGGTGCCTTACTGTGTACTACAGCCGGAAGTCGGCCTGCCCCAGCGGCAACACGCCTTTGAGATCACACAGCACGCCGTTTTCGCCGGTGTAGCTGCGCAGTTCTTCGGCGCTCATGGCTGCATATTCGTTGTGGGGAACGGCCAGGAATACAGCGTCGTATTTACCTTTCTCCGGGTTATCCACCAGGGTGATGCCATATTCGTGTTCGGCTTCGGCGTTATCAGCCCAGCAGTCGGTTACGTCGACTGAACAACCGAAATCACGCAGCTCTTCAACCACATCAATTACCCGGGTATTACGCAAATCCGGGCAGTTTTCCTTGAAGGTCAGGCCCATTACCAGCACGCGGGAATTGGCAATCGTCAGGCCGCGCTTGATCATAATCTTTACTAATTGCGCGGCGGCATAGGGGCCCATATTGTCGTTAACACGACGGCCGGCCAGGATAATATCCGGGTGATAGCCAATCGCCTCGGCTTTGTGAGTCAGGTAATACGGGTCTACACCAATACAATGGCCGCCCACCAGGCCGGGCTTGAACGGCAGGAAGTTCCACTTGGTGCCCGCAGCCGCCAGCACTTCGTGGGTATCAATACCCAGCCGCGCGAAAATCATCGACAGCTCGTTCATCAGGGCGATGTTCAGATCGCGCTGGGTGTTCTCAATCACCTTCGCCGCTTCCGCCACCTTGATGGAACTGGCCTTGTGGGTGCCGGCAGTGATAATGCCTGCATACAACTCATCCACCTCGTCCGCAATCTCCGGAGTAGAGCCGGATGTCACCTTCATAATGGTGGTCACCCGATGCTCCTTGTCGCCCGGGTTGATCCGCTCCGGGCTGTAGCCGGCGTAGAAATCCTTGTTGAACGCCAGGCCGGAAACCTTCTCCAGCACCGGCACACACACCTCTTCGGTCGCGCCCGGGTACACCGTGGATTCGTAAATCACGATATCGCCGGCCTTCAGCACCTTACCCACACTCTCGCTGGCCTTCACCAGCGGCGTCAGGTCCGGGGTTTTGAACTCGTCAATCGGAGTCGGCACCGTCACGATGTAAATCTGGCAATCGGCAATGCCGTCCAGAGAGTCGGTGAACGACAACTTACTCGCCGCCCCCAGCTCCTCACGGGAAACCTCGCGGGTGAAATCCACGCCATCCTTCAGCTCGGCAATCCGGCCAGCATTGATATCGAAGCCCACCACCTCACGCTTCTCACCAAACGCCACCGCCAACGGCAGCCCCACATAGCCAAGGCCAACAACCGCGATCTTCTTCATCCATCCTCCAAACTGCGTTTGGGGGTCAGACCCCGGATACATTTCATCATGCCAAATGTACCGGGGGTCTGACCCCGAATTGAAATTTAATGGGGTACCAGGATTTCGGTGCCGGGTACCATCTGTTTCAGCTTTGCTTGCAGTGCCTGCTTAGCGTCGTCATCGCCGTGCACTACACGAATCTCTTTGGGCGCGCCGGGGATGCCTTCCACAAACCGCAACAAATCACTCTGCCCCGCGTGGGCCGAATAGCCGCCCACCTGATGCACCTGAGCGCGGATGGTGTAGCGTTCGCCATCCAGCTCCACCCAGCCACCACGAGGGCCATAGGTGAGAATGTCTCTGCCCGGAGTTCCGGCGGCCTGATAGCCCACGAACAGTACGTCATTGCGGGCATCGCCCAGCATAGCTTTCAGATAATTCACCACCCTGCCCCCGGCGCACATGCCGGAACCGGCCAGCACCACGCAGGGGCGGTGGGATTTGGCCAGGTATTCTACGGCATTCAGGTGGTCTTCGTGGGAGTTGATCACAGTGAGCTGTTCGAAGGAAAGCGGGTGGCGGCAGGCTTTCACCAGCGCGCGGGCCTCGGCGTCCCAGAAGGGTTTGAGGTCGCGGTAGATTTTGGTGAACTCGGCGGCCAGGGGCGAATCTACAACTATCTCTAGTTGGTCCCAGGTGAGCCCTTCACTGGAGCCTGACTGGGGTCTGCCCCTACGTGGACTGACCCCTCCGGCACCAAGCTCAGCAACAGGCTCATCACCAAACTCAGCAATCAACCCCTCAATCTCATACAACAACTCCTGCGTCCGCCCGATACTAAACGCCGGCACCAGCACAGTACCCCCATCTGCCAGCGCATGTTCCAGCACCCGCTTCAACCGATACCGCCGGGTTTCCCGACCTTCATGATCTTTATCGCCGTAAGTGCTTTCAATCACCAACCGGTCTGCCCGCTCAGGCGAAACCGGCTCCGGCAGCAGCGGCGAGTGAGGCGCACCCAAATCCCCGCTGAACACCACACGCTCTTCATGATTCCCGGCCCTGGCATCGCACTCCACATACGCTGAACCAAGAATATGCCCAGCCCTCTGCAAGCGCACCGAAAGCGAACACTCACCCTCATCAAATACCTCATGCCACTGCCCATAAGGCACCGGCACAATACGGGAGCGGATCAAATCCAACACGCGGTTGATTAACGAACGATCCCGGGTGAAGCCAATCTTCAGGGCATCTTCCAGAATTTCCGGCAGCATGATGGAGGAAGGCTCGGAGCAGATGATAGGGCCATCAAAGCCGGCGGCCAGAAGGTGGGGAATGCGGCCTACGTGGTCTATGTGGACGTGGGTGACCACCAGGGCGCGGATGTGGGAGATGGGGAAATCGATGGCGAGGTCGCCAGCATTGGCGCGCTGCTTTTCTTCCTGGCCCTGGAACAGGCCGCAGTCTATGAGGATGCCAGCATCCATAACCCGAAGCTCATGGCAAGAGCCAGTCACCCCATTCACCGCTCCATGGTGCAAAATCTCAATCATTCAACAATCCTTGTTTAATGGTTTCACAAAAAGTTCAGGCAGCCATCGGGTACCAAACCGTCACCCCAAGTTCCCCCGCTTCTCCCAAATCAAATCCACAATCCCATTACTAGGCGCATACCCCTGCACCGTACTCAACAACAACTCCCGCACATCCTCATAAGCATCGGATTCTACGGCGTCTTGCAGGGCAAGCAGGATGGCACGCAGTTCGGGCCAGGGCAGGAAATCTTCGTTGGCGCGGTGGATTTTGGGGTGGGAGGTGGTCTCGGGGTTATCCCCTATCAGGAGTTCTTCATACAGCTTTTCGCCGGGGCGAAGGCCGCTGAAGGCGATGGAGATATCCCCGTTGGGGTTGGCCTCGTCACGAACGGTAAGGCCGGAGAGCATAATCATCTGGCGGGCGAGCTCGACAATCCGCACCGGCTCGCCCATATCGAGTACAAACACATCACCGCCCTGCCCCATAGAGCCGGCCTGTATCACCAGCTGGGCCGCTTCGGGGATGGTCATGAAAAAGCGGGTAATGTCTTTGTGGGTCACCGTTACCGGGCCGCCGCGGCGGATCTGTTCGCGGAACAGCGGAATCACCGAGCCAGACGAGCCCAGCACATTGCCAAAGCGCACCATGGTAAAGCGGGTGCGGTTTACCCGGCTAACCGCGGAATCGTCACCCAGCAGCTTGGGCGCCTGCTCCGCACTCAGGGCCTGCAGCACCATTTCCGCCAGGCGCTTGGTGGCGCCCATCACATTGGTGGGGCGCACGGCTTTGTCGGTCGATATCAGCACACAGTTAGGCACGTTGCAGATAATCGCCGCCTGGGCCACCTTCAGGGTGCCGAACACATTGTTCAGAATGCCCTCGGCCACATTGTGCTCCACCATGGGCACGTGCTTGTAGGCCGCGGCGTGGTAAACAGTATCCACACCCCACACCGTCATAATATCCCGCAGGCGCGAGCCGTTGCGGATAGAGCCCAGAATCGGCACCAGCTGCACATCCAGCTTCTGGGATTTCACCCAGCCTTCCAGCTCGGTATGAATCGCATACAACCCGTACTCGTTATGCTCATAAAGCACCAGCACCTTCGGGCCGACATTCACAATCTGCCGGCACAGCTCGCTACCAATCGAGCCGCCCGCGCCGGTTACCATCACCACCTGGTTTTCAATGCAGCGGCCGAACAGGTCATCCACCGGCGGCACCGGGTCCCGCCCCAGCAGGTCGGCCACGTCTACTTCCTGCAGGTCATCTACCTTCACCTTGCCGCTGGCGATATCCATAATGCCGGGAATGGAGCGAACATGAACGGGGAAGCGGGCCAGGTTGTTCAGAATCTCCTGCCGCTCGGCGCGGGTGGCCGAAGGAATGGCCATGAACACTTCCTTCACGCCGGTTTTATCCAGCATTTTCGGCACCTGGCGGGACGAATACACCGGCAAACCTGCAATGCTGCGGCCCACCAGGCTCGGATCGTCGTCGATAAACGCCATGGGCTTATACAGACGCCCCACCCACAAAGACGCCAGCAACTGGTTACCCGACGCACCCGCGCCATAAATGGCAATGGGCAGGCCACCATCGGTCTCCACCCGCTTGTTACCGATAATGGTGCCGCCTCCCAGCAGCCAGTCACCCATAAAATACTGCCGCGCCGCCAGCCGCAAACCGCCGATCAGCAACAGGCTCAACCACCAGTACGACACCATAGAAGAGCGAGGGAACAGCAGATCCCAACCCGTTGCCTTGGCCGCAACCACCACAGCAATCAGCGTAAGGAACCCCAGCGTAACCGCCTTGAAAATGGTATACAGCGCCTGCCCGCCAAAATGCCGCATCACCGCCCGGTACATGCCGGTCACAATATAAATCGGCAACGCCATCACCGGCGCCAGCACAAACAACCACGGCTGATTACCCTGCGGCCAAACCCACCCCTCACCGGCCAGGCGCAAATAAAGCGAAAGATACAGGGCGGTCCAGATCAACAAAACATCCACAACGATCTGAAGCGAACGCTTCTGGGCATAGCTGAGGCGAATTAAACGTTCCTTGAACATGCGAGCATCCTGGTTACTGCTGGAAAATTGTTCTTTCGGGATTGTGACAGTTTTTGGCGTTAGCGGGGAGTGGGGAGGTTGTTAAGCTTTGTCAAACTTTGGGGCCCGGCAAAGGGGGCTGACCCCGCAGGGGTCAGACCCCTCCCACTCCAAACTTTGGCAGATGGTCAGGGAGTCTGACCCGTAGGGTCAGACCCCTTCGGGGCATCTTCGGAGTCGGCAAAGGGGTCTGACCCCACAGGGGTCAGACCCCTCTCACTCCAAACTTTGGCGGATGGTCAGGGAGTCTGACCCGTAGGGTCAGACCCCTTCGGTACCCAGCAAAGTCTCGGCCTCCACCAAAATCTCTTCCAAATGCCCCTCCCCCACAAAACTCTCCCCATAAATCTTGCAAAGGCTCTCCGTGCCACTGGGCCGGGCCGCAAACCACCCATTCCGGGCCGTCACCTTCAACCCACCAATCGCCGCACCATTGCCCGGCGCAACCGTCATGGCTTCCACAATCGGGTCCCCGGCCAACTCGGTAAACGGCAAATCCTCCGGCTTCAGGGTTTTCAGCTTTTGCTTCTGCTCCACCGTGGCGGGGAAGTCTTTGCGGCGGTACACCGGCGCGCCGTATTTCTCCGTCAGCTCTGCATAATACTCACTGGGCAACTTGCCGGTCTTCGCGCGAATCTCCGCCGCCAGCAGGCACAAAATAATACCGTCTTTGTCGGTGCTCCAGGGCTGGCCCTCAAAGGTCAAAAAACTCGCCCCGGCGCTTTCTTCGCCGCCGAACACCAGCTCGCCGGTATGCAGGCCTTCCACAAACCATTTGAAACCCACGGGTACTTCGTACAATTCCCGGCCCTGCCCGGCTACCACGCGGTCGATCATGGAAGACGACACCAGGGTTTTACCCACCTTCAGCCCCGCGCCCCACTGCGGCCGGTGGCTGAGCAGGTAATCGATGCACACCGCCAGGTAATGGTTCGGGTTCATCAGGCCGGCAGCGTCGACAATACCGTGGCGGTCGGCGTCCGGGTCATTGCCAAAGGCGAGGTCGAAACGGCCTTTGATGGTCAGCAGGTTGGCCATAGCCGCAGTGCTGGAGCAATCCATGCGGACCTTGCCGTCGTGGTCCGGGGGCATGAAGGCGAAATCCGGGTCCTGGTTGCGATTCACCACTTCCAGATCCAGGCCATAGTGCGCCGCCACCGCATCCCAAACCGCCAGCGCCGCGCCGCCCATGGGGTCGACACCCAGCTTCAGGCCGCTGCGGGCAATGGCGTCCATATCCACCACCTGCCCCAGTCGTTGCACGTACTCCTGCACAAAATCCCAGGGCTCGGCCGCCACCACCGCCTGCCGGCGCGGCGAGGTTTTCACGCCCGCAAGCCCGGCTTCCAGCAACTCATTAGCCCGCTGCTCAATCCAGCCCGTAGCATCCGTACCCGCCGGGCCGCCGTCCGGGCCGTTGTATTTAATCCCGCCATCCTCCGGGGGGTTGTGAGACGGCGTAATAATCAACCCATCCGCCAATGCCGCCGGCTTATCGGCGTTGTGTACCAGAATGGCATGAGACACCAGCGGCGTGGGCGTGAAGCCACCGGCAGAATCCACCCGCGTAACCACACTGTTACCCGCCAACACCTCCAACACCGAATCCATCGCCGGGCCAGACAGGGCATGGGTGTCTTTGCCCACGTACATTGGCCCGGTAATGCCCTGCTTGCTGCGCCAGTCCACTACCGCCTGGGCAATTGCCAGGATGTGGTAGCGGTTGAAGCTGCGGTTTAACGACGTGCCGCGGTGGCCGGAAGTGCCGAAGGTAACTCGTTCAGCGGGGTTCTGGGGGTTGGGGGTGTGTTCTTTGTAGGCTGCCAGTACTTTGTTCATAGCTTGGGAGGATTCCTGTTTTTGGCCACGGACACTCACGGACGCTCACGGACGAAAAGAGCGGTCACTGGTAACACAGCCTATAGTACGATTCTTTTGATTGTGGCTTTGGGAAAGGTGAAGTTTATTAGCAAGCCGGTTCTGTGGCCGGTGGCCTTCAGGTAATTAATCAGCTGCGGCTCGGCTGACAATGGCAGCCTTAGCTGGGCTTTCAGTTCTAAGACAATCGCACGGTTAACCAAAAGATCCAGGCGATGCTCGCCAACGGGCTGGCCCTTGTAGTTAACAACTACCGGTACCTCGGCTTGCACCTCCAGCCCGCGCTGGCGCAACTCATAGGCTAACGAATTCTGGTACACCGCCTCCAGAAACCCAGGCCCCAGTACCTTATTAACTTCATAAACAGCACCGCGAATGCGATAAGTCAGCTCCTCATCCCTGAGCATAACAACCTCTAATTTCTGTCCGTGAAATCACTTGTCCGTGAGTGTCCGTGAGTGTCCGTGGCTAAGAGGCTTTCAGTTCTTTTCTTCCGTGGCAAAAGAATCTCTCAATAATCACCAACCAAAGTCAGCCACCTCCAACGACCTCAGCCAAACTAACGACAGTTCCAACATGCCGGGCCGACAACTTTACATCGTCAGTAACCAACACATAGCCGCCCACTATGGCAGTCGCAGAAATTATGCTATCCGGGAGTTTAAGGGAGGTGTTTCGACGAATTTTGATCGCAGTCTCCTGAACGGAGCTCAGTAACTCGAATACGGTGAGATTTTTTAATACCGCCTGTAGAGCTGCCTCATCACTTCCTGTCAGTGATGGCCAAGACAGCAACTCCATCTTGGTGATTACAGAAACCGCATAATGCGCGGGAGGAAGTCTCAGCTTTTGGTTCAACGCGTAAATTACAGCATTGGTATCCAGCAAATACTTACCACTCATCCCTCATTTCCCTTTGAATAGCTACCGCGTCCTTTCCTTTGAACGCATCAATATCGAGATCGCTAAAATCCAGTGGCGCCTCCTTGGACGAAGGAACAACCTCCTCCCGGACCATCACAATCACGCGAGCATGGCCGTCCGACAATTGCGAATACTCCTTTGGAATTCGCACCAGCCCTTTTTTGATGTCGGCCTCGAATTCAATGGCGTACATCTCTCAACTCCTCTTCAAACCGGTAACGGACAGTCTAGCAGTTTATCAATGATGAAGGTGACAGGGGGGCAGCGTGCCGTTATCAACTCTGTAGATCAAAACCAGGTCTGGCTTGATGTGGCAATCCCTGAAACCATGCCAGTTGCCGGTCAGAGCGTGGTCGATAGCGACTCCGCGCGGTGCCCCCTTCCCTGGAGTTAATTGAAATTCCTTTCTCTAGTCTTTCAATGCCCCTTTCGCATCCTCTCAAGCGCCGTCTCCCTGGCTGCCCGACGAATCTCCTCCAGTGTGCGATGACTAAAACCGCTTTCCTCCCCCTCTAGCAGTGCTGCCCGCAATTGCTCCAGCCCGGCACTGCGCTCCTGATCCCTTCGGATCAAATCGCGAAAGTACTCACTATCGTTTGTAAAATCACCACGAGCGATCCGAGACTTAACCCAGTTGCTCTGGGTATCTGTCAAAGTGATTGTCTTGCGAACAGTCGTCATAAAGCACCCCCAACATCATACTATTGGTGCAGAATAGCAAGCTTTTAAAAGCATAAACGGTAAGCGAAAAATACTTTTCTTTAATCTTTTTTCCGTGTCCTTCCGTGGCAAAAAAAATCTTTAACCCAACTAATCACAAGTCCAGCTTATACCGAGCATAGCGCCCTTTGCTATAAATGGGCGCCAGCACGCCCTCCGCAACCAGGTGTTGGAGATCCCGGGTAGCCGTGGCTTTGGAGCAACGCGTTAAATTCTGATATTTCGCCGCATTGATCCCATTTTCAAAGCTCGGCGCATCCTGGCCCAGCATCCTGCGAATCAGCTTAAGTTGTCGGTCATTCAGCGATTCAGTGTCGAGCCCGTCCCAGAAGCGGGCCTTTTTCACCACGTACTGAATAACATCAAACGTACCATCCAACGCCTCAACAACCCGCTCGCCAAACCAATTTACCCATGGCGACACATCCAGCGTATCTTTCGACACCTTGTTAAGCTGCTGGTAATAAGCCTTCCGATGCCGACTTAACACCGTCGCCAGGCTCATCATCAGCGGCTGCCCCAGCATCTGGCACACAGCCACATCCGCAACAGCCCGCCCCACCCGGCCATTACCGTCTTCATAGGGGTGAATCGTTTCAAACCACAGATGAGCAATCGCCGCACGCGCCACACCAGGTAAGGCGCGGGAGCCATCCTCAAACCAATCCAGGAACCGCTGCATTTCCTCGGGCACACGCACAGAAGGCGGGGCCTCGAAGTGAATCGTCGGATTGTGAACAGGGCCAGAGACTATCTGCATGGCATCTGGATGGGTACGCCACTGCCCCGCTATGCCGGCCGGGCCCAGAAACGGGCCAGAATTGTGCGCCGGAAGCACCAGTTCATTCCAGTGGTGCAGGCGTTCCGCTGTTAATGGTTCTTCGTAAAGGTCTATCACTTCAAGAATCAGAGCGGAGATACCTGCCGCTACCGGGTCATGTACCGCTATCTTCTCATTGGGGCTCAAAAAATGATTCTTGATGGAGCTGCGCACATCCTCGCGATTAAGCGATTCGCCCTCAATCGCACTGGTTTCGATCGCAGCGCTGACCAGAAGGTCCAACTTCGCTTCGCTACCAAGGCTTTCCGGCACAACCGCCATCGCCCCAAGAATCTTATGAGACGCCGCAAGAGCCTTACTCGTCCAGAGCTCTGCAGATTTCTGATCAAAGCTGTAAGCGGGCCAGTTGTCCAGTTGCCATGTATACATCGAATGAGCCATTAGAAGAAACCTATCGGCTCACCTTAGCATGAAATATGAGCCGATAGAAAAACATAACGGCTCAACCGAAACTGGGCCTCCCGTTCCGTGGATTTCGTGGCAAAAAAAGATCCTTATCCTTATCACGCACCAACCGAGGAATGCCCCTTTCGCATCCGCTCAAGAGCAGCCTCGGTAAGAAACGCCGAGCGGGAGCGAGCCTCGGCAGGGTGCTCCTGCACATACCGGTCAATCTGCTTCAACACCAGACTCGGCACAGTGATATTGATCTTTTCGGCCTTACCAAGAAACGGTGTTATATCCACCTCAACAAAGCCCCAGATAGCCCCGTCGAAGTCAGGATTACACCGATGCACAGCAATCGCCTGGGCAGAGGGGATCTCCTCCCCCATCTCCGCCAGCAACTCCAGATGCCCCAAAATCGCCTCCTTGGCGTTGTCCAAAGCCTCATCTTCACTATCACCGGCAGAAAAACACCCCGGAATATCCGGCACACTTACGCCAAATTGCTTGCCGTCATCTGTATGAAGTGCAACTGGAAAACGCATAGCCAATACCTCTGCTTTTGGCATCCTATGCCGAAACATTTACTTCCACCCCGCCTGTTTCCAAACACTTCTTAGAGTGCCTTTCGGAATATCTGACTTCGGGTGGGGCAACGTTACCAATCCTGGTTTTTCGGGATGTTTGAAGTGGTGGTGGCTACCTGTCACACGAACCAACTCCCACCCATCTTTCTCAAGCATTTTTCTAACTTCAGAACTCTTCATGCAAATCCCTTTGCCTTTAGTGGCTACTATAACCACTAAGATGTTTTTATCAACACCATAACCACCTTTTCAGGGGTGGGGGTATTTATTGCCACGAAATCCATCTCGAAAGAACACGAAAAACCTATAAAAAACATATAAGAAACACTTTTTTATCCTTTCGTGTCCTTTAGTGGATTTAGTGGCAAAAAAAGTCCTTAAACCCCAGCCTCAGCCATCACCAAAGCCAAAACCTCACAAGTCTTCCCAATCTCCCCCTCCGTCAACGTAGGGTGCACCAAAAACATCAAACTCGTCGCCCCCAACTCCCGCGCCACAGGCAATCGAGGTTCCGGGCGCCAGCCAGTGCCATCAAACGCCTTCTCCAGGTAAACCTCCGAGCAGGAACCAGAGAAACAAGGCACGCCGGCGGCGACTATCTCATTCAGGATACGGTCCCGATCCCAGCCCGGCTTCAGCTGCTTAGGCTCCACAAACACATAACACTTATAAGCCCCATGCTCCACATCCGCCGGCACCTCGGGCACGCGCAGGCCTGGTAGTTCGCGGGCGCAGTCCCAGATGGCCTGGGCATTGCTTTGCCGGCTGGTGCTCCAGTCCGGCATGCGCTGCAGCTGGATGCGGCCAATGGCGGCCTGCATTTCCATCATTCGCCAGTTGGTGCCAAAGCTCTCGTGCAGCCAGCGGAACCCGGGCTCGTGATCGCGTTCGTACACGGCTTCCCAGCTTTTGCCGTGGTCTTTGTAAGACCACATCTTCGACCACAGGGCCTTATCGTTGGTGGTCACCATGCCACCCTCGCCGCCGGTGGTCATGATCTTGTCCTGGCAGAAAGACCAACACCCCACATGGCCAATCGACCCCACCGAACGCCCCTTATAGCGCGCGCCGTGGGCCTGGGCGCAGTCTTCAATCACATACAGCCCGAACTCCTCCGCCAGCGCCATAAAGCCGTCCATGTCGCACGGCCATCCGGCCAGGTGCACGCACACAATGGCGCGGGTGCGGGGGGTAATCACCTGGCGCACGGTGTCCGGCGTAATGTTCTGGGACTCCGGGCAAACCTCCGCAAACACCGGCACCGCCCCGGCGGTGACAATACTGGAAGCAGACGCCAGGAAGGTGCGCGGTGTAACCACTACCTCATCCCCCGCACCAATCCCCAGCGCCTTCAACGCCAAATCCAGCGCCACGGTACCGTTGGCCAGGGCAATGGCGTATTCAGCATCCGCAAACACCGCAAACTCCCGCTCAAACTCCCGGCCCTCCTGGCCTGTCCAGTAATTCACCTTATTGGAGAGAAGAACATCGCGTACTGCATTGGCCTCTTCATCAGAAAAAGAAGGCCACGGGGAAAAAGGTCCGTTCAGCATGGTTACTCTGTATTTTGTTTAAGAAAAAGATGAAAGATTGTTTGCCACCAAAGCCACACCACCCCACCCCAAACGCCCAACCAACTCCGCCAAGCCAGGGCTTTTGTACGGCACCGAATCATCCTCCCACCGCCGCCGCACGCTTTCATGCAGTACCGGCTCCACCGCCCGCACGTGCTTGCGCCCCATGGCCTTGTAGAAGCCCTTGTACTCATTGTGCTGCCGCCCCGCATAATCCGGGTTCAGGCGCAGCAGGAAGTGGGGTTCCAGCCCCAAGCCGCAGGCCTGGGCTTCGCGGGCCATCCACTCGCCGGGGATATCGCCCAGGGCGTGGTCCGGGTAGCCGCCGCCGATGTCGGTATGCACACCGGCAAACCACACCTGCTGCAAATCAATCCCCGGTTTGGAGCTCCACAGGGTAGGTTCGAAATCCTGGCGCATCTCGTCAATCGCCACCGCATGGCGGGCGTGGTTGATGGTGCGGCTGGGCTCGGTGTCGTGGAACAGGTAGCGGCTGGTGCCCAGGGTACCCAGAAACGGTGCGGGAATGCCCAGGGCGCCGACGGTATCGAACACCCCGATAAAATGAATACGGCTTACATCCGCCACCGCGTAGTTCCTGCGGAAGGTCTCCGCCTTCTCCCGCCCGGGGGCAGAGGCCGGGCCGCGGTTGCGGTACAGGGCATAGGCATGGCCCACCTTTTCGGCATGCTCGCGCCGCAAAATCCCGCAGTTGCGAATCAGCCCCGCCAGCGAACGCACGGTATAGGCACCGCGGCTGAACCCGAACAGATACAGCGCATCACCCGGCTCGTAGTTGTGCACCACAAAGCGGTAGCAATCCTGAATGTTCTTGTCGATGCCCTTGCCGGTAATACCGCCGGAGAACTTGTCTCCCTCAGAACCCACACCCCAGTCGTAAAACACCACCTGCTTGTTACCGGCCGCATTTTCCGGGGCAATGCCCTCAGCCAGGCGCAGAACGTGGGTGGATGTGTCCGATTCCGGCGATTGCCAGGTACCGTCTGAACAAATGATGATGTTTTTCATAGTGCCTCCTATTCCTTGGAGTTAATCGAAATTCCTTTTCGGCCACGGACACTCACGAACAAAGCAAGTAAGGCTTACCAAGCCAACCAGGCTACAAAGGGGTCGTACCCCGCAGGGGTATGACCCCACCCTTCTGCCAGCGCCGATCCCCGTCAGTCACTACCAAACAAATCCCGCGTATACACCTTGCCTTCAACGTCCGCGAGGTTCTCACTCCGGCGATTGGCAACAATCACATCCGCCTCTTGCTTAAAGGCATCCAAATCGCGAATAACCCGGGAGTGGAAAAACTCGTCTTCCTCCAGCTCCGGCTCATAAACAATCACCTCAATACCCTTGGCCTTGATGCGCTTCATGATTCCCTGAATGGCGGAGGCACGGAAATTGTCAGAGCCGGATTTCATCACCAGACGGTACACACCCACCACCTTCGGATTGCGGGCAAGAATATCGTCCGCGATAAAGTCCTTACGGGTACGGTTAGCATCCACAATCGCTTTGATCAGGTTATTGGGAACATCTTCATAGTTGGCCAGCAACTGCTTGGTGTCTTTCGGCAAGCAATAACCACCATAACCAAACGAGGGATTGTTGTAGTGATCGCCAATACGCGGGTCCAGCCCCACGCCATCGATAATCTGCCGGGAGTTCAGACCATGCCGGGCGGCGTAGGTGTCCAACTCGTTGAAGTAGGCTACGCGCATGGCCAGGAAGGTGTTCGAAAACAGCTTAATGGCCTCGGCTTCCGTGCTGTCGGTAAACAGTACCGGCACATCATCTTTCAGGGCACCCTCTTTGAGCAACCCGGCAAACACTTCCGCCCGCTCAGAGCGCTCGCCCACCACAATACGAGACGGATACAGGTTGTCATACAGCGCCTTGCCTTCGCGAAGGAACTCCGGCGAAAAGAGAACATTATTGCAACCAAACCGCTCAGATACCTCACGGGTGTAACCCACCGGCACAGTGGACTTGATCACCATCACGGCATCCGGATTAACCGCCATCACATCCTGAATGACCGATTCCACCGTTCTGGTGTTGAAGTAGTTGGTCTTCGGATCGTAGTCGGTGGGCGTGGCGATCACCACATAATCTGTGCCCTTGTAAGCCCGTTCTTTGTTCAGGGTTGCAGTGAAGTTGAGGTCTTTGTTGGCCAGAAAATCAGAAATCTCTGAGTCTACAATCGGGCTTCTTCCGCTGTTCAGCAGCTCAACTTTTTCCGGATCAATGTCCAGGGCTACGACTTCGTTGTGCTGAGCTAGCAACATGGCATTGGACAGGCCCACATAGCCGGTACCGGCAATAGCAATTTTCATGATCTTCCTCATCTATCCAGAATCACCTACCAACGAGGCGCCCAACAATCTCTTTAATAGCCCGGCTACTACCATCCAACGCATCGGTGTGCGGAAGCCATTTCCGCCAGCCAGGCAGCGCCCTAACCTCATGGTCCGTAGCCGCAGCAATAACCTCCACACCCTGAGCCTCAAACAACGCCTTAGCCCGGGGCATATGCAACGCAGAAGTCACCAGCAGAACACGCTCAATACCCTCCCGCGCCAGAATATCCGCCGTGAAATCGGCATTCTGGGTGGTGTTGAGGCTGCGCTCCTCCAGCACCATCGCGGAATCGGGCACACCAAGCGCACTGATGAAACGGCGCATAGACTCCGCAGAAGAAACGGCACTGTATTGCGGATCGTGCCCGCCGCTTAAAATCAGCAGCGGCGCTTTACCGGCATGATACAAACGTGCGCCGTGCCATTCGCGGTCTGACGCAGCGCCGAGATTCGGGTAAGAGGCACCATAACTTAACGGTGCGGTACCGCCGCCCAAAACCACAATCGCCCCGGCCTTCGGCATGGCACTGGCATCAACTGCAGGGTGCTGGTTTTCCATATAGCCGCGGATGGCATAGCTGGTAACGGGTAAAGACCAGCACCAGAGCCACACAAGCGCTAATGTGCCAAGCCCAAATGCCAACCTTCGTCTACCAGCAACGCCTAAGATCAAGGCGAGCAAGCCTCCAAGAAGCGCAGCGCCCAAAGGAGACATAATAGCGGTGGCGACTTTAGAAATGATGAACATTTAGCGGGGCTCGAACACCATGGCTGGATTACCCACCACCGTAACCCCCGGCGGCACATCTTTGGTAACCACGGCGCCCATACCAACCACAGCACCCTCACCCACTTCAATCAACTGCCGCACAGAAGCACACCCACCAACCCAAGCCAACGGGCCTACCTTCACACCACCGGCCAACACTGCATTCGGGCTAACATGGGCAAAAACCCCCATCACACAATCGTGCTCCACCACCGCTCCGGTATTCACAATACAGCCCTCACCAACCTCCGCGCAGGCGTTGATAACGGCATTGGCGAACACCACAGAGCCAGCGCCAACCAGCGCATACTTGCTCACCACCGCGGCAGGATGAACAACAGTAACCAGCCGGCCACCCGAAACCGCCAACTCACGCTGTTTAACCTGGCGAATCCGGTTATTACCAATGGCAACCACAATGCCATCAAAGCCCTTAACATCTTTCAACAACGCAGCGGTGTCGCCAACAACCGCCCAAGGGCCGTTCTTCGTCAGCCCCGGCCAGGCATCATCAAAAAACACCACTTCATCCCAGCCGGCCAGCCCAGCAGCATCGGCTACCACCTTGCCGTGGCCACTGGCACCGAGAATCGCAAGGCGCATCAGTCTTTGCTCCCGGTGAACTTAGACATAGTCACCTCACCCTCCCCACTAATCCCATCCCGAACCAGCACCTTCTTCACCGTAAGGAACAGAATCTTCACATCCAGCCAAAGCGACTGATTGTCCACATACCACACATCCAGCCGGAACTTGTCTTCCCAGGAAATCGCATTGCGGCCATTCACCTGCGCCCAGCCAGTTACACCCGGGCGCGCGTCATGGCGGCGGTATTGTTCCTGCGAATACAGCGGCAGGTATTCCATCAACAGCGGCCGTGGGCCTACCAGGCTCATATCGCCCTTGAGCACATTCCAGAGTTCCGGCAACTCATCCAGGCTAGTGGAGCGCAGAAAACGACCAAAGGACGTCATTCGTTCAGAATCTGGGAGGGGGTTACCGTTCTCGTCTTGTGCGTCCAGCATGGTACGGAACTTCACCATTTCAAACGGTTTGCCGTGAAGGCCCGGGCGGGTTTGGCGGAAGAATACCGGGGAGCCGAGTTTGCGGCTTACCTGCCAGGCGACGATGAGGATAACGGGGGAAAGGAGTAGCAGTCCGAAAGCGGAAGCTAGTATGTCAAAAATACGTTTCAGCATGAAGAGCCTAATCAGGGGGATTGGAACTTACTGGGTCACTTTCCGCACTAACAGAGTGCATTCTTTATCAGTATCAAACAGGTAATCAATGCCGCTGGTGATAACCACTTCCATCTTGCCATCAATCCTCAGGTAACGGTCGTGGACGTTCCTGTACGCGGCGCTTGTGTCTTTTTTGACAGACCAGTCGCGGCAGATCTTCTTAATGTCTGTGATTGTTTTCTGCTCAGCGCGAGACAAGAAAATAGAAAGCGGCTTCCGGGGCAACAACTCAAAAAATTTCTTGCCGTTCGGCTTCAGCGCCCCTGTCTGGTCGTAGCACAGATAACGATCCACTACTGTCACATTCGATGCATCGGCCAGCAACGCTGAAAGCCAGTCGTGCGCTTTACCACGATGCTCGCCGGCCTTAAACGACATCACAAACTGGCTACTAACGTGATCGCCCTGCACACTCACATTCGGGTACGTGATTTGATCTGCGCTAAGCAGGATCTTGTAGCGGGTTTTACCTGCAAGCTCCTCAGGTGTCTGGTTTGTAAAACCCATATTCGCCAACTGCTGGAGCACTGAAGGATCTTCAATACCCACGCGCTTGAGCTGGGTCGCGCTGGTAATATGTGGAGGATGATACAAGCGCAGCAGATTCTGAATGGTCGCAGTGCTGGCTTCCCCTACCGCGCCTCGCTTGAAATCGTGAAAAACCTTCAGCATTTGGTCATCCATGGCCAAGGTGTAGTCCATTAACCCATCTCCAGAAGCTCGCCGAGGGTGGAATCAAAAAAGCCCGTGGGGAAATTCACTGGCTCCCCTTCGCTGTTGCAAAAATGGCCGGTAGGCAAAAAGCCAAGCTGCAGAAAACCTTCTTCGGACGACTGCTTGTAATACACCAGCGCGTCATCGGCATTCAGCCGCTTGTGGTAAACCTCGTAGCGAACACGGTTGATCAGGTGTTCGCAATGGGTTTCAACCACCAGCTGCACGCCACGGCTAGCCAAAAAGGCAAAGAACTCGCCCAAACGAGATTGAGCCCCAGGGTGCAGGTGAATCTCGGGGTTTTCGATCAGCAACAAATGCCCCGGCCGAGCCGTCAGGCACATAATCAGCAGCTTCAGCAAATAACTGTTACCGGCGCCGGTATTCAGTGGAGACACTTCACCCAATTCGCCCATCACAAAACTCAGTTTTATGCGGGTGCTGGTTACCTTGCTGGTAACCGCTTCGCATTGAGTGCCGGTAATATACCCCAGCCACCAGGCCAGTTGCGCTTTCAGGGTTTGCGCCGGCGCTTCAGAGCGGCAAAGTTCGGGGCTAATGGGCTTATCCTTGCGCTGCTCCAGATAACCCAAAGCGTATTGGCCCTGAGCACCGATCTTCAGCTCTTTGCTCAGTTCCGCCAACTCTTCGGGGCCGCTGCGGTTGGCCGACAGGTAGAACAGGGTTTCTTCGTATTCGTAAAGTTTTTCACGGTCTCCGGTAAATCCCGGGAGGGTTTCGGTAATGAACACCCGGAATTCTACGCCTTTGTCAGTTGTTAAGCTGATGCCCACATGCGCCGCATCGGCAGTGCGGCACAATACGTCATCCAGTTGCACATAAGGCTTCACCAAATCCCGAAGGTAGGAAAGCTTCTCCTGCTTGAGATAGCTCATACCCACCAGGATGGCCTGCAACACCGTCGACTTCCCAGAGGAGTTGGTGCCCGTTATCAGCGTTAACGGCGCCAGATCAAAGCTCTCGGCTTCAATACATTTGTAAGCCGTTATATCCAACGTTTTTAACATGCTAATTCATCCCTGAGTTTCTCAATACGGCCGAAGCGGTAATCTACGCTGCTGGTACTGTCCACCCGGTTGCGGAAGTAGTCCCCCGCGTCAAAGTCGCGCTTCAGCTCGTTCAGCCTGTCTGCCAGCTCTCCCTGAGCAAGCCCTTCCTGCGGCAAAATCACAAAACCATACGCCAGACATTCAAACAGAGCCATGTTGATCGGGCGGCGGTGTGCGTTCTTCATAGCGAAACGGAACGCATCTTCGCCAAGGCAATTGAAAGCGCGCTGCATGGCCCGGTCAAACACCGCTTTCAGCTCCTCAAACAGCTCAGCGCCAGCGCTGTTCAAGAACTGCATCACAAAGGCCAGCAGCTCTTCCAGATTGCTCTTGTACGCAAACTCAATGCGATGCTGTCGCAACAGATAGAACGCCAGAAAACGCAAAATCACGTACTGATCCCGCATACGTTTGGGCTGAATACTGCCGCCAGTGGCCTGAATAAAAGAGGGCAAGGTACTCAACTCATTCAAAAAGCGGGTAGATTCGCCACAATACAGCGCATTCCGCATTTCCTGGTTGTTCAGGCGTGTGCCGCCCCGGTTTACCCGGTCGAATATGTCGTACTTAACCCGCTCCGGCGTAGGCGGTTCAATCACATACACCAACAGCTGGTAGCGTTCCAGCTTGCTGCGATACAAGGGCGGCAAATCGGCAAACCGTGCGCCGTTAAACTGGTGCAAAAGCCCCAGCTTATTCAGCGCAAACTTGTTGTTCATAAAGTCGATAATGGTGCTCACACGCTGGCGGCCATCCACCATCTGCTTAATACCCAGTTCGTTCTCGAACACGTAAATAACGGGAATGGGAATGCCCATCAACAGGCTTTCAATCAGCTCTTGTTTCTGCTCGGTTCCCCACACCTTGCGCCTTTGAAAATCCGGCGCTAGCACCAGCTCTTTGGTTTCTTCCACCATGCGCTTTACTTCAAACGCGCTGTACTGATCGCGGCTAACCTTAATGACCGCATCCGGATAGACTTCCGAAGAATCGAGTTCAAAGCCGTGTTCGGCTTCGAGCTTGTCGGCAATCCTGTGGGTGTCAGTCATTTGGGCAGGGCTCCGGGGAAATGTTCATAAGCTGGCCGATCACCTCCAACGTTCCGCTTTCAGAATGTAATGGAAGCCAAACCTTGATGGTCTAGCGGTACTTTTTGATGTTTAAAACCGTGGTCAAGAATTCGGACTAGCCCCTGCCTCCAGGTGTTTTCCTTCACCGTGCGTTTGCACTCCATCAAGTGAAGAATAACGGCGTCATCGGATAAAAACTCACAAATAGTGCCGTCTGCCACTTTACGCTGCGACAAATAGCGCAACGCGCTTTTGTCACTGGTATTCACCAACAACAAGCGGTTTGTGGACGAAATGGTCACCTCTGCCTCGCCCTCCTCATTGGCTTCAACCACCCTTACCTGACTGCCCAGCTGCACGTGATTACCATCAAACCACCCCAGCCGGGTTTGAAGATCAAACCTCATCATCGTTGTCTTGCATAAAGGCCAGAGTTTCTTCATTCAGCTCAATCAGCGCCCGGTTAAAGGTAGGCACAGCAAAGCCGTCTTCCGTCAGTTCCAGAGGGCTGACCTCGGTGCGCCCCTGCGTGTTGGTGATGAACTCATAGGCCCTGACCTGCCCGGGCTTGAGCAGGTCGTCTTCAGTGTAGCCATATTGCACCATAAGCTCTTTGCGCTGCGGATGCTGGCCCAGCTTGAGCAGGTTGTTCATCTGCTGGAACATGGTTTCACTATGGGTGGTGCACCACACGGGCACACCACGGGACACAATGCGGGACAACGCACAGGCCAGGCGTTTTTGCATGGCTGGGTGCAAATGAGCCTCAGGCTCTTCAATAATCAGCGACCGATATTTGATGGTAGAGCGCAAAAAAATCACGATAGGCGACAGCTCGCCCACCAGCGACGACGCCACATGGTAGGGCAGGCTATCTTTGCTGCCCTGTGCCTGATAGGAGTAATGATTAATGGCCCCCTCCTGGCTGACTACCCGGCCATTAAGAATGGTTTTTTCCAGGTAATCGGCAATATCACCGAGCCTCGCTCTTTTGCCACGGCGATTTTCAGTCAGGCCCTGTAAAAAACGCACCACCGGCAGGGTAAACGTGCTGCTGATCTGGCGGCCACCCCAAGCTTCCATCAGCTCGGCGGTAAGGGCGCGATAGGTGAGCATAAAGCCCGAACGTGCCGCTGGCAGATACAGGGTTTCGCCTTCAACCCGGCGCCCGGCGCTAAGCCCGCCTATGGGGAACAGGGGCGAGCTGAGATCGTCCATCAGCAGCTTCCAGCACAAGTATTGCACCATGCGGTACTTTTCCGCTTCGCTCGGTGCCTGGCCGGCCACAAACGGAAAACGCACATAACCTTGCCCGGCAGACAGCCGGCTACTGCCGTCCTGCTTTTTTTCATCCCACTTTACTTCCAGTGGTTTGGGGCGCTGATAATGCGAGATGGATAAATGCTCAATGCCCAAGCCAGGGTGGGAAAAGATTTCGCGCACCAGCTCATTTTTTTTACTTTTAAGCAGGCTGTTAAACCACTCCACCAGAGCTTCTTCAAAGCGGACATCCACCTTGGTAGTGCTGCCCGGTTCCAGCAGGGCAGCGCAGGCTTTGTAGCTATCACTGCCCGGTGGCTCCTTGGGGAAAAGCCCGCGCCCCAGAGCCAGCACCCCCCACAGCAACGACACCAAATAGCTTTTCCCGCTGTTGTTTTCGCCTACAAACAACACCAGCGGTGCAATTTCCACCTGAGCGGAATGAATTTTGCCAAAGCCTTTTATGTTCAACGTCCAGCGCTGTTTCATACCCTTACCTCTGGTAAACGTTGGCATATGTTAGCAGCTTGGAATAACGGCTTCACTTGTAGCACTCAGGAAGCCGATCTCCCGCAACATATGCTCATTCACCTTATGCACGTCGTATTTTTGCTCGGCAATGTTACGAGAGCGCTGGCCCATGCGGGAAACGAGGCGAGGCTCTTCAATAAACCGCTGCATAGCCTCTACCAACTCATCCACCGCCTTTACCGGCACCAGAAACCCATTATCACCATCAACCACGGTTTCCCGACAACCCGGAGCATCAGTTGTAATCACAGCCCGGCCCATGGCCATGGCTTCCAGCACCGTGCGGGGCGTGCCTTCCCGGTAGGAAGGCAGCACATACACAGAACAACCCTCTATGGCTGGGCGAACATCATCCAGCCGGCCCAGGTACTCAACAGTACCGTCTTGCTGCCAGCTTTCCACTTCCTCAGTGCGAACGGAATCCGGGTTATCATCCACCGCACCTACCAGCCGAAATACAACCTCGGGATGGCGCTTTCGAATTTCCCGTGCTGCGGCAACGTATTCGCGAATGCCTTTATCACCCAACAAACGGGCAATCAACAGGAATACGGTTTGCTCTTTCGGCAAGGCTGCAGGCTGAAACTGGCTCAGATCAATGCCCGAACCATTGACAACCGTGGTAGGAACCCGGGCAGGAACCAGGCTTAGCTCGCGAAACAGCGCTTCGTCATCCGGGTTCTGGAAAAAAACCCGCTCGGCCCTGCCCAGCGCCAGGGCATACAACCTGCGCGCCATTTGCTGAATCAGCTTGCGCTTGCCGGTCGCTTCACCGGTAAACGCATAGCCCAGGCCGGTAATCAATGCAAAGCGGCGTGGCACCCGCGCAATCCAGGCAGCCAGAGTGCCGTATATGACTGGTTTGATAGTGTAGCCAAGCACCGCATCAACCCGAATATCACGCATTAAACGGTACAGCCCAGCCAACCCCTGCAAATCGGTAACAGGATTAATGCCTGCACGTTGCAGCGCAACATCGTGGCAGATTACACCCCATTCCCGGAGCTTTTCCGTTACTACGGGGTTAGTCGTGAGCTCCGGAGCTGCGGCATGCACCTCAAGGCCAGCATCACACAGAGCCTTAATCAACGGGCCGCGAAAGTTGATTAACGAACGGTTCAAGCCTGCAATAACCAAAATACAGCGAGGTGTCGTTTTTTTATTTGGCATCTAATTCACTCAATCCCTTGGGTGCGCTCATCACAACCGCAAATCCGCCTCACCCAAAGGCAACACACCCTTCAGGTCAAACAACACACCATCCGCCCTCAGATAACCGCGCAGATCACCGGCACTCATGGCCGCGTATTCTTTGTGCGGCACCGCCACAATCACACCGCTGTAGCTGCCCTGCTCCGGCTTATCCGTCAGGCTGATGCCGTATTCATGCTCCGCTTCGGCGCTGTCTGCCCAGCAGTCGGTTACATCCACCTGACAGCCAAAATCCTGCAGTTCTTTCACCACATCAATCACCCGGGTGTTGCGCAAGTCCGGGCAGTTTTCTTTGAAGGTGAAGCCCATTACCAGCACCCGGGCATTGGCGATGGTGTGGCCGGCTTTGATCATGGCTTTTACCAGTTCCGACGCCACATAGGGCCCCATGCCATCGTTGGTGCGGCGGCCCGCCAGGATGATTTCCGGGTGGTAGCCAATGGCCTGGGCTTTGTGGGTAAGGTAGTACGGGTCTACCCCAATGCAGTGGCCGCCCACCAGGCCGGGCTTGAACGGCAGGAAGTTCCACTTGGTACCGGCGGCGGCCAGCACTTCGTGGGTATCAATGCCCAGCTTGGCGAAGATCATGGCCAGCTCGTTCATCAGCGCAATGTTCAGATCTCGCTGGGTGTTCTCGATCACCTTGGCCGCTTCCGCCACCTTGATGGAACTGGCCTTGTGGGTACCGGCGGTGATGATATCCGCGTACAGGGCATCCACTTCCTCGGCAATGGCGGAGGTAGAGCCGGAGGTGACCTTCATAATGGTGGTTACCCGGTGTTCCTTATCCCCCGGGTTGATCCGCTCCGGGCTGTAACCGGCGTAGAAGTCCTCGTTGAACTGAAGGCCAGACACCCGCTCCAGCACCGGCACACACACCTCTTCCGTGGCACCCGGGTACACGGTGGATTCGTAAATCACGATATCGCCGGATTTAAGCACCTTGCCCACACTCTCACTGGCCTTGACCAGCGGCGTGAGGTCCGGAGTTTTGTAGTCATCAATGGGCGTGGGCACGGTCACGATAAACACCGTGCAGTCTGCGATGTCATCCAGGGAATCGGTGAACGACAGCTGGGAGGCAGCGGCCAGTTCCTCTGCAGAAACTTCCCGGGTGAAATCCTCGCCCTGCTTCAGCTCCGCAATGCGCTTGGCATTGATATCAAAACCCACAACCGGGCGCTTCTCGCCGAAGGCAACGGCAAGGGGCAGGCCTACGTAGCCGAGGCCAATAACAGCAATTTTCTTCATGATATTAGTCCATTAAAGATTTAAAAATATTCTTAGCCACGGACACTCACGGACCCACACGGACAAAAGACTTTAAAGAACTCAAGAAAGTATTTTCTCTTGTCCGTGAGCGTCCGTGAGTGTCCGTGGCAAAAAATCAGTCCTGCAGGAGCCTAATTCTTCAAATACCAAGGCATAGCCTTAGCAATCCCCTCCCGAATCCGAAACTCCGGCGCATACCCAAGCTTACTGGCCGCCTTACCAATATCCGCCTGGGAATGCCGAACATCCCCCGGCCGGAAATCCCGGTACACCGGCTCTTTGTCATACACCACACCATTCTCCGCCAGAGCACTCTTCAGCGCGGCGAACAGATCATTCAGCGTGGTACGGTCACCGACCGCCACGTTGTAAACCTCGTTTTTGGCCGAATCCTCCGCCGTGGCCGCCAGCAGGTTGGCCTGCACCGCATTCTCAATAAAACAGAAATCCCGGCTGGTCTCGCCATCGCCGTTGATGAACACACCCTCACCACGCACCATAGCGGCGGTCCATTTCGGGATAACGGCGGCATAGGCACCGTTCGGGTCCTGGCGCTTGCCGAACACATTGAAATAACGCAAGCCAATGGCCTTGAAACCGTAACTGCGGGCGAACACCTCCGCGTACAGCTCGTTCACATACTTGGTGACCGCATAAGGCGACAACGGCTTGCCGATGTTCTCCTCCACCTTCGGCAGCGCCGGGTGGTCGCCATAGGTAGAGCTAGACGCCGCATAAGTGAAACTCTTCACCCCCGCATCCCGCGCCGCCACCAGCATATTCAGAAAACCGGTTATATTGGCTGCATTGGTGGTGATGGGGTCATTCAAAGACCGGGGCACCGAACCCAGTGCCGCCTGGTGCAGCACGTAATCCACGCCCTCGCAGGCCAGAACACAATCGTCCGGATTGCGGATATCACCTTCGATGAAGGTGAAGCGAGACCACTGTTCTGGCGATACCAGAGACTGGACTTCATCCAAGTTGCTTTGGTGGCCGGTGGCGAAGTTGTCGAGGCCTATTACTCGCTGGTTTAGTTTTAGGAGGTGTTCGAGGAGATTGGAGCCTATGAAGCCGGCTACGCCGGTGACCAGCCAGCAATTCTGGTCTGACAGCAAAGAATTCGTTAAATTCTGATATTGCGACATAATTCCATCCTAACAAATTGAGCCTTCAAAACGCGGGAGACAACCTTCAGCGTGTAACCGATAGGTTGATACACGAGACTTGCTGAATGGCATGAAAAGCTTTCGTATAAAAACCGACTCTACGCCTGCTTAAAACATCATCCGTATAATCTTTGGCTATTTCACAGTTTCTCCGCGCCATTGAAATTTGAAGGTCGACATCACACAAAACTTTTCTAAGATCACAGCTTAATTTTTCTACGTCCCCCGGCCGATGCAGAAATTCTTGGTTAATGAGCTCGGGAATTCCACCGGCAGAAGAAGCCAATACCGGGCAACCCCGGCTCATTGCTTCTATGGTGGATCTTGGCAACCCTTCTTGAAGGGACGGCTGTAAAAGCACATCCAAGCCGTCTAAGAAATCGAAAACTTCCTGGCCGGACGACAATTGACCGAGCAATACAACGTTTTCATGCATACCATGAGCGTCGATCAAACCATTGACATGATCGGGCGCGCCGCCTCCTGCCAACAGTAACTCAATTTCAATACCAGGTTCGCTTTCCTTCAGTTTCTTCAGCGCTTGAATTGCGACGCTAAAACCTTTGTACTTAACACCGACATTCGAAAGCATCCCAACCTTGAATTTTCTACCCGCCGAGTCACTGTTGATCTTATGCAAACGTCTTTCTAAGACCGACGAATCAACTTCGCCGATGTGGACATTAGAGGCGTTCTCTGTAATCTCGCCAGGGAAAGGGTATTTTTGTTGAAGAAAGTGCTTCGTAACGTAAAGTGCCGCAGTCGAGTCTCTGACGATTTTACGCATCTTGAGAAACTTGATGGGCGCCAAAACCTTTCCTGCAAGGTTTCCGTAGTGCCACACACTGTCCCATGCGCAACCTACTACTTCTACAATGTAAGGTTTTCCCAACTCAACGCAGATGGCGTGCGCATAAGAACCGAGGGATGATGGAACTCGGATAACAACAACGTCAACTTCTCTTATGTGTTCTCGGAGCTTTTCTTTTATTTCTGAAAAATAGAGAAAATAATCTACACCGCCTTTAACATTCCAAAGCGGATCAAATACTACACCTCCCGCCGAAGACACGACCAAGCCCTGCTCCAATTCATTATTCTCAACGCCTCGCGATACGACCCGTACCTCTTGAATAAAATCCGTATCAAAGAAACGACTCCATAATTTTTTGCCGAACCGGCCGGGCGAGTATGCAACTCCATCCTCAAAATGGAACATATGATCATGAACAAATAGCAACTTCACTGATTTTCACCCCAGCTTCACGAAAAAACTAACCTATCGAAAGTAAAATCAGGTTTTTTTAACCAAATGAGTTAAAAAACTTATGAATGCACTCCAAAATCGATGAGCATGCAATAATTCTAAGGGCTTCTGTTTGCTGTCAGTACTTGATAAAATTCTTCAAACCGAACCTTGTAGTCAAAGCGATCAATCATCGTCTTTTGCATGTCAAGATCACGCCCCTCCCTAGTTAGATACTTCGCCTCTATCGCATCCGATAAAGCATCAACATCTAGAGGAGAGTATAGAGCATAGTCGTCGCCAACCGTTTCCCGTATCGGCGCGATATCCGAGGCTACGAAGGGCAGCCCCATGACTAATGCCTCAATGAGAGCGTTAGGCTGACCTTCCGTAACCGAGGGAAAAAAATAGCAATCAAGAGTGTTAAGAAAAGCCGGTATATCGCTCCGGTTCTCAAAAACTAATACCCTATCCTGAAGCCCTTTCTCTTTGAGAAGATTTTCAGAATTTTCCTTTACGCCATTGCCACAGAGAAGAAAGTAGATATCGGGATACTTTTCGACAAGTTTCTGTGCCACAGCAAAAATTGTTGTGTGGTTTTTGGCCTCGTTGAATCGTCCCGTGTGGCCCACCACAAATGCATCATCCGCTATACCAAGGGATTTTCTTAGGTTTGCAGCTTCATTGACAAAACTTTCAGGATTAACGCCATTATAAACTACTGAAAAACGCTCATTATTTCTCCATTCGTTTGGGAAGAAAAAGTTGAACGCTGCCTCAGAATTCGCCACTATATTAGTTGAATGCTTTAACGTGAGCATTCGCACCCATCGGTTATAAAGCCTTCGGAATGGGTCATCCCTAAAGTGATCTGAAGAGCCGCGATAAGCCGCGACTCTATTTGGAACACCCGCATTGTGTGCAGTAGATAAAACCCTTCCTGCAAAGTTTCCAGTAAAATCACAAACAACATCAACCCCTCCAGATACCAGAAACCCTTTTAGCTTCCTGTATCCTGAAATGTCAAAGTAACCTAACTTCTTCTTAATTACGCTAACATTATCCAAAGCCAAAAACTCATTATCCAGTTGTCCATCGGATCCCGACTTGCAATAAATGTAGACCGCTCCAAACCGCCAATGACATTCTGTTAAAAATCTAAGTAGGTAATTTTCCAGGCCTCCAGAATTTAAAGCACTAACAAAAAAAACAACGTTCATAATTAATCACCGGAAATTTTTGGGAGCATCAAAAACGATGACAACGTTAACGCAGTCGCTCGAGAAAAAACCTCACAGCGCCACAATACGCAATACAAATCTGGCCTAGCGTGGATTACGCCTCAAAATTATACTAACCCCCTATCAAACAACAAATTCAAATGTTCAACTCCTCACCTTTGAACCGAGCCAACTTCCTGCATTCACAAAAATCGCGTTCAAAAAAAACATATAAAATATATCCTTATAAACGTAAAAGATCGTCCCTCGATTCATACTTAAGGCAGTAATAAGAAAAATAGAATAGACGAAAAGATAATTTCGAGAGCCCCTTTTTAAATTTTTCAAACACACAGCTGAAATCAGCCCAAAAAGAGTCATTATTAGGAACGTAAAATACAAACCAAAGTTTACATATAAGTCGGCGAGGATCTCAGAACCTTCCCCATATGTTATGTTCGAGCCTTGACCAAGGTATGTAAAAAACCTGGCAGTCCCCTGATACTGATACGGTATACTTAACGCATCTATCACAAGCCCACTAGCAAAGGGCACTACACCAACAATAGTTCCAATATAACTAACGCCTAACAAGTAAGGGTGGTCCCAGGGCACTACATCAAGGGCCCGGTATTGAATCCGTACTGAACTCGCCAGCTCATCTGTGTAATTGGCACGCTTCTCTCCCTCGATTAAAGCCTCATAACCACGCTCAAAAAGGTTAGCTTGTGAAAAATCAGCAGCTTCGCGACTTCTACCAAGGCCCATTATTGTAAACAGGATCGCGCCGACAGTTATTGAAACAATCAGAAATCTCAAAGACACCTTTTTTACATACACTGAATATAAAAAAGCGACAAGCAACAACACACGCAGAATCTCACCACGCGAGCCTGAAAACATGAAAAGCACAAGAAAGAGCAAAAGGACCATAGAAAAAATCATCTGACTCTTTGCTTGAATGATAATGCCTTTTATGGTTGTGCCTTCCGGAATTCGACTAAAAAAATAGAATAGCCTCAGATAAATAGCAACCTTAAGCAGAAGAAGGAAATGCGTGGCTCCGCTTCCCCAAGCGTTTACGTTGTATACTCCTTTGAGAATTGTTCCGCCGGCAGTTGCCAAAAACCCTAAAAATAAAATTATCAAAAATATATCAACGAACTTGGTATTAACTCTTGATGAACATCTGTTTTTAAAATTTTCACTTCCTATTTGCTTGAAAATCAAAGAATACCCAAACATCCAAAAGTTTATTGCTACTACACTCATCCATGTAGCAAAATTAACCACATCTTTGTTCAACCAAATAAAGTTCGGCCTCAAAGGCTCAATACCGATCGAAGCCAAGAAAGGTATTTGCATGTGAACAATGGCGTACCCAACCAGAAATATGACATCGAACCGCAACCAATTCTTTTCGACCCTATGATGTGCGATAAGAAAAGATAAAATTAAAATCGCGAACACAAGTGAAAGAATGAAATTAAAGGAGTAACTAAATCCCTCAAATCGCTCTGGCTTTATTACCAACAAAAGAAGAATAGAAAAGAAATAAAAAAGTGAAATTGCAGAAACCCTAATCGACATCAGAAAACCACAATATCATTAAAAAAATTAAACATAATCGACTCAACTGTCTCATATCGACACGAATAGCAGAATTGATAAGTAATAGCAGCCTGCATATTTTAAGGTTTTTTGGTGCTATAGATAAATTTACTAAATGCCCAAATTATTGTGAGCATCATCTCACAGGTCATACTCCTTGAAGTTCAGTTAGGCGTGGAAGTTGACACTACAAGTATAGAGTCATAACTAGATCATTTCTTCCGTCTAGTTAGCCCGCGTTATATTTTTTAATAGAAGAGCAACCATCCACTCCTGCGGCACAAACCCACCCTCAACCCAATTCAACCCCTCATCCCAATACCCCGGACAAGCATCATACGGCTCCACAGCAAACCCATAACAAATCTCAACAATCAAAGGATTTCCCGCTTCGTCGTGAACAAAGTCATAAGCCACTACCTGGGCACCAAGTTTCTTATTAACCTCAAACGCCAATGCCACACACCGCTCATCCATAGCTTCCCGGCTAAACTCTATAGCCCCACTACCCGACGCCCGAAAATCATTCTCCCTAACGAACCGCTTAACAGCGAATGCCCTGCTCCCAATAACAATCACCCGCAGGTCCGAATCATTGCCAGGTATGAATTCCTGAAAGTACACATATCCTCTTTCGTTGGGCTGCTGCTTGGCAAAATCTGTGGTGTACAGTAGGCGCCCAATGCCTTTCAGCACATAAAAGAACGAAGCTTGCTTTTGCCGAAACTTTCGGAACCGCTCCTTCAGCGCCGTAAAGCGATCATACTGCGGAAAGCCCCTCCCGAAAGCTTTGCCGATCAGCTTTCTTGCCTCGCCTTCTGAGCGAACCAGGCGCACATTTGCCGCACCTGCACCGCCCTTGAGCTTGAAGACCTTGGGATAGATTGTAGCCTTGGCCCACGCAAGCGCTTCTTGCTTGTCGTAGAACACATAGCTCGGTACCAACGGCGCACCAATGGCTTCCAGCAAATACTTCTGAGCGACCTTGTCGTCAAAATGCCAACCGGTTTTGAAGTCCGGGAACACCTTAATTCCGGCGTGCTCCAGCGCGAACAGGATCTTCTTGGCTGCTACCACGTCTTTATACACTGCATGGTGGTGGTGCCACATGAAAGCATCGCAATCGCTTAGCTGTTCAACTATCTCGCTGTCAAAGGCGTTGACGAGTTTGTAGGGAATGCTTTTCTTTTCGCAATAGGCAATCCAGCGGTCAGAGAAGCTTCCGGGGCGGTGGTGGATGGCGATTTTCATGGCTTTAAGTTTTCTTTGATGACAGCTCGGGAGAGGTCTGCATGGGCCTCACATCGCATCAGATTGAGGAAATAGCTTAATGCACGAGTTGTGGTAAGCCGGAAACCTAGACGATTAAAGAGCGCATTGATGTACCGATTCTTGATAAAAACTTTTGCCGACCAATAGCCAAGGTAACTGCGCTCCCGTTGTTTGACAAACTCACGCCAAGCTTGTTCTAAACGAACTTGGTCCTGAATAATCTCACTATACTCATCAATGCGGCGATTGACCTCTGCACAGTCTTCCAAAAAACCTAGTTCAAAAGTATCCGGCTTCTGGTGGACAGGTTTAACGCTGGTACGGAGCTTGCCATCCGAGATATCAACTTCTAACACCAACCCTGTGTACCAATCTGGATGCACGCTGTTCTTGGTAAAAAGAAAGTTGCCAAGACTGTAAAAAATAGGCGAGCCTTGGTACACCTCGTTGCCACTTATACAGTGCGTATGGTGCCCAACGACCAAATCAGCACCTTGTTCGACATAGAAGCGGTATTGCTTCTGCATCCGAGGGCTGGGAAGGTTGTAGTACTCATGCCCACCATGAACGATGACAAACACAAAGTCATGTTGGCGCTTTGCCTCTTGGATTTTCTTTGTGTCTTTTATCAGGCACATTCCATTAGCGCCACCCGATGTTTCGTCTGCACTGGCCCACTCGTTTTCAGCGATGTTGATAATCGCTACACTGCCTTCCGGTGTTTGGACAACTTTCGTCTCTACCGCCTCTTCGTAATTCTTCCCGGCCCCCATCGTATCGATGTTGTTATCTCGGCAGAACGCGATGGTATCCAAGACACCTTGTTCGTCGTAGTCCTTGATATGATTATTGGCCAAGGCGGCTATTGAAACATTCAAGTGCCTGAAAACGTCGAGCGTACTCTCTCGATTGGCCTTAAGGTGGGGGCCTGTCTTGATTATCTTTGATTCGCAGTTTGTTACTGGCGCTTCGAGATTGACAATGTTCAAGTCGGAACCGGCAAAATACTCAACCAGATCTGCTCCAACCTTTTCGCTGGCACTATACTGCTGACTAATTACTAGATCGCCGGTAATTAATACTCTCATGACTTCTTCAACTTTAGGATACTTAATAAAGAAACATATCTGTAGTGCGTTGCGTAAAGCTTCACAAAAAGGTTAATTCTTCGGGAAATAAGATAGGATCTAAGCGCACTAGTTATTTGGTTCTTGTAGTAGAGTGTTTCATCAGGCGACTTCGAGTCACGGAAGTTGTAGTTAAAAACACGGCTCTTACTGGTATCGAAAGAACTGACGCTACGATTCTCGGCCTCCACTCGGTATACCGCGGTGACTTTCTCACTTTTAATAACCTGATACTCCCTTGCCAACCGAGCCCAAAGATCCAGGTCCTCACCACGATTCAGCTTCTCATTAAACCCGCCAACCACTTCAATGCAGCTCTTATGAACCACCACAATACTGGTCCACATCAAGCTTTCTTTCATAGCTTCCTTAAAGTAATTTTCAACCTTAAAAATCGGCTCGCTACGTGGGTGCCTGAACATCGGGCGCTTATCTGAATACTCAAACGACGTCACAAAAACTTTGTCGTCCGGGAACTTCCGCATCATTAACGAAATCTCTTGCAGATGCGCCTTTTCCCACAGGTCATCACCATCCAAAAAAGCAATCCACTCGTAACGAGCTTCCTTTATACCCCGGTTCCGCGCAGCGGAAACGCCCTGGTTTTTCTGGTGGATGAGCCGAATCCGGTCATCTTCGATGGCATCGACCACCGCAGCACTGTTGTCGGTGGAACCGTCGTTGACAACAACAATCTCAAAATCCTGGCAGGTTTGATCAAGCACCGACTGAATAGTGTTTCGGATGCTGAGTTCTTTGTTGTAGAGGGGGATGACGACTGAGAACATTTTAAAGTTCCACCCCAGTGAAATTGAGCCGGGCCTTGGATCTCACGGATTCCTTCATTGACGGCTCTATAAACTTTTTCTGGCTAACTGCATCAACTATCATGTTTGATGTTTCTTCTATTGAATACTCACTATCATAAATTCGGTAACTTTCGTGATACCCGACCGTATTCAGAAAATCAGCACACTTTCTATGATATTCATTAAGCACAAAAGGCACGCCAGCAAAGCAGGCAAATATTGCAGCATGTAAACGAGTTGAGATCATAAAATCACAGCTCTTCACTTCGTTCCACATGGCCAGCGTCTGCCTTTGATAAGGGACTATCTCAAAATTTTTCAGCTTTGCGTCTGCTATCGTTCGTTTCGTCAGCTCTAAGTCGCCGATACGTGCGTGGCCGTTGATTTCCAAAAACTTGAAGTGCACATTTTGCTTCTTTTGGATATCAGCCAAAAGCTCACAGAGCATTCTGTGGCGCTTCTGTTCATTAACAATTGCACCTGGATTACTAATACTTTCATACGGACAAACACTGATACCAATAACCTTTCGCCCATCCTCTAGCTGAGCATCGGGTTTTGAGGTGTAGATTTCAGGCAACAAAGCGGCTAAGTCAAAGGCGTTCACCGGCTTATAGGGAAGATCAAGCTGCTCGACATACTCGAACGACTGCTGATCACGAACAGCCAGAAAATTTAGGTGTTTCAGGTATTCGGCTACCGCTTTCTCATCCTCTGTATTCTTAAACGGCCCGATTGATACGCCAATCCCGCCCAGCTTTAAGTTTGCCCCATTCCGCTTCAGCTCTGTCGCCATAGCTTTGATATTCCTTTTTGCGAGCCTGCTATGTATGGTTGAGCCACCAGCGGAGATTAGGCATTTCGTGTTTCTAAGCAGTAACTGATTCTGAACGTGGTAACTTCTAGGGAGAGTGAAGGGGTACCCTTTTATCGTGTTCTGCGTTATCGGAAGACTGTTTTTTCGTGCCAGGAAGGTCGGTCGCTCTACTTGCCAATACTGCTTAGCACCCCAAGCCGCAACCTCAACAAAAGCATCATCACCCGTATTTTTTTGACCGTAGAAACCAGTGAATAGAATATCTGATGTAAAAACACTCACTTTCTTAAGCTCCAAACAATGTTCTTTAGCTCTCTATCGAGGAGAACACAGAGTCCAGCGTATAGTATCGGTAGAAGTGTTCCAAAGATCAGAATTGAGATGATGTCTGATCTCAAAAATTGATCCAGATAACTCTTAGCCAAAGAGAGAGACGCAAAGGTTGATATCCCAATTGCTACGACAACCGCTAGATCTTTAACCTGTTCCAGTAACCTATAGCTTATCAACTTCCCACTATAGATTGAGTTTATGAGATAGGAAGCAAACGAAAATGCAACTAAAGAAACAACAAGACCGATCACATCAAACGCCAGACCAACCACTAGGAAAAGAACCCCTATGATTTTCTTTATAATCTCGACCAAGAGAAATAAGTCGCTGCGGCCTTTTACTTTCAAAATATTCAAATTATATGAACTGACCGGTCTTATGATAGACGCCACTGCGAGCAACTGAAAATAGGGAACGGCAGGTAGCCATTTTTCGCCGAACACGAAACGAAAACCCTCTTCAGCCACTAATATTAACGACAACATTACTGGAAGCGTGACGAACATTACCAGCTTCATGGTTTTTCTATATGCGCTTTTTAAGGCTACATCGTTGTCAATATTCGAAAAGTACGGGTATGTAACCTTCCCAAGCACCGCGCTAAGTTGGTTCACGGGGAACAAGCGCAAGGTTTCAGCCTGATGAAAATACCCAACCTGAGCCGGAGAGTAGAATTTACCGATCACGATTCGGTATGCGTCGTTGTATACGGTGTCGATAAGGCTCGATAGCGTTAGCTTGTACCCAAACTTGAAGTGGTACTTGAAGCGCTCTTTGTCAAAAACCAACGACGGCTTCCAGGGTATGAACACCCAGTTCTGGACGGTAAACACAATCGCCTGCGCGAGATTGAGCCATACCAGGCTCCACACTCCATAGCCCATGTAAGCCATGGTAACGCCAACAATACCCGACATGATTGTTGCGGGGATTTGCAGCTGCATTTGCAGCTTGAAGTTCATTTCCTTGGTGAGCTTTGCTACGTGTACTGCTACAAAAGCCCGGATGACGAAGCTAAGCGCGAGCAGGCGGATTATGTCGGTGAGTACGTCCTGATTGTAGAAGGCGGCGATATAGGGCGCAGACAGGAAGACCACGCCATAGACTGCAAAGCTTACGATCAGGTTTGTGACAAATACAGTGGAATAATCTGTCTGGTCTGGCTCTTTGGTACGGATGAGCGAGCTGGTCATGCCGCTGTCCATCAGCGCTGTGCCGATGGAGATGAAAACGATGACCATGGCAATCAGGCCGAACATTTCCGGCATCAGCAGCCTGGCCAGTATGACTTGAACACCGAAGTTTATGATTTGTACGCTGAATTGCTGTACAAAATTCCATTTTACGCCGGTGATGGCTTGTTGCTTAAGGCTCACTGGGGGCTAATACTCGCTGGTGCTTCTTGCTGCGGATGGGTGGAGACAAGGGTGTTGGTTTAATGAATTACCGTGGGTATTGATCAGACTAAAAGTTGTAGCCAGTTACCGCCGCGCATGCCGCCGAACCGCCACCAGCACGTGCCAGGTCAAGGTGGAAATCAACACCATGGCAATCAACACCCAGAATGCCAGCGGTTGCAGCTTCTCACTCAATAGCGACCGGAGTGGCAAAAAGCCATTGGCGAATTCGTTTGCCGGTGCCGCTATGTTCCATAGCCAGCTTTGAACTGGCTCTGGTAACAGCCACCATTGGTACTTATGGTTGGCCAATATCGCTGCGTTAACGGCTATAGCGGCGCATAACCAGAACAACGCTTTTCCATAATCCTGACCATGGCTGGAAAACGCCGCATTCAGGCCCAGCAGAAAGCGCTCCCGGCAATTGCCCCGCTCTTTCTTTGCCTTGGGCTTGTTGAGTTCCCGTCGGTAGGCCTGCATTTCGTGGGCGAAGTATTTGTTGGCTTCTATTCGGTTGCCCACTGCATCAAAGGAGTGTTTGATGATGCGAAAGGTTTCTCTGTCGGTCTTGTTCAGGGCTGTGGGGCTGAAGGCAGCGTCCAGAAAGTTTGGCTCGTGCTGGCGGTTGGTGGCTCGCAGGTCCAGCGCCTGATTAAAACGAGCTTCGCGGAAGTTGATAAAACTGTAAAAGGTGACGTACCGAAGCGTAATGGAGGTTACAGGCCCGGGCTTATCGATCCCGAACGCGCATTTCTCGAACCCGGCGAAATCACGGAATATAGATTTCTCCATGTGGAATTCATGGAACTGTGACTCGTAGAAATCTGCTAGTTTTTCGAAATTGGTATCAACTGCAACGAATTTTCGGCACTGGCTGCCAATCAATGTGAACTTTTCGTTGAAGACGGTTGACCGCAAAACAACCGCCGCCGCGCCTTTCAGCTTACTGATTACAACCCGCTCTTCAAAGGTACAACTTTTCAGGTCAAGGCTAGCAAGCCTTGTGTCCTTTTTCTTTGCCGGATCAAATAGCGGGATATCCAAAACCATATCGGTTAACACAAGCTCGTTCAGGTCACAGTGGGAAAACACCGACGTGTATTCCATTAACGGGCTTTTGCCGAGTTCATCGGCGATGAGTTCAACTCTTTGCTTGAAGCAACACTGGTCAAAAAGCGGGCCTGTGTTTCCGATATTCCAAGCGTGGGTAACCTTCCAATCAGAATGATACGTGCACTCGCTGAAGGTTCTGCGAGTGCCAGAGGTATCGAGTAAGCCGTTACTATAAAAGCGACAACGAACAAACTGGATGGTGGGGATGCATTCCAGCAGCGCCCGATAATCACACTCTAGAGATTCGTCAACGGCGGGGAAATGAAGTCCATCCAGTACCAGGCCTTCGTTGCTGAGTTGCTCCTGAAGGTTGTATAGCTTTTCCGCATATATCTCAGCTGACGTTGGCGCTTCTTTCCACGTCCAGTCGTAGCTAATTGACTTACCAGCGAACGCTAAATCAATTACGGATTCTGCCAGTTTCTCACTGGTGCCGAGCTGACGACTGATTTCTTCCACCAAGGTCGTCTTCAGGGCTTTGAAGTGATGCTCTTGTTCTATCGTTTCCAACTTCATACCTGGGTGGAATTGTCGCCTACTTCATAAAAAGTGAAACGTCGATGTTGCGGGGTTTCTGGTCAGGCTAACAGCGCCGGCAAGCCGTTGGCCGGCACTACTTTCACGCTGTCTGCTATGCCCTGCAGCGTCGGTTTAAGTTTTGTTACCAGCACCTGAAAGGCCATAACGTCGGCTTTGGATTCGGTGCAGATTGCAATAATGAAGACAACGCCGTTTGAAAACTTGTGGTCTAGCCGGAATCCCAGCCTGTCAGCAAGCCTGTGCAGGAGCAGCAGGCTGTGAATGCATTTGTAGCGCATTTCTTCCCGTATGCGACTCTCAGGATTGAAACGCTTTTCAACTTGCTTTCTTAATTGCCGGTCCTGGCCCGCTACGGCTTGCTGTGCCTGGGCGTAGTATTCCCGTTCGTTTTCAACTTGCCGCACAAGATTGGAACATTCTATCAGGAGGGCTTTACCTTGTTTCCGGCGCAGGTAATCACAGGTTTTTACGTTGGCCAGCTGCAGCGATTCTTTCAGGCTGTTCTTGCCGTCTAGCTTAAGGGCTTTAACCGCAAGAATGGGGCTGGTTGAGTTTTCGCATTCGGTATTGATGTATTCGCAGTAGTTCCGTAGCTGCACTTACAGGCTTTCCATGTACATGTTGTAGAAGGGGGAGCTGAGCTGTTCCAGAATTTGCTCGGCTTTTTCAAGTTCAGTTTTGGCTGCATTGTTGCGGTCAAACGGCATAGAGTTCAGGGCGATGAGATTTTCTGCGTCTTCCTCTTTTTGCAGCAACAGTTCAACCTTTTTCACCATGTCTATGCTGTGCGTGGCAACGATAACGTTGGCACCGGCCTGTGCGATTTTGTACAGCACGTCCATTAAGGCAACCTGCCACTTGGGGTGCAAGTGGGCTTCGGGCTCGTCTATGATCAGAAATGAGCCTTTCTTGATGATGTTGTTGCGAATTAAAAGCTCTATAAGGCCTATGTTGCTCACACCCATGGCGGTAAGCGCCAGCGGGGTTTTAAGGCCGTTTTCTTCCTGGTAATCAATTTCGCCAGATTTACCTACTACCAGCTTTCCCGCCAAGAGCTGCTGAAGTGCCTGGCTGACGTCATCAAGCTCTGGGGTATCAATGTATTCACTGTCCAGATATTGGTACAGGTCGTCTATGTACTGGGGGTAGCCGGTCAGGTAGCGGTCTGCCGAGCGCCTGGGGAAGAAGCCATAGGGCCGCCGCTCTAGCCCCCGCCGGATTTTCAGGTACACGGGGGAATCTATAAAGATTATGTGGTCCAGGCGCTGTATCTCGTTAATGCCCTCAGCTTCGAATTTGAATTCAAGGTAGCCTTCGCGGCTGATAGACATGTTGCCAATGCCATCAATCCGTATATGGGCGCTGCCCTTCCCTCCGGTGGAGAGCACAGTCCTTAAGTCGCTAACCTGGAAGTTCTTTTTCAGGTTGTCTTGCAGGCTTTCGGCTATGCCGTTTGCGACGGTTTCGGTGTGTGATTCCAGTGTAACTTTTGCGGCTTCTAGCGTGCGCTGAATTTCCTTCAATACTTTCAGCGGCTTTTCCATTTTTTTAACGCTCTCGCGCTGGCCAATGTAGTCCGCAATTTCTTTGTTTACGTCTTCCAGCGAAAAGGCCTGATTGTTAATCAATCCTTTCTGAAGGTGGAAGTCTGCCATCAGTGCCTGTGCGTGCAGTTTCTCTAGCCCGGGGATAATGTTCTCTTCCAGAGATTGAAGAAAATCCCGATCGACGGCAGACGGGTGCCTCAGGGTGTCCTTGAATTGTTCTGTTCTGAGCATCACCACACGCAGAACTTTGGCCAGAAGCGTGGCAACGTGATCTTTATTCAGAGCCCCCAGCAAGGAGTACAGGCTTTTTGTGGCGAAGCTTTTCCCGCAGCCATTCTCACCGGCAATCACCGTAAGAGGCTTAACGGTAATCTCCGCCTCTTCAATTTTGCCTAGTTGGTGAAATTCTGCCTTAAATTCCATTGCTTGCCTGTTTTCAGTTGGTTATCGGTGTTGCAACTATAGATGATTTTTATATCTGGGTGCTATGGCATGGCTAGCGGATTTTTCTTTTGGTGCTTTTTAGGGAGTTCGTCGCTGGCCTTGGGTGGGGTCTGACCTCGTAGGGTCAGACCCCTTTGTAGCCTGCTTACTTTGCGGACTTGTAGGCGTAGTTGTAGTAACCGTAGCCGCCATAACCGTAGTTAGAGGCTTTCTTTTCTACGGCGTTGAAGATTACGCCTTTCACTTCTATGCCATTCTGCTCGAAGCGCCGCTTGGTCAGTTCCAGCTCTTTCGCCGGGTTAGCCCCAAACCGTGCCACCAGCATGGTGGTGCCAGCGTGTTTGCCTACGATGGCTGGGTCTGTCACTGCCAGGATGGGCGGGGTGTCTACGATGACCAGGTCGTAGTTTTCGCTGGCCTGTTTCAGGAACTCGTCAAAGCGTTTGCTCATCAGCAGTTCAGACGGGTTGGGCGGCACGGTGCCGCGGCTGATGTAGTCCAGGCCTTCTACGCCGCTGTGTTCGGTGGCTTCTTCTACTGTTACTTTGCCGGCCAAAAGGTCCGACAGGCCTTTGTGGTTGCTTACGCCAAAGACATCGCGGGAGAAGCCGCGGCGCAGGTCAGCATCTACCAGCAGTACCCGTTGGTTGGCCATGGCCATCACGGCGGCCAGGTTGACAGACACAAAGGTTTTGCCCACGCCGGGGCTGGGGCCGGAGATCATCAGGATGTTGTTGCGGGCGTCCATCATGCCGAAGTGCAGGCTGGTGCGCAGGCTGCGCAGGCTTTCTACGGCCAGGTCTGCCGGGTTTTCCAGGGCCAGCACTCCGGCGGTGAGTTCTTTGCGGCTCCGTTTCTTTTTGGCCATGGCTTGCTGGGTTTCAGACAGCGGCACGGTGGCGTATACCGGCAGACCGAGTTTTTCGATATCGTCCGGGTTTTCGATGCCGCGGTTCAGCATGGCCCGTACCAGTACGATGCCGGTGCCGATCATGCCCCCCAGCAGCAGGGCTACGGCGGCGATCAGGGCGCGCTTTGGTTTTACCGGGGCCTGGGTGTTTACAACGGCGTCGTCCACTACCCGTACGTTGCCCACGGTGCCGGCCCGGGCGATGTCCAGTTGCTGGATGTTAGAGAGCATTTGCAGGTAGATTTTGTTGCCCACTTCTACATCACGGCGCAGGCGTACCAGTTCTTGCTGGGTTTCTGGCAGGCGGCCGATGCGGGCGTCCAGTTCGGCGCGGCGGCCTTTGAGTTCCGCCATTTGCGAGGCCCAGGCCCGGTAGCGCGGGTGGGTGGGCTGGAAGCGTTGTTCAATTTCGGCGCGCTGGAATTCCAGCTGAGAGATCTGGGCTTCCAGGTTGACGATCTGGTCCAGCACTGCCGAGGCTTCGGCGCTGATGTCGATGGTTTCTTCCTGCACCTGGTAGTTATTGAACTTCTCTTCGGCGGCTTCCAGTTCCTGCTTTACTTCCGGCAGGGTTCTTCGCAGGAATTCCAGGGACTGGGCGGCTTCGGCGCTGGCCCGTTCTACGTTCTGGCGTACGTAGTTCTGGCCCACTTCCGCCAGGATGGCTTCGGCCATGGCCGGGTTGGTGTGTTCCAGGGCCAGTTCGATAATGCCGGAGCCTTTGCCTTTTTCGCTAGCGGATACGCCCCTTTGCAGGTCCATGGTGGCGGCGTATTGGCTGCGTTTGCTTACGTTGAAGCGCGTGCCGGGGCGGGCAATGAGTTCGGCAACCATCAGGCCGTAGCCGTTGGCGTCTGCCGGGGTGTCGGTTTGGCCTTCCAGTACCAGCTCTTCGTCTTCGTTAAACAGCTGCCAGCTGTTGTTGCTGCCGGCTACCAGTGTGAAGGCGCCGGACCCGCCCGGTACGTCCATGCGGGTGATGGTGAGTTTTTCACCGCCCCAGGCGTAGCCTTCGCCCCATTTGGGCTCGGCCAGTTCTCCCGGTTGGCCACCAAAGCGGCGGGCCAGGGTGGCGCCTACTACGGGGAAATAATCCGGGCTGGTGACGATGTCCAGGTTCAGGTTGTCGACGACCTGGCCCAGTACCCGCCGGCTTTTGATCAGTTCGATTTCAGTGCTGGCGTTGGAGGTGGTTTCCAGCAGGCCGCCCAGGTCTTCCATGCCCGGCAGGCCGCCGGTTTTCTCTTCTACCTGGATCAGGGCGTTGGCGCGGTATACCGGCGGTTGGATCAGGGCGTAGAACACGCCGATGGCGGTGAACACTACGGTTACGGCGGCAATCAGCCATTTGCCGTCCCACAGGGTGCCGATCAGGGCCAGCAGGTCTATTTCGTCGTCTTGCGGGGTTGCGATGCTGGTTGTTGTGTTGTCTGTCATGTAATTCAGTTACCCAGGTATTTGAGCCAGCTGTCGCAGGCTTGGTCGATCAGTTTGTAGGCGTGTTCGAAAGCGGGGCGCTGTTGCCGGTAGGGGTCTGGTACCGGCTGGTTGTTCTGCCATTTGCCCAGCAAAAAAGCGCGGCCGCGGATTTGCGGGGCGATTTCGTGCAGGCGCTTCAGGTGGCCGTCTTCCATGGCCAGTATCAGGTCTGCCCTGGCCAGCATCTCTTGTGTTACTTGCCGGGCCCGGTGGGGGCTTGCGTCTATGCCCTGCTCTTGCAGCAGCTCCTGCGCGGTGGCGTCGGCCGGTTTGTCCACCAGCGCGCCGATGCCGGCGGAATGGACCTGTTTGCCGCTATCGGCCGGCAGCCTGGCTTTGAGCAGGTACTCGGCCATGGGGCTGCGGCAGATGTTGCCTACGCATACAACAAGGATATTGTTAAACATGGTTGTTGCAGTTAGTAGACCATTTCACGTTGGGTGATGGAGCCGTAGTACAAGGTCTGTATGCTTGGCAGAATCTGTGCGATCAAGCGGTTCCAGCGAGCGATGGGCGCGGCGGTTACGTACACGATGTCCCGCGCTTGCAGGGTGAACTGGTCGGCCAGCACCAGGGCGGTGGCGTTGCGGGCGTGCAGTTGGTACACGTCGGCAATTTTGTCGCTACCTTCAGCGGCCTGGCGCAGCACGAAGATGCCGCTGGCATCGGCGGTGGCCTGGGCAAATCCGCCTGCGTCGGTCAGGGCTTCGGCCAGGGTGATGTCGGAGCGGCCGATGTTCAGGCTGGTGGGGTTGCCTACTTCGCCCAGTACAAAGATTTTGGCCGCGTCGTTACGGGCTACGTGGATGATGTCGTTGGGGCGCAGCAGGATGTTTTCCCGGGTGTCGCCCTGGCGGTAAAGGTCCCGCAGGGAGTAGCGTTTGGTTTCGCCGTTGCGGGTGAGGGTTACTTTGGTCCAGTCGGCCGTATCGGTCAGGCCGCCGGCGTTGCTGACGGCTTCCAGCAGGGTAAGCGGTACGTTGGTGATGGGCTGGGTGCCGGGTTGTTTCAGTTCGCCAGTCATGTACACGCGCTTTGAGCGGAACGAGGCCACGGTTACGTCTACCTGTGGCGAGGCGATGTATTTGGTGAGTTCTTCGCGCAGGATGTCGCGGATTTCGGTGACTTTCAAACCGGCGACTTTGATCTCGCCCACGTAGGGGTAAAAGATGGTGCCGTCGCTGTGCACCCAGTTGCCGGCTTCAGACGGGCTGCGGTCTGATCCGGCGGGAATAGTGAGTTCCGGGTGGTCCCATACGGTGATGCTGAGTATGTCGCCGCGGTTTACGGTGTAGTCGTAATTCTGGATTTCCAGTTCCAGCTGGTGGTTGAACACCGGCGTAGTTTCCGGCTTTGCCATTTGTTCCTGGAGCAGTTTGGGGGTGATGGTGTGAATGTTAACCATCTCTTCCAGGTCTGCAGGCTGATTGTCGTCGCTGGCTTTCCAGCCGGAGCTGCCAGAGGGTATATGGGCGCCGGGAATCATGGCGCAACCGCCAAGGCTAAGTACTATTACCAGTGTGATTAACGATTTCATCCGGTGCGAGGTTTCCATTTCAGGTGCGTTAGAATCGGTAGGTCCATCTGGCGCTTGCAGACCACTGGTCTTGCTCGCCGGTTACGAGTTCGATCTTTTTGTCGGTTGCCTGTGCGCTCAGGGCCAGGCGGCCTTGCAGGAACGGGGCGCTGTAGCCCAGGTTCAGGATGCCGGTTTTCTGGCGATTGGCCGGGATAAAGTACTGACTATCCTTGTCCGGCGTGGATGCACGCGCGCGGCCATCTGCGTTGAGTTCGGCGTAGCTGAGTGACGCAGAGAGGTTGGTGCCGTTATCGAAGAACTGCCAGGCGCCCAGGGTGACGGCTTCCGCATCGCTTTCAAAGCTGCTGGCCATGTTGCGGCCATAGTGGCGGTAGCCGGTATTGTAGATGCTGTGCTCGTAGGTGACGTTGGGCATGGCATCGCCAAGAAAATCGTCTGCCGTGGTGTTGGTGTATTCCAGGAACCACTGCTGGTCTGTGTTGAACAGACCGGTGGTCCAGTCTGTACCCAGCAGCCAGGATTTGCGGGCGGGGAAGGCACCGGCTTCGTCTTCGCCCATCATCTGGGCGTACAGGCCCATGGACTGGTTGCCCAATGCGAAGCCGTAGCGGGCGTCTACGCTGGCCAGCTGGTTGCCCGGTTCTTTATCAGGGCCGAGCTGGCCGTTGTCTTTACCAATGAGGGCATTCCAGAGTGTGGAAGAGTCTTCCGGGCGCTCTTCTCCACCAAACTGAATGGCGCGGGACAGGCCGATATCCAGCCCTTGCACCGGGCGGAAGGTGAAGCGCATGCCGATGAGTTTAGCGTTATCAACCGTGCGCTCGTCCTGAAACTGGCCGGCGAACACGGTGAGGTTCCAGGGACCAATCCAGCTGAGCCATTTGGAGGTTGGTGCCAGATCCCGCTTGCGGTTGAGCCATACGGCGGGCATGGGCCGGGCGTTGTTGGAGAGAATCAGGCTGGACTGCCAGCCCGGGCCCCACCAGCGCTCGATGGCGCCAGCGCCCAATACCCAGTTACCGAGAGTGCCGGCCAGGTAGCTGCCGTCGTAGCGGTATTGTTCGTCGTCTGTGGGGTTGGCCACTAAGGTGGGTGACAGGCCGATGGCAAAGTGTTCGCCCTGCCATTGCCAGTCCAGTGTGGCCTGGCCTTCTTCCTGCCGCGCGTTGCCAAAGCCTTGTACCAGGGGCTGCTCGGTGCTGCCTGCCAGGGTGAGTTCAGTTTTGGTGCCAGAACGGAACTGTGCCTGCTGTTCGGCATTCAGATAGGCCATAGCGCCTGCGGTGGCGGTTGGGTCTGAGGTAACGCTGGGGTTGATGTCTTGCGCCACCGTGCTCCACATCACCGGCCAGGTGGATACCGTACGGTCGAAATGGCCACGGTCTGCCAGCTTCTGCAGGGCAAAACGCGCGCGGCTGTCGCCAGGTTCAATCCAGGGGGCGGCGTGGGTAGTCGCGGCATAACAAAGCGCCGTCAGGCACGCTACCGCCCCACCGACCAGGGTCCAGTGTTTTGAGGGCATACGAAGGCTTGTTCAACGTTTGGACAAAGAGGCAGCGGCTGTGCCGAAGGGAAGATTTCCCAACTGACTCCTTGTCAGGGTTATGAGGAATTACTCGAAAACCGGCGCGATTGTACGGGTTCCGGTGTTACAAGCAAGTGACACCTTTGGCCAATTATCCAAAATCAAGGACTTACACCTCAAAAACAATGTAAAAAATTGCAAACCGGAATCTGCGAAGGGGTCTGACCCTACGGGTCAGACTCCCTGCCTACTCCGTGCTCCGCGCCTACTCCCTGCCTACACCAAATGCACCAGGGACCTGACCCTGAGTTTCAAAAGGGAGGGGTCAGGCCACGTAGGGCCCGACCCCTGAGTAGCCCGCAAGCTAAATGCTACTTACCCGGCAGGCTACAAAGGGGTCTGACAAAGGGGTCTGACCCTACGGGTCAGACTCCCTGCCTACTCCAGAGCCAACCCCATCACCACCTAAGCCCGAATCGCCGAAACCGGCACACTAACCCGCTGCTGCTTCTGCATAAACGAAATCAAAACAATCGCCCGCTCTTCCCCATCGTAAGCCTGAAAAATCGCCCCGATGCCCTTGAACGGCCCATCATCCAGCTCCACCGCCTGCCCCGGCTTGATACCACCCTGCTCCGCCACCTTGTTCATACTGGCCTTGATGTGATCAATCACCTCATCCGCAATCGCCGCCGGCTTATTGGCAAAACTCACCACCCGAACCACCCCCCGGGTAGACCGCAGCTTCGCCCACATGGGGTTCGTCTGCTCCAGGTTCACAAATACATACCCCGGAAACAACGGCTCCAGCCGCTTCGCCCGCTTGCCGCCTTTCACCTTCTCCACCTCAATCTTCGGGTAGAAACAGGCAACATCCTGGTTCTGCAAATGCTGAACCGCCCGATCGCCCTGCGCAGGCTTATGTTGTAACGCGTACCAGGTCATCCCATTCCCCAATCCGGGGTCAGACCCCCGATACATTTGCCAAGGCAAAATGTACCGGGGGTCTGACCCGCTTTAATACTTTCAGGCTACAAAGGGGTCGGGCCCCACGTGGCCTGACCCCACCCTTCTGCCAGCGCCGATCACCAGCTCAGAAATACCACCCGCCAGCCGCTATGAAATGCGGGTTAAGAATATCTTCCTTGCCATACACCAACGGCTTACCATCCACCGTCTGCACCTGCCCACCAGCCGCAATAAGGATGGCGTGGGCCGCTGCGGTGTCCCATTCACTGGTGGGGCCCATGCGTGGGTATATGTCGGCATGGCCCTCGGCGATGCGGCAGAATTTCAGGGAGCTGCCGGCCTGCACGGTTTCGTGGGGGCCGAGTTTATCGATGAAGGCGCGGGTTTCGTCGTTCAGGTGGTTTTTGCTGGCCACTACCCGCAGGGTTTCCCGGGGTTCTGCCACGCGGATTCGGTGTACCCGGCCGGTGCGATCGCGCATGTGGGCACCTTCGCCTTTGATCCCCCAGAAGGCTTCTTTCAGAGCAGGTGCCGTAACCACGCCCATCACCGGCACGCCGTCTTCGATCATGGCGATGTTGACGGTGAATTCGCCGCTGCGCTGGGTGAAATCCTTGGTGCCGTCAATCGGGTCGATCAGCCAGAACCGGCGCCAGCTTTTGCGCTCTTCCCAGGGAATCTCCGCGCCTTCCTCCGAAAGAATCGGAATGTCCCGGCTGATGTTGCGCAGGCCCTTATAGATGATCTCGTGAGCCGCCTCATCCGCCGCGGTAATCGGCGAATTGTCCTCCTTGTACCGCACCTTGAAATCGGACTCGTAGATGTGAAGCACCTTCTCACTGGCCTCATCCGCCAGCCTGATCACATCCGGAAGTATGGAGCTGTAGTGCATGATTGCATCCTGCCTCACCGTTTTCCCCCATGTTAACATACTTTGGGGGTCAGACCCCCAGTACATTTTGCGGGGTGAAATGTATTGGGGGTCTGACCCGGACTTCAGGAACGCTGCAGGGAGAAGGGGTTCAGAAATTGGCGTTGCCACAGGAGGTTTGCATCTACGGTGCTCAGCGCTGCTTCGTCGCACACGTCGGCCCAGTGGGTGTTTATGGTGCTGATCAGGTGGTCGAAGATGTCTTCGGCTTCTGATGGGGATAACAGAAATGAAGGCGCAGCCTTCAGGCAGGTAGCCAGCTGGCTCAGATTGTTTTGGCCCGCAATCAGCATGGCCTGAGAGGCTTCGTTGCCTGTTCTGCCTTGGGGGCAAATGTCGTAAGCCGGGGTGAGTTGAAGTTGCCGACCATCCCAGAAGGCTGCATGGTTTCTGGCGTGGTCATCCGTGTTGCCGCACAAGACGTTGAATACCAGACGGGTAAAGAGTTCTCGAAGGGCTTCAATGGGGTTTGCGAACCGGTGCCGTATGATTTCAGCGAAGTCTTCGTAACTGGCATAGCGCGCCATCATATCGTCCAGGCCCAGAATGGTGAGCGCCGATACCACGACTTTTCTGGCCCAGCCTTTGGCTGTGTGCTCCCGGTCGAAGCGCTCGATCAGTAGGATATCCCGATTGGCCACGGAGGTCAGCCGCACCGGCGCGACACTTAGCCCCGCTATGGCTGCCAAACGCATGGCGATGTATTCGGCTTTGACTACGTTGTAGATGTCGGTAGTTGAGGAGAATTTGGCGATGTATTTTTTTCCGCCGTCTTCAATCAGTGCCTTGGGCCGGGCGCCACCGATGGAACTACCGTGGAACAACGCCTGGTCCAACTCCGGCGTTAGCGGAATTCCTTTTTCAACCCGGTCGGCCGATGCTAGCAATTCTTCAAGGGTGGCATTTTTTGCAGCTCGCGCCTCGTAGTTTGTCGGCGAACGCTGAAAATCCAGAGCTCCGATTCGGTCGGAGCCGGATTCGAGCAGGTAGGTTATTTCATCCAGCTGTGCGGGATCTATACCTGCGCCCTTCAGACCAAGGCACTTGTTAATGATCACCCTTCTGCCCCAGGCATCGGGCGCAGCATCCCGAATGCAACCGGGCATTTCCAACCCTTCAGGCGGCTGGATTACGCCCCTGCCCAATGGTAGCTCCGGTTCATAGATCGGAATGGCTGCCGGCGTTTGCTCAATTCGGCTCAAGTAACTCTTACCGTATGTGAAGCTGAGCCGACCGTTCTCCGCTTCCAGCCGGCCCGCCACAACCGGCTCAACCTGACCGGGCAGCCAGATCCAGACATACGCTTCGTTATCAGAAATCATCATCCACTTCCGGCCTTGGTTTTCTTGCCGACTTTGGCAGCAAGGCCAGCGTCTGTTTTGCAGTGGCCAGAGCCCTTCCAAGCGCTGCAGGATCCTCCTCAAAAAGAGGGATCGAAAGAATCGTAGCCACCTCGAACACGGCACCAATGGCGCAGGCTGGGTCTGCTTTTTCGATACGCTGAAGCATGCTTCGAGATATGCCCGCCCGCTCTGCCAGCTCCTGTGCTGTCAGTTTTTGCCGGAGGCGCTCACTTCGGATGGACGTAGCGAGCAGCTCGAGGGCTGTTCGATTGTATCTGGAATATGGCCTGCTACTTATTTTCGACATAGTGATTTATTAAAAACTCATTTTAAACCTTTATGAGTAATTAATAACTCATTATGGTGAAATTGCAACCCGCCAGCTTTCAAAACGGGGTCAGACCCCCAGTACATTTTGCGGGGTGAAATGTATTGGGGGTCTGACCCGGGGTTGAAATTTTGGCGCAGGTGGGGCAGATTGTTGGGCTTTCAAATTAATCCACAAGGAATGTGTGATGCCCCGCCGACCAAGGATTTGTCCGGCCGGGATGCCCCAGCATGTGATTCAGCGGGGCAATAACCGGCAGGTTTGTTTTCAGGATTTGTCTGATTTCGCCACCTATTCGATGTATCTCACGCGCTACCAGGAGAAGTTCGAGGTAGATATTCACGCGTGGGTGTTCATGACCAACCACACTCACCTGCTGGTAACGCCGAAGACTGATGACGGGCTGTCGGCTTTTATGAAGTCGATCGGGCAGTCTTACGCGCAGTATTACAACGCCCGGTACGAGCGCACCGGAGGCTTGTGGGAGGGGCGTTTCAAGTCTTGCCTGGTGGATACCGAGGAGTATTTCCTGCAATGCCAGCGCTACATTGAACTGAACCCGGTGAAGGCGGGCATGGTGGATTACGCCGGCGAATACCAGTGGTCCAGCTACCTTTGCCATGCCTACGGCAGCGGCTCGCGCTTTCATGTGCCCCACCCTTGTTACCTGGAACTGCAGCCGGATGCCGATCAGCGGCTGGTGAGTTATCGCAATTTTGTCGCCAGCCCGATGGCGGAGGCAGTGGAAGACCAGATTCGATATTCCGCGATTGCCGGGCTGGCGCTGGGTTCTGAGGATTTCCAGAAGCGGATGAAGAAGCGGTATGGGGATGCTGCGGGTACGGGGGCGGCGCCGGTGGGGTTTCGGCGGGAGCGGGTTTCCTGGATTTAGCGGCATCCTTGGCTTTGGAGAACTGCGCGGGCAGAAGGCTGGGGTCGTACCCCCTGGGGGGGGGGGTACGACCCCTTTGTAGCCTGCAGGTTCAGATCTCCACCTCTTCAAACAACTCCGGCACCTCCGCATGCCAGCCAAATTTCTCAGTAATGCGCTTGCGCATGGTATCGCTGGCAACCACTTCACCGTGAGTAACGTACACGCGCTCGGGTTTCAGGTGGCCCTGCTCCAGCCAGGCGAGGATTTCATTGTAGTCGCCGTGGGCACTCATGGAGTTCAGGTTGTGGATCTCAGCCTTCACGGGCCAGTATTCACCGTGGATTTTGACATCTTCGACGCCGTTTACCAGCGCATCGCCACGGGTTCCGGGGGCCTGGAAGCCGGCGAAGACGACACTGTTGCGCGGGTTCGGCAGCAGAGTTTTCAGGTGGTGCAGCACGCGACCGCCGCTGGCCATGCCGCTGGCAGAGATGATGATGCAGGGATATCGGGCGGCATCCAGCTCGATGGATTCTTCCACCGTGCGCACAAACTGGGTTTTGTCATCGATCAGTTCGCACTGGGCATGGTTCAGCTTGTGCTCTTTATGGTGCTTGATGAAGATTTCCGTGGCTTTGATGGCCATGGGGCTGTTCAGATACACCGGCAGCTTGGGAATTTTTCCCTCGCCCATCAGTTTGTGCACCACATATAGCAACATCTGCGCACGACCCACAGCGAACGCGGGCATCAGCGTGATACCGCCACGCCCGGCCGTCTTGGTGATAATCTCCGCCAAATCCCGCTCCGGATCAGACTCGCCATGGGTACGATCACCGTAGGTAGACTCGCACACCAATACATCCGCCTTCTGTAACGGCTCCGGCGGGCGCATGATGATGTCATCCTGCCGGCCCACATCGCCACTGAACACCACGGTACGGTCCGCGCCTTTGTGGTGAACATGCACGCAAGACGAGCCCAGAATATGCCCGGCTGGAGTGAAGGTAACTTCAAAGCCTTTCACCGGCTCGAATTTCTCGTGGTAATGCAGGGATTCGAAGTGCTTGAGCGCTTCCCAGGCATCCTTCTCGGTAAACAGCGGCTCCGGGTGCTCGTGCTTGGAAAACTTCTTCCGGAACGCGTACTTGGCGTCTTCTTCCTGCAGGAAGCCTGCATCCGGCAGCAGCACTTTGCACAGCTCATGGGTGGCCTTAGTGCAGTAAATCTTGCCCTTGAATCCATTCTTCACCAGCGCCGGCAGATACCCGGAATGGTCAATGTGCCCATGAGTGAGCACCACCGCATCAATCGTGGAAGGATCCACCGGAAACTTCGCCCAGTTCCGCCGCCGCAGGGTTTTCACGCCCTGATACATGCCGCAGTCGACCAACAGGCGATGGGAGTCATCTGAAAGCAAATAACGGGAGCCCGTTACGGTGCCAGTACCACCAAGGAAGCGAAGTTTCATAGGCGTGTATGTCCTTGTCTGCCGAATGATATTTCCAGCTTACCCCGTACTGCGGGTCAGACCCAAAAACATTTTGCGGGGTGAAATGTATCGGGGGTCTGACCCCGAATTGATAAGATTGTAACGTTATGTACACAATCACGCCGGGTTCAATGACGACCCTGACATTTCAATGGAGCTGAACATGAAGAAGGAACTGCTGTGCCTGCCGTTGGCACTGGCGCTTGTCGCATGTGGAGATAACGACACCGAACAGGTTGCCGCGGCTAACCAGGCGGCAAAAGCAAATCAGTCGGTGCTGAGTACAGGCCTTACAAACCCCACGGCCGTTCGCCAAACCAACCAGCTGATCTCTCGCGCCACTGCCTGTATTTACGAGGTATTTGGTGATGCCAACTCTGGCGCGGAACCGGCTGTCGTGTCCCGGAACCTGGAAGCCGTTACATTCAACACAGAAGAACGATTGAAACAGTACATGGAGTTCAACAAAGCGCTGGATGGTTCATCCTGGTCGCTGCCGGAGGGAAACAGTTGTGAATAATCACAGCGAACAAGGGGGTCAGCCCCGTACATTTTGCCCGGCAAAGTGTATCGGGGGTCTGACCCCCAAGTTGGATTTTATTGATCTTTAGCAAGAATGGCCTGCGGGTATGTCTATATTCTTGGCACAATTTTCAGATGGCAGGGTGCGAGATGCTGCGGAAGTTGTGTACGGGTGGCTTGTTGGTAGCCGGAATGATGGCTGCGCCGGTGGCGTTTTCCCAATCGGTTCACCAAGCTCTGAGTGAGCTGGAATCGATTATGGCCGATGATGCCCGCCGCGAAGCGGCCTATGCGGCGGGCCAGGAGCGCATTCTGTTTTGCGGCTCTTGCCACGGGAAAGACGGCAACAGCAGGCGTGACTACATTCCGAATCTGGCCGACCAGCACCCGCTTTACCTGTTCGAGCAATTCGAGAAGTTCGGCAACGGCGTGCGTGAAGACTACGTGATGAGCAAGCTGGCGCAAAGCCTCACCGTGGAAGAGCGCATCAACATTGCTGTGTACTACTCCCTGCAACAAGCCAAGCCCCGCACCAGCCCTGCTCCCGATCTGATCGACGCTGGCCGCGCCAAATTTCAGGCGAAGTGCTCTGCCTGCCATGGCAAAGAGGCCGAAGGCTTCCGCGACATGCCCCGCCTGGCCGGCCAGCCTTCGGAATACATCAAGATCGCGCTTAAACGCTTTAAAGACATGGACCCAGCGGTGCAGAGCTCGCCAATGATTGGCATTGCCGCGCCGTTGACGGCCGGGGATGTTGAGGAGCTGGCGGCGTTTTTGACTACCTTGTGATTTTGGGGGTGGGGGGTCAGCCCCCCGATACATTTGATCAACCCGTTAGAATCAAAAGCCCAAAAACAGCATATCCAGTGCTGAGACAATTTCATCTTGCAGCTCAGCAAGGCTACCGGAGCAAAAGCGCAACTCAGTTTCCGGTACAGCGGCTATATATTGAGTAGCCATGACGACTTCCATGCCGTTGATGCTGAACACAGGATTGAGCCTCTGCGCAGGGAGTGGCGCCGACGATTTGGGCAGTAACGGCACGACTACTCGTGTGTTCAAGCCACTGAGAAGGTCGGACTGTACATCCAGCAGATACCCTGCCCCTTCTTCATTTTCAAAAATATCGAAGCGGGACATCAGAACTGGCGATGCCGTGCAAGAGGCAAGCCGTTGGCTTCAACATAGGCATTTGAACTTTCAAGTGCTTTGGCGTTTTCATTAAGCCATTTGTTCTGCCTATGAAGTTTGACTGCTTCCGCAATTCCTGCTTCTGCAGACCGCGAGACATTGATTCCAAGGGATTTTGCCTCTTTAAGAAGAGCACTATCCAGCGACAGGTTCGTCGGTTTACGTACGGATTTCGCAGCTTCAGCAGTTCGCATGGCATGCCCCTCTCGAACAGTATTTCAACCAGTATATGCGCATGGTTCTTGGGCATCAACTGTGCATAGGGAACGTCCAGAGCCTGTCGATGATCACCATGAACACCTCACAACATAGTCCGAAACGTCAGATTAATCCGCGGCGAGTGCACCGCCTTCATCGCCGGAAGGCTATGCTGCCAGAAGGCCTGGGTAACACCCTTCATCACCAGTAATTAACCAGCGCGAATTAACCAGTGCCTGTCCACAAAACCTGAAGTATATTAGCCACCCAATTTACCAGGAATCATGGCCATGCTGAGTGTAAACGAATACTTCGACGGCAAAGTAAAATCCATCGCCTTCCAGGGCGAGACACTACCGGCCACCGTGGGCGTCATCAGCCCCGGTGAATATGAGTTCGGTACCAGTAAAAAGGAAGTAATGGCGGTTGTCAGTGGCGCGCTGACGGTTCAGCTGCCGGGTAATGACGACTGGGTTCGCTTTGGGGCCGGGGAGGCTTTTGAGGTGGCGGCCGGCGTCAGCTTTAAAGTCAGGGCTGAAATTGATACCGCTTACTTCTGCACCTACGAATAAGGACGGGGGTCAGACCCCCGGTACATTTGGTGGGGTGAAATGTACCGGGAGATCAAAACCGATATCGACTGTTAGTTCTGGCTCAACTGGGTAAGCTGTTGCTCATATGCTAGGATTGCATCGTCGATGGTCTGCTTGGAGAACCCCATTTGAGCGTTTATGCTGATGGTTCCGTCTGGCGCCTGATAGAGGTTATAGGATGAAATCCCCAGTGTCCGCTCCAAAACGGTTGCCTTCACGCCTGATTCCAGATTCACCACATTGATCTTGCGGGTTCCCGCTTCTTGAACCACAGCGAACGGACCTTGCGGAGTTTGCATCCAATCTACACGCCAGAAGTAATGCCCTTGGTTACGTGACCCATCCTTTCGATAAATACTCTCGTAGGAACTCATATCTGCGCACTTGTTAACAAAGTCGTTTTGGCGCTTGCAATTTGAGTACTCGTATACGTCTTTATCATCGATACTGATATCAAGCTTTACCGTTCTACCCGTTTCAGCATGCAAAAGCATATAACCGTCGGCTTCAGACAAACCAACCGTTTCGCCAAGCGAAGAGAAAATGCCCGTGAGCTCCTGCAGGGAGCCTTTCTCTTCCGGTATTTTCTCGATCAGGATGTAACCCGTTGACCCAAAATCGCCCTTTTGCATGGGTGCAACTCGATACCCGTCGGGCACAACCAACGAATCCACGCCGCTACCAGGGACGTAATGGAACGCCGAGCCTTGCCTTGTAACGAGAACCCCGACGGAGGTACCTACGATATCGTTACCCGCAAGCGTCTGGCCTGTTGCAGATTTGAATGTTACCTGGCCAGCATCCCTGGTTGCCGAACCAATGGTTACTGCGTCTTGAGCGCCGGCCGCTGACAAGTACTTGAATTTAATGGCGTCTCCGCGATCCTTCAATGCGTAAACAATATCGCCAGTCAGGGCGTTAGCCGAAAAATTAATAATCTCGCCTTCGGGATCAAGATAAGGCCGGCCACCAATTCTCAGGCCATCGCGCACGCGTTCAATGGCAACGGGCTCACCTCCTCCTTGCACTGCCCGAATCTTTTCCAACAACTCCTGCTCACTCAACACCTCTTGAACAGCCGGTACAGCCTGGGTACCAGTATGGGACTGCTGAGCCAGTATCTGGTTCGTGCCCGCCTGCATTCTGGCAATCAAAGCTTGCTGCATTTGCCGCGCCATCTCCTGCTGTTCCGGCGTCATTGGCGGCTGCTGGCTCGCACAACCCGATACCGCGGCGATTCCCAGAGCGATGGCTACAGATAAGAGTGGTTTCCTGTGCATATTCATTCCTTGAGTTTTAAATTAAAAGCGAAGTTAATATAACCGCTTCGTCTATCCCAGCAATGCTACCTATGGTGCATTTTTACAATGTTTTTCAATTTTTCCTGAAATGTATCAGGAGTCTGGCTCCGGTAAGTCAGATATGATCACGGGGGCTTCCCCCTTAATGGAACTGGATATGAAGAAGTGGCCGCAGCTAACCAGGCTGCAAAAGCGTATCAGTCAGTTCTTGGTACAGACCTTACGAACCCCGAGGCTGTTCGCCAAACCAACCAACTGGTCTCGCGAGCTACCGCCTGCATTTATGAGACATTTGCCGCGGCCAACTCCAATACAGAACCCGCTGTTGTTTCCCGGAAGCTGGAAGCACTTACTTTCAACACGGAGGAAAGGCTAAAGCAGTACAGGGACTTCAACAAAGCCCTGAATGGCTCGTCCTGGTCGCTGCCGGAGAGCAAGAGTTGCGACTATGTTCCAGAGGCCGCCCCCGTTATGTCGCCACCGCCCGAAACGTCAGATTAATCCGTAATTAACAAGTGCCTGGCCACGGAGCCTGAAGCCAGTAAAAAGGAAGTAATGACGGTTGTGAGTGGCGCGCTGACGGTTCAGCTGCCGGATGCTGATAACTGGATTCGTTATGGGGCTGGTGATGCCTTTGAAGTGGGGGCGAATGCCAGCTTTAAGGTGAAGGCTGAGGTTGATACCGCGTACTTCTGCACTTACGAATAAGGACGGGGTCAGACCCCCGGTACATTTGGCGGGGCGAAATGTACCGGGGGTCTGACCCGCTCATTGAAGTATCTGCCGCCGCTCCGCACGTAAGTGGTCGATCTCCCGGTTTACTCCGTCAATCTCGGCCTGGTAGCGCTTGCGCATGACCTCTGCCTCCTGAGCCAATGAGCCTTCCCATGTCGCTCCTGCCAGGTTGTTGTTGGCATTGGATTTCTGGCGCTGATAGCGAATAAGCGCGTTGTCCATGTTCATTTTTGCTCGGGCTTTCTGGCGTTCCAGGCGCTCTATACTCCGGTCTATGCTTTCGACCTCACTTTTCCGGTCTCTGTGATCCAGGAATGCCTGACCACCCTTGCCCAGCATCGAGCCTCCACCGATGCGGGCCGGGGCTTTAACCTGGATTCGCCGGGCGTCTTCTCCGCAGGGCTGATCTGAAAGACCGTCTGGCCGTTGGATTTGCATTGGTAAACGGCAGCGTGGCCGAGCGCGGGAATGGATAGACTAATTAAAAGCAGCGTCCTTTTGAGCATACTAACCTCCTTTTTCGCTTACCATAGTGCAAATTTGGAGGGGTGTTGGTGAAAGAGTGTAAAAGATGGTGGGTGGCGTTCTTAGTCAGGCTAGTGCCTGTCCACGGTATCTAACCGATGAGGACGAGCCGTCAAGTCCACACCCAGGGCGCGGGTCACTGTGAGCATGGTTTTCAGGGTGGGGTTGCCCTGTTCGCTAAATGATCGATACAGCTGTTCACGGGAAAGCCCCGTTTCACGGGCCAGTTCTGTCATCCCCTTCGCCCGAGCCACCACACCCATGGCTTTGGCGATGTAAGCCGTATCACCGGTCTCCAGGGCATCGGCGAGAAAAACCGCAATCGCGTCCTCACTATCCAGCGCCGCTGCCGGATCGTAATCGTAGATCTTGTCGCTCATAACGCCTCCCATTCTGATGCCAGTCGCAGCGCAGTGTTGATATCACTTTGCTGGGTATCTTTATCTCCACCGCTAAGCAGGATAATGACCTCGTTCCCACGCTGCTTGAAGTAGACCCGATACCCAGGGCCATGATGAATGCGCAGCTCGCAGACACCCTGCCCTACTGGCTTTACATCCCCTGACAACCCATTGGCCAGCCGAAATATACGCGCTGCAATCAACGCCTTGCCACGCTGGTCACGGAGTTTGCGCTCCCACTTTCGATAAGTGTCCGTTTGCTTGATTTCTAGCATAAGTTAACTGTAGTTCTTAAACTACAAAAATGCAAGGCAAAAGAAATGGACAACAGAGAATGGGGGGGGCTAGTGCCTGTCCAAAGTGGCATGCCTGTCCTTGATCAGCCCGGGGGTCTGACCCGCCTACTCTTCTTTCATAATACGAACGACCCGTTCGTCCATGCAGCTACGCACGAATGCATTCATTTCACACTGATCGCCGGACTCGTAAAAGCGGAGCATAAGTTCATTGA
>Ga0208029_1000123_pt1 | contig 57055 bp, 60 predicted proteins | sample MalvireepMed_s12_FD_184242 | JGI IMG/M metagenome (GOLD analysis project Ga0208029, IMG submission 184242) | Marine viral communities from the Global Malaspina Expedition - Malaspina viral metaG DeepMed_s12 (SPAdes) (version 2) | ecosystem: Environmental > Aquatic > Marine > Oceanic | place... | reverse complement strand
GCTACCCACTGGCAGAAAAAAACCTCAAAAATGTATGACCCAGAGTTGACCAGCGGCGGATATTTTGCGATACTAACCATGTCGGCGGGATAAGCCCCCGGCACCGGGAACCACGCGGCGGCAACCGCGCCCGGTACGACTGCAAAGGAGCTATTACCATGGTCAACCGTTCTTCTGTTTTTTCCGATACCATCCAAAAAGGCCAGCTTGTTCGGTGCTCACTTCCATTTTGCGGTTATGGCATCGTTGTTGCTATTCACGGCGAGCAATCCCCCGAGAGCTGTAAATCTATTGGTGGTATTGGTGTCGCTGGTGGCAACGCCACAATTGATATTGTGTGGGATAACGGCAACCGCTCTAACGTGCCGGAAACCCTGGCCCGCTCAAGCGTCCAATGGGAAATTTTTTCTGATGTAGTAGGTGCTCAAGAAGTGGCCGACGCCGTGGCCATGGCAACAAAAATTGAGCAGGAAAAGGCAGACGCCCAGGAGCGCGCGGATCGTGCCCGTGAAGCAGCAAAAGCCGAGCTGGCGAGTGATCCAGCGCTACGCACCTTGAAGCGTGCCGACAAGAGCGATGACCACGGGGCTAAGCTGGCAGCGGCCAACCTTCGCAAGCTGCTAAAGATCCGCTTCCCAGGTGTGAAATTTTCAGTCCGTATGGATGGATACTCAGCTATTCGTGTTCGCTGGGAAGATGGCCCGACACGCGGAGAAGTGGAAACGCAGGCGCAGAAATTCAAGCGTGGTTATTTCGATGGCATGACCGACAGTTACGAATTTCAGCGCTCCCCGTGGGTCGATCTTTTCGGTGGTGTTGAATACGTTTTCTGTGAGCGATCTATTACAAATTCCCTGATGGGCCGGGCAATTGACGCGGTTTGGTGTGAGTTTTCAGGCAATGTGAAGGACATGGAAAAGCCCACTCCCGAGGGTATCCGTTCCGGTCGCTTTACAATGATCGAGGTGCCGGGAATCTGGGAGCCGGTTTCCCGGCTGGTGAACCAGAAAGCCGCTGAAATGGCTGGCTAGACAATTGCGGGGCGCTAAGCGCCCCGCCCCCTTCCCTTCCCTTCTTTTCTTGAGGTGAGCTAATGCCTACACGCCCCGCTTTCACTGCCCTGGCCCTGGTTGTGGCCCTCGCTGGATGCGCTACCACCTACCCCGCTTCCAACTATGGAGCCACGCAGAGAGCGCCCGCGCCGCTCATAGAGGTGCCGCGTGTCAGCGGCTCCAGCCGAGGCGACAGCCCCCAGGCACGTGCCGCCACCACTATCGGCAACCACCAGACCCCGGCTCGTGTGCGTATCAATGCCCGCGCCACGGGAGACGGCTTTGATGTCTCCCCGGTATTGCGGTCGCGCTACTTGGATTGGCGGTTTTGATCCCTTTAGCACATGGGCGCGACATTGTGTGTCGCATAAAAAAATGTATGACTCAGAGTTGACTGGCGGCGGATATTTTGCGATACTAACCATGTCGGCGGGATAAGCCCCCGGCACCGGGAACCACGCGGCGGCAACCGCGCCCGGTAGGACTGCAAAGGAGCTATTACCATGTTTGTTGATGGATTCCCCAAAAGTATCGACTTTCGCGGCACCACCTACGAAACCCCCAGCATGGACGAGCTTGAAGAATGGGTTTTCGATTCTGTTTGTGAAACGCCTGATGGTCGCACGGTTGAGCCTGACCACCCCGATTCCTGGCTGAGCTTATTGGGCTTGATCTAACCCCATGGCGGGGCTGATGGCCCCGCCTTCACACACATAAAGCCTGGGGACACGCGGCGGCAACCGCGCCGGGCTTTCACTGCAAAGGGTGGCAACTATGGGTAATGAACTGGCGAATCAAGTTAAACAGGCATTTCTTACCAAGCAATCATTCCGGCTGGGAGTGCTGAAAGGAGGTGACTTCAAGGAGGTGCTAAAGGCTCTTAGAGCCTAGCCGAAAAGGCGGCCACCGGGCCGCCTTTGCCACCCTATGTAGGATATATCCTACATGAAGAATAGCTAATTTCTTACATGGTTTTAATGAAAGTGGCCATTGATTTTTTGATATTATGCCTTTCTCATTACGCTTTGGTATAGAAAGGCGCACCCAGCCAAAAGCTAGCACCTATCCGCACGGCTCGCCAAGAGGGTGAATGATACCACCCGAAGCCAAAACCGGCCAAAAAGTACCATTGGCGTACTTGATTTGTACCAATAATGTACCGTAAGAGTACATAGAATGTACTCCTTCCCGGCTAGGCTTGGACGGGTAAGGGGGGAAGCTCTCGCAATCAAGCTTATGGAGGAACTGAATAATGGAATGCCTTTTCCCGCTTGGTCAGCCTTTAGCATCGTTAGGTGTGCTTGAGGTTTGCAAGTACACGGCTATTGATCTTGGCCCGTTCTTTGAACGCCATCGCTCGGGTGATTGGGGTGATGTTTCTAACGATCAAGCGAAAAAAAACCTGAAAGCTCTTGAGGAAGGTGGCGCTATTTTGTCGGTTTATCATCCGCATGATCGTCGGATTTGGATTGTGACGAATGAAGAGCGGACACAAACGGTCGCAATGCTTCCGAGTGATTGCGCCTTCCCCCTCACGGCATAACCCCCACCCCTGACTAACTATATAAGCCGCGCCATAGAGCGCGGCTTTTTTCTGATATTGCCCACGACCTGGGCGGGTGATCCAGGCGCAGCGGCTCGGCTCGATGCCGGAGGCACTGCAAGAAAATGTATTGTATGTTGTATGTATTATTGTAATACATACAACATACAATACAACGTACAACCACCGCCCACGACCTGGGCGGGTGATCCAGGCACAGCGGCTCGGCTCGATGCCGGAGGCACTGGCCGCGACCGGCCAGGGGCGTCGGTGGAAACCCCCTCACCTGGGCGCGATCCTGCCGGAGCTGGTGGCCACGTCCACGACCTGGGCGGGTGATCCAGGCACAGCGGCTCGGCTCGATGCCGGAGGCACTGGCCGCGACCGGCCAGGGGCGTCGGTGGAAACTTGAAAGGCGGCATGAAGCCGCCAGGAAGGAAAGACTAAGGGAATAGGAAGTACGCTAGAACACCACCTATGACCCCCATTATTAGCCCTGCGATCCCGCCTAGCAGGATGGCATATAAAGCTATTTTGTTACCCGCTTTTTTGGTTAGCTTGGTTGCCACTTCAACCCGTTGCGCTGATTCTTTTATTGAAGCTATTAGCGACTCTCTTTCTTTCTTATCCGCCTCGATGGATTTTTTGCTTGATGTTGTAATGGAGTCACATGCTTCCTTTCCTGCCCTTTGAATAGATGAGGCCGCACTAGCTGCGGCCTCTTCTATAGCAACAGGCAGTTTTTCAGAGCGCTCTAAAAGATTGTCCATATCTTCGAACAAAACTTGTAAAGCCGCTTCTTTTGCTGTCTGCCGGTTTGCCATTATCGACTACCTCATTTTATCGTTGCTGCATATACAGCATCGAGGTTTTCTTTAGCAGAGCGCGCGAGGCGTCCCGCTAAAACCATTTCGATAGCATGCTGTTTTTCGCTATCTGTTTTGGCTTCACGGGTTTTAGCGCGGTAGTCTGTTTTATCGTTAAGCACCTTCTCAATTGTCGTTCCCAAGTTGCGGAGCTTCTGGTAAATCTCGCTCATGGTGATAACGGCACCTTCGCGAAAGTCAAAGCCTCTCTTTTCCTCATGATATACAAGGAGGCCCCAAAAATCATCGCGCCAATCATCATCCGCATCCACCATGTTGAACACAACGCGAATCTTCTTGGCAGGCACGCCCATAGCCTTCAAAGCGTCCAGCGTGGCGATAGTATCCCTAAGCTGCTTTGACTCTTTGACCGTAGGAACAACAAAGAGGTCAATTTCTTCATGCGACCCGCGATACTGGTGCATCAACTTCACAAATTGCTCTACGTTAGATGAACCAACGTCCACAACAGCAGAATCCAGCATCATCAAGTGTTCTTGGAGCTGCCCCCACTGTTTGCCTTTGACCGTTTCACCGTCACCTTCATCGCTGTTAATTGTTTCCACAGCAATGTACTCAGCGCCTTTTAGGCGAGGGTAGATAAGGTGTTTTGCTACAGTTGTTTTACCAACATTACCAGAGAAGTTAATAACAGCTACTTTCATTTTTCCTGACTCCTTTTGCTGCCCATTTTGCCGATGGGCCTTTTCTTCAAATACTCATCCGCATAGTTTTCCCTATCGCGGGAGCTAAGTATCTTACTGAGGTCTTGCGTGTCACCGTTTTCAGAACTTTCTGTTTCAACACCTTTTTCGCTTTGCGGTGGCTCTATATCACCCCCTTCATTATCTCCCTGGTATTGATCGTGGCTTTCAAAAGGCTCTACAGACTCTACTGGCTTTTGCCCCTTTTTCTCTTTTCTCAGCCGTCGAAGCGTCACCACAAATGTATTCTGGCTTATTTCAAAACCATTTTGGTTTAAAGCCTCTACTATGTCCTTGTAGTGGATGCCCTGACTTATCTGCCGCTCAATGCTGGGCAGTAGCGCTCGCATGGTGGCAGCCTTTGACCCCCTTGGGGCCTGTTCGACAGCCTGCCTGAGCTTGTCGATTGATGCCATTATTGACCCCGCCCGGTTATGTACCTTTGCCGTACCGCGTTTGTACTGACTAAGTACTATAGACGTACATTTTTGCCCTTGCAACCCCTTTTTTCGTACCTTGTATGTACCATTGATGTACTGTGTTTGTACCTAACCCCCTAGACGCTCCGCGTCTAGCATTGATAAGGACGCTCTTTTGCGTCTGTGGCGTGTCTGGGATTGTGGTTTTGGCCCTTAACAGGGTGGTGTATCCTTAACTCTAGGGCTATACACCATACGCACCTTGCTAAATGCTGTATCCCCTTGATTCTCAAGGGGAAACAACATTTAAGCAAGATGCAGCTTGTAGCCCCTAACGGCTACAGGCTAAGCTGTAAGCCGCATAGAATGGGCTTTTTTAGAGCTACGGAGAGAGCTACAGTGAAAGATGAGCTAGGAAAACCGATCAACATAAGGCTTCACGCCAGCCATCAAGCCCGCTTGGAGGCTGAATCGGTCGCTTTGGGGTACGCGAGCTTCCGTACCTACCTACGGGAGAAGCTAGAGAGCCAGGTAGACGCCGGGGCGCAGGTGGAGGCGCTTCGCCAAGAGAGCGATGCAGCATTCATTGAGATCATAGAGCGTTTGGAGGCGCTGAACCTGAATGGCAACGACCAGGGTAGTGAACCAGGGCGCATTGCTATTGAAACGCTTTATTTGTTGCGTACTGCCGTAGGCCCGGAATCGCTAAACAAAGCACATAAGGAACTAAAGCGTATTGGCGTGGAGCCATACGTTTTTAAATAGAAGGAGTAGGATCATGCACCCGGAGCAAATGGCGCTAATACGCTTTGTTTTGATATTGATAATGCCAGCCGTTGGCTGGATCGTTGCGGCTAACGTATTCGTTGGACTGCCCGAGCCAAAGATAAACGCGATAATTGAGCTGGCACCACAAACGCTCAGGCACCCTATATTGATTGCTGGGGTGCTAGGTGGTGCTGTTATTTCCGGCCTAATCATTGCCATTTCGTCTATTGATCCGAGGCGAGGTTTTAAAGGTGCAAAATATGACAAGCATCTTCGCGGCACTAAGATGACAACGCCAAGTGATTTAAAGCGTCAGACTAAAAGCAGGAAGAAAGAGAAGCAGGTTACAGTTTGTGGAATACCATTGCCGGTGGAGATTGAGACATTACATTTCCTTTTAAACGGCGCTACAGGTACAGGTAAAAGTGTCAATATGCGAGAACTGGCTTTTACAGCCATGCTTCGCGGCGACAGAATGATTATTCTCGACCCTAACGGAGATATGCTTTCAAAGTTTGGGAGGGAAAAAGACATTATATTAAACCCATACGACGAACGCTCTAAAGGTTGGTCTATTTTCAATGAAATAAGAAATGAATTTGATTTTGAGCGCTTTGCATTATCCCTTGTTCCGCGTGGTTCTTCTGATGATGGAGAAGAGTGGCGAGGATATGGGCGACTTATTGTTGAGTGTGTGGCCAGAAAGCTAAACGAAGCAGGGGATAGGTCAATTAAAAGCCTTTTCCACTGGTGTACGATTGCGGAAATGGACGAGCTTAGAGACTTCCTAGAGGGTACTAAGGCGCAATCGTTGTTTGCTGGTTCTAGTGAAGCTAGTAAAGCATTGACCTCGGCGCGCTTTGTTCTTTCTTCAAGCCTGTCAAAGCATGTAGATATGCCCGGCGGTGATTTTAGTATTAGAGATTGGCTAGAGGATGAAAAGGCAGGGAATATTTACATAACGTGGCGTGAAGATATGGCAGAAGCGCTAAAGCCTATTATATCTACTTGGGTGGATATTTATTTCTCTTCTGTGCTTTCTCTTCCAGAAAGTAAACAGAGGCGTTTGTGGGCTTTTATAGATGAGCTTGCGTCACTGGAAAAGCTGCCCAGCCTGGAGGCTGCGCTTACTAAAGGTAGGAAACATGGGCTAAGGGTGGTTGCTGGGTTGCAGTCTACAGCCCAGCTTGACCGTATATATGGGAGGCAAGAAGCCCAAACTATCCGCGCTTGTTTCCGTTCTCTTATTGTTCTAGGTGGGTCAACAGGTGATCCACAGACGAATGAAGATATGAGTAAGAGTATTGGTGAACACGAAGTTGAGCGGGAACGTTTTTCTATGAATATGGGCGGTGATCGAGGAAGCACAACCAATCGGGCACCGGAGCGAAACCGCGAAAGGGTGGTTATGCCTTCGGAGATTTCGACGCTGCCAGACTTGGAAGCGATCGTTGCCCTTGCGGGGAATCGCCCCGTGACCCGGACGAAGGTAGAGCCTAAGCAGTTTAAGCCACGTCTGGCACCTTTCGTTGAGCGCTCCATTCAGCTTGATTCAGGTTTTGTGACCCATGCTTAGCCACCAGATACTAACCAGACAGCACATAGGGCGGACGGCAAGCTACTATGAAGACGGTGCTGACGACTATTACGCCAAGGAAGGGGAGGCGTCACAGTGGCAGGGTAAAGGCGCGGAGGCCCTGGGCTTAGAAGGTGCCGTGGATAGCCAGCGTTTTCGCGAGCTGCTGGCGGGGAAGGTGCAAGATGGCACCGCCATCATGCGATCATCGACCCGTGACGATGCAAAGGCTCGAATTGGCGTAGACCTAACCTTTTCCGCACCCAAGAGCGTTTCTATGCAAGCGCTGATACATGGAGACGCCCGGATCATCCAGGCCCATGACAGGGCTGTATCAAAAGCGATGGAGCATGCTGAGCAGCGCGCGCAAGCCCGGCAGAAAGTCGCCGGGAAATCGCGAGTAGAAAACACTGGCAATCTAGTCATGGCCAAATTTCGGCATGAAACGTCTCGGGAGCGTGATCCCCAGCTTCACACCCACGCCATCGTTCTGAACATGACACAGCGCAGCGACGGCCAGTGGCGAGCGCTGCGAAATGATGAAATTATCAAGTCAACCAAATACTTAGGTGCGGTATATCGGTCAGAGCTTGCCCATGAGCTACAGGGAATGGGCTACCAGCTTCGACATGACAAGGATGGGATGTTTGAGCTTGGCCACATATCTAGGGAGCAAGTCGAGAAGTTTAGCGCTCGCAGTGACCAAATCGAGAAAATCCTTGAGGAAAAAGGGCTGACGCGCGCAACCGCGTCAGCCAGCGAAAAGCAAATGGCCACAATGAAGAGCAGGGCACCAAAGCGCAACACAGAGCGCGAGGTGATTTTTAAGGAGTGGAAGGCGAGGGCAGGTGAACTCAAGATCGACTTTGAGTCGAAATCTTGGGCCGGTGCCGGGGCTTCACCGGAAACCAAGAAGCATGCCCTTGAAATTAGCCAAGAGGAGGCCGCAAGAAGAGCGCTACGCTATGCAGTGAATCACCTAACGGAGCGACAATCCGTAGTAAGCCACTCGGAGCTGATGAACATTGCGATGAAGCAGGGCATGGGCCAAGTGCGACAAGAGGACTTGGCAAAAGAGCTGAGTGGACAGGTCAAGAAGGGCAGTTTGGTAAGAGAAGAACCGTTGTATACGCCTGCCACTGGCGACCAGAACAACCCCAGCTTATCGCGGCCCAAAGCTTATTGGGTGGCTGAGGTTGAAAAGCTTGGGATACCCAGGCGTGAGGCTGCGAAGCGCGTTGCTGATGGTGTTCGGCAAGGTCGGCTTGTGAAGCAAGAAGCTAGATACACAACACAGACCGCGCTAGAACGCGAGAAGCGCATCCTCATGATTGAGCGAGAGGGTAGGGGAGCTGTAACCCCTGTCATGAGCCGGGAAGACGCCACAGCACGCCTTGAGGCAGCGTCGCTCAACCGCGGGCAGCGGAGCGCCGCAACGCTCATGCTCTCCACGGAGAACCGGGTTACGGCTGTCCAGGGGTTAGCGGGAACTGGCAAAAGCCACATGCTTGATACGGCAAAGAAGGAGATCGAGACACAAGGCTACGAAGTAATGGCCTTTGCTCCCTATGGCTCCCAGGTGAAGGCTCTACGCGAAATGAACGTGAAGGCCAAAACACTAGCGTCATTTTTGAAAGCGAAAGACAAGGAGATCAACGAAAAAACCGTCGTGGTGCTTGATGAAGCAGGTGTTGTTCCAACGCGACAGATGGAACAACTTATGAAGCTAGTCGAAAAATCCGGTGCCAGGATGGTAATGCTAGGCGACACCGAGCAGACGAAAGCGATTGAAGCAGGGCGACCGTTTGACCAGCTACAGAAAGAGGGTATGCAAACGGCACGCATGGACGAGATTATGCGGCAAAAATCCCCCGAGCTTAAAAAAGCTGTAGAGCTAGCCGCAGGCGGAAGCGCTGGTAAATCGCTAAATCACGTCTCAAATATCCATGAAATTCAAGACGATGTAAGTAGGTGGGAAAGGTTATCGCACGACTTTGTTTCACTCGCGCAACAGGACAGAGACAACACCATAATTGTCTCAGGGACAAACGAAGCGAGACGGCATATCAACAAAACGATACGGCAAGGTCTTGAAACAGAAGGAAAAGGCGAGCACTACAACGTCCTTCTGAGGAAGGATACAACTCAGGCAGAACGCCGATTTTCTCAAAACTACAAGGTGGGCGATGTTGTCCAGCCAGAAAAGGATTACGACTCAAAGGGGCTAAAGCGCGGGCAGCTTTACAAGGTGCTAGACAATGGCCCAGGCAACCAGCTAACCGTACAAGGCGAAGAGGGGAAAACTATCAGGTTTAGCCCTTCTCAGGTTCGGAAAATATCTGTTTATGAGCAAGAAAGGAATGAGTTTTCGCCCGGTGATCGAGTACGAATCACCCGGAACGATGCCAAAATGGACTTGGCCAATGGTGATAGATTCACTGTAGTTGATAGCGGAAAGGATGAGATTGATCTCCAAAATGAAGAGGGGAGGGTGGTAAAGCTGAGTACAGAAAAGCCCCTGCACATAGATTATGCCTATGCCACCACCGTACACAGCAGCCAGGGGCTTACAGCAGATCGAGTAATGGTAGATGCCCAGGCGAACAGCAGAGTGACGGCTAGAGACGTTCATTATGTAGCAATTTCCAGGGCACGGTACGAGGCAACAATCTACACGAACGACAGTGGCCGTCTGACCAAAGCCGTAGAGCGTGAAAACACCAAAGATGCCGCGCTCGACCTGCATCGAGCGAAGGTGCATAAGCATGATAGGCATGAGCGAACGCCTCAAGCGGGTCAACATGAACGAAGCAGGGGAGGGCGAGAAAGGGCGGCACAGCGCCAAATACAGCATGAAGCCGGGCGGTAGCGTCAAGCCGCCTCGCTGCGGCTGTAGTAGTGTAGTGTTGTATTACAACACTACACTACATATCACCCTGATGCCGGAGGCACTGGCCGCGACCGGCCAGGGGCGTCGGTGGAAACCCCCTCACCTGGGCGCGATCCTGCCGGAGCTGGTGGCCATGCCCACGACCTGGGCGGGTGATCCAGGCGCAGCGGCTCGGCTCGATGCCGGAGGCACTGGCCGCGACCGGCCAGGGGCATCGGTGGAACCCCATCACCTGGGCGCGATCCTGCCGGAGCTGGTGGCCACGGCCACGGCCACGACCTGGGCGAGTGATCCAGGCGCAGCGGCCCGGCTCGATACCAAAGGCACTTGCCAGATGAGTTAACGGTATACTGAAGGTTTAAAAAGAAGGGGCAGCGCCCGGCTGCCCCCTTTCCATCTATTGATCGACGCTGACGTAAACGGCTCAGATAAGCCCTTTGAACTCCATGGCGTTCAAAATTCGCGATTTGAACTCTTTATACCCTTCCCAATGTTCGGCACCGCTATTGGCATCCCAAATATCTTCCCACCATGGGCATTCTGTACCATGCTCAGGAAGAAGAAGGGGATGCACGTGCTGGGCTTCACCACCTTGGAAATATTTGTTGCTTAACAAATAGCTTTTTATGACCACACCTTTGTATGCCGGGTTTGATGCGCTTCCCGTATATTCTCTATATAAGCACTGGAAGGTTCTAAACAGAAAGCTAAGGTCTCCTTCACCACCACCGCCTATTTCTTGGCTGATGTGATATGGAGTTGAAAGAAGCTCGCAGCTAAACGAAGAGCCGAAACGTCTAACGATCTTCAATGAGCCAAACTTGTCGTTAGAACGAAGGAAGTAGATTCGCGCAACTTTCTCACCGTTTTTAGGTGATAAAAGTTGATCTATGGATTCCTCGGCTGCGTAGCTAAGTCTAATCTCAGGGGCAGGGTAGGGAACCCCTCGCCCATGTTTAAGCCACTCAGGATCGACCCCTAGAACACACGCAAGCTTATCAAGCAGCCCAAAATCAATTTCCGCCTCACCGTGTAATGCGGCAATGGTCGATTCTGGCCCCGACAGGCCCGCAAACTCAGCAAGAAGGGATGCCGTAAGGTTGCGACCACCCTTCACCCCCTGCAACTGGCTAAGGCTAAAATTGAGCCTTTGGGCAACCTCGATGCGTTCCTTGTCATTGGCCGAAACCGCCGCAGGTGAGGCCCAGGCGTTCAAAACGCTAATGGCTTGGTGCTCGCGAGTCACGCCATTTTGAGCTGCAACCCTATCAAGAACTTTAAGGGTGTCGTGACCGAGCTTTTCTATTTTTAAATCCGGTTTTGAAAACACAGTTTACCCCACATGCTTAGAAGTTGAGTTTTCAGAAAGTCGATGTTCTGCCTCTGCTAGCATTACCTCACAAGTTGTTTTCACGTTAGGCGATAGATTCTCCTTTCCTAGAGAAAGACGGTATTTAGCTGCACAAGCTAGCCATTGTGGGGCTGCCTCGGGGTAGATTCTCGCAAGCACATCTTCAACAGCTTGGCAGCATGCCTGATCGAGGTTAGGGTACGTCATAGCTTCCTTTTCTCCTTGCTTCGCTCAAGTTCGCATAACATGGATTATGTTAAAACGGTCGTTTGAATCCCAGCCCCAGGCAGGGAGGGACGCCCAATCTCCGATTGGGCGGAGTTGACCTGCCCGACAAGCGGAGCGCGTCAGTCAGCCGCTTCAACAGGCTTCCCCAGCTTGTCCATGGCTCGATACTCACACGCAGGAAAGCCACTGCACCCCCACCAGAACCGACCCTTCTTCTTCGCAGGACGACGAATAAGCCCTTTGCCGCACGATGGGCAAAGATGTTCTTTTGAAGGCTCCAGAGGCGCTTTTGGGGCTTTTTTGGCGGTGTCAGGCTTGCCCCGCTTGTCAGGGAAGGTGGTTTTGCAGTCAGGGTAGGCGCTACAACCCCAAAAGTGGCCATTTTTGCCTTTGCGGCGGCGCAAGGTGCCCTTCCCGCATGAGGGACATTGCGGCCCGGCGCCTGCCGTCACCTCAACGCCCTGCTTTTTGATCCGCTCGATCTCCGTAGCGACGTGCTGAGCTACGCCATCAATGAATTGATCCAGGGATAGCGCCCCCTGTCGAATTTGCTCTTGCTGCTCATGCCAAAGCGCTGTCATATCGGGAGCTGTAGCGCTTTCTGGCAACAAATCATGAAATTCACGCCCCAGGTCGGTGCTCAAGACTTTCTTACCGCTCTCTTCGAGGAACCCGCGCTTCATCAAGGCGTCGATAATTGCACTGCGGGTCGCCGGGGTGCCGATGCCACCATGCTCACCCTTTTTTTCTTGGTCTTTTTCCAGCAAGAGTTTTTTGACACGCGGATCAGTGACGTACTTCGCCACCCGCGCTAAGTCTTTCAGAAGGGTGGATATGGTGTAACGCTTTGGCGGCTGCGTATGCTTCTCCGTTACCGTTGCCCCCTGGCAGGTAAGCGGTGTATTCGCCGTAACCCATTCCAGATTCGCGTTGCTTTCATCATCCCCGTGGACTTCTTCATTGTCTGTATCGCGCTTATAGAGTTTCTTCCATCCCTGCGATATAACCACCTTCGCGGTCACGCGGAAAGCGTGTCCGGCGACTTCCAGATCAAGCGTTGTTTGACGGTACAGCTCAGGGGGGAAATGCTGGGCGATAAAGGCACGGGCAATCAGTTGGTATAGCTTTGTCTCATCGTCGTTCAGCTTGCCCAGGTCAGCGGCTGTCTGGGTCGGTATAATGGCGTGGTGGGCTGACACATTCGCTGAGTTGTAGGCCCGGCTTTTTAATGCCGGATCGGCAGCTTGGGCGGCCTTGCCCAGCACCGGCGCGGTGTTGGCAATGGCTTCGAGAACGCCCGGCGCATCGGCATGCTGCTCATCGCTCAGATATTCGCAATCACTCCGGTTGTAAGTAATCAAACGGTGCCGTTCACGCAGCGTCTGAGTGATTTTCAAGGTTTTATCCGGGCTGAAACCGAATTTTCGGCTTGCATCGGCTTGCAGGTTCAAAAGGTTGTACGGTAAAGGGGGCGGTGTTTGCTTGTCTTCCGTCTTGGCGTTAACCACGCGGGCAGGCTGCCCCTCGATGGCCTGGGCCACACGCCGGGCAAACTCTTGACTGGTCACACGCCCCTTGTCGTCCACGGGGGCTGCCTCGTCGGGGCGGTAGCGAGCGCTGAACTCGCCGCCTTCCCCTGCAAAGGCTGCGGTGAGGTCATAGTAAGCGTGGCTGGAATGGCTTTCGTGCGCTCGGTCGCGGCGAACCACCAGCCCGAGGATAGGCGTCTGCACACGCCCAACCGAAAGGACGTGATCGGCACCGGCAGCACGCCCCGCAAGGGTATAAGCGCGAGTCAGGTTATAGCCGTAGTGCTGGTCGGCAACACTACGAGCCAAGGCGCTTTGATATAGCCCATGGAAGTCCCGGTTATCGCGCAGGCTATCGAGTGCCCGGCGCACTACCTTGGTGTTGTTGTCATTGATGAGGATGCGCTGCACCGGCGCTGTGTTGCCCACATACTCCAAGACCTCATCGACTAGAAGCTGCCCCTCGTCGTCGGGATCGCCGGCATGAACGACTGTATCGGCTTGCCCTACCAACCGCTTGATTAGCTTTATCTGGTCAGACTTGCCATCTAGCGGCTTGTGTTCGATGGGCCATCGCAGCGGCAACCTTTCCATGCTCCACTGCTTCGCGGTGGGATCGTGGTCTTCCGGGTCGGTCAGCGTCAGCAGGTGGCCAAAGCACCAAGTCACTACATCTTGACCACAACGGATGCAGCCCCCCTCTTTCTGTCCGCCACCCAGGGCTTCGGCAATAGCCCGGCCTAGCTCTGGCTTCTCAGCAATGAATACTCGCATTTTTAATGCCCCTCTTGCCCGGCTGCAAGCCGTTTCCTATAGACTGGATCGTAGTACACCTCAACAAGACGAAAATTCTTGAAATATAAAACCACGTCTATTGTCGAGAACACTTCACGGCGGATCATTTCGATAGGCATTGCTTGCCCCGCGCTTGACATTTGAGCCAATGAAGCAATGCGGTCAAAGGTATCAATAGCGCTATTGGCATGAGTCGTGGTGATGGAACCAGGGTGGCCAGAGTTGGCAGCTCTAATGTAATCAAGTGCCTCGCCGTGACGAAGCTCAGCCAGAAATATTCTGTCCGGGGATAAGCGCATGCAGCTTTTCAAGCACTGCGCTGGTGATATTCTCCCCTGCCCTTCCCCATAAAGAAGATGAAGCTTGTTTTCGTGTTCAGTCAGCTTGAGTTCGTGAACATCCTCTAGCGTAATAATCCTTTCGGTAGTTGGCACCTTCTCTATCAGAGAACGTGCAAATGTTGTCTTGCCTGACCCTGTTTTGCCTGCAATAACAATATTTCTCTTGTAGGCTACACATGCCTCAAGAAAATCTTTGTACTTACCTTTCTTTTTTAGCTCTAATAGCTCTTTCTCAAAATCATCAAGCGATTCAATATTGCCATGATCTTTATCTTCTATACCACTAAAAGCCCCTTCTTCATCCAGCTCTTCCAGTGTTTTTACCACCTGAGAATGCTTGCGTATTGTAATGGCAAGTTGCCCATCAACAACCCCAGGCGGACGTATTATTTCGCAACGCTCGCCACCGGGTAAGATTACTGACATTCTTGTGCTTGGCTTTATTCCGTTATATGTCGAAACTGCCATGACGAGATAGGAAAGCTGCGAAGCAGTTAAGCTTTCAATCTCATGCTTACCCCAGCCAGTATAAGTTTTTGCCCAAACCCGCCCAGGTTCGTTAATGGCAACTTCTGTAACTTCTGGCCTTGCCAGCAATGGTTTAAGCGGACTCAGAAAGTTATCAACGCCTGCTGAGGCTTTTGATTCCATAGCAGCAACCGACATACCACCCCCTTCTTAGTAACGCCTGCCATTCTCAATGTCTTTTACAACCACTTCGATAGGCTTAGCATTTTGACCAAGCGCCATGGCTATAAAACTCACCTCTGACTCGCTTATTTTTCCGCCATCACTTCTATTGCCAAACTCAAAGTAGTGGTCTGCCCACTCTTTTACCGCATCACGCATGTCATTCTCGCCAACATACGAAAGAACAAACCCATGTCGGCGGGAGGATTTTAATATCAGGTCAAAGCGCAGAGCCTCGGCATCCATTAGCCGGGCATTAAGCCCGGCATTTTCTTTTTCCAGCCTCTTACACTTTTCTATTAGCGAATTAACAAGATATTCTTCATCAATCTTCATGGTGGCGACTATCTCCGGCGAAGTTCGTAAACGCCTGAGAAGTCCAAATCTCGGGCGACATAAACACCAATCCTTTCACCTTGGTTTTTAGTCAGTGTTGGCGGGATATTGACGCTGTTTCGCAATGCTTCAACAGCCGCTTGCTGTGCGCCGTCTGCCGTTTGATTGAACTGAATATTATTAGACCCTGACCCTTGGTTAGACAGCCAGTTACCAACATCGCCAATCAACGAAATCAGGATAGCCCCACCAAAGCGCGCGCCAAAGTGTGTATCTATGTGGCCATCGTGACCGCCTTCACCTAGCGGGCCAGTACCGGGGCTATCCAGATTGATGACGACGCCTTGGGGAGTCTCTACCCGCGTCCACAGAGCAAAAATCCTGCCCTGCCCCTGCTGGATGCCACCCTGGTACTCACCGACGATCTTGGAGCCGCGTTCGATCAACACCACGCGGCCACTTGTTGAGTACACATCGCGAGTGGTGTGGCAGGTCAGCATGCCCGGCTGGGTTGAAACAATGCGGGTATCAAGGGCGCAATCGAGCATCGTTCCTTGAGTAAGCAGCATATCCCGGTTTTCGAGGACACTGGCCCTTGCTCCATCCAGGCGCGTCGGCTGCAAGCGTTCAGCCAGCTCGCCGTTACCCCCACGACCCGAACCGCTACCGCTACCACCCAGCAAGCCAGCACCGCTTGCATCAACATCGTGGCTTGCCTGTTGGGCACTTGCCCCGCCAGAGCCACCCGAAGCACCACCGACGATTAAGGAGCTTGATAGACGGCGTTCGCGAACGTCGCTGCCATTGCCTGCACCCCGCGCCTCAGCTACAGATTGATAGCCTTGGTTTGAGCTTTGCTGAGGCGGTGGCTCTATATCTTCCAACGTAACCGGCTCAGGGGCTGGCTCCGGCTCACGCGCTGGCGGTGACGCAGGCTCAGGCGGCGGAGAAGTCATTTCAGGGATTGCATGACGAATGCTGTCCCTCAGCGTTTCGTCGCCTCGGGAGCTGGTGGACTGATGATTCATTGCCTTGTAGGTGACGACCATCGCAACGATGGCCACCAGGGGAATCGTCAGCATCAAAAATGCCTTGCCGCCACGTCGCACCCGGCGACGACCGCCAAGCTCGTCGGGGTTGCGATCCTCGTCCAGCTCTTCACGTTCAGCCTCGGCAGCATCAATCTCGCTGCCTGCATCAATTTCATCTTTGTCTTTCTTGAACATTACCGATCACCCCCACGAATAGACCGTTCGATAACTGGCGATGTAGTGCCCGTGTCGTTGGCCGTCCCGCCGTCATAGCCCTCGTTATAAACACCAAGTACGCGATTACCCAGGCGCAGCCGATATTCACTGGCTACCGTGTGAACAACGATAATGTTGTTGCTATCGCCTGTAGTGGTGCGATTTACCAGAGACTCATTCCCCTCAGCATCGACGTAGAAGATGCTTGGAATGTCTCGATTCCCCTGGAATTTGAAGAAGGTATGTTCACCGTTGTCCCAGGCATTTTCAGGCGCGAGGTCTTCATCACCGGCCATGGTATATTCAAGGTTGTAATGGTCGCGCTCATGGGAAAAACCGTCCTCGACCTGCTGACGTTGCTGTTCCCGCTCCATTTCAGCAAGACGCCGCTCGGCTTCTTCGCGAGGAAAGCTGAACCTGACTTGGTATGTGGCGTTCATCCTGTCATCACGGAGCGAAAGACGGAACGCATAAGATCGACGATCCGTTACCAAGATCAGGTTGGTATCCGCTTGGTCAGCAATGGGCTTTAAAAATACATGGTGCCCCTCACTGCCAAACTCGTAGGCAGCACTATCACCGAAAGCAGGCGTGATTACGGTTTCACCCGGCTCCAACTCAATGTGCGTTGCTACGCCAACAACGGTTTCAATTTGGGTCACGTCATTCCGGTTATAATCAACCGTTCTAATACGATGGTCATAAGGGGAAGGCGAAGGAAACTGCAACGCATGCAGGGGCGTTGATGCCAGCGCCACTACCAGCGCTACCCCGGTAAGTTTTGCTTTCATCACTGGTTACTCCGGCACAGATTCATAGTCACGGCGATAGTTGTTCACCGTGAACCCAAACGGGTTATCCCAACGCTCAGAACGCGACATACTGCGCTGCGGATGGTAGCTGTAGTGCAAAGTTGCAATATGATATTCACGCGGCTCACGCTCACCATTTGAGTGAACAACCTGGGAAGAGAACCGGACAACAGCTTGGTTTTCACCCGCCGTATTCTGAATTGATCGAATATCGACATCGACACGCGAGTTACGGCCATACTGGCGATCCCGGCCACTTTCCCCCGAGTAGTATTCATCGCGGTATTGACGCTGAACGTCAGGCGCACTTAGCAGACGAGTCGTGTTGTAGTAGGTCTGCACATTCCAATAATCGTACTGCTCACGATTGGTGATGTACTTGCGAATCCAATACTCATCTTCCACTTGACCGAGGCTCTTAATTTCTGCATCGACAGTATTAAGCACTTCCGCCGCGCCTGTTGTGCTATCGACGCTTAGCACAACAGGGTCAGGAATAGGCCGGAAATAGGCAGCCGCCCCACCAGCCGATGCCACTACCGCAATCACGAAAAAAGCCCCTGTCACGCGCCAAGCAACCTTTTTCGAGCGTGCCAGCTCGGTTAGAAGATCGCGCTCAAGACCCCGCGAAGCATCCAAGTACCGTGCGGTTTCTTCCTTCTTAATTGCGGCCTTCTTCTTCATAAGCCCCCCTCAGCTCCGCAGGAATTTGTGTGTTGATTGGTGTACGTACCCCATCGGCAGGCAAGCGCGGCTCAGGGGGCTTGTTTGAGCACCCGACCAGCAGGGCGAGCGCTACGATGACTGAAAATCGCTTGAATGGCATGACACTTCCTCTTGGTATCCCATTACCCACAGGATACCAATTTCGCGTCAAAGTTGCAACTTTGATTGAAAAAAAAGGCGACCATGATGGTCGCCCAAGGGGGGGAGGAAATTGGTTTACGCCGCCTTTCTGCCTTTGAAGTAGCCTGCGGCTTTGCTCATGCCTCGGCCAGCGGCTCTACCGGCTGCCGCGCTGCCGCTGCCAGCAGCGTGAGCCGCACCCAGCATGCCGGAACGACCGACGCGAGAACCTGAACCGCCGCCCGATCCACCGCTAGGGCGACCCGTAGAGCCGATGCCACGGCGGATAGCTGCCAGTTGCCACATGAAGCCAAGACCTACGCCGCTCGCCAGACCTGACGCCATAGCGGGAAGCTGTACCAGCAGCAGGAGAGAAGCCACGCCCAGGATGCCCACACCGCCAATGGTATAAGCCGTGTTCTGAACACCATCAAAAGCAACGCCATCCATGTATGTAGTAAACATTGTCATAATGAAGGTGAATACTGCCGAAAATAAAACTATCAGCAGCCCGTAGTTAGCAACTTGACCTAGCCAAAGCTCAAAGAAGCGATATGTAGGCTTAAACAAAAGAGCCAAGATAAACATAGGCCCAAACCCTGCCAGAATTGCCAAGGCAACTTTTGCGAGAATGATGTAGGCACCGCCTATGGCGAGCAACAGAATTGTAACGCCTAGAATGGTCGCACCGTAAATGACAAAAACATAACTACTTCCAGAATATAAAGACACTTTATCAAAGGCTTCACCGGCTCTATCAAACCCAACAGTTGCAGCCTGATCGAGCATCGAGGCTGCCGTAGTCGTAACACCTGGCTCCCCCATCATAGTCGCAGCAAGCGAGTCAGGAACAGTGGTAACCAAATCTGCGAGGTGCGTTTGATAGAAACCGCCCGCCATGGCAATACTGACAATTAACGCGATCATAAAAGACCGCTTTAGAAACTCAGCAATAGGCGTTTGAATTGCGCCTTGGATAATCGCAATCGCCATGAATATAAAAGCGAGCGAAAGCCCGGTAGTCACAAAAGGCGTTAGCGCAGTAATCATGTTGCTGGAAAAGTCCGCAACATAATCAACCGTCACTTCATCAACCCTATCGAATATAGGCTCAAATAAATTGAACGACATTTTCCCTCTCCCCTTTCAAAACCGCGCTCCTATTAGATAGACGGCATCACCGAGCTACTTGAAGAAGCCTTTTTCTCCGCCTCATCGGCATTGACGCAATTAGGCGTCAATCCCAGCTCACCAGGGTTTTCACGGCACTCCGCTAGAATCTCTTGCCGAAGCTCCGCATTATCTTCCAGCTCAGAAACCGTGTACGTTTTTTCGTTATCGAAGCAGCCGCTCAGAAAAAACGGAATAGCAGCGGCAAAGATCAACTTTTTCATGTAACAATTCCTTGTCAGTTAATACTGGGCATGCCAGTGTTTTCGGGATTCAGAATTTCCATGCTGTAGTTTCTGCGTTCTTCCTCAGCAAGCCGCTGTTCTGCGGCACTCAGCATGGTCATAAGTTGCACGCGGTTCATTTCCACCTGAATCGCCGCCATCTCACCCTGCAACCGGGCTTGCAACTCAGCTATTTCCTTCATGTCCTCAGTGTTGCTAATTTCCGAGGTGAGCTGCTCCACCTGATTGAAGCGCTCTGAGGTGCCTTCAAAAGCACGCTGCCCAACAGCCTTGTCAGTGGCCGCTTGACGACCTGGGCGCTCATACAAACGATCCCTGGCATCGCCAAAGGGTTCATCTACCGCTTGCCGGTCGAATATCTCCTGGGCTGTCCCATCAAGCCCACTACCGGCCAGATCGTCATATACATCTTTCATATCGTCAGGCAGGTAACCACGCAAGTCGGGGTTTCGCAAGAGGTCGCCCAGGTTCCGGCTTCCTGTGACTGAATCCAGATGATCCCTAGCCTGCTCAAACTGCCGCTGCAACTCCTGCACTTGCAGGATTGCTTGGGCGATGCTGCTGGCATCCATCACGGGAATGCCTTGAGCATTGACGTTACTTGCAACGCCAATGAACGATGCCAGGACAAAAGCGCAAGTACGTTTCTTCATTACTTCACCCCACCTTTCACACGCTCAAGAAACAAGGGCAACCACACATCAGGATCGTCCCCAACTTCATTGATAACTGACTCCGCAATCTCGGCTCTTTCGGGAGAACCCGAAAGAACCGTTAAGTCGTCATCCATACCACCAAGATCAAGCTTGGCGATAGCACATTGCTCGTTTTGCTTTACAAGGAATTTACGCGAGTTTTCACCAAGCGAGCGTATAAGCTCAAACTCAGTTTCTGACAGCTTCATGCCCTTCACGTAGTCGTCATAATCCGCTTTAGGGTTAGGCAGAAAGACTAGCGTTGCAGATTGTTGCACCAATGTTTTGGCAATATCGCTTTCAAGAATCGCCCCCGGCTCCTGGGTGGCAAGTACAAAAATACCGTTTTGCTTACGAATAGTAAGCTGTTTGTTTTTCACCATGTCTTGAAAGTATGGATCAAGCAACGGCTTCCAAAACTCATCAACAAAATAGGCAAACTTACGCCCATCAATCATGTTTTCTGTGCGATAAAGCAGGTACATCATTAGAGGCCCGCGAACCGCAGGATTATCTAAGAAGTCCGTAATATCGAAGCCGTAAAGCCGGTGTGTTGTAAGATCAAGAGAGTCAATCTCATTATCAAATACCCACCCAAGTTCATTACCAGCACACCACTTCTTCAAGCGAGCGCTGACAGAAGGATGATCGTTTTCATCATCAATAGGGTCAGGCAAAAACTGTTGCAGCGTAGTTAGGCTACGCTGCTCTTTCGGCATTTCAGCCAGCGCGTTAACAGCGCCCGTAATTTCCACTTCATCATGATGCGTGAGCTTGTGACCGCCAGCGGTTACAAGGGTCTTCAAAAGATCGACCAAGAACGCCTTGTTCTTGACGTTCATGTCAATTTGGAACGGGGCAAGCCCGGTAGACTCGCCCGTTTTCAACGCAAGATACTTCCCGCCCATCGCGCGAATAGCAACGCTTTGGCCTTGGTCTTTATCAAACGCCACGATAGTTGGTGAAACACGCTGCGCCTGGGCCATGATAAAGCCCAATAGCACCGTCTTACCCGAACCAGACTGGCCAATCAGCATGGTATTGCCGAGCGTGAGCTTGTCCGTTTCATCTTGCTTGGGGTCGGCAGCATGAAAGTTGAAGTAATACGGTGTGCCGGATACCGTCTTGAGCATGGTGATTGCTGGCCCCCAAGGGTTCCCCACCGCTCGACCTGAAATGAAATTGTGAAGCGGGCTGAACGAAAGGAAGTTCAGAGACGTAAACGGCACGGGGCGAGGACGCCAATAAGCGTTACCCGGAAGCTGTGCCCACCACGCAGGCTCAAGAGCCATATCAACACGCTTAGCAATGATTGCCACATCAGCCAAGGTGTTGATAGCGTCAGAGGCGAAGCCGCGTACCTGCTTAGCATTTTCACCAAACACTGTCAGCGTTGCATGATGCTCCCCCATGACGAACTCGCCACGTTGGAGCATATCCATAGCGTCTTCGATTTCTTCAATCTGAGACACACTAACATCGTTAGAGTCATTCAAATGCTGATGTTGACGCTTCATCAAGTCCAGGGCTGTAGGCTTGGCCAAGCAACTGAAACTTTGCGTCAAAACAAACTCATACTCGCTTTCCAGAAGCCCGTTAAGCTGGCCTGATTCAGTCCGCGCGGGATAGTCTGTAATTTCCACAACGCCAAACCGCAACGGGGTTTCAGTGTTGCGCACTTCTCCCACTTCACTGAATGTCGGAAAAAGCACCCGGTTTCTAGGCAGCACTTCGCTTAGGCGATCCCAGGTAACAGGTATGCGGCACTCATCACCATTAATCAGGCGCGAGAAAAACTCCGCCACCTCTGAGAACATATAACCATTATGCTCATACAAACCAAGGTTCCGGCCATCATAAGGCTTCAAAGCAGCTTTCAAGGTGCTGTTTATCTCTTCTAGTGAAGAAATACACTCGTCTTGAAACGCCTTTTTCTCACTCTTACCTAACTTTTCAGCTTTGGAAAAAGCTGAAATGAACTTATCCGGTGCTTGCCGATAAACAACAGACAAATAAATGTCATTTACCATTAACTTTTCATCGGCAAATTTTGCCTTGTAGTTATCATTTAGATTCTGGCAAAAAGAGTTGTCTACTGAATATTCGGGAAAATCATTTACCCGATGGCGAATCACATGCGACCACAGCTCGACGTGAGGCGAAGCAAAACCCCGGATCGTATTATTCAACTCATGCAGCCAGCGGCTAACATCGTCCTGGCTGGCACTCAAGTGCGAGCGCCCCGTAACTTTCCAGACGGTAACGTACTCAGCCTTGTGAGTCGAAACGATATTCTCAGTGACGTGGCTTGAGTACGGTATATATTGACTTGCCGGAGTCTCGTTAAGCCACCGCCGAGCTGTGTTATTAACCATGCTACTTCCTCTTTCTCATTCGGTGGTAGTTAGTCGGGCTATAAGATGAACCCTTCCAAAACCCTTTGGTGCGGTTACGCATACTGGTTTGTATTGCCAACCCCAGTTGTCTAAATGCACGCTCATCGACATAAGTCACAACGCGCATCACGATCCACGCAGGCACAACTAGGGTTAGCAGCCAAAAGGTCACGATCATCGACATAGAGACAATACCGATCATCGTTATCATGAAGGGCATCATCGGTATGCCGAAGATCAAGGGTGACCGCATAGCCCCCTTGAATACGGGGAATACGTGGTTGTCCATGGTCAGGACTAGGTGAGTGAGGTCAGGAACGTAACGAGGCCCGGCCCCATGCCAACGATCAAGCAGCCGATGCACACGTTAAAGGCAAGACCCTGCCCCATGCGCCCACGGAAGTAGGCAATACCAGCGATCACCATACCGATACCGCCAATGACAGGGAAAACGCCATATACCCAGGTGTTCACGTCATTCAGAACGCCCTCGGCATGGTCAAGGCCAGCTTGGGCATATGCATTGCTGGACACAAAACCGAGAACACCGGCCACCATTGCTGCTTTAGCTTTCTTTGCTGCTTTCATCACTCGTTCGAACATCGTCATCGTCCTCATTTAAGATGAATGTGCCCTTTCGGACACCTCTTTCAGATAAGAACCTAAACAGTCGTCTCGGATCAGCCCAGGTTCTTAACTCTCCTTGCTGAGTCAATAAGGTAAACTGAACAGGCTTACCGCTTATTGGCTCTTCGGCAGTAAAGGTGAAGTACCATTCCCTATCGGATTTTCTGACCACCTCTACTTCTTGAACTTCACCGCGCTCAAATGCTACATCGACGCTTTGCTGTTGAATTTTTTTCATTTCGGGACTCTCGACGGGACAAGGGTGCCGAGCATTGTAGCCACCGGCAGCGTTTACTGAAACGCATCCCTAGCCCCTGTCGAAAAGGCATCCACCCCCCGACGAAAAATATCATCCCGCTTTTCCACACCTTCATTCGCTGCGACAGCCAAACGCACAGGAGCGCTAACGTCGCTCGCATTAGAATCCTCATGCTCAAGATCAGGATCAGGCATCAATGCAGGCACACGGTATTCCGAAATTGGACGAACATGCCCCATCACCTTTTCGACATATCCGTTTTCGATTCCACGCTGAAAATTGCCCGTGTTGTAGCAAGACAAAGCCGCCCTCAGAGCTTTCTCTTCCTCGGCATATCGCTGTGACGCACGGCCATAGCACTCTTCTAAAATCAGCGCACCACCGGCTAGGCTTTTGCACGGATCAAACACATCGTCGATGCTGTAACCGAGCCAATCGAGGTTAGCATTGGAGATTTGTGCAATGCCGCCATCCCAGCTTCTGCCATCGGCTTCAAGCTGCCCCGCAATTTCCACAGCTTCCTCAAAGGTGGTTGGCTGGCTAGCCAAACGCTCACCGTCGTTGATCCCAATTGCATACGGGTTTTCAAGGGACTCATGGCTGATGACCGCGTGCATAGTTTGCGGGTGAACATCGGCGGCACACATAGCCATTAGCGCCACTACATCAAGCATGCTCGCCCCCTCACCAGTAGTACGTAGGCCCAGCCAACTCGCCATCTACGAAGACTTCCACATACCGGGCAGTACGAGTGCATCCCTGGGGAATCATCTCGCCGGAATCGTTGTTGGCCACCCGGCAGCGCTGCCCCCGCACATAGCGCTCCGGCAGCGTTTCCCAGCGGGTACAGGTCGATTGGCGGTGCCCATGATCCCAATTCCGGCAGACGCGGCGCTCAGGAATGTAGGCGGCAACGCCATGATTGCCGCTCATGTCGCTAGATGAACCACCAGCAGCACCAGAAGGCGGGTTGGCCATACAGGCAGAAAGAGGCGGCAGGGGTGGCTTGAAGTCCCGCACACGGCTTATCATGGCGCTCCGCGCTGGGCTGCACTCTGACGGCCCAAAACCGGCGGGCGCACAAAGCCAAATGGCGCACTCATCCTCGGACGCCGCTTTGGCGTCTTGTGATACGAAGGGCAGCAGCGCAACCGCGCCGAATGCTGCCGCAGCTATAATATGTCGCATGGCATATCCCTCGCTGACCGTGAATTTCTTGTCAAAGTTGAAACTTTGACTCATTATTAAGGCAAGCAAGCAGCTTGTCAAGCATGGCGACACACAAAAGAATGAGGCCCATGAACCTACAGGAATTGACCAATGACGAGCTGGCAGCGCTGTTGAAAAAAATCGAGATTGAACAAGAACGTAGACGCCATAAGGCTAAGCAAGAAATTCTCAACAACGCGCGCAGCAGCGGAATTGACATAGAGAAGGAGGCAAGCGAGAGCCTCGTTTACAGAAACCCCGATGACCCATGGCAGGTATGGCGTCCTGGGCGCGGCAGACGCCCCAAATGGCTGAATGAATGGTTAGCCAGCGGCAGGACGCTAGAAGAGCTGGAGGACAGGGAAAAAAAGTTATAGGAGTAGGAAATGAGCGATACCAATGTAAGCAATGTCGTACCCTTTCGTAAGCAAGGCGCTCGTAGCCAGAGCGACCATAGCGAGCGGCCTTCCAGGGCAAGCCACGGCACTGGCATCGCCAACGAGGCGATGCCTCAAGACGTTGCGCAGAAGCGGAGCATTGTTGTCGCCACCCTTCTCTTCCTGATGACGCTGGTGAGAGCAATTCTGTATGGGGTGATGCTGTGGCTTCGTGGCCCTATCAAGGTCGTGCTTTGGCTTGCAGCGGCGACCATGTGGGTTGGCGTGCCGATGATGTACTTCGGCATGAACGATCATCCAGAGCAGGCCATGCTAGTGACCTTCGGCATCGTTATTGGCGTTGGAGCCACCGCCCTACGCATCGGCTACGATCCCCTCATGGCAGCCCTCAACCCACGCTGACCCACGTAACCACCTACCAAGCTGGCTTCGGCCAGCTTTTTTTTCCTTGAAGTTGCAAATTCACTTGATATGGGTGTCCACCGTATGTACAGTTTTACCTGTACACCAACTGTCCAGAAAGGCTAAAACATGCGTGACGCCCAGGAGCGACGAACGCCTGACTTGATCCAGGGGCAGCTTATTGCCGGATACGTCAGGCCACACCATGACGACCCCGACTGTGAGCAACAGCGTGGAGCGCTGCTTGCCGCAGGCTGCACCACGATTTACAAGGAGCGCAGCGACGCTATCAGCTCCCCCGCGCTTGAGGAGGCCATTTCTTCACTGGATCGAGGCGACAAACTGGTAGTAGCACGTCTGGAATGCCTTGCTGATAGCCTACAGCAGCTTGTTACCACGCTTTCAGCTCTCGATATGAAGGGCATAGCCGTTGCCAGTGTGAATGACTGTTTTGAAAGCACACAGCACAGCGGCGTTTTTCAATTACTGACGGCTTTTGAGAAGCAGAAGATCAAATATGCAACATACCCCCGATTAAAGCAGGTTGGAAAAGGCAATCCCACCGGGAGGCGACCAAAACTAGGTTTTGAGCAGGTAGTTAAGGCTAATGCGATGCTAGCCAAGCAAGAGCCTAAAGCTGCCGTTGCACGGGAAATTGGAGTTTCAAGAACAACACTTTACAAGTATATAGAGGAAGGAGTCTTACAGAGCCATGCCAAATAAAGAGATCATTCCAAGACGAGTCCACCAGCTTACTCAGGCATATATTGCTATGGAGCTGGAAGACGCTAAAGAAGCCGGGATGCTCGGCTACATAGCAAGGTCAGTGGCCCAGGCAACAATGCCGCACACTGACCCTAAGAATATGTATTTCGAGCGAACCAACGGGATTATCACTTTGTCCATGGTCGCTGCCCGGCCTCAGATTGGCCTGCCCTACGGCTCGATCCCCCGAATCCTGATGGGTTGGATATGCACCGAGGCTGTCCGTACAAAAGAGCCTGTCCTATATATGGGCCGCTCTCAAGCTGACTTTCTGAACAAGCTACAGATGGAAGGCAACGGAGCCACGATTAAGCGCCTTCGCGACCAAGCATTGCGCCTGTTCACTTCCAGCATCACAGTCACCAGGGAAAGGGGCGATGAGCATGGCATAGAGCTTGAAAACTTACAGATTGCGAAACGCTCAAGCATTTTCTGGTCGCCAAAAAACCCAAATCAGACTTCCCTATGGGAAAGCACCTTACAACTGAATCAAGATTTTTTTGAAGAAGTGATTAAAGCCCCTGTCCCGATAGACCTTCGAGCATATAACGCGCTCAGGAAAAGCCCTCTAGCACTAGACATATACACATGGCTTACGTATCGAGTCTTTGTGATGCGTGCGAAGGGACGCAGTGAGGTCATGATCCCATGGCAAGCACTGATGTTGCAGTTCGGCAGCAATTACGGGGCCGGGGCCGAGGCGTCCGACGAAGACCCAGCAGCAGCCAAGAAGCGTCGGCAAGCCATGTATGACTTCAAACGGAAATTCTTGGCACGGCTGAAAGAGGTACTGCTTTTTTACCCAGAAGCCAAGGGGGCCATCCGCGAGCTTGACCAGGGGCTTCTCCTGCGGCCCGCGAAGCTGCACATCAAGCAGGCGAAACCGAACACCCCCCACCCCTTCCTATCGAAAAGGAAAGCCAGCAATGGCGAGGGGTAGTGCCCGGCAGGTGGATAACCCTTGTATGGCAAAGGGTTATCCACGGTACATCGGTCAGACGGTAATTTTCCATGGTTTTCAGCACGTTGCAGAATCGTTGGCAGTTATCCACGGTACATCGGTCAGTTATCCACGGTACATCGGTCAGTTACCCACGGTACATCGGTCAGTTATCCACGGTACATCGGTCAGAAAATAGGGCGCGGTACATCGGTCAGACGCCTTTGTTTTCAGCAGGTTACGGCGCACCTTGAGAAGCCCCCAAGTAGTCCTTTCAAGTAGTTTTTCCAACTAGCTTTTCCAAGTAAAAAAAGGGGTTCAAGTAGTTTGAAGCTTCTGGCTTGCCGGATAGCGCCTCCCGTCGCTCACCTGCAAGAAATAGTTCTCAGCCGGCTGTCCACCGCCGGTAAAGCACTAGCGTCTGTGACAGCACTTACCGATGCAGTAATTAATTTAAACACCGCACTGAAGCGCAGAAACGAACTCATCACAAGATTCAAAAACAAAGATTTCCCGCCCGGCGCCAGGAAGGAACACCTCTGCTTTGGATTGCACTACGGGGACGGTGAGTCCAATGAAGAGTACGGTGACTCAGTTAACGCTATTAGCCTTTATACCGATGACATCATATTTTTTGGTAGCGAGTTATGCGCAGACCTAGGCGAGCATGCAGAGTTGCTCGTAGAAAGGTTCAACAGGAGGCGACTTGGAGGTCAGACGCCGGCGGTAAACAGGGTCGACTTATCAAGAGCCCGTCAGGCAGGCTGGATTCCAGCTGCCAAAGCGTATGAAGCTTGGACGTCCGGCTTCAAGACGACCCAAAAAGAGCAGCGAAAGCGGTGGGGTTTTGTCTGGCACAATCGGCAGCAGTAGTAGTTCCTAAACGATAGTGGCAAGCCTTGCCCTCAGATGGATAGGGCAACCGCACCACTGGAGTGATTGTTTTGTTCTATCTCTATTGCGCTAAGAGCAAATTTCACTCCCCTCTTTGTCTCCATTAAACATTTTCTATTGGTCGAGACAGTGACTCCGGTTCTTGGAGGGCGCGTTGGAAGTAAGCTATGTCGAAGACCTTTACGTGATGGCGTCTGGTGATCTGCTCGACTTCTCGATGGATCGGCCCGTGAGCTACGCAGCGCAAGATTCTGGGCTGTGTCGTTACCTGCTAATAGGCGAGCTGCAATGCATCAGCAGGCGAATGAGGTCTCACTCGACGTCCAGCCCTGATCAGTCGATTTGCTGTCCATGGGCCTGCTGATCGGCGTGGTAAGAAGAACGTACCAGCGGACCCGACGCCACATTCTTGAAGCCCATCTCCCTGCCCTTCTCAGCGAACCAGGCGAAGGTATCCGGGTGCACAAAGCGCTGCACCGGCAGGTGATTGCGCGACGGTTGCAGGTACTGGCCAAGGGTGAGCATGTCGATCTCGTGCTCACGCATGCGCTGCATGACTTCGATCACCTCATCGTCCGTCTCGCCCAGGCCCAGCATCAGGCCGGATTTGGTCGGTACCCGCGGCACGCGGCGCTTGAAGTTCTCCAGCAAGTCCAGTGACCACTCGAAGTCCGAGCCCGGACGCGCAGCCCTGTACAGGCGCGGCACGGTTTCCAAGTTGTGGTTGAACACATCCGGCGGCTCCTGCTCAGTGATCGCCAACGCTACATCCATGCGGCCACGGTAGTCCGGCACCAGGGTCTCCAACTGGATACCCGGCGACAGCTTGCGGATCTCACGCAGGCAATCGACGAAGTGCTGAGCACCTCCATCGCGCAGGTCGTCACGGTCCACCGAAGTAATTACGACGTACTTCAGGCGGAGGTCGGCGATGGCGATGGCGAGGTTCTTCGGCTCGTCGACATCCAGCGGCTTAGGCCGGCCATGACCGACATCACAGAAGGGGCAGCGACGGGTGCAGATATCGCCCATGATCATGAAGGTAGCCGTGCCACCAGAGAAACATTCCCCTAGGTTCGGGCAGGAAGCCTCCTCACACACACTGTGCAGTTTGTGCTTGCGCAGTAATTGCTTGATGTGCGCCACTTCCGGCGATGCGGCGACTGGTACCCGAATCCAGTCCGGTTTCCGCGGCACGTCATCAGTAGGAATGATCTTCACCGGAATGCGCGCGACCTTCTCAGCACCGCGCAGTTTCACACCTACTTCACTCATGATTTTGTCTCTCGTCGTCTTGATTTCGGCCTCGAAAAAAAGGCGGAGTGATTACCTCCGCCTAACCCCGGCCGACTCGGGGAAACCGACAACCGTTACCCGCGGTAGTACCGCTGCGGCACGAAGGGGGTCTTGGCGACTTTCATCGCCACGCGCTTGCCACGCACCAGGGCCCAGATTTCGCTGTCCAGAGCGGCATGGGTTGCGGCGACATAGCCCATGGCAACTGGGGCACCCAAGCTGGGGCCAAACCCGCCACTGGTGACGCGACCGATCACGCTACCGTCGGCATCGACGATTTCTGCACCTTCACGTACCGGCACACGCTCCTGCGGCAGCAGGCCGACGCGCTTGTTGACAACGCCCTCACGCTGCTGCGCAAAGATCAAATCGTCCCCAGGGAACCCACCGGCACGAACGCCATCAGCACGGCGTGCCTTGGAGATTGCCCAGGCCAGGCTGGCGTCGATAGGAGTTGTGAGCTGGTCCATGTCATGACCATAGAGGCATAGGCCGGCCTCCAGGCGCAGCGAGTCTCGCGCGCCGAGGCCAATGGGTTGGACTTCCGACTGGGCCAGCAGGCTGCGGGCCAGAGCTTCGGCCTGTGCCACGGGCACGGAAATCTCGTAGCCGTCTTCGCCGGTGTAGCCGGAGCGGCTGACGTAGCACGCCACGCCTTGCAGGTTCATGCTGGCGAACTGCATGAAGGTCATCTGCCGCACCTCCGGGGCGAGGCGGCCGAGCACCTCGGCTGCCGCTGGGCCTTGCAAAGCCAACAGCGCGCGGGAGTCGAACAGCGACTCAATCTCGCACTGCTCACCGAGGTGCTTTTGCAGATGCGCCAAGTCCTGATCCTTGCAAGCAGCGTTGACCACCACGAACAGTTTGTCTTCGGCCAGGCGCGCCACCATCAGGTCGTCGAGGATGCCGCCTTCAAGGTTGGTAAACAGTGCGTAGCGCTGCATGCCCACCGGCAAATCCGCGATATCCACCGGTACCAGGCTTTCCAGAGCACGGGCGGCGTTCTCGCCGCGCAGGATGATCTGGCCCATGTGCGACACGTCGAACAGGCCAGCATGCTCGCGGGTGTGCAGGTGCTCCTTGAGCACGCCCAGCGGGTACTGCACCGGCATGTCGTAGCCGGCGAAGGGCACCATGCGGGCGCCGAGTTCGAGATGCAGGGCGTGCAACGGGGTCTTGGCGAGGTTATCTGTAGTCATTCTGGTTTCCTCTCTGGTGCGCCATACGCACCGACTGATGTTTCGAGGTGTGCATGGCGCACCCTGCTTATCAACATTCGATAATGTTCACGGCGAGGCCACCGCGGGCGGTTTCCTTGTACTTGCTCTTCATGTCGACGCCGGTCTGGCGCATGGTGCGGATCACCTTGTCGAGCGAGATGAAGTGTTGGCCGTCGCCGCGCAAGGCCATGCGCGCGGCATTGATGGCCTTCACCGAGCCCATGGCGTTGCGTTCGATGCAGGGCACCTGGACCAGCCCGCCGACCGGGTCGCAGGTCAGCCCGAGGTTGTGCTCCATGCCGATCTCGGCCGCGTTCTCCACCTGCTGCGGGGTGCCGCCGAGCACTTCACAGAGCGCGCCGGCAGCCATGGAGCAGGCCACTCCGACTTCGCCCTGGCAGCCCACTTCGGCACCGGAGATGGAGGCGTTCTCCTTGTAGAGGATGCCGATGGCGGCGGCGGTGAGCAGGAAGCGTTGCACTCCCTCCTCGTTTGCCCCGGGAACAAAGCGGCTGTAGTAGTGCAGCACCGCCGGGACGATGCCCGCCGCGCCGTTGGTGGGTGCCGTGACCACGCGGCCGCCGGTGGCGTTCTCCTCGTTCACCGCCAAGGCGTAGAGGTTGACCCAGTCGAGCACCGACAGACTGTCCCTAAGGTTGGCTTCCGGTTGCTCACTGAGCTGGCGGTAAAGCGCGGCGGCGCGGCGCTTCACCTTGAGCCCACCGGGCATGATGCCCTCGTTGCGACAACCAGCCTTCACACAAGCCTGCATAACGTTCCAGATATGCAGTAGTCCGTCTCGTGTCTGCTCCGCCGAGCGCCATGCGGTTTCGTTCTCTGCCATCAGTTGACTGATGGTGAGCCCGCGGAGATTGCATTGGTCCAGCAGCTCCTTACCCGTGCGGAAGGGGTAACGCAGGGGAGTGCGATCCTCAACAATGCGATCATGTCCCACCGCCTCCTCGTCCACCACGAAGCCGCCGCCCACCGAGTAGTACTCGCGGGAGCGGATCTGGATACCGGCGGCGTCGACGGCGCGGAAGATCATGCCGTTGGGGTGGTAAGGAAGCGGCTTGCGAATCATCGCCAGGTGTTCCTTTTCCACGAAACGGATCGGTTGCTCTCCCAGCAGGTTGATCGACCCGACTTCACGAATGGTCGCCAGGCGCAAATCCACTGTGCTGGTGTCTACACGATCCGGATATTCGCCTTCCAGGCCCAGCAGTACGGCCTTGTCGCTGCCGTGCCCCTTACCTGTCGCACCAAGAGAGCCATATAGCTCTGCACGCACACTTGCCACTCTGCCCAGCAAGCCATCTGCCTTGAGTCCCTCCACAAATCCGGCAGCAGCACGCATCGGTCCCACCGTGTGGGAACTGGAGGGCCCAATACCAACCTTGAACAGATCAAAGACACTCAGCGACATACTCGACTCCGCAATCGACCCTTCGGCAGTCAAGCCACGTACACCGGAAAACGTGCGCACAGGGCAGCTACCTGCTTCGCAACCTGAGCCTCAACATCGGCATCACCCAGGTGGTCGAGGATGTCGCAGACCCAACTGGCCAAGGCCCGGCACTCTGGTTCCTGGAAGCCACGGGTAGTGATCGCCGGGGTGCCTATGCGGATACCCGAGGTCACAAAGGGCGATTGCGGGTCGTTCGGCACAGCGTTCTTGTTCACGGTAATGCCAACACGCCCCAAGGCTGCATCTGCATCCTTACCGGTCAGACCTTGCTTGATGAGACTGACCAAGAACAGGTGGTTATCGGTGCCGCCAGAGACCACGTCGTAACCCCGACCAATGAACACCTCTGCCATGGTTTGGGCGTTCTTGATTACCTGCACCTGATAGTCCTTGAAGGAGTGGTCAAGTGCTTCCTTGAAGCACACCGCCTTGGCGGCGATCACATGCATCAGCGGGCCGCCTTGAGCGCCCGGGAAAACGGCGGAGTTCAGCTTCTTCTCGATCTCTTCGTTCTTGCGCGCGAGGATCAGGCCGCCGCGGGGACCACGCAGGGTCTTGTGAGTGGTGGTGGTGACCACGTCGGCGTAGGGCAGCGGGTTCGGGTAGACACCAGCGGCCACCAGACCGGCAACGTGGGCCATATCAACGAACAGGTAGGCCCCCACCTTGTCGGCGATGGCGCGGAACCGGTGGAAATTGAGAGTTTTAGAGTAGGCCGAGAAACCGGCGACGATCATCTTCGGCTTGTGCTCCACGGCCAGGTGCTCGACCTCGTCGTAGTCGATCAGGCCATTGCCATCGATGCCGTATTGCACTGCGTTGTACAGCTTGCCGGAGGAGGACACCTTGGCGCCGTGGGTCAGATGGCCGCCGTGGGCCAGGCTCATGCCGAGGATGGTGTCACCGGCGTTCAGCAGGGCCAGGTAGACGGCGCTGTTGGCAGAGGAACCGGAGTGCGGCTGGACGTTGGCGTAGTCGGCACCGAACAGCTGCTTGGCGCGGTCGATGGCGAGTTGCTCGACCTTGTCGACGAACTCGCAGCCGCCATAGTAACGCTTGCCCGGATAACCTTCGGCGTACTTGTTGGTCAACTCAGTACCCTGGGCCTGCATGACCTGCGGGCTGGTGTAGTTCTCCGAGGCGATCAGCTCGATATGGTCTTCCTGGCGCTGGGCCTCGCGGCGGATTGCATCAAACAGCGCGGGGTCGAAATCGGACAAACAAACACTCTTATGGAACATGGGGCGTTTCCTTCTTGTTCGAGCAGAAGTCATGGCCTGGCGAGCTGCCAGGCCATGGCGATCAAGCCTCTTGATATGCCTCGATGGAGGGGCAAGCGCAGACCAGGTTGCGGTCGCCGTATACGTTGTCCACGCGACCCACTGGCGGCCAGTACTTGCCTTCCACCAGGCTGGCGGTGGGGTACACGGCCAGTTCGCGGCTATAGCGGTGGGTCCATTCGCCGACCAGTTCGGCGGCGGTATGCGGAGCGTTCTTCAGCGGGTTGTCGTCCTTGTCCAGGTCGCCGTTCTCCACCGCGCGAATTTCCTCGCGGATGCGGATCATGGCGTCGCAGAAGCGGTCCAGCTCTTCCTTTGACTCGCTCTCGGTCGGCTCCACCATCAGGGTGCCGGCTACCGGGAAGGACATGGTCGGCGCGTGGAAGCCGTAGTCGATCAGACGCTTGGCTACATCCTCGACACTGATGCCGCTGGTTTCCTTGAGCGGGCGCAGGTCGAGGATGCATTCGTGGGCCACCAAGCCGTTGCTGCCGGTGTAGAGCACCGGGTAGTGCTCCTCCAGACGACGAGCCACGTAGTTGGCATTCAAGATTGCCAATTCCGAGGCTCTCTTGAGGCCCTCTCCGCCCATCATGCGGATGTACATCCAGGTGATCGGCAGGATGCTGGCACTGCCGAAGGGCGCCGCACTAACCGCACCGAGCTTCCGTTCCATGTGGCCATGGCCAGGCAGGAATGGCGCCAGGTGAGCCTTCACGCCAATGGGGCCAACGCCAGGGCCGCCGCCACCGTGGGGGATGCAGAAGGTCTTGTGCAGGTTCAGGTGGGACACGTCGCCACCAAACTTGCCCGGGGCACAGAGGCCGACCATGGCGTTCATGTTGGCGCCGTCGATGTACACCTGGCCGCCGTTGTCATGGATGACCTGGCAGATTTCACGGATGCCTTCCTCGAACACACCATGGGTGGACGGGTAGGTAATCATCAACGCGGCGAGGCGCTCCTTGTGCTCCTCGGCCTTGGCCTTGAGGTCGGCGATGTCGACATTGCCACGGGCGTCGCAGGCGGTGACCACCACTCGCATGCCAGCCATCTGTGCAGTGGCGGGGTTGGTGCCGTGGGCCGACTGCGGGATGAGGCAGACATCGCGTTGCCCTTCGCCAAGGCTGGAATGGTAGGCGCGGATAGCCAGTAGGCCAGCGTACTCGCCTTGCGAACCGGCGTTGGGTTGCAGGGACACCGCGTCGTAGCCAGTGGCCTTACACAACATCGACTCCAGCTCGTTGGTCAGCTCCAGATAACCCTGGGATTGCTCGGCTGGCACGAAGGGGTGCAGGGCACCAAATTCCGGCCAGGTGATGGGAATCATCTCGCTGGCGGCATTCAGTTTCATGGTGCAGGAGCCCAGCGGGATCATGCTGCGGTCCAGGGCCAAGTCCTTGTCGGCCAGCTTGCGCATGTAGCGCATCAGCTCGGTTTCCGAGTGGTAGCGGTTAAAGACCTCGTGTTGCAGGAATTGAGTTTGACGAACGATCCTGGGCGGCAGGTTGTCATTGACGGAAGCGGCCAGAGCACGGAAGTCCGGCATCTCTTGGCCTTGTTGTGCAAAGACGGACCAGAGCACCTCCACGTCAGCTTGAGTGCAGGTCTCATCCAACGAGATACCTACGCGTTGTTCATCCAGGATCCTCAAATTGATGCGGGCTTTTTGTGAGGCAGCATGCACCTCCTCCACGGCCTGGGCAGTAATGACGCTCAGAGTGTCGAAGAAATGGTACTGCTCGACTTGATGACCGAGATCACTCAGACCCTGGGCCAGAATAGAGGTCAGGCGATGCACGCGCCGGGCGATGCGTGTCAAACCTTTCGGGCCGTGGTAGACGGCGTACATGCCGGCGATGTTCGCCAGCAGCACCTGGGCGGTGCAGATATTGCTGGTGGCCTTTTCGCGGCGGATGTGCTGCTCGCGAGTCTGCATGGCCAGACGCAGCGCCGGCTTTCCATGATGATCGACTGACATGCCGACGAGGCGGCCGGGCATGTCGCGCTTGAAGTTGTCGCGGGTGGCGAAGTAGGCCGCGTGCGGGCCGCCGAAGCCGAGCGGCACGCCGAAGCGCTGGGCGCTGCCGAGGGCGACGTCGGCGCCGAACTCGCCGGGCGGAGTCAGCAGGGTCAGGGCCAGCAAGTCGGCGGCGACGGCGACCAGGGCACCCACGGCGTGGAAGCGTTCCACCAGCGCGCGGTAGTCGAAAATGTCACCATCAGCAGCTGGATATTGGAGGAGAGCACCAAAGTAAGCGCTCGCATCGTTGATCTCATGCTCATCACCAATCACCACGTCTATGCCCAAGGGCTCAGCGCGGGTGCGCAGTACATCGAGTGTCTGCGGGTGGCAGTACCTAGATGCGAAGAATGCGTTGCTGCCCTTGTTCTTCGACAAGCGCTTGCAGAAGGCCATGGCCTCTGCTGCTGCGGTCGCTTCATCCAGCAGAGAAGCGTTCGCGATTTCCATGCCAGTGAGGTCACTGACCAAGGTCTGGAAGTTCAGCAGAGCTTCAAGACGGCCCTGGGAAATTTCCGGCTGGTAGGGGGTGTACGCGGTGTACCAAGCCGGATTCTCCAAGAGATTGCGCAGGATCGGGCTGGGCGTGTGGCAGGGGTAGTAGCCCTGTCCGATGTGACACTTGAAGATCTGATTCTTGGCAGCAATAGCCTTGATGGCAGCCAAGGCCTCGGCTTCGCCCTGCCCTACAGGCAAGTCGAGCACACTGGTGCCCTTGATGCTGTCGGGGATGACACTCGCGATCAGTGCCTCCAAGGACTCATAGCCAGTCAATGGCAGCATGGCGGCGATATCCGCATCACGCGGACCAATGTGGCGAGCAACGAACTCGTTGTCCGTCCTCAGGGAGATAGCTTCTCTGGTCATGGCAGCTCCCGCTTTAGGCGTTATCGGCGAGGAATGCGTCATAGGCGGCCTGATCCATCAGATCAGCCAGTGCCGCGGGGTTTTCCGGACGAATGCGGAAAAACCAACCATCAGCCAGGGGAGACTCGTTCACCAGCTCGGGGTTATCGGAGAGGGCTTGGTTTACTTCAACCACTTCGCCAGTCAGCGGCATGGTGATGTTGCTGGCGGCTTTTACCGATTCCAGCACTGCAACTTCCTGCCCCTGTTCATAGCGGCCGGCATCCGGGAGCTGAACGAATACAACATCGCCCAAAGCTTCCTGGGCATAGCTGGTAATGCCAACAGTCACATCACCAGTGGTTTCGATACGCAGCCATTCGTGCTCGGGGGTAAAGCGCAGATTGCTCATGGATCTTCCTCTTGTTTTCAGGTACGCGAGTGCGGAAAAGCAGCTCGACTAAATGATCAAGAGCAAGCCTGATGCCAACTAAATAAATCGTTATATTTCAATTACTTATAAACAATACAAGAACATCCACTCTGAACATATGGAAGGAATTCGCTCCGGAGCAATAGGAGCAATCACGAGCAATGCAGCGGCGCTATTGGGTTAGCGCTGTACTTGCCGCATCGGATCGATTCCATTCCTCCGTACCGAATTCGAGCCACCGCATGTGAAGGACGTCGAACACTCAGCAACGAAGCGGCTGAGAAAATAAAAAGCCCGCTGTGTTAGCGGGCTTAATGGGGACCTCAAGTCAGAGGTAGTACGACCTCAGGGACGGGAAACCGTTGAATTCCACCGAACTGTAGCTGGTGGTGTAGGCACCGGTGGACAGCCAGTAGAGGCGGTCTTCGGCGGTCAGGTTCAGCGGCAGGCCGTACTTGTAGTTCTCGTACATGATGTCGGCGCTGTCGCAGGTCGGACCAGCGATGACCACCTCCTCGGCCTCTCCCTTGCTCTCCACCCAGATGGGAAACTTGATGGACTCGTCTGTGGTTTCGATCAGGCCGGAGAACTTGCCCACGTCGGTGTAGACCCAACGCTCGACTGCGGTGCGGGACTTGCGCGCAACCAGCACCACTTCACTGACCAGGATGCCGGCATTTGCAACCAAAGAACGGCCCGGCTCAAGGATGACTTCCGGCAGCTCGTCGCCGAAGTCTTCCTTGAGGAAGCGGATGATCTCTTCGGCATAGGTCTCCAGGCTGTTGGTGCGCTGGATGTAGTTGGCCGGGAAGCCGCCACCCATGTTGATCATCTGCAGGGTGATGCCGTCTTCTTCCTTCAGGCGCTCGAAGATCACCTTGACCTTGGCGATGGCGGCGTCCCAGACGTCGATGTCACGCTGCTGACTGCCCACATGGAAGGACACGCCATAGGGCACCAGGCCCAGTTGCTTGGCGAGGATCAGCAGGTCCAGGGCCATGTCCGGGTTGCAGCCGAACTTGCGCGACAGCGGCCAGTCGGCCGAGGTGGAGCCTTCGGTGAGGATGCGCACATAGACCTTGGCGCCCGGAGCGGCCTTGGCGATGTTGCGCAGGTCGGCTTCGGAGTCGGTGGCGAACAGGCGTACGCCCTTCTCGAAGAAGTAGCGGATGTCACGGGCTTTCTTGATGGTGTTGCCGTAGCTGATGCGCTCCGGGCCGACGCCGCTCTTCATCACCTTGTCCAGCTCATAGATGGAGGCGATGTCGAAGTTCGAACCCTTGTCGCGCAGCAGTTCGGTGATTTCGATGGCGGGGTTCGCCTTCACCGCGTAGTAGACCTTGGCGAAGGGGAAGCAGCTCACCAGCTGATCGTACGAGTCGGCGATGGTCTGCTTGTCGATCATCACGAACGGGGTTTCCTGCTTGTCGGCAAACGCCTTCATACGCTGGAAAGTTTCGGGCGAGAAATAGTCGTCGACATTGATGGACATCTAATAACTCCAAAATGGAAGGTCGGCCGGGTACTGACTTGCTGGCAGCGCATTGCGCCACCAGCTCAAAACCTGGAAATGGTTGAGCGAGAATCTCGCGCAGCAGAAATTCCGTACTTCCGCAGTCGCTGACCAATTGCGGTATGGGAAGTGTTTAAGCGTGCAGCCAGCTGTCGCGTGGACGGGTGATGGGTGAACAGCCGCTGAAGAAGGTCTTTTTCATATCGCTGCATGGCCTCCTCAAGACTGACAATGTCTTGAAGATCGGCGTCCTGTTCACTGAGGGCAGTGCCTGCCAGGCCCAAGCTATCGCAATCGATCACGTCCCCTTCGCAGATCGCTGCGGCGCGGAAAATCACATTCTGCAACTGGCGCACATTGCCTGCCCATTGATTGCCAAGCAGCAACGGGTAGGTGTCCGCCGCAAGGCGACAGGGGGTCCGTCTAATCTGGGTACACGCCGCACGCAGAAAGTGCTCGGCCAGCAGGACGATGTCCTGACGTCGCTCCCGCAAGGCAGGGACAATCAAGTTGAGGACATTGAGACGGTAGTAGAGGTCCTCGCGAAAGGTCCCCTCCGCCACCATGCGTTCAAGATTGCGGTGTGTTGCGCAGAGCACACGGACATTCACATGCACTTCCCGGTCGCCCCCAACTCTCCTGAAACAGCCGTCACTCAGGAATCGCAGCAGTTTGGCCTGGAGATAGGGCGACATCTCTCCGACCTCATCAAGAAAAACGGTACCTTGGTCGGCCATTTCGAGGAGACCTGGCTTTCCTCCGCGTTGAGCCCCGGTGAAAGCTCCAGCCGAGTATCCAAACAGCTCGCTCTCAGCGAGGTTTTCTGGAAGCGCAGCGCAATTCAACGCCAGAAATGGCGCGTCATATCGGTTGCTAAGTGCATGGCAAGCGCGCGCTACCAGTTCTTTACCTGTACCGGTTTCTCCCTGAATCAAAACAGGGGCATCCAAGCTGGCGAACTTTCGCAGACGCTCCTTCAGGAGCTGTAGCTCCTGAGACTGGCCGAGCAACGACTCCATGCCTTCAGCATGGTCGTGATGCAACGACGCCAGTCGACCGCCGATACGACTCGGAGGGTAAAGGGTCAACAGGCCTCCAGCGAGGCGTTGCGAAGAGTCGGCTCCGCTACTGATCGGGGTTGACTCCAGCAGCAGGTCCTGGCCGTGGAGACTGACCTCGCACATCGGAAGGCGAAAGGACTTCATGACGAGTGACGCCACCAAGTCCGAGTTGTTGAATAGCCGTTCAAGGGATTCGCCGTTTGGATCATGCCCGCACAGACGAACAAAGCTAGGGTTGGCCAACAGAACATGACCATACGAGTCAACGGCTAACACTGGGTCGCTCATTGCGGCCAGGAGAGCCTCAAGCTGCAAGTGACGTCGATGGCCCGGAAGGAACTCCACAAGCTCAACCGAGTACACACCGTCCACTTTCAAGAGCGTCTCACGAAGCCCTTCAAGTACTTGGAGGCTCAAGGCAGGCGCATCGATGTAGACATTCGGCGGGACCATTTCCACCGCATCAAGGTTCAGATTGCGTGCGCCAAGGAGGCCTAACACCTCTTGAGTAACCCCAACGCGGTCACGGAAGGAAACATGTATACGCACGGCCTTACTCCTCGATACTGCGTGCTTGTGCCCAGAACAATGAAAGCCGTCTGGGGTCACAGGGGGGGCGCTAGCTCCCTTTCGAATAGTCTTCGGAGTGAGAAGCCACCAGCTCGGTGAACAAGCGCACGCCTATTGGGATGAGGCCGTCATTGAAGTCGTAATGAGGATTATGAAGTGGTGCGGAATGCGATTCGCGATCAGCGCCCAGCCAGAAGTACGCTCCAGGGCACGCCTCCAGCATGTAGGCAAAATCTTCCGTCGCCATGGACGGAGGAGCGTTCCAGCGGATGTTCTCCTCGCCCAGAATTCCACTTGCGACCTGAGCCACTCGTGTTGCGGCGTCCGGACTGTTCATCGTGACGGGATAGCCCTGGCGAAACTCCATTGAGCCACTCACACCAAACGCCTGCGGAAGGTGATCAACCATCTCCGCCATAAGCTCACGAACTCGATGCCTGACGTTTGTATCCAGGCATCGCACCGTGCCCCGCAGAACTGCTACATCCGGAATGACGTTGTAGGCGGACCCCGCCTCGATGGCAGTCACACTGACCACCGCGGGATCCAGTGGCGACAGGCGCCTGGAAACGACACTCTGAAGAGCTGTAACGAGCTGACCGGCGACAACGACAGGATCAATACCACGATCAGGCATAGCTGCATGGCAGCCCTTCCCGTGCAGGGTGATATCGAACATGTCCTGTGAGGCCATCATTGCTCCAGGGTTGATCTGGATTTGGCCTTCAGGAATACCGGGCCAGTTATGGAGCCCATATACAGCGTCCATCGGGAAGCGCTCGAAGAGACCATCCTCGATCAATCGCCGCGCTCCTGCGCCTGTCTCCTCCGCCGGCTGGAAAATGAAATGGACCTTTCCCACGAATGCGCGCGTTTCGCTTAAATGGCGAGCAGTCGCCAGTAAGATGCTCGTATGTCCATCGTGACCACAGGCATGCATGCAGCCGACATGGTTGGAGCGATGGGCGATCTCGTTCTTCTCCTGCATGGGCAAAGCGTCCATATCAGCACGCAGGCCAATCGTTGGGCCCGGCCCATTCTCCAGCGTGCCAACGACACCAGTGCCACCGATCCCACAGCTAACTTCCACGCCGAACGAGCTGAGCAACTCGGCAACACGCCGTGCGGTCCGTTCTTCCTGATATCCCAGTTCGGGGAATGCATGAAAGTCTCGACGCCAGGCGATTGCATCGGTGAGCAGAGACAGAGTTGGCAGGTCTTTTGGGCTATTCATCGTTTCTTTCCTGACGAAGTTTGCCGCTCACTGGTATCGAGGATCCCGATGCCCAAGGCTTTGAGAGAACAGAGGGTGGTTACACGGGGAAGGCGCCACGCGCTCAAAACGCGCATGGCGCCGTTGCCGTTGCTTAAAGCCCGATGAGAGTCGCTTTCACTTCGGTGTACTTGTCGAAGGCGTGCAGCGACTTGTCACGGCCGTTGCCGGATTGTTTGAAGCCGCCAAATGGTGTGGACATATCGCCGCCGAAGTACTGATTGATTTCAACGGTACCGGCACGCAGCGCCCGAGCAGCCTTATGGGCCTTGGAGATATCACGAGTCCAAACCGCGGCAGCCAGCCCGTAGGGCGAGTCGTTTGCGATTTCAATCGCCTCCTCGACGCCGTCGAAGGTGATGACTGACAGGACCGGGCCGAAAATCTCCTCTTGCGCAATACGCATGTAGTTCGAAACACCGTCGAAGATGGTCGGTTCGAGGTAGAGTCCGCCGGTTTCATTCAGTGCGCGCCCTCCCCCAATCACCAGCTGTGCACCCTCCGAACGACCAGCCTCTATGTAGCCAAGCACGGTCTCCAGTTGGTGCGTGTCCACCATCGCGCCCACTTTGGTAGCTGGGTCCAGTGCATGACCGGGTTTCCACGCCTGCAAGGCCTTGATCAGCAGAGGCATGAACTCGTCCTTGATTGACGCTTCTACCAGCAGTCGGGAGGCAGCATTGCAGACCTCGCCCTGATTGAACGCGATTCCCAGCGCTGCTGCCGCGGCGGCCTTTTCAAGGTCGGGCGCATCAGCAAAAACGATATTCGGACTCTTGCCCCCGGCCTCCAGCCACACCCGTTTCATGTTGGAAGCGCCGGAGTAGCCGAGTAGCTGTTTGGCAACACGCGTCGAACCGGTGAAGGCGATGACATCGACGTCGGGGTGCATCCCCAGCGCCTTGCCTACTGTGTGGCCATATCCAGGCAGCACATTGAATACGCCAGGAGGCAGGCCAGCGTCAGCGGCAAGCTGCGCGATTCGAATAGCGGTAAGCGGGGACTTCTCCGAAGGCTTAAGTACAACAGAATTGCCCGAAGCCAGCGCAGGGCCGAGCTTCCAGCTGGCCATCTTGAGGGGGAAGTTCCAGGGAACGATGGCCGCGACAACGCCTGCCGGCTCGCGAGTCACCAAGCACAGTTGGTCCTTGGAAGTGGGAGCGATCTCATCGTAAACCTTGTCGATAGCCTCAGCGCTCCAACGGATGGCCTCGGCTGCACCCGGAACATCCAGGACCATGGAATCCGAGATGGGCTTGCCCATATCCATGGTTTCAAGAAGTGCCAATTCTTCGAGGTTAGCGTCGATCAGATCGGCGAAACGGATTAGAATCTGCTTGCGTTTGGCAGGTGCCATCTCAGACCAGACACCAGAGTCAAACGCCCGACGCGCAGCCGCGACTGCAAGATCTGCGTCTTCACTACCCGTGCTGGCAACGTTAGCCAGGAAGCGACCATCGACTGGGCTCAAACATTCAAACGTCTCGCCGAGTTTGGCGTCAGCGTACGCCCCGCCGATAAAGGCACGACCCTCGATCTTCAGGGTGCTCAGACGCTGTTCCCACTCGGCACGGCTGGCGATGCTCATGATGACTCCTTTTGCTATTTGGAACGCCGGCCGAAGGGCCGGCGTCGGTGTTTACGAATGCGATCAGGAGAACATGTCGGAGCGCAGCTGCTCGCCCAGGACGGACTTCAGTTGATCAACGAGCCAGTCGATCTCTTTGCGGTCGAGGATCAGCGGCGGGGAGATCTGAATCAGCGGAGTGCCTTCGTGATCGACGGCACTGCGGCACAGCACACCAGCACCGACCAACGCCGGAGCGAGTTTCTTCTGAACGAAGTCGAGTGCTTTCGGCGAACCGGTCCACGAGCGCTTCTCTTTGCAGGAGACCATTTCCAGGGAGTAGTGATAGCCAGCACCGCGCAGATCACCCACATGCGGGTGCTCCAGAAGCTCGGACAGACGAGCCTTGAAGTAGGCCTCGTTGTTCCGAACGTTCTCTTTGACTTGCAGACGCTCCATGATCGCGAGGTTGGCCAGAGCAGCAGCGCAAGCAGCCGGGTGACCGCCGTAGGTAAGACCATGCAGGTACATTTGCTGCGGACCGCTCAGGACAGTGTTGAAAACCTTGTCCGTGGTAATCATCCCGCCCAGCGGCACATGGCCCGAAGCAATGCCCTTGGCGAAGGTGATCACGTCGGGCTTGTAGTTGAATCGAGTGGAGCCGAACCACTCGCCCAGACGACCAAAACCGCAAATCACTTCATCCGCGACCAGCAGCACACCGTGACGATCACAGATTTCGCGAACGCCTTCGAAGTAGCCAGCCGGCGGAGTCAGACTGCCACCCGCGCTTTGCATCGGTTCCATGAACACACCGGCAACGGTGTCCGGACCTTCCTGGATGATCATGGCGTCCAGCTCATCCAGCAGCAGACGGGTGAATTCCAGTTCGGTCTCGTTCACCGGACGGCGATAGCGCTTGGTGTTGGACACATGGCGAGCGCCCGGCACCAGCGGCTCGAACGTTTTGCGGAAGTTGGTCATGCCGTTGACCGACAGGGCGCCATAGCTGACACCGTGGTAGGCACTGCGGCGGCCGATGAATTTGGTCCGGGTAGGCTCGCCACGAGCTTGGTGATACTGGCGGACCAGCTTGATCGCCGACTCGTTGGACTCGGAACCACTGGAGGTGAAGAACACGCGATCCATACCTTCCGGCGCGAGTTCAGCCACTTTCGCGGCCAGGCGAATGGCCGGCTCATGGGCGTAGCCCCAGTTGGTGTAGTACGGCAGATCGCACATTTGGCGCTTCACCGCCTCACCGATCTCCTCGCCATGGCTGTATCCGATCTGGACGCAGAAGAGTCCAGCCAGTGCATCCATGTACTTGTTGCCCTTCTCGTCCCACAGCCAGGCACCTTCACCGCGGCTAATGACAGCCAGGGGAGCATCTTCATAAGCGCTCTTGTGGGTGAAGTGCATCAGAAGATGCTTTCTGGCCAGGGCCTGAAGTTCGGTGTCAGAAGAATTAGCCGACCCGCTCGGGACTGCCACTTTCATGTCGTTCATCTCTTGGTTCCTCTTTTTAAGTCAAGCCGCTCCTGTGCCCGGGCACATAGTTTTGCGGGCGGGAGATTCAGCTGGATGAATTAACTAATCAGAATTATTCGAAAGATTTTTCTGGAAGCTTTTTGGTAAAACCCTTTGTCAACCAAACGAGGTAGGCAATACCAATGGCCAACCAGATCAGACCAACTTCAAAAGATTGACGAGTCAGGCTAGTCCACATCCCGGTAAAGAGCATCACTACCAGAGTAACGACATATGCCAGTGGCAGATGTCCGGAGGTTCCCGTCGTCACCAAACCGTAGGTGGTGAACACGGTCAGCGGAATCATGTAGGCCAACCCGAACAGCACTAACGAAGGAAGACCTAACACACGCTGGAGCTTGCCACTTGACTCACTTGCGGGCGCACTCTCCGGAATGGAGTAGTCGCCGGGACTCGTACCAATAGCCATTGCGTCTCTCATAGTAGTGACTCCTACCTTTTTGTGATTAGAGCTGGCTCTGGTGGCGGACCACCAGTTGATTTCATGCGGGGCTGAAATCTTTGCCTGGCTTAATTCTGCGCACGTCCTCTCTCCGCCGTGAGAGGTGATCAGGACATCGCAGGAGATAATTTCGGACATTGAGAATGGTCAAGCACTCGGTTAGGCGTCCCCCCGCTGAAACCAGCTCCCCCACGTAAGAGCCAACGCGGCGCGTCTTCCACCGAGAGTAGCCCTGAGATCACAAATTCGGTGTGCAGCGGCACTCCCCAACTGGCCACAACATGGGAATGAAAATGAGGAAGGACAATCTCGATTCGCCTGACTCCAGCACGCCCGCTGCAAGCAGCGAAGACACCCAGCGGGTTCGCTCCAGGCGAAAAGGACCGCTTAGTGGCCGCCCAACCCTGAGCGGTATTCACTCGGAGACTTCCCGGTCCAGCGTCGGAAGGCATGGCGAAAGCTCACCGTATCGCTGTAACCCAACTCCTGGGCAATGTTGGCGATGCTCTTGGACGCATCCGCAAACAGCAGGCAAGCACGGTCGTGTCGCACCTGATCAAGCAGATGCTGGAAGGTACAGCCTTGATGCTCCAAGCGGCGGCGCAAGGTGCGCTCCGTGACACAGAGCTTTTCGGAGACGCGCGCGAGGGAGCTGTAGGTGGCGAGGTTGTTTTCCAAGAGCTGCCTGACCTGAAGAAGACAATCATCAGACGCCTTGGTCGCCCACTGCCTCTCCAGCTCCTCGCACTGCGCATAGAGCGCGTGGAAGCTGACCATGTTGGCCAGTGGAGCCTTAGCCTCGAACACCTTTGAACGGTAGTAGATGCTGTTCTCCGAGGCACCGTACTCAACATCGCAGCCGTAAAACTCCTGGTGCTTGCGGATGTGCTCCTCAGAGGGTTTTGCGTAGCGCACGGCCACCCGGGAAGGCTGAGTGATGAACCCCATCAGGTCCTCAACTACCGTTTTCACAGCGGACAAACACATGTCTGTGGTCATGACTTCTAACGCCAAGGAGTAGCCATAGTTGTCGATGGCCACGGAGGTCTCCGTACTGCCGTCCCGAATCCGCACCGTGTGATATAGCCCCATCAGCAGCGGGAACGCGCTCATGCAGGCTACGGCCTCTCGCAGATTCTGACTTACGAGCATCGTGTACCCGGGGAGGCCAAAACTTGAAACATGCACCCGCTGGCCAATCTCAAGCCCCATCGTTGAGTCACCGCTGAGCTGCTGGAGATTGCTGAACACCTTGAGTTCTTGCTCACGCGTGATGACCGTCGAAGGCAGATCCAACTCATCCATTCGCAGCCGTGCGCCCTCCAGGACCGCGGCAGGCGCGATTCCCAGCTTTCTGGCCTCCTCCACCGCCAGGACAATCACATGAGTGGTGGCTGGAATCTTGGTCGGAGATGTGTGCAGCACGAGCAGCCGGTCGCTCATCGACAACGGAGCATTCTTGTCGGCCTCGCCTCCTGCCGAGACGTTAGCAGGCGTTTTTGACTTGCCCGCAGATGGTCCGAATGGAGCCTGCATTTGTCGCACCTCACTGCATCATCAGCGCCATTGGTACATCGTGGCAGAGGAACCACCACCAATCACGCACTTGAGTATCAAACGCTGAGAGGCCTCTCCACCCTGAATGGCGGTTCTGCTCATCAGGCGAACTACATTATTTGGACGCCGTCCTTAGCCTCAAAAGCTCATGTCGCCCCTCACCCTACGGCCGATACAGCTTCAGGTTGGCCACTCTTTGATGGTAGATCTCCAAGCGACGCTTCAACTGACCTTTGCACTGACTGGCGACGCTGTGGAGCAGCACATTCAGTGCTGTCGTCAGCACGCCCGTGGACTCCAGCATGAGCCCCGTCTTGGTCTTCAAAGTCACGATGTGAGGCGTCGAAACGTGCCTTGCTATGTCGTACTCGTCGGTAAAAACCACCAAATCTACCGCTTTGTCCTGGCAGTCTTTCGCAAAGGCCACGCCCATCTCTGCGTAGGGAGCGATGTCAACTAGAATGACGCAGCTGCGTTCAGACTCACTGTCAATCCAAGAGCCTAGAACCCCTCCGTAAAGATTCAGGAACTGAACGTTCGGCCGGGCTAGCGCGAGCCGATTGGCAAAGTCTTCAGCCAACCCGCCAACGGTCTGGAAGCCGCAGACGAAGACGCGGTCTGCGTTGCTCACCAGCTGAACTATTTCTTGCCAACGCGGCTTTCCCAGCTGGCTCCAGAACGAAATCAGCGAATCGATCTCTGCGTTCAATTGGGACATCAACGTGTCCGACTCAGCCTGCACGCGCTCCACGACGGCTTCATTGAAGAGCGACTGCACACGGATGTCGTCACGCAGATCCTCCTTCAACCCCTTGATGCCGCCCTTGTAGCCCAATCGACGCAGAAAACGGCTGACGGTATTGGGGCTAACGCCACTCTTGATCGCCAACGTAGAGCCGCTTTCAAACGCGATGGAATCGCGATTGGCCTGGATGTAGGCCAAAAGCGTGCGCTCGGAAGGTGTCAGCTCCCCTTGGATCTTTTCCAGCTTGGTTTCGAGCATCGGACCTCCCTTCGTTGACATTTAAATGCCAGGGTATTGTGCTTTGGAAAAAAGATATCATATACTGAATCTGCCGCAACCAGACGGCGAACAAATCGACACGAACCTGGCCAATGGCCGCGCACCCTGCCTCAAAAATCCGTAAACGGAAACTCCAAGAGAGAGGTAAATTGCACAGGGCAGCCTGCCATTTCTATTCCAGGAGGCTTTTCAAGTAATGGCCTTCCAATTGGAGTTCAGTTAATTGGCCGCATGGGAGGTGATAACTGCGTACTTGAATTAGCTGAAAAAATTGAAGAACTTAATCCTTGGCAACAACATTACAAGAAACTTTCAGGAGAGAAGTGATGAGCAAAAATAATTCCACAGGTTGGGTTTGGCATGATATCTACGGCTGGCATGATACTGGAACAGCTGCCGGATTCCTTAAAGGTCCTGGTTTACAGCCATACAATCATTTTGAGTCAGCGGAATCAAAAACAAGATTCGCGTCTCTTGTTAATGTCTCAGGATTGGAAGAAAAATTAGTCAGAGTTACCGCTACACCAGCTGAAGAAAAGGATCTTTTAAGAGTCCATACAGCTGAGCATGTCAACTCGATGAAGTCGCAAAGCAACGACCCTCGTGGGGGAGACATGGGTGATGGTCATTCGCCATTCGCACAAGGTGGTTACGACATAGCCCGATGGGCTGCTGGTGGAACAATAGCAGCTGTTTCATCTGTTGTAACAAACAAAGTCACAAATGCATACTCCCTTGTTAGACCTCCCGGCCACCATGCAACCCCATCTAGTGGAATGGGATTTTGCATGTTCAGCAATATTCCAATCGCTATTAAACATGCTCGTGAAAATCATGACTTAGGTAGAGTGGTTGTAGTTGATTGGGATGTCCATCATGGCAATGGAACTGAAGCTTCTTTCCTAGAAGATCCCAATGTACTTACTATCTCTATCCATCAAGATGGGAACTTCCCGCCTGATACAGGAAAAGTCACTGATAGAGGTGAAGGAAACGGATTTGGTTCTTCCATTAATATTCCACTACCTCCTGGCTCTGGAAATGGTGCATACCAGTATGCAATGGATAAAGTAGTTCTGCCAGCCATAAGGAAGTTTCGTCCTGAGCTTATAATCGTCGCAAGCGGGTTTGATTCTTCAAATAATGACCCATTAGGAAGAATGCTTCTAACTTCTGGAAGTTACGCTGAGATGACAAAGAAGTTAATGGATGTTTCAAATGAGGTTTGCAACGGAAAGCTAGTTATCAATCACGAGGGGGGATATTCACCTACCTATGTTCCTTTTTGTGGTCTTGCAGTACTTGAAACCCTAAGTGGACATAAAAGTGGGATCCAAGATCCATATGAAGAAATTTGGGCTGGCATCCCTGGGCAAGAGCTAAATTCTACTCAAAGTAAGCTGGTAGACAATGTTAGCGAATGCTTGCATCAAGTCCCTAGCCCAGATCTAGTTGACTAACTAACCATACTCATAGTTATCACCCATAAATCGCACCCTGAGGTTTTCAATAAACTCAGGGTGCCTTGGAGAAAGCAACATGAGTACATCAGCAAATAATAATGACGCCGGCATCAGTAAGAATTCTAGCTATATAACTTTGTTGGCTATAAATCTAATAATTATGCTATTCCCTCCGATCCATTTAGCAATGGCCAACGGCAGTATGAAGTCAGCATTGGTCTACTTCATTGGTGCTCCAGCAATATTGGTCATAAGCATGTTTGTTCTAAACCATTGGTCCTCATCCGATGGAATCGAGGAGTGAATGCTATGAATATGTTAATAGGATACGGAACTGTTGTTGTATTCTTTATTCTTATTGTCGTAGTTTTGGAGCTTACACATAAAAAATCACGAGGTGACTTCACTGACTATGCAGTTGCAGGTCGATCTTTCGGGTCATGGTTTCAGGCCATGGCTTTCCTGAACACCTGGCTACCAGGTACGGTGTTTATAGCATTTGCAGGTATGGCCGCATCTTCGGGGGTTATAGGCTTTTACCTAGTATCGTACTCGCTATTAGCCATACTTTTCATGTTTTTCATGGCGGAAAAAGTCTTTGAATGGGGGAAGAAGTTTAACCTCAGAACTCAAGCTGATTTTGTAGGGATGAGATATAACTCTAAAACTGTACAAGTCGTATCGGCAGCTATCGGAGTTCTTTCCGTGTTCCCGTGGCTGGTTTTAGGTTTTCAGTCCTTAGGACTTGTTTTTTCATATCTATCATTTGGTGTTATTAGCCCAGTAGCAGCAGTATTTGTGGGTATTGTTGTACTTGGCGTTAGGCAAATATGGACTGTGCGCATGGGAATGCGTGGAATAGTTATAAGCGATATGGTACAAGGGATCTTCGCGTATGGAGGTGGATTTTGCATTGCGGTAGGTTTGATCGTATGGTTGATCGCAAATGGATTTGGCTTGCAGGCCCTACCTGAGAACTTTGCTGAGTTACCAGGTTTGAATAGTAACCTTGGTCCTCTTTACTTCTTCTCTATTGTTTTGACTGGTGCATTGGGCGCATGGTGCTGGCCAGACATCTTTGTTCGTCTATTCACAGCAAAAAGCACTAAAACTGTCAAAAACTCAGCAGTTAAAGCCGCTCCTATAATGTTCTTCTTTGGTACTGCCTTACTGCTAATGTCAATGCTTGCAAACTCTGTTCCTGGTGTAGCAGAAGCACCAGACAATGTTTGGTTTATTATGTCTGCTAAAGGCGGAGCTTTCTTAGTTGCTTTGGCTGGCGTGGCAGTATTAGCAGCCACCATGGGGAATGTTAATGCTATTACCGCAGCTATTGGAACTCATACAGCACAAGATATCATCCATATAAAAGGGGCAAGCGATGAAGTAACTACCAAAACCGCAAAAAAAGTTATTGTAGTTGCGACGTTACTTGCAATTGTTGGCGGGATATTGACAGCAAACGTTACTGCTGGGCTTGTGACTCTTGCTCTAATGTCATATCAAGGTATTGTCCAACTGGCACCACCTCTCTACCTGGGGCTTTTTTGGAGAAAGGGGAATGCTGCTGGTGCAGTAGCAGGGATGATTATAGGGTTCATAGTGGCTGTAGTTTTCCAAATTATATACCCCATATCGGTAAGTTGGCTATGGGGTCTTACATCAGGGATGGTGGGTTTAATTGTTAACACCTTGGTATATGTGGCGTTTGCTTACCTCATGCCAATAAGTGAAGATGAACGCAAAAGAATAAACGGTCTTTTTGATGAGCTTCAAGAAGAGACTTCTTTTGCAGAGCCAGCATTTGCAACAACATCAAAGCCAACCAACGGATAAAAAAAAGGGGGGGGGTACCCCCCCTTTTTTTTAAAGAAAAGATATCATATCCCTATAGAAATATTATTCTGCTTTGCAAGCCTTGTGAGGATGAATAGCTAGCCAGTGCAGATCGGTTGCTTTTGTTTAACTTAAACAAGCAGTTCTCAACATGCCTTTTTACTGTGCTAATTGAAACTCCCATCTTATTGGCGATATCGTTATTGCTAAACCCTTTATTTATAAGGCTGAGAGCATCAAGCTCACGAGGAGTGATTTTCATGGGAGGTTGGTGATTACTATGTATTGCTATATTGACATGTCCGCCACCATCATTAGCCAATTTAACTTCAATCTTCCACCACATGCCTCCAGAACTTTCGTAAAATGTAAAACCGCCTCGGTTTAATCTTAAGCAATGCATGGCAATACTAACAAGATCTTCTTTACTAAAAGGTATTTCTTTCACCAACTCATAGGATGGGAAATCTATTCCTCCAGACTTATTCACTTTTATATTTATTGATTCCTTTCCTTCTTTCAGATCTTCATGAAATATTTCTGCGATGCTGGCTAGCTTTGGAGCCATTAAAGTAAGGGCCATACACCACTTTTCATCTAATGGCTTCTTGTTAGATGTACTCATGGCGAGCATGCCATTTCTTTTATTACCAAACAATGGTACCGTAAGCCCTTCTAAGTACCCCGCAGGCCCCAAAACATTTCTATAAGTCTCTGTAGATTTGAAATCAAAGGGGGCATCACAGATCCGAGTAGCCACTGATCTCTCAAGTGATAACTTGTAACCAGGGCATCTTGTAACATATTCGCTTGAAAGGTAGCTCGATACAGGGTCATCATACCCATAATAAGATACTACGTCATGGCCATCATTAAATGCACCATGCCCTTTTGATATAGTTAGTATTGAACTGTCAAAACCTAGCCAATCACATATTGTAGAAAGAGCATATTCCACACTTTCGTTTTTATTTTCAGTGTCGTTTATTATTTTGTTTATTTTTTGACATTTAACCAGCTCTTCTAAACAAGTCATGTTAAGCCACCACCTTTGTTTTTAATATAGGCCATAACCTACAGTACATCCTATGCCAACAAGGAAGCTCTAAGCCCCCAGTGTCAGGATGACTGTCGTGCCCTCTGATACCCTGTTCCTATAAACCGATCAGGGGGCGAAAGGAGACACTCATGCCTCGTTACTCAGAGGAGCGCCGGCAAGCCGTGGTCACCAAGCTGCTGCCTCCCCACAACCTCTCCCCGCAGGTAATCGCGGAGCAGGAAGGGATCTCGCTGGGCACCGTCTACACCTGGCGCAAGCAAGCCCGCGCCGAGGGACGTTGCCTGCCGGACGCGCTGGGCAAAGGCACCGATGGCTGGTCGTCCAAGGACAAGTTCAACGCCGTGCTTGAAACCGCCTCGATGAATGCTCAGGAGACCGCGGAATACTGCCGCCGTCGGGGCATCTTCCCCGAACAGCTGGGGCGGTGGCGGCATGACTGCGAGCAAGCCGCCAGCCTCTCGCACTCGGAACGCCAGCGTGAAGCCGACGAGGCCAAGCAACAGCGCAAGCGCATCAAGGCGCTGGAAAAGGAGCTCGCCCGCAAGAACGAGGCCCTGGCGGAGACCGCAGCGTTACTGGCCCTCAGAAAAAAGGCGAGGGCGATCTGGGGGGACGAGGACGCATGATCAGCACCCCAGATCGCCAACGCGCCATCGCGCTGATCGAAGAGGCCAGGGCCCAGGGGGCCCGCCTGGAGGCCGCCTGCCGAGAGCTGGGCATCACCGCCAGGACGTACCAGCGCTGGACGCGCGGCGGCGAGCTGCACGAGGACCAGCGCCCTTTGGTCGGCCGGCCGGTGCCGGCTAACGCGCTAACACCGGCCGAAGAACAGGAGATCCTCGACGTGTGCCACCGCCCCGAGTACGCCAGCCTGCCGCCAGAGCAGATCGTGGTGCGCCTGTTCGACGAGGAGCAGCGCTACTTGGCCTCATCCTCGTCGTTCTACCGCGTGATGCGCAAGCACCACGAAATGGTGCATCGGGGCCGTGCCAAGCCACCTCAACGCCGCGCCAAGCCCACGACCTACCAGGCCACTGCGCCGAATCAGGTGTGGTCGTGGGATTGCACGTGGCTGGGCGGCCCGATCAAGGGACAGCACTACTACCTGGTCATGATGGTCGACATCTTCAGCCGCAAGATCACCAGTTGGGAGGTGTTCCTGGCCGAGTCGGCCTACAACTCCCGCACCGTACTGGAGCGGGCCGTGCTGGCCGAGCGGATCATTGACCAGCCGCTGGTGCTTCACGCGGACAACGGCAGCCCGTTCAAGGGTGCGACGCTGCTGGAGAAGCTTCACGAGCTCGGCATCACGCCATCCTTCAGCCGACCGCGGGTCAGCAACGACAATCCCTACTCAGAGGCGCTGTTCCGCACCTGCAAGTACCGCCCCTGCTACCCCACTGACGGGTTCGCTACGCTCGACAACGCCCGCGAGTGGGTGGCTGGCTTCGTGCAGTGGTACAACCACGAGCACCGGCACAGCGGCATTCGCTTGGTGACACCGGCACAGCGCCATGCGGGCGAAGATAAGGAGGTGCTGGCCAAGCGCCACGTCATCAATCAGGCGGCGCGTGACGCCAACCCTGCGCGATGGAGCGGCAAGACCCGCAACTGGACGCCGATCGGTACCGTGTCACTCAACCCGGAGCGGGAGCTCCAGGTCACCGTCGCCGAACCGGAAAAACAGGTGGCCTGAATGACCTCAGAGGCGACAGATTCCTTGACAACTACCGCTTGTGGAGAATGCGCTTCGCGCACCGCGCCGGAACCCGTGGACAACACGCAAGCGGTTGCCCACCGGCTCCAACGCTTTCACCACAGGGCCAGGCGCACGGCCAGAATCCGTGGACAACCGCAAGCGGTTGCCCACCGATCCTGACCAGGAGGGAGGGTTTTTTATTTTTTCTTTCTTGAAGGTCAAACCCCAACCCCGTTTAGCAAGGAACACGGTGCTGAGCGTTGGCAGGGAGCAGAGGCTAGAAACGAAAAACCCCCAAGCGCGGCAACGCCTGGGGGCAGGTTCTCGGACTGCGGAGCCAGAGAAAGTAGCTAGATGGATTTTAGGTGTGTGGGCGTCATTCTGCAAGTCCACCTAGTTGTATTCTGTAGTATGTTGTACTACACTACATACAACATACAATGGAGTCACCGCTATGGCCATCACTAAGCAAGAAATCTGGAATGTTGCCGATCAGCTTGACGAGAAGGGGGTTAAGCCAACGCTTGCAGCCATTCGGCAAGCAGTAGGCTCAGGCTCATACACCACTATTTCAGAGGCTATGAAGGAGTGGCGTGACAAACACGCGACAGAAAGCGCGCCAATCGTAGACCCAATGCCCGAGCCTGTGAAACAAGCGCTCATGGATGCCGGGGCGCGGCTGTGGGAGCAAACCCTGACACACGCTGATGCCCGCTGGCAGGTGGAAAGGGAAGAGCGCGACAACCGGATCTCAGCGCTTGAGCAACAACTGGCTGAATCAGGAGAGCTTGCCGACACGCTTGCAGAAGAAGCCGAGCAGGCCGAGAAGCTAAAGGCCCGTGTTGATGAGCTGACCCAGGAGAACGAGCGCCTTTCCGCTCAGGTTCCAAGCCTGGAAGAAGAAAATCAGAACGTGAAGGCAGAGCTTGAGCGTTACCAGACCACCGCTCAGCAACTCAAAGAAGCGGTAGCGAACCTAGAGCACGAAAACTCTAGCCTTCGCGCGCAGAACGAACAGACCCGCGAAGAGAAAAAAGCGGTAGAGGCCGAAAACAAAGGACTCAATGGTGAGGTAGCTAAGCTTAGCGCCTTGCTTGAACAGAATGCACAGCAAACCAAAGAGCTACAGGACGAGAATAAAAGGCTCCAACGTGTAGAGTCTGATGTAGCCGCCAAGCAGCAAAAGATAGGGTTGATGGAAGATCAACTTTCAGAGCTGAAGAACGAGGTTGCCGGGCTTAGATCGTCCAAGTCCGAGGCACAGGAAAAAGCAGCCGCTGCCGAAGGCCAATGCACTGTGTTGGCCAAACAGGTCAAAGCCCTAGAAACCAAGCTGGCGAAGGCTGAGAAAGCGTCACCAGCGAGAGCGCCGCGCACAACGACCAGCAAGAAAACACCAGCGAAAAGCACTAAAGCCACCACCACCAAGGACGACGATAAGGCGAAGGAAAATGAAGCATAAGACCCTATACATTGCCATTGCCGCCCTTCTCCCCTTTTGCGCGGCTTCCGCCGCGCCACTTTCAGGTTCCGATCCTGCCGAGGGGCATGGTGTTCTCTATCGGGTGATAGATGCAGATACATTCATCGTGAATATTCACGATGAAAAGGTCTATGAGAGATTGAGGCGGCACGCCGCCAACAACGAGCGGCGAGAAAGACACCTGAATGACGAGCATCAAAGTTTCCGCTTGCGCCTTGCAAACGTGGATACGCCAGAATCCGTACACCCTGACGAAACCAGAAACACGCAGGAAGGCATTGATCTTTCAAACGAGGTGAAGCGAAGGATCGAAGGCGCAGATGTTTATTTCCATTGTTACGATTGGGGCTATTACGGTCGCTTAATCTGCAACATGGCTACTTACGGTAATGATGAATGGAGCGATTTTGGTTATTGGCTGATTAGGGAAGGCCATAGCCCCTATGTTCAACGCTGGGGTGATAATCCATTCTTCCATAGCGAGTACCTACAGGCCCAGGAGGTAGCGCAATGAAGATGATAATTGCCGCTGCACTGATAGGCATAGCCCCCTCGATGACACAAGCTGATAACGCTCTGTTTATTGAGGAATGCGCCGTTTTAATTGAAGGCGATTCTAGCGTAGTGGAACTGGCTGTTCCTTTGGCAAACACAACATCGCAGCGTGCCCAGGGGCTTTCCGAACGCTCCGATCCGGGCGAGGGCATGCTTTTTGAATGGCCCGATAACCATAAAATAGCTTTCTGGATGAAAGGCACATCATTTGATCTTGATATTGCCTTTATCGGTAGTGACGGTGAGATAACAAGCATTCATAGCATGGTGGCAGGTAGTGAGGAATTGATAGAGGCTGATTCCCGTGCAATCGCTGCCCTTGAGGTTCCCAGCGGCTTCTTTCATCAAGAAGGCATCAGGGAAGGCAACGCAGTTACCGTTAGTGACTGCTACGAAAAACTGTAAATGAGGATACTTATATGAGCCTGCTTACACAATACCGCTCTATTGAGAAAGAAATTGAATCCCTCAAAAGCAAGCTGGCAGAGCTTGAGCAAAGCCCTAAGTTTCAGAATGAAAGGGAGTTTTGTGATAAGCTAACATCCTTGATGCAAGAGTTTGACCGGAGCGCGCCCGAAGTTATCAAGATGCTAACCCCTGGTGGTGAAAAAACCGTAGCAAATTCAGAGGGTCGAAAAAAGCGCAAACTGAAAATATATAAAAATCCAAATACTGGTGAAGTGATTGAAACCCGTGGTGGAAATCATAAGGGGCTGAAATCTTGGAAAGCGCAGTATGGCCAAGACGTTGTTGAAGGCTGGCTTATTGGTGAAGAATAAAGGAGTTATTACTTATGTCGGTAAGTGATGATAAAGTCCAAGATGCTATCGTTAAATCCAGCAAAGAAGCGGCTCATTCCGGCGATAGCCTGCCCTTCTATACCATAGACAAGCCGGAAGCCGTATCAGCTTACTACGAATCGGCCTCTTCTAGAGCTGCCGTTATGTCGCGCGAAGGTCTAAAAGACCCTAGCCCTATTCCACTTGAGCGAGAACAGATTGACATTGAGAAAGCCAAGGAAGTTCAGCAGAATTGGAAAAGGATGGATGCTGATTTTGCGAAGGGTGGACTTTATGAGGACGTAGATCGTGCTATAGATGCTCGTGCACATGCTCATGATAGCGGCTATTATGCTCGCGATATTCCCAGCTATGTAAAGGGCGATATGGCCCAGATGGAGGCTTATCGTGAAGGTATCTCTTCGGCCAGAACGGATATGTCAATTGGCGAGCTTGAGGATAAGCAAGATATTGATACCGGGAAAGGGCGCGGTCGGCTGAGCATTGAAAATGATAGGTCTATTTATGATATGCGTGAGAAAGAAATTAATTCTGCTATAAAAGAGTACGAAATAAATCACGCCAAAGAAGCCGAGCCTAGAGCCTCTTATTCTGGCCGCATCGAAACGCTAAAAGATAACTACGCTTATCAGCGGACTGATGATGGTCTAGTTAAACATGACCTTTCCAATGTTTCTCCAAGAAGTGCTGTTGAGAAGATTAAGGAAGGCGCAAACTACGACTTCAAATATCCAACGGGAAAGGCTGGTTTAATGAAAGAGCCACAAGCGCATGAAAAGCAAAAATCAGCCCAGCACACTTTTGAACGCTAGTTAGCAAAAGAATGCGCCCGCCAGTCGGCAAACTGAGCGGGCGCGGTATCTGCAAAGGAGGCAGATGCAGTAATAATACAGAATCCTTGGTCGCCCGGCCAGAGGCCGGTACGGGCTCTATCGCTTCGCGACCAAGCCACGGTGTCCGTTCGTCCCTCACTCCCCCCGCGTCTTGGCCCTTCGGGTAACGATCCCTCTCCTTGCGCGCTCCACGCGCTAAAGGCGGCACG
>Ga0208029_1000122_pt1 | contig 57123 bp, 73 predicted proteins | sample MalvireepMed_s12_FD_184242 | JGI IMG/M metagenome (GOLD analysis project Ga0208029, IMG submission 184242) | Marine viral communities from the Global Malaspina Expedition - Malaspina viral metaG DeepMed_s12 (SPAdes) (version 2) | ecosystem: Environmental > Aquatic > Marine > Oceanic | place... | reverse complement strand
CGATTTATAGAGGTTTGATTTGCCACAGCCGTTCGGACCGGTAACAACGTTCAGGCCCGCCAGCGGTGCGACCACGTCTCTGAGGCTGCGATAGTTGGAAACGGCAAAGGCTTTGATCATGATCCGGGCCGAACCTGTTTCTTGAAGAAGGTTAGAGGTGCGCCTGCAACGAGCAGGAGAGGGCCAATGAGTCTGGATTTTCCCATGGATGCTTCTCTTTGCCATAAGTGATCTTGTTTCGCGAAGAGAATATCATTTTGTGATCCCACAGTTTGAGCTAGGTTGCTCAATGGGATCCGGGAGGCTGCATGTCCGGGAGGCTGCATGACTGGAGAACACGCTGTTGTAGGCCGCCCACTTGAACGCTTTCTGATACACCCAGAATCTAAACAGTCCAGGTGAGAACCATGGCCCCTGATCTAACCAAACATCCCGATATCGAGAAGCTCGGCGAGTTGCTGGCCGGCTTCCCCCATATCCGGGTTGCCGCTCTCTTTGGTTCTATAGCTCGGGGAACCGCCCGGCCAGACAGTGATATAGATGTTGCCGTTCAGGCTGACAAAGAGCTCCGTGCGGATGAGCGTATTACCTTAACGGAAGCCATTGCTCTGGCCTTCAACCGCCCTGTGGACCTGGTGGACCTGCGCACAGCCGGGCAGCCTTTACTGGATCAGATTGTCAGCACGGGCATACAGGTCGTCGGCACACGCCACCAATGGGGTGACCTGATTTATCGCAATATCATGGAGAACGAGGACTTTGTCCCTTACCAGAAACGTATCCTCGAAGGTCGACGCAACGCATGGATGAACAACTCGTAGCATCGATACTGAGCTGGCGTCTCGCATGCGGAAGTCCGTGGGATTCCGAAATGTGATGGTTCACAATTATGACGATGTGAACTGGGAGATCGTGTACGCGATTTGCAGTAAGCACCTTGGCGATTTTCGGGTCTTTGCCAAGGTGTTTTCAGATTTGATTGCGTAGATGGGGAAGTCTGCGTAGATCCTCTGAGAAAAAGGTGTTTGCTGCCGTCGTTTCTTTCCCTATTTGGCGAGCAATGATCGGCTTGTTTTTTAGTGGCCGGCCACAAATGGCGGAGCAGCGAGCTCAGGGATATCACCCTCAATCATCATGTTCTTGGAGTATTTGTAAGCATCAGCTTCGAGTTGGGTATTGGTGAGCATTTGTTTACCATAGGGCTCCGGTTGCCAGTGACGGCTACTGAAATGGATGACTCTTCAAGGAAAGAAGGAGCAAAGTAATGAGCAAAAAAGTTGTGCTATTGGGTGACTTGGGGACTGACCACCAAGGATTTCCACCCACTCCGGTGATTGCCGGCTCACCCGATGTGTTGATTGATGGCAAACCCGTCGCCCGCGTTGGCGACCCTCTCGCGCCACACTCCAAACCAAAGCACCCTCCTCATCCTCGTGCTATTGCCGCGGGTTCCGCAACGGTACTGAAATGGCATTCCAGCCGCGGTGACCGGCAGCGCAGTTTCTTGTGGTGGTGTCACTATCGGCAGTAGTAGCGTTGTGATTGGTGATAGCCATTTGCCTGCGCCGTTTTCAGGGATCTCACATACGCCGTCAAAGATCGCTTCACGGGCGGCGCCTCCTGCTACTGACTCTGGCAGCGCTATTCCTGAATCTCCAAAGACCAATGGTTCCGGGGGTGGTGCGAGCAATTCTGTGATGGGAGGCCCGCTAGCATCCAGTGTGGCTGGACCAACCCCGCCTCTATTCCAGTTGATGATGAGCTGAAATCCGAGATAGAGCCTGGCTTCCATGTTGTTCAGGCGCTGTGATGGTGTCGAAGCAGATCAGCAGTATTGAGAAGACGTTGAGGAACATTGAGCGTCTTCATCAGGAGAGTTACCGCAAACACGGCCATCTAAACCATCCGGAGTTCTTCGAGAAACGGCGGGCGCTTTTCAAGGAACTGGATTTTGCTTTGGGAAGCATTGCCCGCCGGGGAATGTCGCTGGATGACGATGCCAAGCTGAAACGAGCGCTGGGGTTGTCGTCGAAAAGTATTGTTAATCACTGGAATAAGGCTGGGGTGGGTGACATACCCGGGTACGCCACCAATTTTGAGCGGGTTGCGGCGGGCGCCAAGTATGCGAAGGGTGTTGGCTATCTCTCGATTGGGCTCGATGTTGCTGCTTCGGGAATGAAAATTCATGCGGCGTGCACAGCAGGGCAAGCGTCTGAATGCAGGCGCGTTAAGTACGTCGAAGGTGGTCGACTATCTGGTTCTGCCATTGGTGGCAGCGCGGGTGCATTTGCTGGACCATTAGTTTGTGGGGCCATAGGGCTTGCGACAGCAGGCCCAGGTGGTATCGCATGCGGAATCATAATGGCGGGTGTTGGTGGTTTCGCCGGCGGGGCAGTAGTTGGAGGCATCGGTGAAGATGTTGGTGAAGTAATTTACGAGGTAACGATAGATGAATGACACCCTCCAGATAACAGCTGCATTCATCGGGGTTGGAGCGCTCGGTTTGGGATTGGTTTCACTATGCATCATGCTCACCTTGGCCTTCTCTCGAGTGTCGAAAATCGAAGAAAGAATTTCGCGCCCCGGAACGTCTGCACTGGAACACCGGAAAATCTGGGGTAATGACCCTCTAGGCCGATTAATGAGAAGCGGCTATGTATTTACGTTTCTTGTTCTTCGATCAGTACCCTCGAGCCGGCTTAATCGGTCAGCGGCGAAAATTGGTGATGTATCCACACAATTGCCTTTGCGAATGACCCTGTGGGCGGTAGTGCCTCCGTTGCTTTTGTATGGTTGCGTTGCAGTGTTGTTAATTGTCGGCTTGCTCTTGTGAGGAGCATCTGTCGGCATTGTTGACTTCCTCAACGATGAGTGGTGTCCGGTTTAGCGGGGGCAACTACACGTGCGTAGCGTTCGGAGTTACGACCGCTGGAGTAGGTGGCGTGGCATGTGCGGTTATCGCGGGTGCGGTGTTTTTCAAGACAGTTGGCACTGATTTCTCCGTTTAAGTTTGTGAGCAAGTCGCTGCTGAGACAAATCCTTCATATCCATATAGCATCCCCGCATAGCCCATTTTTGAACCAATTTCCGCGAACGCCTGCTGCATAAGGCTTAGGGGTGGTTAACCCTAGGTTTCCAACAAAGTTATCCACAGCTTTTGTGTGTAAAGTAAGTGGCAATGCCGGTTTACGCATAAGCCGGTACTGACCAGAATACCGGTCCTTAACGTGATAGATTGCCTGCCCACGATCCGGCAAGGTTGTAAGGAAGCCGCTATGAAAGCTGTACTTAATGCTTATCTGAATACTTCGCTGGTGCTGCGCATTGGTGTTGCGCTTGTTCTGGGCCTGGTTGTCGGGCTGGTGGGCGGTCCCGGGGTGGCTGAATGGTTGAATCCGTTGGGGGATCTTCTTCTGCGGTTGCTGAAGTTCCTGATTGTGCCGATTGTTTTATTCACGCTCATGGTGGGGATCAATCAGGCCAACCTTGGCAGTATGGGGCGTGTGGGTCGAAAGCTGCTTGGCTTCTATGTGCTGACGTCGGCGCTGGCCATTACCGTGGGGTTGGTGGTGGCTTCGGTCTTTGCTCCGGGTAGCGGGCTGGAGCTCTCATCCTCGGCCAGTGTCGATGTGCCGGAGAACCCGGGGTTTGTTCGGGTATTGCTGAATATTGTTCCCACCAACATTGTGGGGGCCTTTGCCGAGCCGAATCTGCTGGGGATTATTTTCACTGCGGTGGTGTTTGGTGTTGCCCTGCTGAAGCTGCGGGAATCAGAGGCCCATAGTGAAGTGGCAGAGCGCGTTTACGGTGTGGTGTCCGGCCTGAATGAAGTCACTATGAAGGTAATGGCCGGGGTGCTCCAGTATGTGCCGATTGGTGTGTTTGCGATTGTTGCCAGTACCGCCGGTGCCCAGGGCATGGCCACCATTTTGGCGCTTGGGGACATGGTGATGGTGCTGTACATCGCCCTGGCGGTGATGCTGGTGGTGTATGCATTGCTTATGCGCCTGAATGGGGTGAATCTGAGGGACTTTGTTCGGGAGGCCCGGGCGGCGGTTGCAACGGCCTTTGCCACTCAGAGCAGCGCCGGCACACTGCCTCTGACCCTTAACGCAGCGCGGCGTTTGGGTGTGCCCCAGAGTATCTACGGGGTCAGCTTGCCGCTGGGCGCCACCATCAACATGGATGGCGCCGGTATTCGGATTGCGATTTCGGCGGCGTTCGCCGCCAATGTCATCGGGGTGCCCCTGGATGTCATCACTATGCTGGAGATTGTTCTGATCGGCACCTTGGCGTCCATCGGCACAGCAGGCGTGCCGGGTGCGGGGATTGTGATGATTGCCACGGTGTTTGCCCAGGTGGGGCTGCCCATTGAAACCGTGGCGCTGCTGGTGTCCATCGATGCTCTGGTGGGGATGGGCGCAACTGCCATGAATGTTACCGGGGATCTGGTCTGCACCTCTGTAATCTCCCGTTCCGAGGAAAAATACGAGTTGGCGCCACAAACCCCGATAGCGCCAGAGCGACAGTCGTCCTAGGAAACTTTCGTTTTGCTCAAATGGGCTTTTGTGATGTGCGGGCCAGTGATCATGGATGATCTTTTGACATCAAAGTCATGGCAGAGTTATCCAGGTAACTCACGCCAGGCTCCCCCGTGACTTCGCGCAAAAGCGCGGCAGCGATGGTGTCGGCTCTGACCGGGCGATAGCGCTTCGGGATAACGGGTGCCAGCAGGCGGCTGGCCATCAACCCCAGTTTTTCGGCGGGCCGGCTTTCTTCTCGTTCAGCGTCGATCAGCGACGGCCTTGCCAGTACCACGCGCTCAAAGCCCATCCGGGCCACGGCTGATTCCACCTCGCCCTTGGTTTGTAGATAAAAACTCCGGCTTTTCTCGTTTGCTCCGAGCGACGAATTCAGAACAAACATGCTGGCTGCCGACGGCGCCAAGGATCATCAGCTTCATCGGGAACTCCTTTTAGTGGGCATTACCGGGTCAACCGGGGAAATGGTATCCTCTCCCCCGAATTTATAGTTCGCAAATCAAGCCAAAGTGCCGGCACCCGGTAGGTTACCTTTAATCCGGAATCTGAGTGTTACCCATGAGAATCATTATTCGTTATTTTTTCCGCGCCCTGCGTCTTGTCCTGACGCCGTTCATGCTGCTCAGCGAAAAGCTCAGCACACCCAAGGGTGTAACTCGCAGTGCTGAACAGCAAGCCAGCGTTGACGAGGCCAGCAAAAACCTTGCCCTGTACCAGTTCAAAGCTTGCCCATTCTGCATCAAGGTGCGTAAGGAAATCGCCCGGCTGGGGTTGAACATTGAAACCCGCGATGCCCAGCACGACCCGCAGCATCGTGCCGCGCTGGAGGCTGGCGGTGGTCAGGTCAAAGTGCCTTGCCTGAAGATTCGTCAGGAGGATGGCAGTGAGCAGTGGCTTTACGAATCCGATGACATCAAGGCCTGGCTGCAGGAGCGATTCGAGCCGGGTGTTGAAAGCCGGGCCTGAGTTCAGGTCATTTAATGAGTGCCTTTAATCATTGCAGAGAACGCTATGCCAATCGAAAAGAATCAAGTGGTCCTGTTTCACTACATCGTGAGAGATGAGCAGGGCAATGAAGTTGAAAATTCCCGTGGCGGAGAGCCGAACGCCTACCTGCATGGCCACGGCGGTATTATCCGGGGGCTGGAAGAGGCTCTGGAAGGCCGCGAGGCAGGCGATACCTTCAGTGTAACGGTGTCACCGGACAAGGCCTATGGCGCTCGCAGGCCAGACGCCATTCAGCGCGTACCGGTCAAGCATCTGATAGGTGCAAAGCGCTGGAAACCGGGCATGGTTGCCCAGGTGCAAACAGAGCATGGCCGTCGCCATGTGGTGGTTGCCAAGGTCGGGCTCAAGTTCGCCGATGTCGACACCAATCATCCGATGGCTGGTAAGACGCTGACCTTTGATATCGAGATTATCGAGGTGCGAGCGGCCGAGGCCGAAGAAATCGCCCACGGCCATGTTCATGGCCCGGGCGGTCATCATCATTAACTAAGGCCGTTGGCCATGGAAACGCCGGGTCGGGTTTTACTCGGCTGCGGCGGCTTCGTTCAATAGTTCCGGCTTTTTCAGTGCCCGGCTGAACAGTTCTTTTTCTTCCGCAATGGCCAGTGCGCATTGTTCGGCCAGTTCCTCTGACAACCCGCTGACCCTGCGTTGCAGGAAGGCGGCGACCTCTTCGGAAAGTTCGAGAATTTTGTCCCGGGCATCGGCTTCAGCTTTGGACGAAAACAGCATTTTGTCCGGGTTTTTCAGTGCCATGTCCAGTCCGTCCCTCTCGGAATAATAAAGTGCTTTTACGCCCATGGTATGCCATCGCCTCCGGGGTAATGATGGTTGGTAAGACCGTTGATAAGTGGGCAGCTTAACATAAATTCTGTATATTTATACAGTATTCTGGGCGGCGATGCCCGTGCGCGGGTGACGGCCATCGTTTTTGTTACTATGTTCGCCTTGCCCATCTCCAACCGATCTGATGCTCGACCATGACGTTGCCTTTCAAACTCCGCCCCTACCAACAGGAAGCCGTCGATGCCACGCTTGACCACTTCCGCAAATCGGATGAGTCTGCCGTCATCGTGCTGCCCACCGGTGCCGGTAAAAGCCTGGTTATCGCCGAACTGGCGCGCCTTGCCCGACGAAAGATACTGGTGCTGACCCACGTAAAGGAGCTGGTGGAGCAGAACCATGCCAAGTATGAGAGTTATGGCTTAACGGGCGGCATTTTCTCGGCCGGGCTGAAGCGCAAGGAAAACCGGCATCAGGTGACCTTCGCCAGTGTGCAGTCGGTCGCGGCGAACCTGGAGCAGTTCCGGGATGAATATTCGCTGGTCATTATCGATGAGTGCCATCGGGTCAGCGGTGAGGAAACCAGCCAGTATCAACGCATCATCGAGCTGCTGCGGCAGCAGAACGACTCCCTGAAAGTGCTGGGGCTTACCGCCACGCCCTATCGCCTGGCCATGGGCTGGATTTATCGTTATCACTACCGGGGCTTTGTTCGTGGCTCTGGTGAAGATCAGGCCAAGCCCTTCCAGCATTGCATTTACGAGCTGCCGTTAAGCTACATGATTAATAGGGGCTATCTGACAAAGCCCGAGCTGGTGAACGCGGCGGTGGCGCAATACGATTTCTCCGCCCTCACGCAGGACCGCTTTGGCGAGTATGCCGAGAAGGACGTCAACCAGCTGCTGAGCAAGCACAAGCGGGTGACCCGCGCCATCATTGAGCAGGTGGTGGAAATGGCGGCTGAGCGCAAGGGCGTGATGATCTTCGCGGCGACGGTGGAGCATGCGCGGGAGATCACCGGCTACCTGCCGGAGCACGAAACCGCCCTGGTGACCGGGGCGACCGACCTGAAAGATCGTGATTTTCTGATCCAGCGCTTCAAGCAGCGGCAGTTGAAGTACCTGGTGAACGTGTCTGTGCTCACCACTGGCTTTGATGCGCCCCATGTGGATTTGATCGCCATTCTTCGGCCAACCCAGTCGGTCAGCCTGTACCAGCAGATGGTGGGTCGCGGTCTTCGCCTGGACGAAGGCAAGCAGGATTGCCTGGTAATTGATTACGCCGGTAATCATGTAAACCTGCATCATCCGGAAGTGGGGGAGCCAAAACCCAATCCCGACAGTGAGCCAGTGCAGGTGTTCTGCCCCGGCTGTGGCTTTGCCAACATCTTCTGGGGCAAAACCGACAGCGAGGGCAGTGTGATCGAGCATTACGGTCGCCGTTGTCAGGGGCTGCTGGAGCCTGCGGAGGGGGATGGAGCGCGCGCCCAGCAGTGCGACTACCGTTTCCGCTTCAAGGAGTGCCCCCATTGCGGCGGTGAGAATGATATTGCCGCCCGTAACTGTGGGCACTGCCAGCAGGCCATTATCGACCCGGATGATCAGCTACGGGATGCCCTGAGGCTCAAGGATGCCATGGTGATTCGTTGCGCCGGGATTTCATTAAGTGCTGAAGGTTCCAGGCTGCGGCTGACTTACCATGGCGAAGATGGGGAAGAGTTGAAGGAGTCGTTCGACTTCACAAAGCCGGCCCAGCGCACCGGGTTCAACAAACTTTTTGGCAGAAGGGTTGCCAATGGCCAGGCTCCGAAAACGTTCAGCCGGGCAGATGAGGTGCTGGAAATGCAGGCCTTGTTGCGGGCTCCGGATTTCGTGATTGCCCGCAAGCACAAGCACTACTGGCAGGTACAGGAGCGGGTGTTTGATTATCAGGGGCAGTATCGGAAAGCGAATGAGGCGTGAGACGGTTATACTGGCCTGCGTTTAAATCTCTCAGAGATCCAAGTCGACCTTTTCAGGCTGTGTCCATGATGAAATCAATCGCCCTGTCGGTGCTGTTAGTTGTCCTTCTGGGGTTTGTCGGTGTTCAGTATTACATCACTTCCGTACCTGGCCTTGAGGCTCCGGTCACCGTTGGTGAAGTTCGGCAAGTGGAGTCGGAAAAGTCGCTGGTCGTTATTCTTGTGGACAGCGAGGGGCAGCGGTTTACCGTAGGCCTTCGGGGCGATACCGCCAAGCCGGAAGAAGCCGCACTTTTCTATATCCGGAATCCGGATGTTGTTCCCTATGTGTTCTGGCCGAGTTTCCGAAGTAATGATGAGAAGCGGGTTCTGGAACTTCTGGAAGATGTAATTGAATCTGGCGCGCCAGAGGATCCCGCTGTTCGCAGCATTTACGGGGTCTTGAAGGAACGCAACTGACACTCAAGATAGTCGCCTGAACACCAGCAATTGGTTGTTTGCAGGCATGGCATGGTTCTCCGCCAGAGTGAGACCCACCGATTCCGCAAGGGCCCTCAGATCTTCCCGGTCCCGGATGCCCATGTGGGGCGCGCGGGCTTTCAGGTATTGATCAAACTGTCGGTTGCTTTCACTGGTATACCGGCCCTGATTGTTAAAAGGCCCATACAGGCAAAAGGCGCCGCCCTCGGGCAGACGCTCGCCAATACCGCGAAACATCTGTCCGACTTCAGTCCACGCCATGATGTGGGCGGTGTTTGCGGAAAACGCCCAGGTGAAGGTTGCGACGGGCCAGGGAGCCGCACCTACGTCCAGTTCAATCACCGGCAGGATGTTGGGCAACCCGGCTTGCTCAAGGCGGGCGCGACAACTGTCCACAGCGTCCGGATGATCGGTCGGTTGCCACTGCAGGTGAGGCATCGCCGTCGCGAAATGCACCGCGTGCTGTCCGGTGCCTGTGCCCACCTCCAGTACTTTCCCCGGCGCATTAAAGGTCTCGCTGAGTTTCTCGAGGATGGGGGCTTTGTTGTTCTCACAAGCCTGGGAGTAGGGCAGGTTAGTGGCCATCGAGTTATGCCTCCTTTCCGGGTGCCGATCTGCTATTTTTCATTGGTACTATCTACATTGTTATAAATCGCGGCATGTAAGCCCGAATCCGTTTACAAAAAGAGCAAGTCCATGAAAAAGATTCTGATTGCCCTGGCGTTTGTAGTCTTCGGCCTGTTCCAGCTGCAGGGCGGCAACGTTGATTTCTTTCCGGGAGCCCCGGAGCAATCCAGCGAATCCGGTCTTTCCGCGCAGGAGCAGGAGCTTTATAACACGCTTGAGCGGATTCGGCAGAATGGGCCTTATCCTTACACGCGTGATGGCATCACCTTTGAAAACCGTGAACGACTCTTGCCGTCCAAGCCTAAAGGGTACTACCGGGAATACACGGTGGATACGCCGGGGCTATCGCATCGGGGGCCGCGCCGAGTGGTAACGGGTGGGAATCCACCGGAAGTGTTCTACTACACGGAAGACCACTACAGTACGTTCACCCGTATCCAGGGGCATAGAGATGAGTAAGCAGGATGATAAGTCCTCTGTCATCACCTGGCAGCACAGTGATCAACTGGATCCACGGGCTATTCCGCTGGATAAGGACGGCAAGCTGAATAAGAAGACAGTGCTGAGCAGGCTCAGAGAGTTCTTTAATTTTCCGGACTATTTCGGCAATAACTGGGATGCGGCCTATGACCTGCTGCTTGATCAGGTCGATCAACTGGAAGGCCCTGTGCTTTGGCTATTTTCGATTGATGACAAATCCGAAGTGGATGAGACTGACCTGGAAGTTTGGGGTCAGCTGATGAAAGATCTCTGCGCTTACGCCGAGCCTTTGGGGGTGCGGCTGAGGGTTATAGTACAGGTGGGCTCGAAGCCTGTTTGATGTGTTTAGGCGCGTATTGTGGTGCGTGCCAAGTGATAAAGCGGCAACTGGAGATACCTGCTAAAGAGAATAGGAAGCATGCATTATCTGTTCTCTCAGCAATTATTTCCTGATTCAGTTATACTGCGTTAGTGAACCCGGCGAATATGCCAAGACTTAACATGGATAATATAATGAGCAAGAAAGCCGTAAAATCGACTTTGACTTCCGCCGAGATTGAGGCGCAGACAGCGGCCTTTTTGAAGTCTGGTGGGCGTGTTGAACATGTGGGAAAAGGTAAGAGTGGGCAGCTGACCACTGCTGGCCCGAAGCAGATTAACCTGAAGAGCAATTGATGATCCGGCAATAACCTGAGCAAGCCGTAATGTTACTGTTTTCCGGGTAGGATCAATAAAAAAGGCAGCCGAGGCTGCCTTTTTTCATTACGTATATTATCTGTTAATTACAGACCAATAACGTTCTCTGCCTGCGGGCCTTTCTGGCCGTCGGTCACTGTGAATTCAACTTCCTGGCCTTCGGCCAGAGTCTTGAATCCGCCACCCTGAATAGAGCTGTAGTGAACGAATACGTCTGCACCGCCTTCACGAGTACCTGAATCCGTGAGTTCAACCGGCTGAAACTGTATCCAAAGCCTGCAATAACAAGGCCTTGGGCGATATAATAGCACCTGACATCCATTCACCCAGTCAGTGCTTTCGGCTCATGCGTACCTTCACTCTCCAGCAATCCCGAACCGAAGTCTATACACCCAATGGCGGGCTGGCCCTGGTCGGTCATTGCCTGAACCGGCATACATCGCTCACCAAAACCGCCCGCACCGTCGTCAAGCGGCACGGTATTCCGAACATTGAACTGATCCGGACCTATCTTGGCCTGATCACGCTGGGCAAGAGTGACTTCGAGGCGGTCGAGCCGGTTCGAACGGACCCATTTTTCAAGTCTGCGCTGGGCATCAAGCAATCGCCATCGTCGGCCCGGTTGCGCCAGCGATTTGATGAAGACGCTCAAGGCCTGACACCCCTGCTGGACGATGCCAGCGTCGAGTTTCTTCAGTCCGTCGAAGCTCCGGTGTCACCTCTGGCGATGGGCCACGTTGCGCTGGATATGGATGTCTTTCCCATGGACAACAGCCAGACCCGCAAAGAGGGTGTCAGCTACACCTACAAGGGTTATGACGGCTATGCGCCAATGGCCGCCTATCTGGGGCAGGAAGGCTGGTGCCTGGGTTGCGAGCTGCGCCCTGGCAGCCAGCACGCCAACAAGGGATTTCTCGACACCCTCAAACGAGTCTTACCCCGGGCTCGATCACTGACGGATAAGCCCATTTTGTTGCGCCTGGACAGCGCACACGATGCCCGTGCCAATCGCGATTTCCTGCGCGAGCAGGACCAGGTCGACTTCCTGATCAAGTGGAACCCTCGTAAAGAGGATCCGCTCGTCTGGGCGGACAAGGCCCAGGCCCGGAAAGCCTGGTCACTGGAGCGCGATGGCAAAATGGAAGCGGTTCTGTCGGAAGCGATTCCGGACGAGCCCGGTCTGCGTCGCATCGTGAAGGTCACCGTTCGTACCAGCGATGCCGAGGGCCAGCTGTATCTCGAACCGGAAGTCAGCCTCGAAGGCTGGGTGACCTCGTTGCCGGCCGAAGTAGCCGACGAGCAACACATCATGGCGCTGTACAGCGATCACGCCACCAGTGAGCAGTTCCACAGCGAGTTCAAGACCGACCTGGACCTGGAACGACTTCCGTCCGGGAAATTCGACACCAACAACCTGGTCATGGCCTTCGCGACGATGGGTTACAATGTGTTGCGCTGGATGGGTCTGCGACTGACCGGCCCGGATGCACCGGTTCGCCACCCGGCCAAGCGTCGCCGCCTGAGAACCGTGATGCAGGAAATCATGACCCTGGCCTGCCGCCTGGTGCACAGTGGCCGGCAGTGGATCCTGCGATTTGGCCGGCACTGCCCAGGCTTTGCGGTTTACCGAGATCTTTATCGGGGCCTTGCTTCCGCCGGATAGGCCAACTCAACCACTGGCAAAAAACAATCCTCCCGGAATCCTCTGCCGGGACAGCCCGCTATTGCCGAAACACTGCATGCTGGTTATTTATCAACCAATCTCGGACCATCGGTTGCTCCCGCTCTTTGCTTCCTGACCTCAAAGTCAGAATCTCACCCAGTTATCGCCTCTTGTTGGCGCAGAGGTGGGCTTGACGGGTATATTGGCGAGCGAAGTCACTGATTCAGGCTGAAGGTAACCTTCAAGGGCCAGATCCCACATTTGAATGTGGCAAATACGAATGAGTTTGAACCATTCGCATTTGGTTAGTGTTTCGTACAATGCTGAAAAATATACATTTTAAATATTTGAAAAACTTTATTGTCCTCTGGCAACAAAAATGGTTTGAGTTTTGTACTCTCTGCGGTAGCAAGTTGGTGTCTGTCCGGTAGATTTTTTGAATTGTTTTGAAAAGTTGGAGGCATCTGAAAAGCCAGAAGAAAGTGCAATGTCCAGAATGGAGTGTTCGTCACTCTGGAGTAACTGGCTGGCGAATTCTATGCGCTTTTTCAAAATATAGGCATGGGGTGAGGTGCCTGTTGCGGCTTTGAATGCACGACAAAAATAAAAAGGACTTAGCGCCACCTGCTGAGCCAAGTCATCTACAGAGATTCGATAGGGAAGGTTCGCCTCGATATATTCATTGAGCCAGCGGAGTTGTCTGGTTGTCAGGGGCGACCGAGTCGTTTTACCGGTGCTCGCGCTCTTTGTATTTTCGCAGATGATCTGAGCTGCTAACGCTTTGCCATAAAACTCGGCAAACATTGGACCATGTGGGTTGCCGTCCCGGATTTCATTGTCGATTGCCAGAGCGGTTTCCAGAAGCAAGTTGTTTTGTTTGAAAAACAGAGGGTGACCCTGGAAGCGGCTAACGCCCATTTCCTCAGCCACGCTTGAAACAAGTTTCTCTGGGATGGTCATCAACAGCAGCTTACCCAATGGCGATGTATAACTGACCTGGTGGGGACAGTTGTGGGGCAGATACACTGCAGAGCCCCTGTTTTGCGATTCTTTTCGGACGGCACCATCTACGCGTCGGTTAGCCTGAGCGGCTGAATTGAGCTTCACCATCAAGTAATGACCGGTCAAAGCATGTTCAATGGTTTCAAAATGATCTTTTTCTACCCTCTCGAAAAAAATGCTCTGCCATCCAAACTCACGGCTTCCCCTGCCATCGTTGTTGGCGAGAAGCTGTTGTCGATCGTCTTCACGTAGGAAGTTGAATTGTTTTAGACCCATAAAAACTCCGTTTAAAATGGTCGGTGTTTTCGTTACTCCTGAGTTTCGAGTTGTTCCGTTCGCTGGATTGCGATCGCAAGCCGCTTAACAGCTTCGTCCGCCAGGGAAGGCGTGATCGTTGAGAACGAAAGGCGAACCGAACTTAAATCAGGTATCTCACAATAAAAATACTTCCCCGGAACGAACATCACGTGATGACTGAGTGCTTGTTGAAGAACGAGTGATGCGTCCAGTCCGTTTGCAAATCGCCCCCAAAGGAACATTCCACCGTCGGGCACGTTGAGTTCAAGGGCGTCTGGCAAATGTTCCGAAATAGCCTTTATCAGCGCATCGCGCCGGCATTTGTAGGCCTTTTTAAGAAGTTGAAGCCGGCCATCAAGACGGCCGCTTTTCAGATAATAACCTGCAATGTATTGCGAAAGCGTACTACTGTGAAGGTCCATCGATTGCTTGGCACGGCATAGAGGGTGAAAAAAGCTCTCCGGGGGAATACACCAACCCAAGCGTAATCCGGGGGCGACAGTTTTTGAAAAAGACGAAATGTAGATAACCCGGTTTTTTGAGTTAAATGACTGTTCGGCTATTTCAAAGAGTGACGCAACATGCTCTCCGTCGTATCGAAGATCTCCGTATGGATCGTCTTCAACGATCATGATGTCATGACGGATAGCAAACTCAACAAGTTTCGTTCTTTCGGGAAGTGGCAAGGTTGCGCCGGTTGGATTACTGAAGTTGGGAACAAGGTACATCAGCTTAATATGGTTATTGGCAACCAATGATTCCAATCGTGTGAAATCAATGCCGTACTGATCACCTTGGAATGCTAATGTGTTCGCTCCTGCCATATGGAAAACCTGTAATGCGGCGAGATAGGTTGGCTCCTCAACCAACACACTATCACCCTCATCAAGAAAGGCTCTGGCTACAATGTCGAGCGCCTGCTGCGAACCGCTTGTAACTAGAATATGGTCGGGTTCCGCGCTGATTCCCTGCGCTACCATGCGGGAGGCAATTTCTTCCCTTAAGAACAATTCTCCTTCGGTCAGTCCATATTGATAGGTGGCATTTCTTGCACTTTCAACAGCTCGGAAAGTGGCCGCTTCAAGCCCTTCGGTATCTATGAGATCTGGTGCGGGTATTCCTCCCGCCAGTGAAATCATACCAGGGATTTTGGAGTGCCTGAGCAGATCCCTTATCGCGGAACTGCTCATCGTCTGCATTCGACGAGAAAGAATACTCTCGGAGGAGCTTGTTGATCGACTGCTCATTTCAGATCCACTTGTTTTTCTAACAGTATAGATAACCCTTGAGCGGCTAGGATGATACTTGGACTAGGTGCTCCTAAGGGGCCCTTTGGAGCGCCAAGTTAACTGGTGGCAATTAGTCGACTGCTGGTGTCTGAGACCTGGCAATAAGGTGACCAGATGAACTGGCTCCAATATGCCTCGGCTACTTCTATCCAGGTTTTTAGTGCTTTTTCATCTCTTAGAGATGCTTTCAGGCCAGTAAGAAGCCAGCTATAAACTGCCTGGCTGTCGCGGCAATCGCTACAGTGGCCTGAGGTGCAACAAACCTCAAGAGTTTCCAGGTCTGGTTTGTAAGTGTTAAAGCCCGGAAGTATGGGATTTCCGTTTGCTTTGCGTGAAATGTTATCCGGGTGATCGCTGCTTATACTTGGGCATACTTCGTAGCCAAACGTCCCCAGCCAGGAGTTGCCCGTTACTATTGCTTTGATATGTTCCTGGTGATTGGTGATCGTTTTAGGATATTTGACTTTCAGATTGCTTAGGAGTTCAAGCAATCGTCGCTCATTATCAAGTTTTAGAGGATGATTGCTGTCGTATTTGCTATAGAAATTGAATGTCAGACGATTTCCGTTATCTCTGATCTTCCTAACGGTATCCTCAATATATTCAATCCCATCTTCGGTAACGGCATATACGAAAGTGGCCCTCGGGTCGTTTCTGTAGTTGGCAAGCGCTGAATCGAAAAGACCCGTGAATGCCTTACCATTAGGCTTTATAGCTCTTAGATCATCATCAAGCGGTCCTCCGCCAAATAGTGAAATGAACACAGTGGCATTGGTGAAGGGGGCGCCGAATGGCAACTTTATTAACCCATTGGTCGAGATAGCCAGAGTGTCCATGTGTTCTGCAAACTCAGCTATTCTCTCTTCGAAAAGAGTGGGCTCACCACCAATTAGGAGTGCCGAGTTCACACCTCTTTCTCTTTCCCGCTTTATGAAATTTCGCCAGTCAGCTATGTCTGTCTTCTCCCTCGCGCCTTTATCGTGACCATATTCGAAGAACCAGCAGCCTTTGCATCGAATGTTGCAGGCATTGGTGAGATGGTATTCTGATGATCGGATTGTTGATGAGAAGCCCTTTACTAACTCGAAGCGAGTAATCCAATCTTCTTGATTAGCAAGTAATTCAAGCACTTTTCCGGTGGCCTTTGTGCGGTAGTGATCGGCTGTGTAGTTCATGCGCTAACTCCTGTCTCGTGATGTGGCACTGTGAGACCAAGGGCCGCGAGTTTCGGGATTGTTTTCTTCTTGAAGTTTTCTCTCAGTTCTCCGTTAAGGGTTTTTCTAAAACCCCACTTTACATATGCCCGCGAACGTTGGGATTTCTCATGTCCGAATAGACCTAATATATGGGGCCATAGCCTATCGAGAGCCTGTTGTGCCTGTGCACGGCTTTCGTCATTTGAGCAGGCTTCACGAATAATTCTGAATCCATGGGCAACATGCACATGTTCATCCCGAATGATTTGATCTTCGAATATTTTTGCAAATGGCTTATAGCTGCAGTCCTCAAACTCAAGAAGGTGTTCTAAAACCACGGACTCTCCCAGGAAAGAGAAAATACCGCGTTCCATCCAGTTTCTGACGCCCGTAACAAGCTCATTTGAGTAGTAAGGTCTCTCCGTGAAGTGCTGAGAAAGCATGTGATGGGTATCAATATTTATGTCGGAGAGAACTTTTGCTGTTAGCTCGAAATGCTGTATTTCCTCAGCGGCCCGCTCGCAACAAATTAGTTTTTCATATGCGTTTGGGGCCATTTTATAGAAGATTTGTGTGTAATCGTCGGCTCCGGTAAGTTCGCCTTCCGCATGCACCAGCATCAGGTGGCTTGCAAGTGATCGATACTCTTCAGGCATCTTGAAGAATTCTTCGGGGGTACTTACTTCATGGCGTCCAACTTCTACTGTTTCCTTCATCGGTTTTCTCCTTGAGTATATGGTAACGATCTTCCGTATTGGGAAAGGGTAGAGCCGGATGAAAGTGCTTGTCTTGGCTCGTATTGCGGGATTTGTGTTACTTTGCTCTTTTTTGCCCAGTGGTGCATATTCCGGACGAACGTGAACACCGATTCTGGTTCAACGTATACGGCCATTCGGATTGAAGGTGAACACTTTTCCGGAGTTTTCGGAATCAGCGTTCATATTCACGGAAACGGTATTCATCGACACTGGGCACTATAAAGATGCCGTTATGCAATGTCGGAACATAGTCGAGCAGGTTGAATCGATTCGCGGGGATAAACCGGCTCAGCATCTGCAAATAAAATGGCACATAGCAGCGAACAGAGCGAGATGAGGTCTATTGACCGTCTGATAAGCCTGCGAGTACTGCCAAGAATATTTGCCAATTGGGGGCTCATGGCACGGAGGAATTTACCTGCTCTCAGGCAAAGGCGGTTCTGGGTATGACCATGGCTCTGCTGGCAGAACCCACTGTGGGTTGTGCGTCTGGGCATGAGCTGATTGAGGAGGACCACTGATGGCAGTCCGACACGGAATCTGGAAGATCGGAGACAAGCCCCAGACACTGGCAACGGTGAAGCTGGAGCGCGAGTATCTGCTTGAGGATCAAATCACAAAGGATATCTCCATCCTCAGTGATCACTGGTTGTTGATTGGCCGCCAAGTATACACCGATTTTGGGAAATACATTGACCTGCTGGCTATCGATGCCACAGGCTCCATCATTATTATTGAACTGAAGAAGCACAAAACGCCTCGGGACGTGGTTGCTCAAACCATTGATTATGCCGCTTGGGTCGAGAATCTTTCGTCCGAAAAGTTTGTTCAGATCTACGCAGACTTTGCAGCCAATCATCGCCTGCCAGACCTAACCTTTGATCAGGCGTTCAAAGCTAAGTTTGGTGCGGCACCGGTAGAAGATGAAATCAATAGCTTTCACCAGATGGTGATCGTTGCCGCTGAACTCGATGCGAGTACCGAGCGGATCATCAACTATCTCAATGATAAACCTGAATCCGTGACTTCAACGAGCTGAACTCACGCCCAAAGCCTGCAATAACAAGGCTTAGAGCGATATAATAGCACCTGACATCCATTCACCCAGTCAGTGCTTTCGGCTCATGCGTACCTTCACTCTCCAGCAATCCCGAACCGAAGTCTATACACCCAATGGCGGGCTGGCCCTGGTGGGCCACTGCCTGAACCGGCACACGTCGCTTATCAAAACCGCTCGCACGGTCGCCAAGCGCCACGGTATTCCGAACATTGAGCTGATCCGCACCTACCTGGGCCTGATCACGCTGGGCAAGAGCGACTTCGAGGCGGCCGAGCCGGTACGAACAGATCCGTTCTTCAAATCGGCCATGGGCATCAAGCAGTCGCCATCTTCAGCCCGTTTGCGCCAGCGATTTGATGAAGATGCCCAAGCCCTGACGTCATTGCTGGAGGATGCCAGCGTTGAATTTCTTCAGTCCGTCGAAGCGCCGGTGTCACCACTGGCGATGGGCCATGTTGCCCTGGATATGGATGTCTTTCCCATGGACAACAGCCAGACCCATAAAGAGGGTGTCAGCTACACCTACAAGGGTTACGACGGCTATGCACCCATTGCCGCGTATCTGGGCCAGGAAGGCTGGTGCCTGGGTTGCGAGCTACGCCCTGGCAGCCAGCACGCCAATAATGGTTTTCTGGATACCCTCAAACGGGTTTTGCCCCGGGCCCGGTCACTGACGGACAAGCCCATCCTGCTGCGTCTGGACAGTGCACACGATGCCCGTGACAATCGCGACTTCCTGCGCGAGCAGGACCAGATCGACTTCCTGATCAAGTGGAACCCTCGCAAGCAGGACCCCCTGGCCTGGGCGGACAAGGCTCAGGCCCAGAAGGCCTGGACACTGGAGCGCGACGGCAAGATGGAAGCGGTTCTGTCAGAAGACCTTCCGGACGAACCCGGTCTGCGCCGCATCGTGAAGGTCACTGTTCGCACCAGTGATGCCGCTGGCCAGTTGTACCTGGAGCCGGAGGTCAGCCTCGAAGGCTGGATTACTTCCTTACCAGTCGACGAGGTCAGTGACCAACAAGTCATGGCGCTGTATAGCGACCACGCCACCAGCGAACAGTTTCACAGTGAGTTCAAGACCGACCTGGACCTGGAGCGCCTGCCCTCCGGCAAGTTCGACACCAACAACCTGGTCATGGCCTTCGCAACGATGGGGTACAACGTGCTGCGCTGGATGGGCCTGAGGCTGACCGGCCCGGATGCGCCGGTGCGCCACCCGGCCAAACGCCGTCGCCTGAGAACGGTGATGCAGGAACTGATGACCATGGCCTGTCGCCTGGTGCATAGTGGCCGGCAGTGGATCCTGCGCTTTGGCCGGCACTGTCCGGGCTTTGCCGTTTACCAAGATCTTTACGAAGGAATCGCCTCCTCCGGATAAGCCAATTCGACAACGGCCATATCTTAAAACCACCCGGGAAACCATGCCGGGGCAATCCGCTATTGCCTGGCGACCCTAGCTTGATCAAAAAACAGCCACATCCTGGTGGCTGGTCGACTTCAGCCTGCACGTTCCAGGCATTATCAACCTGCTTTTGGTCAAGTTTTCACTCACATTAGCGCCGATGGCGCTTTGCGGGGTATATTGGCCTGCAAAGTCACTGATTCAGGCATTAGATAGGAAAGTTTTCGAAAACGGAAAAATACTTATATCCGGGGGTGTTCAGAGCACCCCCGGCAGAACTCAGCTTACGGCGCTGGTGCCCATAAGCTTTGCAGCTGTCCCAGCAACGACGAGCCCACTCCCTGGTTACCCAGGAATCCCATCACAATCGGCACAAACTGCTGGATCATGCCTGCGTCCATGCCAAGGGCCGAGAATGCGGTCTGAACACCGTCCATAGAAGTCACGTTGGACAGCAGGCTTTCACCCAGCCCGCCACCGCCGCCCAGCAGGCTGGACAGGCCGGAAGCTTCGCTGGTCAGACTGCTCATGGCGTCTGTACCCAGCTGATTCTGTGCAAGCTGCAACAGGGCTCCGGTGCCGCCAACGGCCTGGGTCTTGGTAACACCAAGGTCATTCTGGAGCTGGCCCACCAACTGCTGGGCTTCGCCAGTGACTTCCGTTGTGGACGAAAGTGCTTGTGTGCCGGTGGCGAGAGCATCGTTCAGGCTGAAGGCGCTAGCGGCTGGGGCCAGCAGGTAGATGCTTGAAACAAGAAGAAACTGTTTGAAAATTGCGCTCATTAGGGTGTCCTGATGGTGGGTGGGAAATAGCATGATCCTAACGAATATGGGGGCGATTACAACTTAATAAAAGTTCGGGAAACCGAGACAGCCCCGTTTTTGTCCGCATCCTGATTTCTGCTTCTGCCTATATCACGAATGCAGCAAGCATGCTAAAACGTCGTCGGCCAGCCGTCGCCAGCACTTCTGGGGGCACCGGGCACTCTTCCATTTCTCAAGATGAAGGTTGAAACCAATACCACCAATCAAAACAGCCGGGAAGTGTTCGATACGCGGTATGTCGCCGGTTCTTTGATATTATGTGCGCCTTCCACAACTGACAGAACAGGAGCTCACCATGGCGGAATCGTCTCTAAAAGAACAGCTTGGCAACGCCGTAAAAGATGCCATGCGCAACAAGGAGAAGGACCGGCTTGTTACACTGCGCATGGCCCAGGCGGCGGTGAAGCAGATCGAGATTGATGAGCGCCGTGAGCTTGGCGACGACGACGTTCTGAAAGTGCTGGATAAAATGCTCAAGCAGCGCCGTGATGCGGCCAGCCAGTATGAGGAAGCGGGTCGTGGTGAGCTGGCGGACAAAGAACGGGCAGAAATGGCCATTATTGAAGAGTTCATGCCCGCCGCGCTCAGCGAAGAAGAGCTTGAAGGTTTGATTCGTGCAGCCATCGGCTCGACCGGTGCCAAAGGCATGCAGGACATGGGCAATGTAATGAACGAGTTGCGCCCCCAGGTAACCGGCCGGGTGGATATGGGACAGTTAAGCAAGATGGTGCGGGCTGCGCTGGCCGGTTAAGGCTTGGTTATTGCCGAATTTGTGTTTAGCATTGCTGCTTCACGGGTACTGCAACGGTACCCGTGAGGTCAGAAAATTATGGACACTCTCCGTCACGGATTGAAGGAGCAAAGGAATGAGTAAGAATGTGGTTTTGTTGGGCGACCTGGGCACAGACCATGAAGGGTTTCCGCCCACCCCGGTGATTGCCGGTTCCCCCGATGTTCTGGTTGATGGTAAGCCTGTCGCCCGTGTGGGCGATCCCCTGGCACCGCACTCCAAGCCCAAGCATCCGCCTCATCCCCGCGCCGTAGCGGCGGGTTCTGCTACTGTGCTGATTAATGGCATCCCTGCAGCCGTTACCGGCAGCGCCGTGTCTTGCGGTGGTGTAACCATCGGCAGCGGTAGTGTGGTGATCGGGAGTTAACTCCCGGGTAAGCAGGGCTGCCTCGGCAGAATTCATGATAGGCTTCGGTTTTAGCACCGCCGTTTCAGGCGGTGGCGTTATTTTATGGAGCCTTCATGAGCGATAACCCCCTGGCGCAGATTCTCGAGATGGACGGCGAGGAGCGATACGATTACTTCCTGGATGCCGTTGTTGAAGAGCGGGAAATCTGGATTCTGGTCAATGCTGATAACCAGTTTCTGAAAATTGTTTCCGACGAAGATGGCGTGGCTTACCTGCCGGTCTGGCCTGGTTCAGAATTTGCTGCTGACTACGCCAAAGACTCCGGCGATCTCTCTCCCAAAGCGGTTTCTTTGCCGGATTTCTTCCGGAAGTGGGTAACCGGCCTGAGTCGCGATGGCCTGGACGTGGGCGTCTTCCCCGGTGGGCAGGGCGAGCTGTGGATTACCTCCCCGGATGAGCTCAAGCGGGACCTGCAAGAACTCATGGCGTTCTGATTACCTCCCTGAATCTCCGGAGATCACTATGGATGATGCCTGGCTCACAGCCTTGCCGAAAGCAGAGCTACACCTGCACCTTGAGGGTGCCCTTGAACCGGAACTGATGTTTGCACTTGCCCGGCGCAACAATATTGAACTGCCGTGGGCCGATGTAGAGGCACTGCGGCAGGCTTATTCTTTCAACAACCTTCAGGAATTCCTGGACCTGTATTATCAGGGTGCGAACGTTCTGCGCACGGAGCAGGATTTCTATGACCTTACCTGGGCCTATCTGCAGAAATGCCATGCCCAGGGCGTGGTGCACGTTGAGCCTTTCTTTGATCCCCAAACCCATACCGAACGTGGTATTCCATTCGAAGCCGCCATCACAGGCATCAGCACCGCACTGCGTGACGGCCGTGCACAGCTGGGAATAACCGGCGGGCTGATTCTGAGCTTTCTTCGCCATCTGTCGGAAGAGGAAGCCTTTCAGACCTTGCAGCAGGCCATGCCGTTTCGGGATCAGTTCTTTGCCGTAGGGCTGGACAGCTCCGAGAAGGGTCATCCGCCCATCAAGTTCGAGCGGGTGTTTGCCAAGGCCCGGGCCGAGGGCTTTCTGGCGGTTGCCCATGCCGGCGAGGAAGGGCCGCCGGAGTATATCTGGCAGGCTCTGGACCTGCTCAAGGTCAACCGGATTGACCACGGTGTTCGTGCGGCCGAAGATCCCGCCTTGCTCGACAGGCTGGCGGACGAGCAGGTTCCGTTAACGGTTTGCCCGCTGTCTAATATCAAGTTGTGCGTGTTTCCGGATATGGCGCAGCACAATATTCTTGAACTGCTGGAACGCGGTTTGAATGTGACCGTGAACTCGGATGACCCGGCGTATTTCGGTGGCTATGTGCTGGAGAACTTCACCGCGCTGCGGGACAGCCTCGGTATGACAGAAGACCAGGCCCGGCGGCTCGCCCTCAACAGCATGAATGCCCGGCTGGTTTAACAGCGACAGGTTAAGGAAACTAAAATGATTGTATGTGGCGTTGAACTGACCGGCAGCGATGCGGTGGTGTGTTTGCTGAATCTCGACCGCGGGCAATTCAGCCTGCCGGAGTGTAAGGTTCGCAAGCTGTCGCTGCGCAAAAACCATACCCGCGAAGACCTGAAACAGTTTCAGGCTGAATTCGCGGCCCTGATGGCTGAACACGAGGTTGGGTGTGTGGCGATCAAGGAGCGGATGCCCAAGGGCAAGTTCGCCGGCGGGGCCATCAGCTTCAAGCTGGAGGCGACGATTCAACTGATGGCCGGAAACGAGCCGGAAGTCCGGTTGCTGCCGTCTTCCCTGATTAAATCCACACTGGCTTCGAACCCGTTACCCATTCCGTTTGCTGAAACCGGCTTGAAGGCCTTTCAGGAAACCGCCTTTACCGCAGCTTATGTGGCGCACATGGCGAAGTAGGTAGTAAGCTGGCCCCGCGTAGAAACCGTGCCCCCGGGGGCGGGTATTGCCGATTCTGAAGGCACATAAAACCTGGTCTACCCCTAAACAGTGGGTGGAGCACATCAAACAGGTGCCTCTGGGCCCGAATGTGGTCAGCTTTCTGGGCCATAGCGATTTGCGGGTGGGGGTGATGGGGCTGAGCCGGGCGACGGCCGGTTTATTCCTGCGCGTTAAGGCTTTCCATATCGTAACCGCCACGGCCTGTCGTGTCGGCTAACATGTAATGTCTGTTTGAGGCATGTTTAACCGAGTACGACAGGTTCCGGCTATGGCCAAAAGGTCTTTTGTTCGTAAATCCCTGCGCCTGCTAGCCATGGCATTCGGCGCCGTTTTAGCGCTGTTTTTTCTGACCATCCTGTTGTTCCGGGTTGTGAACCCGCCCACCTCCGCCTTTATGCTGACCTATCAGCTTGGCACTGCGCCAGAGCCGCTTCGGCAGGAATGGGTGCCCATGGCGGAGATTTCACCCTGGATGCCGCTGGCGGTGGTTGCCAGTGAAGATCAGCGGTTCCCCTATCATGCCGGGGTGGATTTCGAGGCCATCCGCAAGGCAGTATCCGAGTACAAGGCCGGAGAGGGCTTGCGGGGCGCCAGCACCATTACCCAGCAAACCGCCAAGAACCTGTTTCTCTGGAATGGTCGCAGCTTTGTTCGCAAGGCGCTTGAAGCCGTGCTGGCACTGGGGATTGATGGCCTGTGGCCAAAGGAACGGGTGCTGGAGGTTTACCTGAATATTGCGGAATTCGGGCCCGGAATCTACGGAGTAGAGGCCGCCAGCCAGATCTACTTCGGCAAACCTGCCCGCCAATTATCCCAGACCCAGGCTGCCCGTTTGGCCGCCGTGCTGCCCAATCCAAAAGTGTTGAGCGTAACGGCACCCACAGCTTATGTGCAGGAACGGGTGGTCTGGATTCAGCAGCAGATGAACCAGCTCTCCGGGCTCAAATATCTTGAACAGCTGTAATGCGTCAATCGGTATGGGTCGTCAATACAAACCGCTCAAGTACCGTATACACCGAGCCACTTGCACCGGGTGTGCTTTCGAACAGCACGAAGTCCTTGACCGGCATGGTGCCGAATGAAGTGTTCCTGTGGCCCTCAAGCAGTGACGCCACCGAACCGGTCGGTGGGCGGAATCGACTGATTGTTATGTGAGGTTTGAAGCTTGGGTTTTTTAGCGTAAACCCGTTGTTGGTGAGTCGGTTTGCGAGGTTTTGTTGGAACTCCCGAAGTTGGTCTTCCGGCGATACTCCAGCCCAGAGAATTTTCGGGCTCTCCGGGGAACCGAAGCAACCCAGTCCCTGCACATTGAGTTCAAAGGGTGATTGGGTAACACCCCGTGCCAGGTCGCAGGCCAGAGCCACCTGCGGCTCTTCGACCTGGCCGAGGAATGCCAGGGTCAGGTGCAGTTGTCCACGGCTTTGCCAGCGAGCCCCGGCTACCTGTGTTTTCATCTGCAGGAGGCTCGCCTTGACGGCCTCGGGTATCTCCAGTCCGAAAAACAGCCTTGGCATAACGCGTTTCCGCCTTCAAAGGCTCAAGTCAGTTTCATATTTCATCATATCCCTCTTGATCAGCAATTTCCCGTCCCGGACAGACGCCAGCACGGGTTGCTGCCCCATCAAAACTTCATAGGGGGTTTGTCCCTGCTGCACGATACACCGGGCCGGTAGTCCTTCTTCAATGCCGTAGTCCTGAAGGTCCAGCGCGGCGGCGCCGTTATCGGTGATGAGCTCCAGCGATTTTTCGATCTGGCTCATGCCCAACATATGGCAGGCGTGCAGGCCGACGTCCAGGGTGCGCAGCATGTTGCCATTGCCGATGGGATACCAGGGGTCGCGAATGGAGTCCTGGCCGAAGGCGACTTTCAGGCCGGCGTCCAGTAGTTCCGGTACGCGGGTCAGGCCGCGGCGCTTAGGGTAGCCATCGAAACGGCCTTGCAGGTGCAGGCTTTCGGTGGGCATGGATAGGAACCGAAGGCCGGATTTTTTCAGTAAGCGGAACAGCCGGCTGCAGTAGGCATCGTTGTAAGAGCCCATGGCACAGGTGTGGCTGGCGGTTACCCGGGATCCGTAATCCAGGCGTAGGGCTTCAGCGGCAAGCACTTCCAGGAACCGGGATTCCGGGTCGTCAATTTCATCGCAATGGACATCCACCAGCCGGTCGTTCTTGTGGGCCAGCTCCATCAGCCAGCGCACAGACTCGGCGCCGTAATCCCGGGTGAACTCGAAGTGGGGGATGCCGCCTACCACATCGGCACCCAGTCGCACCGCCTCTTCCATCAGCTCTCGGCCATTCTTGAAGGACAGGATGCCTTCCTGTGGAAAAGCTACGATCTGCAGGTCGACCAATCCGGCGGTCTGTTCTCGCACTTCCAGCATGGCCTTGAGGGCCGTCAGGTTTGGGTCGGTTACATCCACATGGGTGCGCACGTACTGGATACCGTGGGTGGCAAACAGCTTAAGGGTTTCGGTGGCCCGTTTGATCACATCTTCATGGGACAGCATGGCTTTGCGCTCGGCCCAGCACTCAATGCCTTCAAACAGAGTGCCGCTCTGGTTCCAGCGGGGTTCACCGGCGGTCATGGCAGCATCCAGGTGGATGTGGGGTTCGACAAAGGCCGGCGTAACCAGGTTGCCGGCGGCATCCAGTTCGTTGTCCCCAGCGGCGGCGGGCCCTGGCATCGGGAGAATGTTGGTGAAGCGCCCGCCGGCAATGGTGAGTTTGTACAGTCCATCCTTGCGCGGCAGGCGGGCGTTTATGATTGCGTTCACTTGTTCGGTCATTTTGTCTCCTGGTGTTGGCGCACCGGCGGTTCAGGGTTAAACAGCAGGTGGGCCATGAGCAGTGATTTGAAATTGTCTGAGCTGTCGGCGTCACTGGCCAGGCCATCGGATAGTTGGTTCATCCGGTTACGAACGGTGTTCCGGTGGCAGCTCAGGGTTTCTGCCATGGCGCTCTGGTTGCCGCGACAGCTGACCCAGGCCTCTAACAGGTCTGCTGAACCAGCGAGAAGTTCGGTATCAACGTTTCCACCGTTTGTGTGCTCAGCCCGGACAATCGCCCTGCCGATGATTTCAGTCACCTCGACCATGGGCAGGGAATAGGGCTGTTCAAACAACGGAAGCGCCAGATCGTCGGCCAGTTGGCACAGACTGTTCGGTAACTGGCCAATGTACGCATCTCCTTTGAGAACGACCAGCCCGGCGATGTTGCAAGCTTTGCCTTCGTACAGGCATTCCGCCAGGTTCTGGGGGCTGCGATGCCGGCTGATGCCGGTGACAAACACCAGTTCACCACCTTTGACCCAGTCCTTGAAGGAGCGGTTTTCAGCGAGGTAGGGCCAGCGTACCGGATTGCCGGCGGCGGCATCGCCACCCCGGATCCGGATGGTGCTCAGCCCCGGGAGCTTGGGTACATCGATGCACTGTAGGGCCATTTATGCGGTTCCCATCACCATGGCCCGGCGTTCCAGCACTGCCTGAGAAACCACAAGTACCAGGCTGTAGCTGAATGCGGCCACCAGCACACCGACAATCGGCGCAATCCAGGGCGAGGTGTAGGCGGCTGCGGAGCCAATCGCGTAAGCGGCAAGGCCGGGTACGTTGAACGCGGGCAGTGTTGTTGTGGCCAGGTTCGGGTACTGGCGTTTATAGCCGACAAAGTAGCTGGCCATGATGACGCCGCCGATGGGCGGGATAAAGGTGCCCAGTAGGACAAGAAATGGAATCAGCCACTGGTACATGCCCATGACCGCCAGGACGGTGCCGATGCCGGCCCCGACAATGGTGACCAGTTTGCGGCGGCGGGTACGGACCAGGTTGCAGCCTGCGACAGCAAAGTTATAGACGGTGTTGTCCTGGGTGGTCCAGAGGTTCAGGAACAGCATCAGAATGCCCAGTGTTGCCAGCCCCTGCGCGACCATGATATCGACAATGTCGGCCTGTTGATAAACCAGGGCACCGAAGGCGCCGATCAGGGTCATCAGGCCGTTGCCCAGGAAAAACGCCAGTAGCGTGGCGATGACGGCAGTCTTTCCGGATTTGGCGAAGCGGGTCCAGTTGGTGGCCTGTGTACCGCCACTGACAAAGGTGCCGAACACCAGGGTGATAGCCGCCGCAACCGTCATCTCACTGGATGGAGTGATCGCCAGTAAACCGGCCAGCCCGCCGGCATCCGAGGTGGCCATGGTCATGCTGACGGCTACCAGAATAATCATGGCGGGCACGGCCACCCGGGACAGCCACTCAAGGCCGCGATAGCCGATAAAGGCCGTGACGCAGAAACCGAACCCGAACAGGACCATCAGCGGGGTGGTCAGGCTCTCCGGCATGCCGGTCAGTTTCACTAACAGTATGGCCATGGTGGCGGTGCCCCAGGCGTACCAGCCAATCTGGGTGAAGCCAAGGATGATATCCGACAGCTTGCTGCCCATTTCTCCAAAGGTGAAGCGGCTCATAAGGGCGGTGTTGAGACCACTCCTGGCTGCAATGTAGCCCAGTACAGCGGCATAGATTCCCAGTAGCAGGTTACCTGCTGCGAGTACCATCAGCATGGTGGAAAAATCAAAGGCCACACCAACGGTGCCGCCGGCCCACATGGTAGCGGTGAAAAAGGTGAAGCCCAGCAGTACCAGCCCCATGGACCAGACGCTTTTGCGTTGATCCATGGGCACCGGGCTTAGGGGGTAGTCCTGCTCTTGCGGGGTTGCCTGAGTAGTCATGGTGATTTCTCCGTATCGTTAGTCATCACGACAAGCGTTCGCAACCTTCATGCCATTTCCGGATTCGGGCAGGTAAAAGCCTGCAGGCTCCGGGTACTCATTGTGCATATTGCACAATTTCTTGGGTTGCGGAGCCCCGGGACTGCGGTTTATGCATGGAATTGGTGCGGGATCACCGAGCCCTATCCAAATTGGTGCAGGGTTGAATTCTAGAACAACCCGATCTGCGGCGTAGTCAGCTCTACCGGCAGTGCTTCCAGTTCTGGAATCTTCTCCCGCAGCAATTCGGTCCACAACGCAGCCAGCTCCACCGCATGGCCGTTGTCTGGCATGTGCATGAATACATAGGGCTGAATGCCAGCCTCAATCCAGGCAGCCACGCGATCTACCCAGGGCGCAAGAAAGGTTCGGTTGGTTTCCAGGTCGGGATGGCCTATGTAGCGAATCACCGGCGCCGCGTCGCTGGGCAGGATGTGCACCGGAACTCTGGGCTTCTTGCGCTGGGCATCGATGGTTGATTCACAGTCGGGCGTGGCAGAGAACAACGCCCGGCTATCAAGAACCATCCTTGCCAGCTTTCGGGCCCGCAAACCCTGGTTCAATGTCCGTTCCTCTTCACCCTTGGCGAAAAATGCCGGGTGGCGGACTTCTACAGTCCAGTGAAGAAACTTGGGTGCGGTATCCAGGAACCGCCAGAGCTGATCTAGCCGCTGAGGGCCAAAGCCGGCGGGTAGCTGCAGCATCATGGGGCCCAGCACATCGTTTAGCGGCTCAATCAGCGATAGAAAAGTATCCAGCTCATCGCCCACGCCGGTGAGAAAGCGTTCGTGCGTGATGGCTCGGGGCAGTTTGAACAGGAAGCGGAAGCTGTCCGGCACCTGCTGCCGCCATTGCAGACACTGATCCCGGCTGGGGCTGGCGTAGAAGGTGGTGTTGCCCTCAACGGTGTTGAACACCCGGGCATAGCGCGCCAGGGGAGTGCCGCCGGGTGGCAGCTGGTTGTTCCAGTTCGGATCTTGCCACTGGGGACAACCGAGGTAGTAGGGCAGTGCCATCTTTTTTCGCTGCTCTGCTGTGGATAAATTGATCACTCAGGCGCCGTGGATATCAAAGCTGCACTTTTCCCCTGAGCGCCTTGGTTTTGCCTTTTTTGGTTTTGCTGTCCACACGCCGACGTTGAGAGCCCTTGGTTGGCTTGGTGGGGCGGCGGGCTTTCTGTTGCTTTACCGCTTCCTGAATCAGCTCTTTCAGGCGCTGAAGGGCATCGTCCTTGTTCAGCTCCAGGGTGCGGAAGGACTGCGCTTTGATCACGATGATGCCGTCTTTGCTGATTCGCTGGTCAGACAACGCCATCAGCCGCTCCTTGTAGAACGGCGGCAGGCTGGAGTTCTGGATATCGAACCGGAGGTGAACGGCAGAGGCAACCTTGTTGACGTTCTGCCCGCCCGCGCCCTGGGCGCGTATCTGGGTGATCTCAATTTCCCAGTCTGCCAGTTCAACGGCGTTGGAGATTTTCAGCATGGGCTTCCTCAGCGCCGGAAAAAGCGGGGGTTACGTTCGATAAAGGCATCAATCCACCGCTCCAGGAACGAGGCCTCGTCCGGATTCTTCAGGTAATGCCAGCCCAGGGTCGAAATGATCAGGGCACCAATGGCATCCACAATCAGGTCCCACATGGTATCGGTCAGCCCGGATGGATCCCCCAGCATGGGTTTTTGCATGTTCATTCCGAATAATGAATCCATGGTGAATTCGAAGACCTCCCACAGGGCCCCAATGCCCAGGGCAAACATGAAGGCAAAGAGGGCAACAAAGCCCGGCTTCAGGTGCATCTGGAGCTTCTCGGTTTCGTTCATGATATGCACCAGCAAAAAACCGAGGATGCCAAGCAGAAAGCCCGAAGTGGTGTGCAGGGCCATGTCCCACCACCAGAAGCGGGTGTAGTAGTCGCGAATTTCGCCCAGAAACAGGGACGCGAACACAAAGCCGATGGCCGCCAGCTGCAGTCCCGGTGGAATGTGAATGCGGAAACGCCGCTCAAACAAAACCGGGAAAAAGGTAATGGCAATGATCATGCTGGTCAGGAAGGCAGTGAACCAGCGCTGGCCGATTACAGCAAACACCGCCTCGGCCAGGAGTATCAGTTGCAGGACAATGGTGATTCTCTGGTGGGTAATTCGAATGCGCATGCACAAGAGGTTCCTGATTTCGTTACGCTTACCCTATCACATCACGCCGGTTTCCAGGCTCCCCGTGACGGTTGCCACGGCTCCGATTGGTGTAGGATAACGGGCATAACCTGAAGCAAGAGACGTTTTACCATGTTGAAGACATTTCTGATGACATTGCTGGCGGCCAGTGTTGCCTTGTTGGCGGGCTGCTCCGGGCCGGAATCTCCGCAGGAAGTTTCTGAAGCCTTCTGGCAGGCGGTTGTTGAAGGCGATGCCGGTGACGCCAGCGACTACTCCACGCTGGTCGACGAGGCTGCGTTCGACAGTTTTGGCGAGAACTGGAAGAACGTGCAAGTGGCCTGGGGCCGCGTTGTTATTGATGAGCAGGTTGCCCGGGTAACCACCACCCTGAGCGGGCTGGAGGGGCGTGATGAAGCGGTTGAAACGGTCACCTACCTGGTGCGCCAGGGGGATGAATGGCTGGTGGACTACTACCGCACCGGCGACGCCCTGGAAGATGGCCCGGTGTGGGGCAGCCTGGTTGGCCAGCTGGAAAAGCTGGGCGAGGATCTTAAAGTCCGCTGGGCACAGCAATCCGATGAGCTGGCACAGGAACTTCAGCTGATGGGGCAGGAGCTTCAGCAGCAAGCCGCACAGATGAGTAGTGAATTCTCGGGCCTGGCAGAAGAGTATGGTGAGCAGCTGGGGCAACAAATGGAAGCCTGGTCCCAGTCATTGCGAGAGGCGCTGAAAGCCAATCCTTCGGCCTCTTCGAAAGACCGGCGCACGCTGAATGAGGCCGTTACCCAGCTTGAAGTGCAGCAGCAAAAACTGGAAGAGGCGGACCTTCAGGCATTGGCCGAAAGCACCGTTGTGGCCGCAAAGACCCAGTTGCAGCTGGGTGAATTAGGTGAGGAATTTGCCGCCTACAAAGCCGAGTGGCAGCAGCGCCTGGCCGAAATAGAATCGGAAATAGAACGGTTTATGCAACAGCTGAAGGAAGGTTAGGAACCTTTTGGGCTGGCATCCGTGATTATTCATTACACCACTCAGATATTCGGAGAGAATCAAGCGTGAAACCTGCATTTATGTTTGCGATTGCAGCCACAGCCCTGCTGGCCGGCTGCCAGACTTCCGGTTACATGACCTCAGCGGCCACCGACGGAGACGGCGTTACCTGCGTTGAGATCTATCAGGCCTTTGATGCCTATGAGCGCGATCGGCAGTCTGCCAGTGCCCTGGCTGACCTGGGTCGGGTGATCAGCCCCGCCGCCGGTAGCTATGCCGATATGGGCGTGAACCAGGCGTCCAAGTACTACGAAGAAATCAAAGCCAGCGCGAATATTGCATTGGCGATGCGCGGTTGCCAGCCCATCCAGTAACACCGGTCATTAGCTGACAAGAGGAATGCGTATGTCCGTCGAAACCAAACTTGTGGTGTGTCCCCACTGCCATAAGGCAAACCGGGTGCCTGTTGATAAACTTGCCGCCGATGGCAACTGCGGTGCCATGAGTGAGGCCCAGATCCAAGGGCAGGCGGGATGAGGTTTCCTGCCGTAACGGTTGTACTGGTGGCTGGTGCGTTGTTGTATGTGCTGTGGGATCAGATGCAGGACGAGCCAGCCCCTGAGGACCCGGCCAGGTACACCAACCTGGGTGCCAGCCCGGCCAAGCGCAGTGACGTGGTGGACTGGGCTGTTACACAGATTCCGGAAGTCTGCGCCCAGGCAACCGGGGGTAGCGGAGAACGGTTTGATGACTGCGTGGAGCGGGCGGAGTCCCGTACCTCCACCTGCCGAAGGGCAATTTACGATAACTTTCCGGACAACGTGACATCAGAAGCAGTTTTCCGGGATGTTTCGATTACCATGATGAATTGCCTGGTGCCGGAGTCGGGCCGGGTTCAGCCCTGATTTTTTCAGTAGACAAGGAATCGTCGTTTGGAATTCATTTTCATTATCCTTGTGGCCGGCGCTGCCCTGCTGGTGCCGGTCGGTTCGCTGCTGGGCTTTCTGGCGTTTCGCCAGCGTGACCGGCACGCCTCCCGTGTTGAAGCGCTGAGCCGTGAAGTCGCAACTCTCCGGCAGGAGCTTGCCGCCCTCAAGAGCGGGAATGCTTTCGGAGAATTTGCGCAAGCAACGGCAGACCTGGCACCCGAGCAGGCGCCTGCGGCTGCGCCCGTTTATCCTGCACAAGCAGAATCTCAGGTTGTTCCGGAAGAAAATCCTCCCCAGGCTACTCCTACACCGCCGCCGCAACCCCGGCAACTTTCCCTTGAAACCCGGCTGATCAACGCCCTGAAAGCAAACTGGATGGTTTGGCTGGGTGGCCTGAGTGTAAGCCTGGCCGGAATTTTCATGGTCAGCCATTCCATCAGCGCAGGCCTGATTGGCCCGGTTCAGCAATTTGCGCTGGCTCTGTTGAGTGGGCTGGCGTTGCATGCCGGTGCCGAGTATCTGCGCCGTCGTCACATGGCGGCAGACCAGGTATTCGCGGCCCTGGCGGGCGGCGGCAGTATTACTCTTTATGCAGCCTTGCTGGCGGGTGTTCGCCATTATGAGCTTATCGGCCCCGTAACCGGGTTGATACTGCTGGCAGTCGTATCGCTGGCGACCATGGCCTTGGCTTTGGTTCACGGCCCGTTACTGGCGGTGATGGGGCTGTTTGGCGCCTATGTGGTGCCTTTGCTGGTGGGTGGCGAAGGCGGCAGCGTCCTGTTCGTGCTGAGCTACAGCTTTCTGATTACCCTAAGCTCCATGTTGTTGATGCGGCGCGTTTACCGTGACTGGCTCTGGTATGGCACGCTGCTGGGCGCTCTGGGATGGTGGTTATTGGCGGGTATGGGCTCGGCCGCAATGCTGGCGACTGCGGGCTACCTTTCGGCGTTGTTTGTGCTGTTTTCCATGTGGCTCGGTGACGTCAGTCTTTCCGGAGAGCGTCGTCGTGAAGCATTGATTGCCCTGCTGGCAGCCTGGGCTGTGTCCATTTACCAGCAACCGGCTTCAGAGCCGCTGTTTCTGGCCTGGCTGTTTATGCTGCCGGTGGCCATTCTGGCGCCCGCCGGTCGCGGGGTACTCTGGTATCTGCCCTGGGCGACGGTATTGGTAACGGTTGCGGGTTGGCTCGGGTTTGCGGCAAAAGGCTCCGGGGCGATTTTGCGGCTTACCCTCGCCGAAGAGCAGCACGGAATATTCCTCACTTACTTGATGCTGGCCGCCGTCATTACCCTGATGTCCGGGCTCTGGCAGTGGCGACAGCAATTGCAGCTCAGGCGCTGGGCCTCACTGGTGATGCTGGCACCGGTTATCTGGTTGCTGCTGGGTTGGTTGTTGTTGGTGCCGGCAGGCGAAGCGTCTGGCGCCTGGGCCCTGGTTTCCTTGTTCGCTGGTGGTGTTTATGGCGCTCTGGCCTGGCGGCTGGAGCAGCGCAGTGAGTGGCGTGCCGGGTTGGTCTGGGCCCTGCTGGCAGCACACGCCAGTTACTCTCTGGCGGTGGTCATGTGGCTGCAGGAAGCCTCGCTTACCTTGGCGCTGGCAGCGCAGTTTGTCAGCCTGGTGTGGCTGGCCCGCCGGTATCAGGCATCGGAGCTGTACTGGCTGTTAAAACTGGTGCTGGCCGTTGTGGTGGCTCGGCTGACCTTTAATCCCTGGCTGGACAACTATCAGGCGGCCAGCCACTGGACGCTGCTGACCTACGTCGGTGCTGCCGGCTTTGCGGTAGCGGCAACCTGGCTGGCCGGGCGCAGCGGTGCTATTCGCCCGTGGCTGGAGGGTGCGTCGTTGCACCTGGTTGTTTTGTTTATGGGGGTGGCCCTGCGTTTTGCGCTGTACGACGGTGACATCTTTGTTCGGGACTACAGCCTGACCGAGGCAGCTATCAATACGCTGCTCTGGGGCTCTGTGAGTGTGGTCTATGTGATTCGCGCCCGAGCCAGCGAGACTCTGGCCTGGCTGTATCGGTTGTTTGCGTGGATTTTGCTGGCCATGGCCGGGTTAAGTTACCTGGTGGCGGTTGTGGCTCATAATCCCTGGTGGACCAGCTGGGTGATTGGCGAAACGCCTGTCTTCAACCTGCTGTTACTGGCCTATGGCGCACCGGTGCTGCTGGCACTGGTGGTTAGCCGTTATCGGGAACTGGTACCCCGGCATTGGGCGCTTGCGGTGGCCGGTGCGGCGTTCCTGTTATTTACCGCCCTGGAAATCCGCCAGCTCTGGCAGGGCAGTGCCATGGCCCTCCAGCACGGCATGGGCGAAGGTGAGCTCTACACTTACTCGGTGGTGGGCATGCTGTATGCGGTGGTGGCCATTCTATGGTCTGCCCGAAACCATAGCCTGATGTTGCACAAGGTTGGCATGGCGCTGCTGGGCGTGGTAATTGCCAAGATTTTCCTGGTGGATATGTCTGGCTTGCAGGGGCTCTGGCGGGTTGCTGCCTTTATGGGGCTCGGATTGGCCTTGCTGGGCCTGGCGTGGGTTTACCGCAGAAGCCGTAAGCTATAAAGTTAACAAACACTCACTTAAATAAAACGCAGTACATGAGGATATCCAGGTGACAGAACTCGTAACTTACGAACTGAATGATGGCATTGCCACCATCACCCTGAACAACGGCAAGGCCAATGCCCTGAGCCACGAGGTTTTTGAGGGGCTGAATGCCGCCCTTGACCAGGCCGAGCAGGACAAGGCCATTGTGATCCTGACCGGCCAGCCCGGTATGTTCTCCGGCGGCTACGACCTGAAAGAAATGCAGAAAGGCCCGAAAGAGGCCATGGCCCTGGTGAAAGTGGGCTCAACCCTCACCCGTCGCCTGTCAGCCTTCCCGCGGCCGGTGATTGCGGCCTGCAGCGGCCATGCCATTGCCAAGGGTGCGTTTATCCTGCTGTCTGTGGATTACCGGGTTGGGGTGGAAGGCAGCTTCAAGTTGGGCCTGAATGAAGTGGCTATTGGCATGACCATGCACCACGCCGGCATCGAGATCGCCCGTCATCGCATGCCTGCGCCTTACTTCTACCGTTCTGTGGTGAATGCCGAGATCTTTAACCCGGAAGGCGCCATTGCGGCCGGCTTCCTGGACGAGGCGGTCGCCCCGGAACAGCTGATGGAGCGTGCGCTGGCTGTGGCTACCCAGATGAAACAGCTAAACATGACTGCACACAAGCAGACCAAGCTGAAAGTGAAAGCCGATTACCTGGCGCTGCTGGATCGCTGCATCGAGCAGGATTTCGCTCACTTTGACCTGATGGGCTGATAGTTAGCTTCCATCCTTGCTGAACTGGCTGACCGGGCGGAACCGGAACAGCCAGGCCAGCAGCAGATCCGGCAGGGTCTGGATTCGGGTGTTGTAGATCATGGCGCTGTCGGTGTAGCTGTTGCGCAGCAGTGCCAGGTAGCTCTCGGTATCCGCCATGATCGCCATAAAGCGCCCAACCACTTCGTGATTTTTCATCTCCGGATAATCTTCAATCCTGGCTTTGAGCACCTGCGTTGCGGCCTGTTCACGGGCAAGCGTTCGCTCCACATTCGCGGCGGACTCCATGCTGGCGGGCGGCTCGGCCCGTAGTGAGGCAATGTGGGTCATCAGTTGTTTTTCATGGGCCATGGCGGCCTTTACCGTATTCTCCAGCATCGGCCACAGGTCATGGCGTTGCTGCAAAATGGTGTCGATGTTGGCCCTGGCCCGGTTTATCCGGTTCTTCAGGAATACCATGTCGTTGTAATGCGGCACGCCCAGGTAAATGCCCAACCACATAGGCAGTATCACCGGGGCGCAGGGCGGGCGCCAAGGGCATCGGTTACCGTGGCTTCAATCAGGTAGGGCCCGTCTGACAGTGCAGCGAGCGGGGTGGCTGGCAGTCTCTGCATCTGGCGGGTTTCGGTCATTTGTTCCAGCCCCTGATTCATCAGGTGCCAGCTTCCGGCCAGGCAGGCAACGGCGATGAGTGTGGTGATAATGCGCCCGGAAGTACTCGCCAGTGCCATGTGGAAAAACGTCCTTTTGTCGTCGGCCGGAAAAAAGTGCAGTATACCTGATCAAATTACCTGCATGGCCCGCAAACCCAGGCGCACAGTAGCCTGGCGCGAGGTGTCCTTACCTTGCTAACAAAGTTATCCACAGTTTTTGTGGGTAAACCAGAAGGAAATGAGCCAGATGACTGACAAACCGGCCAAGCCTGTTGCTGCTTCTGCCATCGAGAAGCATGTGTATAAAGTATTCCCCAACGATATGAATGCCTATAACACGGTATTCGGTGGCATGATCATGGCCAAGTGTGACCGTCTGGCCCTGGTAGTGGCGGAGCGGCATTCTGCCCATGTATGTGTAACCGCAGCGGTCGACTCCATCCACTTCCGGGCACCGGCGAAGGGCAACGACACCCTGTTGTTCAGCCTGTCGCTGAATCGCAGCTGGGGGTCTTCCATGGAAATCGGCGCCAAGGTGGAGGCGGAAAACAGTTATACCGGGGAAACACGCCATATCCTGTCGGCGTTTTTCACTTTTGTGGCGCTGGATGAGCAGGGGAAACCGGTGGATGTGCCGGCGGCGATGCCGGAAACCCCTGAGCAACAAAGGCGCTTTGATAACGCTGAAATCCGTCGGGCAGGGCGATTGAAAACCCGGGAGGAGTTATCCCGGGCAAACAGGTAAGATTACTGCGGTAGCAACTATCGCTTCCGGGCGCGAGTCGTGGTATATCAGCGCCCACCAAGATCAACTTTTTCGGAATCAGGTGTTATGCCAAAAGCGAGCGAGATTAAAAAGAACCAGGCCGTTGAATACGAAGGACGGGTGTATTTCGTTAAGGACATTGAACGCTCTGTACCCCAGGGCCGTGCCGGCGGCAGCCTGTACCGCATGCGGATGTACGATGTGGTCACCAACCAGAAGCTGGACGAGACCTTCAAGGACTCCGACATGCTGAACCTTGCGGACCTGGTGCGTCGTCCGGTCACGTTTTCCTACGCCGATGGCGACGAGTACGTGTTCATGGATAACGAAGACTTCACCCAGTACATGCTGAACAAGAGCGCCATCGAAGACGAGCTGTTGTTCATCACTGAAGACACTCAGGGTGTGATGGCCATTCTGGTCAGCGATACGCCGGTGGCCATTGACCTGCCACCTACGGTGGAACTGACCATCGAAGAAACCGACCCGTCTGTGAAGGGTGGTTCTGCCACCGCGCGTACCAAGCCGGCTCACCTGACCACCGGACTGGTTGTTCAGGTTCCAGAGCACATCTCCACCGGCGACCGCATCAAGGTGAACGTGGAAGAGCGCAAGTTCCTCAGCCGCGCCTGATGTGTTTGATCCGCTCTGTCAGCCGATGGAGCGGATCTCGCTGCCGCTCAGGTGGCGATACCCGCCAACAGGAAGCTCCGGGTCCAGTACCAGGCTTCCCATGCTTTCCCGGTGCAGTGACGTCACCCGATTGCCTACTGCGTGGAACATCCGCTTTACCTGGTGATACCGCCCTTCAAAAATGGTGACCCTCGCCTCGTGATCGTTCAGCGGTTCCAGCTGCGCAGGGGACGTTGTCAGTTGCTCGTACTCGAACCAGATACCTTCGGCAAAGCGCAGGGCGGTCTCCGGGCTGATGGGTTCAGCGGTTGTTACCCGGTACACTTTCGGAATCTTCACGGCAGGTTCTGTCAGCCGGCGAGACCAGGTGCCGTCATTGCTCAGAATCAGCAGCCCGGTGCTGGCCCGGTCCAGGCGCCCGCCAATGTGCAGGTGCGAACGCAGTTCCGGCTCAATCAACTCCATAACGGTAGGGTGCTGGTCGTCCCGGGTGGCACTCAGGTACCCGGCGGGTTTGTGCAGCATCAGGTAATAGGCCGGTTCGGCCTGCTGGATAATGTCCTTGTCGATCTTCACTTCCCGGAAGCGGGAGATGTCTTCACTGCCGTCCCGGCAGACCGCCCCATCCACCCAGACCCGCCCGGCTGCCAGTAACTGGTTGGCAAGGCGGCGGCTGATTCCGTTCTGGTTGCTGACGATACGGGCAAGCTTCATTCGGCGGGTGGGGCAAGTCGGCTGAGTTTGTTGACCAGCTTACGCCAGCCAATCGGCAGGCGCGCTTCCAGCGCATTCAGCCGGGCTTTGTCGGCCGGCAGCGGGTCAATGGCCTGCTTGTGGCCGTAAATCACCCAGTTGTTGGTTTTGCTTTTGAAGACCAGTAACAGGGGAAACTGGCGCCGGAGCTCCCGAAGCAGGTTGCCATCCGGTTCCGGCATACGGTGATAGTTCAGCACCAGCCAGCCCTGGGCCGACAGCGCCCGACTGCAGGCCTTGATGAACTGGCGCTGGCTTTGGGCCGGGCTCATCCGGTCCGCGCTGTACAGGTCGGTCAGGATCATATCGGTGCCGGCTTCCGGTAAGTTATCCACCGCCACGCGGGCATCGGCAATGTGGATATCAAGCCGGTCAGACTCGGGCAGAGAGAACCACTCCCTGGCAATGTCTGCCACCTTGCGGCGCAATTCATAAACCTCGATGGACGCTTCCGGCAGCAGGGTGAACAGGCCATGTGCCAGCGCGCCACCACCCAGCCCGAGAACAGTCACTTTACCTGGCGTGGTGAAGGCGAGGGGCAAGAGCATGGCGCGGTTGTATTCGTGTACCGGAACCTGGGGAGCAGAGCGCAGAATCTTGCTTTGCTCGAACACCGAATCAAAGCTCAGGATTCGGTGCTTTCGGTCGTCAATCACAAGGATGTTGCCGTAGTTATCCCGAGCCACATGGACAATATCGCCCTTGATCTCCGGGCTTTTGAGAATGGTGCCCATCAGTTTTTGGCGTAGCGCTGGTGCAGTATGCCAACGCGCTCAACATAGGCCTTGGTCTCTGCGTAGGGCGGAATGCCGTTGTACCGGCCCACAGCACCCGGGCCGGCATTGTAGGCGGCGGTCGCCAGGCGGATATCGCCACCGAAACGTTTGAGCATTTGGGCCAGGTAATCGACGCCGCCACGAATGTTGTCCTGTATGGCAAACGGGTCGTTCACGCCCAGCTCATCGGCCGTGCCCGGCATCAACTGCATCAGCCCCTGTGCGCCCACGGGAGAAACCGCTTTGGGATTAAATGCCGACTCGGCATGGATGACCGCCCGAACCAGGGCCGGGTCTACATCGTATTCCCGGGCGGCGGTCAGGATTTCATCCCGGTAGGGTGTCAGGAACAGCGGGGTCTTGTGCCAGTCCACCTTGGAGCCGGGGTCGCAGGCATAGCAATGGAACCGGATAACTTCCACTTCGGCGTTACCCGGACGCTGGCTGCTGTAGGCCACCACGCCGTGTTCATCGGTGTAGCGATAGATGGTTTCGGTTTTGGTAGAGGCCCGGGGCTGCGCCTTGCTCTTCACGTTGGTGTACTCCACCCGGCCATCCGGATGCACGATTCGCTGAATGCTGTCGGCCCTGGCGCTGCTGACCAATGCCATCGCCAGGAACAGGCCAGTGATGAGGGCTCGTGCCGGTTTGTTCAGGAAATAGTTACGCATTGCTCGCCTGGAGATAAACAGCCTACCAACGAATTTACCGGTATTGGCTGCGGGAAGGTACCGGTAATTGCGGGATTCTGGTGCCGTGATGATACGGAATGTTGATGGGTTCACAAGAGACTTTCGGTAACTCGGCGATGCTCTTGCACAGACAGTAGGCTACACTGCTAGGAATATGACAACACGGGAGTATTCCATGCCGTTCTCGCCAAAGCACCTTGCTGAACTGAACCTTCTGCTGCAATTCCCTTCAACCTCCACTCAGGAAGGTATCAAGGTTCATGCCCATTCCGCTGCGCCGGAGACCGTCAAGGCAGCTGAAACGCTGTTTGCCAAAGGTCTGATCAGCCAGATGGACGGAGGCTACCTTACCCCCATGGGGTGCGAGGCGGTTGAGCTTACCCAGAAGCTCCAGGCGATGATTGCCGAGCCCTGACACCAACCTGTTTGAAACAGTAGCGCTGCACCCGGCCAAAACGGTCGGGTGGGGTGCTTTGTTATTCGTGTAGCGGCAGCCGAAACCTATGCCACCGATCTACTACTCCCTGTTTGTGCCCGCGCTGTTCGTCTGGTTGTGGAGCACCGGTTTTATTGGCGCCAAGTACGGCTTGCCTCATGCAGAGCCATTTACCCTGCTGCTGATTCGTATGCTGTTGACGCTCATACCGTTAACCGTTCTGGCGCTGGTGATGAAATCACGCTGGCCGGGTTGGCGCGGAGCGGGGCACCTGGCGGTGACCGGGTTGCTGGTGCAGGGAACCTATTTGGGCGGCGTGTTCTATGCCATTGACCAGGGCATGCCTTCTGGGCTGGTATCGTTGATCGTTGGCTTGCAGCCCTTGGTCACGGCCTTGGCGGCGGTCTTGTTGCTTCGGGAAACGGTGGCGGGCCGTCAGTGGTCAGGGTTGGTTATGGGATTGGTGGGGGTGGCCCTCGTTGTGACCGGAGGGCCACGACCGGTGAAAACCTAGACCTTGGGGCCTTTACCGCGAAGCATGTTGAATAACAGGGACACGACCAACAGCACAAGGAAGATGAAAAACAGTATCTTCGCAAATCCTGCCGCAGTTCCCGCAATGCCTCCGAACCCGAGAACTCCCGCGATAATCGCAATAACAAGACAAACTATAGCCCAGTAGAGCATCTCCTATCCTCCGTTTCAGGGGTGCCCTTTAAAAGTGGCACAGCCCTTCAGGAAGCGCAATTGAGAAGCACTTACCGTTGAGTAATGGTTTGGCAGGAATTCTACTTGCCAGCTACGATACCGGCCACCAGTCGCCCCGCCAGCGCTACCAGAATGGCTCCGAACACCCGCTCGAACCAGACCGCCCGTTTCTTCAGCATATCCAGCCACTTCGGGTTGGAAAACAGCCAGGCCACAATCAGGTACCAGCCGGTATCAATCACCAGCGCGGTAGCGGCATAGCCAAACTTCGCCATCAGGCTGGTATCCACCCCGACCACCTGGCTGAACAGCGCCAGGAAAAACACCGCAATCTTGGGGTTGAAGAAGGCAATCAAGAAGCCGTCCCGGGCGGCGCTGCGGGTGCTGGGAGCTTCGGGCAGGGCCTGGTCGCTTTGAGCCTTGGCGGTGAGCCCTTTAAACCCGAGCCATGCCAGGTACAGCGCCCCGGCCCATTGCAGAATGGTGAACGCTGTTGGCGATGCGGTAATCACCGCCGCCAGGCCGAGAATGCTCAGAAACGCGTAGATGCCCACGCCAAGACCATGGGACAGCGCCGCGACAACGCCATTCCGGCGCCCGCCGGTCATGGTCTGTTTCAGCACCAGGGCCAGGGAGGGGCCGGGCGACATGGCGCCAAGCACGCAGATGGTTACAACAGCTAACCAGGTGGTCAGGGTCATGGGGTTTCTCTGTTCAGTCGGTTTTTCGGGTGGGGTAAACAGACCGTGACAGGGTGGGCTCGCAACCGATCACCTGCCGTGCCTGTTTGTGGGCGTGAAGGTACCAGCGCTGGCCGCCATTGGTAAAGGTATTGCTGGCAACCGGGAAATCCCGGGTTTGCACGGTGCTGGGTATCGGGGTGCCATCGGCATGGCGGTACACGCAGGAGGTTCCGATGGTCATGGCCTGCCGCACGGGCAGGGTAATAAAGCCGTCATCACTGACTTGCGGGGGCTCGTCGTTGATGCTGATAACCTTCAGGCAGGGGCCGAAGTGGATGCGGTTCTGGTCGCCCACTTTTTCTTCAAGGCAATGATGGGCCTTCAGCAATACCGCGTCATCGGCAATATCGCCTTTTGGCCCGGGAAGGCTCTGGCAAGCTGCCAGGGCCGCACTTAGCAGCAGTGTGACGGCTGCGCGTTTCATCAATGGCTCCTTGGTGTCAGTTGCAGGTTGCCTTGCCAGTCGGAACGAAGGGCCTGCAGTAACTGGCGGTCGCGCCCGTAGATATCCTCCCGGAACTGGTAGGTTCCGGCGCGATCAACCCAGACGGTCCAGTACTGCAGGTGAACCGGCACCGGGTTCCGGAGGATGGCGTTGATCGGCTCGCTCGATTGCAGGGCTTCCTGAATGGCCCGATGGTCCCAGTCGCTGTTGCCCTCGAGCAACTTATTCGCCAGCTCAAACGGCCGCTCCACCCGGATGCAGCCGGAACTCAGGGTACGATCCATGCGGCTGAACAGGTATTGGCCCGGGGTGTCGTGCAGGTACACATCATACTGGTTCGGGAACATGAATTTCACCTGGCCGACGGCGTTCTGCGGTCCGGGCTGCTGCACCAGTTGATACGGGAAGTTGTTTTTGGTCAGGCTATCCCAGTCGATGGTAGCGGGATCAATCTCGACACGGTTGGCGCCCCAGCCTTGATATACCTTGAAGCCGAGCCGGTCCAGGTAGCCGGGATCTCGGCGGATCACTGGCAGCTGGTCTTCGATCATCAGCCGGCGCGGAACCGTCCAGGTGGGGTTGAAGACCAGGTAGCGGATACGGTCACTGAACACCGGTGTCTGCCGGTAGGGCTGGCCGACGATCACCCGCTGGCGCATGGTTTCCTGGCCGTTTTCCACCATGATCAGCTCATAACCGGCAATGTTTACCAAGATGTAGGTATCGCCCAGCGAATCCGGCAGCCAGCGCCATCGCTCCAGGTTGGCGTCGATCTGTTGTAGCCGTTCCAGGGGCATCTGGTTGATGGCCGCCAGGGTTTTACGGCCGATGATGCCGTCGGGATCCAGTCCGTGGCGGGCCTGGAAGGCTGGAATCACGGCGAGCAGGTCATCACTGTACAGCTGGTCGGCAAAGCCGGTATCGAATGCTTCTGAGCTGTCGTTGTCTCGGGCTGGCAGGTCGCCGAGCAGCCTCAGCCGCTCACGGACCTCAATCATTCTGGAGTCTGTATCCCCGGGCCGGATGGCCGGGCCGGAGTCGATCACCGGCCAGGGCTGCCCTAAAAGGTCAGAGACTTCTTTGCGGAGCGCCACCAGTTTGCGGTAGGCCGGCGCTTCCGGTTTCAGGCCTTGCAGGGTTTTGTAGATGCTGTGGTCCAGTATGGCGGCCGCAAGTACTTCATGCATTTTCCTTTGCTGTTCGGAAGGTTGCCAGCGGGCGGAGCGGGTTTCCTGGTCAAGCTTGCCATCATGCAGGTGTGTGGCAAGCAGCAAGAAGGCGTCAGACAATACCAGGTCGAGATCAGCCTGCAGGTCCTCACCATTGTGGTCCAGCGGCTGCGACGCAAAGTCCGCCAGGCTGTCGTAATGGTAGTCGCCAGGGTTCAGGCCTTCATTGGAGACTTCGCGGATGGCTTGCAGCAGTTCCTCCCGTGCCGGGAAAGAGCGCCATGCCGGTTCGTAGTTTCGGGCTTCATAGAACTGCACGAGCGCGTCCCGGGAGTGCAGGTGAGCGCCAAGAACCACCACCGGCTCACCGGCCTGCAAGGCCTCGACCCGGTTGATAATACTATCGTCGCTGTGGGAATTTCCGGCCAGCGCCAGTAACATCAAACCCAACCGACAGCTCTGCCAGAATCTGCGACGGTTGGCATCCTGCATCTGTCTCCCCTCCGTGTCATCATTAGCTTTTAGCCCAGCCGTTCTAACCTGCATGCCGGAGCCCGCTTTTACCCATGTCTGACCTGACTGTAGTTCAGTATATCCTGATTGCATTGATCTTTGTCTGGAGCGGGTTTGTCCGGTCAGGGCTGGGTTTCGGTGGTGCCGTGTTGTCCCTGCCGTTCCTTTTACTGGTTCTTGATGAACCTTTGGTGTTTTTGCCGTTGATTTCGATACACCTGCTGGTGTTCTCCTCCCTCACCATCTGGCTCAACAACCGGAAAGGCGCGAAGGACCGGCAGGCCGGTGGCACGGGCACAGTAGACTGGCGTTATCTGGGGCGCCTGCTGGCGATCATGATTGTGCCCAAACTGATCGGGGTATTCGGGCTGATTACCCTGCCGGGCTATGTGATGAGCTCGATCATTTTCGTGATTGTTGCGCTGTATTCACTGTCGTACATTGCCAACCGTCCGTTCCGCAGTGGCAGCAAGACGGTCGATACCATTTTCCTGATGCTGGGGGGCTACATCAGTGGCACTTCACTGATTGGTGCTCCGCTGATTATCGCGGTGGCGGCGCAACACCTGCCCAAGGAGAAGCTCAGGGATACCTTGTTTGCCCTGTGGTTTATCCTGGTACTGATCAAGCTGTCGGCATTTATCTGGGCGGGTGTCGACCTGCAACTCATCCATCATCTGTGGCTGCTGCCGGCGGCAGCCGTGGGGCATGTGATCGGGCTCTATGTGCACGACCGCATGCTCCAGGCCGAAGGTTCGCTGTTTTTCCGGGTGCTGGGTGTCGTGCTGCTGGTGGTTAGCACCATCGGGATGGTTTCTGTCTGGCGTCAGGCGTAACCTGTCAGGAATGCACCTGATTCAGGAAAGAGAGCGCGAGGAAGGCAGGCCCTGAGGGCGCTTCAGGTACCCAGCATGCCCGCGTAGGCTGTGAAGAAAAAGGCGCAGGATCCCAGCAGGATCAGCCCCCAGGCCGGGGCGGTCATGGCAGAGCGTGTCGGCTTGTTCATATTCATAGCTACCTCCCTTGGCAATGCTATTGATACGCTGACATGTTCACTGTAGACCATGATTGATAATTGTCACAAACTAAATTGCCCAGATAATGACCAGGCATTATGACCATACAAGGGTAAGTACGTGGTGCCGGTGCCGGGAGCCTGCCCGGAATGCCAAGGTGATCTGGGAGTTCTGAACGTTCTTCGAGGCAAACAAAAACCCCGGCATGGAATCCATGCCGGGGTTTTTTGATTCAGGCTGCCGGGCTTATACGCCGCCCTGTACCTGGGGCATATCCTGGGCTGCGGCAACTGCCTTGCGGTTGGCAATGCGCAGTTTGCGGCCGATAAACTGCATCACCTGTTTTGTCGCGGCGCGGGTATACTGGCGACGCATCTCCACTCCATTGTGGAGGATGCTTGATGGCTGCGGGCGAACGCTCGCGGTGTACTTCTGAATCATGGCGCCTTCCTCCTTCATCGGGTGGCTGGAATCGTTAACTTGCAAACAATTCTAGGGGTTCTTATTTGCAGTTTGAATACGGTAAACTCCGTACTCACGTTGCAAATATGCAGTAACTATGGACTGGGATTATCTTCGATATATACGGGCTCTGGCAATAGCCGGAACCTTCGCAAAAGCCGGTGAATTGCTGGGTGTTCACCAAACCACTGTTTTACGGCGACTTGACCAGATGGAAGAGTCCCTGGGGGTTCAGTTTTTCGAGCGCAACCGGGACGGATTGCAGCTCACACCAGTCGGGGAAATGGCCTTTCGGGAAGCGGAAAGGCTGGCAACCGATATGGAAAACCTCGAACGCAAACTGGTGGGCCAGGACGGTGCGCCTGTGGGCAAGGTCCGGATTGCCGCCGAAGACGCCATGATGAACGAGCTGCTGAGCCCGATCCTGGCGGAACTGGTGCGGGAGTATCCGGACATCGAACTGGAAGTGCTCACCGACAACGATGTTGCCAACCTGAGCCACCGGGAAGCCGACCTGACGCTTCGCCCGGAAAACAAACCCCAGGCTACCCTCGAAGGCGAGCGTATTGCCGCGATTGATTCGGCGGTTTATGGCGCTGCGAAATACTGCCGGCGCAATCGCGATATGGACATCGAAAACCAGCCGGAAGCCTGCACCTGGATTCTTCCGGATGAGTCTTTCAGCCACCTGGCAACGGGCCGGTGGTACCGCAAGCATCTCAAGAACGTAAACTCGGTCATTCGCTGCAACAGCCTGCAGGCGATGGCCGCCCTGGCCAGGGCCGGCGCCGGGCTGGCGGTTCTGCCTTGCTACCTTGGCGAGCCGGCAAAGGAATTGCGCCGGCTGTCAGACCCCCTGGACGGTGAAAGTGTCGACCTCTGGTTGCACGTCAACCAGGACACCCAGCAAATGGCCCGGGTGCGGATTGTGATGGAGTTTCTGGCCGAACGCCTGCAGGCACTGGAGTCTGCCGTCGAGTTCAGCGCAACTCTCTGAGCTCAACCTTCAGCCGAACAGAAGGGCCAGAACTGATACCACCGCCAGCACTGGAACTCGGCTTCGCAGGTTTGCAGCTGGTTGTGGTACCGAAAGGCCCGGTTCTGAACCCTCTGCGCGAGGGACTTGATGGCCGGTTTCTGGTCGAAGGATCGCCGGGCATAGCCGCCGCGGCCCTCGTGGTAGGCAAGATACAGCTGCGCGGGCGCGGTCAGGGCGATGCCCAGGTGCCGGTGGCTCAGCTGGTTGTACCAGCCCACGAAATCCAGCGCATATTCCATGTCTGTGCGAACGGTTCGCCAGCTGCCGTCTGTGGCAATCAGGTATTCACCCCAGGCCGGGTCCAGGGCCTGGGCATAGCCCAGCGCGGTGGTGGGTCGTTTCCACGGAATCAGCCCCCAGAGCCGGGTGCGGGGAGGGCGGGCGTGGCTGCGAAAGGATGATTCGTAATAGACAAACGCCAGCTGGGTAGCCACAGGCGTGCCCCATTTCTCCTGTGAGGCCCGGGCGTAGTCATACCAGACGGTATGTTCGCGGAAGATCTCGCAGATGTTGTCCGTGTTGGCCGGCGGGTCGGGCGCCAGCAGGCTGAAACGCAGCGTTGCCCAGATGCCGATGACCAGGCCGAGCAGGGGCAGGCCATACCAGCTCACCCGTGAGCGCCACACATTAAAACGCTTGTTGCGGTTTTTTCGGGGTTTTCTGGTCTTTTTCCGACTCATCCCTACCAAACTGTCATCTCCGAAGCCCCACGGACACTTGCCCGGGCGCCTGTTGCCGTGTCATAAACAGGGCGATTCGATGATCAGGATAATAGAGAAATGCGACTGAACTCCCTAGTTAAACCTCTTTTAATCACCGGCTTTATGCTTGCGGGCACGGCTCAGGCTGCGCCTGATGCTAGGGAGGTTCTGGAAGCATCTCCGGTAGATGACATTGTGGCCCAGTACCCGGAGATGATGAGCCGGGGTATTCAGGACGGCCTGAAACAGAGTGGCCAGGTGCCGCCCATGGTGGCAGACAGCATCGGGTTTCTGGTCAGCAACAGTTTTCGTGCAGCCGATATAGAGCAAAGGGTTGTCGCCAACCTGGAAGCTGCCCTGACACCGGAGCAGCTGGAAGCGGTGCACGGCTGGTACCAGACACCGGTGGCAGGCAAGATCGCCGAGGCGGAAATCGCCGCGTCCGCACCGGCAGCCTGGCCGGAGATTCGCAGCCGGGCGGAAGAGCTGAACAAACGCTACCAGGGTACGGCCCGGGAAAAGCTGTTTGACCGCTTCGATGCGGCGTCACGGGCCACCGAGAGTGCAGTGGATACCACCATCGCCGTTCAGCTCGGGTTGGGTACCGCCATGGCGGCCCTGAGCCGGGATTCGGTGCACCACGAAAAAATGCGCGAACGGCTGGAAAGCCAGCGCCCGGCTTTGCGGGGCATGGTGGGCCAGCAAGTCTACGATGGCTATCTGTTCACCTATCGCGACATCAGTAACCAGGAAATGAACCTGTATCTGGATTTTCTTGAAAGCGAGGCGGGCAGGAGTTTCACCCGGGTGGTCACGAACAGTGTTCAGCAAGCCGTCATCGAACCGGTTGAAAGCATCGGAGCCCGGCTGGCGGCGTTTGGGAACTTCGGCGGGGAGTAGGGCGTTTACGTTTTAACCGGAACAGTGCCGCCTGCGCGATGCACAGGCGGCCGGCAAACCTTAGCTGCGGGAAGTCACTTCCAGCAGGTGGTAGCCAAACTGTGTCTTGATGGGGCCGATCACGGTGTTCAGATCGCTGCTGAACACGGCCTTGTCAAACTCGGGAACCATCTGGCCCGGGCCGAAAGAACCCAGGTCGCCGCCATTGCGGCCAGACGGGCAGGATGAGTGCTGCTTCGCCACTTCGGCGAAATCCTGGCCACCTTCAATAGCCTTCTTCAGTTCTTCACATTTTGCTTCGCTGTCTACCAGAATGTGGCGTGCAGTTGCTTGTGCCATGATCAATATCCTGTAGTTGGATGACGGGTGTATGGACGGAAACGTCTGACACGAATGCTGCCCGCACCGGCCGCCAGAGGCAAGCGCTTTTTGTCGGTGTTTCTGCGGTCTCACAGTCTGCCTTGCAAACCTGTACAATGCGCGGTTTCTCTTCGCCGGCGTTGTCCCGGCCCTTACGTTTGCAGGTTCTTTTCTTGATCTCCACCGCCAATCTCACCATGCAGTTCGGGGCCAAGCCCCTGTTTGAAAATGTTTCTGCCAAGTTCGGCAACGGCAACCGTTACGGTCTGATCGGTGCCAACGGCTGCGGCAAGTCCACCCTGATGAAGATTCTGGGTGGCGACCTGGAGCCCTCGGCTGGGCAGGTCATGCTGGAGCCGAATATCCGGCTCGGTAAGCTGCGCCAGGATCAGTTCGCCTACGAGGATTGCACGGTGATGGACACCGTGATCATGGGGCACGAAGAACTGTGGAATGTGAAGAAAGAAAGGGACCGCATCTACTCCCTGTCGGAAATGAGCGAAGAAGACGGCATGGCCGTGGCGGACCTGGAAGTGGAATTCGCCGAAATGGACGGCTACACCGCCGAATCCCGCGCCGGCGAACTGCTGCTGGGCCTGGATATTCCGCTGGAGCAGCATGAAGGGCCCATGAGCGCCCTGGCTCCGGGCTGGAAACTTCGCGTGCTGCTGGCCCAGGCCCTGTTCTCTGACCCGGACGTACTGCTGCTGGACGAGCCCACCAACCACCTGGATATCAACACCATCCGCTGGCTGGAAAACATTCTGGTGGCCCGCAACAGTACCATGATCATTATCTCCCACGACCGCCACTTCCTGAACAGTGTCTGTACCCACATGGCGGACCTGGACTACGGTGAGCTGCGCCTGTTCCCGGGCAACTACGACGAATACATGACCGCTGCCACCCAGGCACGCGAGCGCATGCTGTCAGACAACGCCAAGAAGAAGGCCCAGATTGCCGAGCTGCAGCAGTTTGTCAGCCGCTTCTCGGCCAACGCTTCCAAGGCCAAGCAGGCCACCTCCCGTGCCCGCCAGATCGACAAGATCCAGCTGGAAGATGTAAAGCCCTCAAGCCGGGTGAGCCCGTTTATCCGCTTCGAGCAGGGCAAGAAACTGCACCGCCAGGCGGTCACCCTGGTAGGCCTGACCAAGGGCTTCGACGAAGGCCCGCTGTTCAAGAACCTGGATTTGCAGATCGAAGCCGGCGAGCGTGTGGCCATCATCGGCCCCAACGGTATCGGTAAAACCACTTTGCTGCAGTGCCTGGCTGGCGCCTATGAGCCGGATGCCGGCGAGGTGAAGTGGACCGACAGTGCGGAGGTAGGCTACTTCGCCCAGGACCATACCGCCGACTTTGCCCGTGATGACACCCTGACCGACTGGATGGCCCAGTGGACCACCGGTGGCGAGCAACTGGTGCGCGGTACGTTGGGGAGGATGCTGTTTTCCGGGGATGATATCGGTAAGTCGGTGAAGGTGATTTCCGGTGGTGAGCAGGGGCGGATGCTGTTTGGTAAGCTGATTCTGCAGAAGCCGAATGTGATGCTGATGGATGAGCCCACCAACCACCTGGATATGGAGTCCATCGAGGCGCTGAACCTGGCGCTGGAGAATTATCCGGGGACGCTGATTTTTGTCAGCCACGACCGGGAGTTTGTTTCTTCGTTGGCTACGCGGATTATCGAGTTGAAGGCGGATGGCATTACCGACTTCAGTGGTAGTTATGATGATTATCTTCGGAGTCAGGGTTACGTCTGATTTCGGCTTCGGGTGTTTGCGGACGGTTGGGTAGGCCTGTCCAAAAACCGCTCCTTACGGCACATCCATGTGGCGCTTCTGCTCCGCCATCCATGGCTCCGCACATTTTTGGACAGGCCTACCCAACCGTCCGCTCCTACCTTGGAGTGGTTCGCTAAGAACAAATGGAATTTCCGATGAGTGAGAACAAAGTTATTAACGCTACTCGAAAGTGGGTCGAAGACGTAGTCGTTGGCTACAACCTGTGCCCCTTCGCCAAGCGGGAGCTGGTCAAGAACCGGGTTCGGTTCACGGTGACAAATGCCGGCAACGAAGACGACCTGCTGCAGGCCCTGCATGCGGAACTGCAGCGCCTGGAAGACGAACCGGAGATCGAAACTACGTTGCTGATTCATCCGGACGTGCTGCAGGATTTCTACGCCTACAACGAGTTTCTGGACGCGGCTGATGCGTTGCTGGCCTATCTGGAGCTTGAGGGCGTTTACCAGATTGCCAGTTTCCACCCGGATTACCAGTTTGCTGAAACCGAGCTGGGTGCGGCGGAGAACTACACCAACCGGTCTCCGTACCCCATGTTGCACTTGCTGCGGGAGGCGAGTCTGGAGGCGGCGATTGATGGTTATCCGGATGTGGACGGGATTCCTGATCGCAATATTGCGCTGATGAATGAGCTCGGTGCGGAGAAGATGCGGGCGGTTCTGGCGGGTTGTTTTGATAGCAGGGGCGAGGGTCAGGGTTGATGTCTGGCGGGCACTATTCCTACCAGTTTCAGGCGAGCAGGGTGCGGGCGGAGTTTTTCCGGCTGCTGCCCATTTCGTTGTTTGTGGTGGCGTTTGGTGCAGCTTTCGGCCTGGCGTCTACCCAGGAGGGGTTGTCGCCGCTTGAATCGATTCTGATGAGCGCCACGGTGTTTGCCGGGGCTTCGCAGTTTGGTGCGCTGGACTTGTGGGGCTCGGAGGTGTCTGTGCTGCCGATGATGGTGGTGGTGTTTGCCATCAACTCCCGCCACCTGTTGATGGGCGCTTCGCTGTATCCGATGTTGAAGCAGGTGCCGCCCGGGCGACGGTACGGTCTGATGCTGCTGCTGACGGATGCCAACTGGGCGGCCTGCGCCCAGGACTACCAGAATGGTCGTCACAATCTGGAGGTGATTGTGGGCGGCGGTCTGGTGCTATGGCTGGCGTGGGTTTTGGGTACCGCGCTGGGGGTGTATTTCGGCGGCCTTATGCAGAACCCGGAGGCATTCGGGCTGGATATGGTGCTGGGATGCTTCTTGCTGACGATGGCATTGGGCGGCCGGAAATCACCCCGGGTTCTGGTGGCCTGGCTGGTGGCGGCGGTCAGTGCGCTGGCGGCCTGGAAATGGCTGCCGCCGAACATGCATGTGGTGGTCGGAGCGCTGGCTGGCGGCTTGATCGGGTTGTTCTGGCTGGAGCCCAAGGCAGGTTCAGGCAAGGAGGTGGCGAGTGACCATTGAAACCACCTCCGCCGGCGTACTGGCGCTGATTGCCATTATGACAGTGGTTACCCTGGTCACCCGCTTCGGCGGTGTGTTCCTGATGTCGTTTGTGCGCATCAATCCCCGGGTCGAGAGTTTTATCAACACCATGGCCAGCTCGGTGTTGATCGCCATCATTGTGCCTATGGCGGTAGACGGTGATCTCGGGGCCCTGGCTGCGTTGGTGGCCACCGGGATAACCATGCTGGCCACCCGTAAACCCTTGCCTTCGATTACCGTCGGTCTGCTGGCTGCGGCCCTGGTGCGTTATCTGGGTTAGAGCGCGCGAGCCCAGTTTCAGAGTCGTGGTACCTCAGGGTTGTTCGTTGCGGTAGGGCAGCAGTGTTTGTGATTCGGCGAAGTAGGCCTGTACGTGTTCGGACTCCTCAGTGCAGAAGTCCGAGATCGCCTCGCGAAAGCCCGGGTGCAGAATGCCATGCCAGGAGTGGGTGATCACCGGTTCGAAGCCCCGCACCAGTTTGTGCTCGCCCTGGGCGCCGGCGTCGAAGTGCTGGAGCCCAAGCTCCAGGGCAAGTTCGATGCCCTGGTAGTAGCAGGTTTCAAAGTGCAGATGACCATACTCTTCCAGGCAGCCCCAGTAGCGGCCGTAGAGGGTAGTTTCACCGGCCAGGAACAAGGCGCCGGCAATCATCTCGCCATGGCGCACGGCCATGATGATGTGCAGGTGCTCCGGCAGGTGTTCCCGCAGCAGTTCGAAAAAGGCCTGGTTCAGGTAGGGCGCCTGGCCGCGTTTCAGGTAAGTGGCCTGGTAGAACACAAAGAAGGCCGACAGCACATGGTCGGAGACGTCCCGGCCGTGGAAGGTGTGAAAGCTAATCTCCTGATCCGCCACTTGCCGGCGTTCCTTGCGGATGGATTTGCGCTTGCGGGAAGTCAGCGCCGCCAGAAAGCCCTCAAAGTTCTGGTAACCACGGTTGTGCCAGTGGAACTGGCAGCCGGTGCGGTGCAGTTCCTGGTCGTGGCCAAGCAGGGCCTGGTCCTGCGCATCCGGAAACAGCAGGTGCCAGGAATGGGCGCCCAGCTGCTGGGTCAGATTGCCCAGTAACTGATCGAGCAGAGCGGGCGTCAGTTGTGCCCGTAACGAAGCATCCAGCAATAACCTTGGCCCCTGTGACGGGGTAAACGGAATGGCGATCAGCAGCTTCGGGTAATAGGACAGCTGGTAACGCTGGTAGGCTTCGGCCCAGCTCCAGTCGAACACGTATTCGCCCCTGGAGTGGTTTTTCAGGTAGGCCGGGGCCAGGCCGCAGATCTTGCCTTGCACGCGAAAAACCAGGTGGCAGGGTGTCCACCCGGTTTCGGTACGGGTACAGCCGGAATCTTCCAGCGCCTGAAAGAATTCGTAGCGCAGGAAAGGATTGCTGCGCCCGGCCAGCCGTTGCCAGTCGTCACGGGGAATGTCCGTGATGCTGGCGCAGGTGGTCAGGGTGATGTCAGGTGAGGCGGGTTCTGCCATGGTTTCGGGCATGCTCTGTTAACTTTCCCTATACCATACGACAGAACCCGGCTTGTGATCACTTCTGGGCGTTACCGCAGCGCTTTTCCATCTTCTGCTGCCACTTGCCCATACGCTCCTGCTGCTTTTGCTGACGCTCCTGGTGGATCTCGTCCCAGATCTCGCGCTGCTCGTCAGTCAGCTTCAGGCGGTCGGCCATTTCAGCCCGGTATTTCTGCATTTCGGCCTGGCGCTCTTCACGGTACTCGGCGCTGAACTTGCCTTTGCCTTCGCGGAAGTTCTCGCACATTTCTTTCTGGTCCCATTTGCCACCCTGCTTCTTCATGCCCTGATCCTGGGCCATAGCTGCGGGGCTGGCGGCGAACATGGCGGCCATCAGTACGCCGGCGGTCAGTAAGGATGTTTTTGCTTTCATGGTTGTTGCCTCATCGGTTGGTGTTCCTGTGGTGATCATAGTACGCCGGTGCAACGTCAGTTGGTGTCAGGCTGGTGTAAAGGTTCGGTAAAGGCAAATGCCTGGCCGTCAGCCGTGCCCGGGCGCCGTGTTAGACTGTTGCCGGGCAACAGGAGAGAAACGGATATGCAGAACCGGGTACTGCTGGTTGAAGACGATGACGAACTCAGGGAACTGCTGTCGCAGTATCTGACCACCCAGGGTTTCAGCGTGCGTGAGGCCGCCAATGGCCGTGACGGACTGGCACTGGCGTTGGCCCACGATTGCGATATCGTGGTACTGGACATCATGCTGCCGGATATCAACGGCCTGGATGTGCTGCGTGAATTGAGAGCCGAGACCCATTTGCCGGTGATTCTGCTGACCGCCCGTGGAGACGAAACCGATCGTATTGTCGGCTTTGAAGTGGGAGCAGACGACTACATCCCCAAACCCTGTAACCCCCGTGAACTGGTCGCCCGCTTGCAGGCGTTGCTGCGCCGTATTGCCTGGGATCAGAAAACCGATGTGGATGCCACCCGAACCTATGGTGACTTGCGGGTAGAACCGGGGCAGCGGCGTATTTACCAGGATGACGCTCCGCTGGAGTTAACTGCCACCGAATACGAAGTGCTGCAGGTGTTGCTGGCCCATGCCGGCAGTGTGGTACGCAAAACCGACCTGATGCAGTGGGCCCTGGGCCGCCGGCTGGAGGCTTACGACCGTACCCTGGATATGCACATCAGCAACCTGCGCAAGAAGCTGGGGAACGATGATCCGCCTCGCATTGAAACTGTGCGGGGGCTGGGTTACAGCTATCGGGTACCGGCACAATGAAGTCATTCATGTTCCCGCTGTTCTGGCGGATATTTATTTCGATCTGGCTGGCGATGGCCGTTACCGTTGTGGCCAGTAACCTCGCCACCCGTTACCTGCTGGATCGGGAGCGGCAGGCCATTGAACGGCAGGTTGGCTTGCATGAGATCGCCCGGGAGGCACTGAACCTTCGCAATCGGGAAAACCGCGGCGAAATGTGGCGGTTCCTGCGATCAGAGGGCGAGCGCCTTGACCTGCACCTGATGCTGATCGAGAAAGAAGAAGGGCATCGCGGGCTGCCGCGCAATATCCGCGAGCGGATTCAGTCGGGCTGGTACCCCAACAAGCCGGCACTGATTAATCTGGAGGAAGGCTACCAACTGGTTGCCTGGCCCCGGATGGGTGGCGACGGCTGGCTGGACCCGAGGTTGTTCCGCTTTCTGGAGTTTGCGCTGGCATTTGTTCTGATTTCCCTGGCCTGCTGGTGGATTGCCCGTCTGGTATCCAAGCCCTTGAAGCATATGGAGCGCACCGCCCAGGCCATTGCTGGTGGCGATACCCGGCTGCGGGTGCCTCAGCGTATTGCCCGGCGGCGTGACGAGGTGGGGCAACTGGCCACAGCCTTCAACGCCATGACCGACCGGCTGTGCCAGTTACTGGAACGCCAGAACCACCTTCTGCGTGATATTTCCCATGACCTGAGAACACCCCTGGCCCGGCAACGGGTGGCCATAGAGTTGGCCAGTGACACCGGGGCAGACCCCGCCATGATGGCCAGTATTCTGCGCCAGAATGAGCGGCTGGAAACCATGACCGGTCAGATTCTGACGCTGTACCGGGTGTCGGAGAACGGTGACGCCATGGAGCGGGAACCGGTGCAGCCACTGGAGTTGATTAACCGGGTGCTGCAGGATGCCGCGAACTTTGCCGCACAACGGGGTGTGGACTGCCAGCTGGATGCTACCGACGCTTCCCGTGCGGTGTCGGTACGGGGCGATGCCGGATTGTTGCAGCGGGCGTTTGATAACGTGCTGCAGAATGCCCTTGACCACACGCCTTCGGGTAAATCCGTGCGGGTGTCAGTGTCGGCCCCCGATGGCAGTCTTCAGGTGGATATTGCCGATGACGGCCCGGGCGCTCCGGAGGAGCTGTTGCAGCACCTGTTCGAGCCGTTCTTTCGCGCGGACAAGTCCCGGGGTGGTAAAGGCTGGGGCCTTGGACTTGCGATTGCCCGGGACATCGTAGCGGCCCATGGCGGAACAATTACCGCCCGGAACCAGCCCGGGGGTGGGCTTGAGGTAAATATCCGGTTGCCGGTTGAGAGAGCATCATGAGTAAAGATTACCCGGTCCCGTCCGGATACCTTGAGCGGGAAACGGAAGTGAAAAAAAGTCGTTTCATTGCCCGCGTGTACCCGGTGAGCAGCCGGGATGAGGTGCGCGAACACGTTGCCCGGGCCCATGCCGACTTTCCGGACGCCCGGCACGTTTGCTGGGGATACCAGATAGGCCGCCCCGGCTCGGCAGCGGAAGCCGCCATGAACGATGATGGTGAACCCTCCGGCACCGCCGGTAAGCCCATTCTGAACGTGATCCAGCACAAGGATATGGGCGATGTGTTGGTGATCGTGATCCGCTATTTTGGTGGTATCAAACTGGGCGCCGGCGGCCTGGTGCGCGCCTACGCAGGCGCTGCCGAGAGTGTGTTGTCGGAAGTTGGCCGTACCGTGCAGCAGGCGCGGGTGCTGGCGGATGTGGAACTTGGCTTTGCCGATGAACAGCCGCTACGGCACTGGTGCGACGGCCACGAAGGCACCATTGAAGACATTACCTACAGTTCCCGTGTGAATGCCCGGGTGTCGGTGCCGGAAGTGCGGCAGGCGGAGTTTGCCGCCTTCTGCGATGCCCAGAAACTCGATTACCGTTTTGACACATAGAAGTTAGCAGCATCCGGCTGACCGTTTGCCGGCGTATACTGGATCAAGCGGCCAATTAAACAGGGGAGAAGAGCGATGCGTATTCTGTTTGTAGCAGCAATGGCGCTGGTTCTGGCCGGTTGTGCCAGCAATGTCGTGACCGACTACAATTCCGCGACCGTGTTCGGGAACTACGCCAGCTGGGCCTTTGCGCCCAACCAGCAGGATTCCGGTTTTACCTCGCTGGACGATAGCCGGGTTCGTAATGCGATTGAGCGTGAATTTACCCGCAAGGCGATTAAAAAGCTGCCCGATACCGAGGCTGACCTGCTGGTGAGCTGGCAGATCGTGCCGGAGGAGCGCCTGGAGCAGGTGGGTGTCGGGCTGGGCTTCGGCTTTGGCCGGGGTAATTTTGGCTGGGCCCTGTCGGCACCGCCGCCCGTGCGGGAAATCACCGAAGGCAAGCTGGTGGTTGAGCTGGCCGACCGGCGCAACGAAGAAGTGGTCTGGCGCGCAGCCAGTCGTCGCTACCTGAATGAAAACCAGTCTCCGGAAACCCGGCGCAAGCTGATTGACGAGGTTGTCTCCGAGATGTTTTCCAAATACCCTCCGGGCCTGAACTGATCAGTACACGGGATCAACCATGGGTATGAAGAACAGAAACGGCGGCCTGGTATTTTCCACTGAAACGGGCCGCATGTGCCCGGAGTGCCGGCAGCCTGTGGCCGAGTGCACCTGTGGTCAGCCGGAACGACCGGCCGGTGACGGCGTGGTGCGGGTAAGCCGGGAAACCAAGGGGCGCAAGGGCAAGGGTGTAACGTTGATTACCGGGATTCCCCTGAACGACAAAGAACTCAAGGCCTACGCCAAAGTGCTAAAGGCCAAATGCGGCACAGGTGGTACAGTAAAAGACAGCGTGGTGGAGATTCAGGGCGACCAGCGGGACCTTCTGGTTCCCTTGCTTGAACAAAAGGGGTGGACGGTTAAAAGGGCCGGCGGCTGACGCTTCACCACATTCAGACGTTGAGGGGAGGCAGGTATGCACATAGTGGTCATGGGCGCGGGCGTTGTGGGTATCACAACGGCCTGGTTTCTGCAGCAGCAGGGGCACCAGGTAACGGTTGTGGATCGCCAGGCGC